>Ga0307373_10005291_pt1 | contig 21188 bp, 10 predicted proteins | sample OX2MG_FD_202534 | JGI IMG/M metagenome (GOLD analysis project Ga0307373, IMG submission 202534) | Soil microbial communities from Risofladan, Vaasa, Finland - OX-2 | ecosystem: Environmental > Terrestrial > Soil > Coastal area > Acid sulfate soil | place: Finland: Risofladan, Vaasa | collected...
ACGATTACCTGAACCTGGCCAACGGACTGTTCGTCGACGGGCGGGCGGCGGACGCCATGCGATCGCTGTACGGCCGGTTCACAGGCAAATTCACCCGCTTCCCCGACGTGGCCTACGCGGGCAAGCGCGCGATCCTCGATGCGTCGATGGCGAGCGAGTTGCACGTGCTGTCGCGGCGGCTGGACCGGATCGCCGAACAGCACCGCTACTCGCGCGATTTCACGCATTCTTCTCTGCGCCGGGCGCTGCGGGAGGTGATTGCCTGCTTTCCCGTTTATCGGACGTACGTCCGCCCCGACAGCGAGCCGGTCGGCGAACAGGACCGCCGGCGCACCAAGTCGGCGCTGCGTTTGGCGCGGCGGCGAAATCCGGAATTGAACGCTTCGCTGTTCAACTTCCTCGGTTCCGTGCTGCTGCTTGAACACCCCGATCAGCTCGACGGCGCCCAACGGCACGAGCGGCGCGAGTTCGTGTTGCGGTTCCAGCAACTCACCGGGCCGGTGATGGCCAAGGGCCTGGAAGACACCGCCTTCTACCGCGACTATCCCTTGCTGTCGCTTCTCGAAGTCGGCGGCGACCCGGAGCAGTTCGGCACGCCGGTCGAGCACTTCCATCGTCGCAACGCCGACCGGCTGGCGAATTGGCCCCATTCGCTCTTGGCTTCGTCGACGCACGACACGAAGCGCGGCGAGGACGCGCGCGCCCGTATCAATGTGGTTTCCGAGGTGCCCGCCCAATGGGAACAGTCCATCGAACGCTGGCGGCAACAGAACCTGAAACGCAAGAGCGAGCTGGACGGCACCTTGGTTCCCGACGGCAACGAGGAGTACCTCTTCTACCAGACGCTCGTGGGGACCTGGCCGCTTGGGCCGCTCAACGCCGACGGCCGATCGGTCTTCATCGGCCGGATTCAGCAATTCATGTCCAAGGCGCTCAGGGAAGCGAAGCTCAATACGAGCTGGACCAACCCGAATGACGAATACGAACAGGCCGTGTCGCACTTCGTCGCCGCGGTGCTCGAACCGGGCGCCGACAACGAGTTCCTCGGGGACTTCGAACGGTTTCATGCGCCGCTGGCCCTGGCCGGAATGCGTAACGCCCTGGCACAGGTGCTGTTGAAGGTCTGCTCCCCCGGTGTGCCCGATTTCTACCAAGGGACCGAATGGTGGGACTTCAGCCTCGTCGACCCGGACAACCGCCGCCCGGTCGACTTCGGATCGCGCGCCGCGGCGCTGGCTGCCTTGAAGACAAGGGCGCGCGGCGATCTGCCGCGGTTGATGCCGGACCTGCTCGCCACTTGGCGCGACGGCCGGGTCAAGCAATTCTTGACGTCGCAAGCGCTCAACTTTCGGCGGCGGCACCATGAGTTGTTCGGCGAGGGGGACTACGTCGCGCTCGATTCGCAAGGCAACTCGGCCGAGTGTATTTGCGCTTTCGCCCGGGTGCTTGGCGAATACGGGGCTATGATCGTCGTGCCTCGCCTGACCTTGCCGTTGGGAGCGGACGATGGTCCCCTCTGGCGCGACGACGCCTGGAGCGACACGGCGGTGCGTCTACCCTGGCTCGTGGCTGGTTGCCGCAACGTCTTGACGGGCGAAAGTCATTCGCAAATCGACGCCGGGCGCGGCGGGGTCGCCCTGCGCGTGGCCGATGTCTTGCGGCATTTTCCGGTGGCGCTGGTGGAATTCACGCGATCGTAGCCAAAATGGCCGGTGCGTAGGGCTTAGGGTTACCGGGATCTCTTGCAGTTTGTCTTTGGATTGGTGGAAGGCCGCGAGATCTGGGCCGCGGCGGCCGCGCATGCCGAGCGCGGGTACGCGTTGCCCGGCGGACCAACGTCGACCGGCAAAAGCCGCCGCCACCGGTTGGTTCGACGTGGGAACCGAGTCGCCTCAACGCGACGGCCTGGCCGCGTCGGTTTCCTGTTTGTCTGTTTGCGCTAATCGCGTCGGGATGGTATAATTCCGGAAGCTCAATCGGCTGTCCGAGGCGAGGAACCGTTCGATGCAAGCCGCGATTATCGATCGTGGACGTGGTCCTGAGATTGCGGGCACGCGGATTACGGTCTACGACATCATGGATTACTACAAGCATGGGTGCGCCGGTCCGGAAATCGCCGCCAAATTCAGGCTCTCATGCTCGCAGGTCGAAGTTGCCATCGACTATATCGAGGCGCACAAGGACGAGGTGCAAGCCGATTACCAGAAAATCCTCGATCGTCACGCCCGCGGCAACCCGCCGGAACTTGTGGCCAAGGCTGAATTGAGTCATGCCAAGTTCCTGGCTTACGTGGCGGAACGATTCCGCAAACAGGCCGCGGAGTCGAACGGTGCTCAGGATTCTGAGTGATATCAACGCCGTGGGCGACGTCAAACGCTTGGTTCGACTGCTCAAAAACGGTCGTTGGAGCGAGATGTGGGCCGAGCTTGAGATTGATCTCCTCGAATTCGCCGACATGGGGCTGCCTGAAAATGCTTCAGATGCGGCGATCTGGGATGCTTGCCAGGACAACGGGGCGGTATTGATTACGCGGAACCGCAACGCCGATGGTCCCGACTCGCTCGAAATGACGCTTCGTGACCGCAACGCCTTGGATTCCATGCCGATCTTCACGCTCGCCGATCCAGATCGCCTTCAACTTGATCGGAACTACGCGCTACGCGTCGCGGATAGCTTGATCGAATACCTGTTCGATCTCGAAACATACCGTGGCGCAGGAAGGATTTACCTGCCGTAACAGTCGCAAGCCGCCGCGAGTGGTTCAAGGCCCTGGCACGGCAGCATCGCCTCGATTCGCTCCGCCAGCGCGGAAACGTACGGTTCGTTGAACAACCTTACATGGTCGCCGGCGACGTCCACGACCTCGACGCCGCCCGCGGCCCATTCGTCCCAGCCCATCCGCCGATCGGCGTGGAGCGGCGTGGCGTCGTCGGCCGCGCGGAACAATGAAACACACCCGGCGTACGGCCCAGGGCGGTATTCGGCCAAGGCGTTCAGGTTCGCTTGAAAGACCTGAAACACGTGCTGGCCGGCCAACGGGCCGGCGCCGGCGGCGACCAATTGCGCCTGCTCCGCGCGACGGCGGAAGAACTCGAGTTGTTGGGCCGGCTCCATCCCGCGTAATTCATCGAGCGTGGGGCGGTGTTCGTCGGGGAACAGGGCCAACAAAACCGGCAGGAAATCTTCCTCGCGGAACCGTTCGTTGGGCGAAACCATGCCCGCGTCGATGACTATCAGTCGCCCCACCTCGCCGCCCGCCGCCACGAGCTGCCTGACCAACTCGAAGGCGACGATTCCGCCCAGCGACCAACCGGTGACGAAGTAGGGGCCCTCGGGTTGCACGCTCCGGATCGCGGCGAGGTAATCGGCGGCCATATCTTCGATCCGCGTGTGCGGCGGCTGGAGTCCGTCGATGCCGCGGGCTTGCAGACCATACACGGGCCGCGTGGCGGGCAAGTGCCGCGCCAGTTCGCGGTAGCAGAAGACCGTGCCGCCCGCGGGATGGATACAAAAGAGCGGTGAAGTCATGCCCGCCAAGGCCGCTCGAATGGGCACCAGCGGGGTGTCGATGGTCTTGACCTCCGGTGCGCGCAACACGCAGGCCAGGTTTTCGATCGTCGCGTCCTGAAATATCCAGGCCAACGGCAGCCGGCGGCCATGCACGCGCTCGACCTCGGCCATCAAACGCACCGCCAAAAGCGAGTCGCCGCCCAGCGCAAAGAAATTGTCGTGGACGCCGATCGGGGGCGGAGCGTCGCGGGAATCACGAGTATCTGGCGGTGCGAAGTGCAAGAGCCGCGACCAAAGCTCCGCGAGTTGGCGTTCCAAATCATCACGCGGGGCCACAAAAGGCGCCGCCGCCGGTCGGACGATCGCCGACGGATGCGGGCCACCTTCACCGTCCGGCGTCATGGCCGCGGCCCCGTTGACCAGCATGCCGATCGAATGCGGCTTGTCGTCGACCAGGTCTCGTAGGATCTCGTCAAATTCAGTCAATGCGGCTTGCACCGCGACGGACGAAAACCGGGTTGCATCGTAGCGGAACAAGAGCCCTAATTCAGGTCCTGGAACGACCACCAGGGTGAGCGGATAACCCGTGCGGGCCGTCGCTTCGAGATCATGGACCGTAAATGCGCCCGGTCGTTTGGTTGAATCGGCACCGAGCGGGTAATTCTGGAACACGACCAGACTTTGAAACAATCGCCCGGCGGTCTTGATGCCGGTCCACTCGCCGATGTCCGACAGTGAGCAGTACGAGTAATGCCCCAGTTCGGCCAGGCTGCCTTGGATGTGCCGTAGCCAGGCCGCCGGCGACTCGCTGGACGAAAGGCGAACGCGCAGCGGCAAATTGTTGAGCAGCGGGCCAACCATCCGTTCGACTCCAACCAATTCGGCGGGCCGACCCGAGACGGTCACCCCGAAGAGCACGTCGTCGTGGCCGGAGTGCCTGGCCAGGAGCAAACCCCAGGCGCCCGCCAATAAGCTGCCGAGGGTCAGGCGTTCCCGCCGTGTCCAGGCGACGAGCGGCGCCGTGACGCCGCGCGAAAGCGTTCGTCGCAGTTCCCCGTATTGTGCCGAATCAGGTCGCTCGATCTCGCCGGCGGTCGGCGCGGCGAAGCCCAAAGGGGTATCCCCGCGCGAGCCCGCCAGTTCCTGCCGCCAATACCGTTGGGCCGCTGTGCGGTCCTGCCGCTCGATCCAGGCGATGTACTCGCCGAAATCCGGCGCGGCCACGAGCCGCGGTTCGTGGCCGGCGACGAGCGATTGATAGATCTCGAAGACTTCACTCGCGACCAGCGCGAGGCTCCAGCCGTCGAAAAGCAAGTGGTGGGCCCGCAGTGAGAAATGAAAGCGATCGTCGGCAAGCCGAGCGAGCGCCAGCCGCAAGAGCGGCGCACGCTCCAGGTCGAAACCATGCGGCCCCTTCGCCTCGTGCCAAGTCCGCAGCCGGCGCTCCTGTTCCGCCGCCGGAACGCCGCGCCAGTCGTGCTCGTCGAAGGGAAGCTCGACGGCCGGCTCGACGACTTGCCGAGGCTCACCCTCGTTCCGCCAACGAAACGAAGTCCGCAGCGCCGAATGGCGTCGGAGCACCGTCTGCCATGCGCGCCGCAACGACGCCGCATCGAGCGCCCCTACGACCGTGCAATGCAATTCCTCTTGGAGCACTTCCGAGTCGGGGTCGCGCAAGGCATGGATCAGCATCAGGTGCTGCATTCCGGTCAATGGCAATGATGGATCGGCGCCGCCCTCCACGTCCCCAGGCACGGCCTGCCCGGTGGTCGCGCCCGACCCCACACAGACCAACGCCCGCAATTCGGAGACCAGCGAGCGCGTCCAGCCTTCGACCGTTTCACGCCGGTGGATGGCGTGGCTGTAAGTCCACTCGACGTGGAGGCGTCCGTCGCGGATGTCGGCATTGATTTCGATCAGGTGCGCGCGGCGCTGCCGCGGGCTTTGACGCGGTCCGCTCCCGGCGCCGGTGACGTTAAGAGGCGACTCGGCATCGAAGGACCGCTCGAAACGGCCCAGGTAGTTGAAGCAGATTTCCGCTTGCGGCATCGCCGCCAGCGCGGTGGACAGTGCTTCGTCGCCCCTCAGGTAACGGAGCAACCCGTATCCGATGCCTTGGTTTGGCGTTCGTTCGACCGTGTTTCGAATGCATTGAACCGCTTGATCCGGTGACAACTCCCCCGGGATTTCAAGCAGCAGCGGATAGAGTGCCGTGAACCAGCCGACCGTCCGTGACGTGTCGAGATCGTCGAACAGCGGCACGCGGCCATGTCCTTCGATATCGATTTGTACCCGTGAGCTGCCGGTGCAACGACCGATCACCCGGGCCAGGGCCGCCGTTAACAATTCATGGATCGCCGCGCCGCCGCTTCGGCCTGGTTTCAGGAGCTCGGCCGTGACGGCCTCATCAAGCACGGTGCATGCGACTCGCGAAGTGATACGGCGATTCTCGCCACCTTCGTAATCTTGCGGCAATCGAGCGATCTCCCGGCGCGATTCGTCGAGCCAGAAGTCGGCTTCCGCGCCCAACTCGGGTGACCGCGAGTATTCGTGGAGTCGCTCCGCCCAACGCGCCAGCGACGTCGTCGCGGGCGGCAAGCTCGGCGGTTCGCCGCGAAGGATCTGGCCGACGACCGTCTGCAAGTCGGCCAATAGGATCCGCCACGAAACGGCGTCGACCGCCAGGTGGTGCATGACGAGCAATAGACGGCGCGGGCAATCGGGGCCCAAATCGAACCAGCCAGCGCGGGCCACCGGTCCCCGCTCCAGGTCCAACGAGGCCTGCAGGTCCGCCGCCCCAGCGGCGTACTGGGCCGCTTGCTCCGCGGCAGGCAGGTCCTGAAGGTCGAATCGCTCGATGGGCCACGCCGCCGCTTCAATTTCCGCGTGCGTCGCACGCCAATCGACGCGCTCGTGGGTGAACCGCAACCTTAGCGCATCGTGATTGTGGGCCAGGTGCGTCAGCGCCGTTTCAAGCACGTCGGGGCCGATCGTCGGCGCGACGTCAAGCGAAACCGACTGATTGAAATGGTGCGGGTCGACCGGTTCCTGCTGAAAAAACCAGTGCTGGATGGGTGTGATCGGAATCGGCTTGCCTGCGGGCTCGCGCTCGTCGCTCGATGGAACGACCGGGGCCGCGATTGCGGCAAGCTGGCCAATGGTCTGGTGCTCGAAGAACTGCTTGGCGGTGATCTGAATGCCGGCCTGCCTGGCGCGCGAGACGACCTGGATCGTCTGGATCGAGTCGCCGCCCAACTCGAAGAAGTTGTCGTCGATGCCGACGCGTTCGACCGAAAGCACCTGCGCCCAAATGTCGGTCAGCAGCGTTTCGGTGCGCGTTCGCGGCCGGACCCAGGCGCCGGGCCGCTCCTTGCTCGCGGCCGCTGGGGGCGGTAACGCAAGGCGGTCGAGCTTGTGGTGCGAGGTGCGAGGCAACGCGGCCAGCGTGACGAAGGCTGAGGGAACCATCGGCCCCGGGAGCTTCGAGCGCAACCAGTCCCGCAACTCTCCGTTGAGGGACGGCGCGCCCGGCGCGAGTACGATGTAGGCCACCAGGCGACGCGCTCCCGGCGCGTCCTCGCGAAGCACCACCGCGGCTTCGCTGACGGCAAAGTGCGCCTCGATCGCTTGTTCAATCTCACCGGGCTCGACACGGAAGCCGTGCAGCTTGACCTGCTGGTCCACACGGCCCAGAAACTCCAGTTCGCCGTCGTCGCGAAAGCGCGCTAGGTCGCCCGTGCGGCAGAGCCTCTCGCTCGAACCGCCGAGAGGGTTTCGAACGAACCGCTCGGCGGTCAACTGCGGCTGCCCATGGTAGCCGCGCGCCAGCCCCAGGCCGCCGATGTACAACTCGCCCGCCGCGCCGATCGGCATCGGCCGCATCTCGTCGTCGAGGATGTAGACCTCGGTGTTGGCGATCGGCCGGCCGATCGGCAACCGTTCGAACGACGCACCGGCCGCCGGTGGACGCACTTCGTGAATCGTGCTCGTGATCGTGGCCTCGGTTAGCCCGTAGGCGTACAACATGCGAACTTGCGGCGCGATGTCGAACCATTGTCGCAAGGTTTCGGCGGGGGGCGATTCGCCGCCGATCAAGAGCGTTTTCACCTGGTCGAGAACCGCCGCGTCGCGCGGCTGCAGCTCCTGCACGCACTGTCGCCAAAGTACGGTCGGCAGGTGCAGGATGTCGATCGAGTTCCGAAGACAGTCGTCCAGCACTTGCCGGCCGGAAAGCTCCGCGTCCGGCGGCGGTATGACGAGCGTGGCACCGCTGACGAGCGTTGGAAAGAGCTCCTCGGCCGCCGCGTCGAAGGCCAGCGACACGACATGCAGCACCCGGCGACCGACTCGACAGCCGAGTTTTTCGGCCAGGGCGAGGGCGTGGTTCACCAGGCCGCGTTGCGGGACCTCGACGCCTTTGGGACGACCGGTGGAACCCGACGTGTAGATCAGGTACGCCAGGTCGCCCGGCGACGTTCGTTGAGGTGGGACGGCGGTACGCTCGCGCCCGATCGCCGGGCCGTCAGCATCGAAGAGCACCTCTTTGGCTTCATGCCGCGGCAGCGAGCCGACGAGTTTGCGGTCGCTGAGGACCACTCGCGGACGCGAATCGTCCAGCACCGTCGAAAGCCGTTCCGGCGGATCGAGCGGATCGAGCGGGACGTACGTCCCGCCCGCTTTGAGAATGCCCAGGACCGCGACGACCATCTCGGCCGAGCGCTCGAGGAACACGCCGACGGGCACATCGGGACCGACGCGAAGGGCTTGCAAGTAACGCGCGAGCTGGTTCGCTCGTCCGTCAAGGTCCCGATAGCTCAGCCGTCGCTCGCCGCAGATGACCGCGACGGCGTCGGGGCTGCGATCGGCCTGGGCGGTGAACAACTGCGCGATCGTCGCCACCGGGATTGGAACAGTCTCGCCGTGGTTCCATTCGACGAGCAAACGGCGCTCGTCGTCGGGCGAGTTCAGCGGCATCTCGGCTAGCGGCCGATCGGGCGCCGCGACGACGCCGCGCAGCAGGATTTCGAACGTGGCCAGCATGCGCCGAATGGTCGCCGCGTCGAACAGTTCGGCGTCATAGACCATGGTCGCGGCCAGGGTGCCGTTTCGATCGTCGATGACCAGCGAAAGGTCGTACTCGGCGATGGCCCGATGATCGACGCGGACGTCGCGTATCGTCAAATCGGCCGCCCCGGCGGAGCCCAAGGGGAGGTCAGCCGCGCGCCAGGGAACGTCTTCGAACACGAACATCGACTGAAACAGCGGTGTTCCGGCGTCGCGGCCGGGAGCCAGCGTCTCGACCAGCTTGTCGAAGGGAACGTCCTGGTGCGCGAAGGCCGACAGGACCGTGCCGCGCACACGGCGCAGAAGTTCGCGAAAGCCGGGTCGGCCCGAAACGTCGACGACCAGGGGGAGCGTATTGATGAAGAGACCGATGAGCGGCTCGAATTCCACGCGCGCGCGGTTTGCGACGACCGTGCCGAGACAGAACTCGGTCAGTCGGCTGTAGCGGGCCAGAAGGGCTTCGTAGGCGGCCAGCAGCGTCATGTACAACGTCGCTCCGCTCTCGCGCCCCAGCACCTCGAGTGCCGAACGCAACTCCGCCGGGAGCTCAATGGCTTCCGCCGCCCCGCGGAAGCGGTGTGCCACGCCGCGCGGCCGGTCCGTCGCCAATTCGAGAGGCGGCGGTTGTGCTGTGAACTGTGCCGCGAACAGCGTTTGCCAGTGGGCCAGTTGCTCGGCGAGAACCGGCCCGCTGAGCCAGCGGCGCTGCCAGGCGGCGAAATCCGCGTACTGGCACCGCAGCTCCGCCAAACCGTCGGGAAGCCCGGCGAGGCGTGATTGGTAGAGCGCGGCCAGCTCACGGAGGAACACGCCCAGCGACCAGCCGTCGCAGACGATGTGATGGGCGGTCAAGATCAGCATGTGTTCGTCGTCCCTTTCTCGCACCAGGGTCGCCCGCACGAGGGAGTCGTGCTCCAGGTCGAAGGGGAGGCGAGCCTGGTCGTCGAGTAGAGCTTGAATTGCGTGGGAGCGATCGTTGCGGCCGTTGAGGCGGGCTTCGCCTTGCCGTTCGCCTCCCTGCCGATCAACCGCCCGCCAATCAATGAATTCGAGCGGTACGCGGCGGTCCGGCAGAATCAACTGCGCCGGCCGGCCGTCGCGCGACACGATTTGCGTCCGCAACACTTCGTGCCGGCGCACGATGTCGTCAAGGCAAGCTTCCAGAACAGCCCGATCGAGCCGACCGCCCAGGCTGACGGCGACCGGCACGTTGTAGCGGGGCGCGGACTGCAATTGCTCGAGGAACCAGAGGCGTTGCTGAGCGAACGACAGCGGCAGTCCAGCATTGCGGTCCTCAGCATTGCGGTCCGCATGCACGATGGGAAACGAGTTCGAGATTGGCGCGGCGACGGCGATGCGTTGAGCGAGTTGGGCGACCGTCGGCGCTTCGAACAGGGCCACCAGCGGCAGCTCGACGCCAAAGGTGTCACGGACGCGCGCCAGGAGTCGTGCGCCCAAGAGCGACTGGCCGCCAAGATCGAAGAATCGTTCGTCGACCCCTACCGTCTCGACACCGAGCACCTCCGCCCAGAGGGCCGCCAACGAAGTCTCGATCCGGCTTTGCGGCAATGCCGGTGCGGCGGGTACGCCATTGCCGCCGTCGCCGCCATTGCCGGCCTCGCCGGCGGGCCAGGTGGCGACCGTGTCGAGCGCGCCCGCCAGGAAGCTTTCGCGGCTGGCGCCACGGCGTACTTTGCCGCTGGAGGTCTTCGGGAGGCTGCCCGCCGCGATCAAGACGATCGAGTGTACAGGCAATTCGTGCTCTTCCGCCACCGCCCGGCGGATGGAGGCGAACGCTTCGGCGAAATCGACCTTTCGAGGACGGAGCACTTCCTGAACGATGACCAATCGTTCCTGGCCGTCGATATCGACGGAGAACGCCGCGCCGCCGTCGGGCTTGAGTTGGCCGTGAGCATGGACGACCGTTTGTTCGATGTCTTGCGGATAATAATTGCGACCGTGAAGGATGATCAAGTCCTTGACGCGGCCGACGATGAAAAGTTCGCCGTCGTCGAGAAAACCAAGATCGCCCGTGCGGAGGAACGGCCCCTCGTCCGTGCCAGCCAGGCGGGCCTGAAAAACCTCGGCCGTTTCCCGCGGCCGGTTCCAATAGCCCCTTCCCACGCTTGGTCCTGAGACCCAAATTTCCCCGATGCGATCCGCCGCGCAGCGCGTCGATGCTCGTGGATCGACGATCGCGAGCTGTTGCCCCGGCGCGCACTTCCCGCAACCCACCAGGCGCCGCGCCGCGCCCTGGTCATCGCGGCAGTGTACCACGCGACGCTTGGCCAACGCGGCAGCGTCGAACGAACGGACGACCGGCGGCGCGGCGATCGCTCCGCCGGCCACCATCAGCGTCGCCTCGGCCAGACCGTAGCAGGGGTAAAACGCCTCTCGCCGAAAACCACACGGCGCGAACGCCTCGCTGAACCGTTCGAGAGTTTCTTCGCGGACGGTCTCGGACCCGTTGAGGGCCAGTGTCAGGCTGCTCAAGTCGAACGCCGCGCGCTCCTTCGGCGCGATCTTCCGAACGCAAAGTTCGTAGGCGAAGTTGGGGGCCGCGGTGGTACAACCCCGGTACTTGGAAATCGCTTGCAACCATCGCGCCGGCCGCTGCATGAAGGCCGTGGGCGACATGAGCACCGTGCGCCGTCCGCTGTAGACCGGCTGAAACGTGCAACCGATCAGACCCATGTCGTGATAGGCGGGGAGCCATGAGACGGCGACCACCCCGTCGTGATCGAGCATTCTCTCGATCCGCAACAAGTTGGCCAGCAGATTGCGGTGGGCGATGAGAACGCCGCGAGGCGCTCCCGTCGAGCCCGACGTGTATTGCAACACGGCCGTGGCGTCAGGGTCCGACGGAAGATCCCATTGTTCCGATCGGCGATCGTCGCCTTTCGCTCCGCGAAAGGGCGTGCCGTCAGGGTTCGACGGCAAATCCCGTTGCTCCATTGGCGGCTCGGTGGCCCGATCGGTCGCGACCCTCTCGCTGAGGCCCGGCACCTGGGCGAACAATCGCTCGGCCCAGGAGAGCGTGTCGTCGGTTGCCAGAAGCCAACGCGCCTGGGCGTCGGCCACGATCGCTTGCAGCCGCGGCAGCGTGCGATCGAGCCGATAGGGATCGGGCGGGTAAACCGGCACGGCCACCACGCCCGCGTAAAGACAACCATAAAGTGCCGCGATATAGTCGAGCCCGGCGTCGTACACCAGAAGGGCCTTTTGGCCCGTCGCGCCCCGGTGGCGGAGCTCGCCCGCGATGGCCCGTGCCTGCAGGTCCAGTTCGGCGTAGGTCAGAGATTGCTCTTCGTCTTCACCGTCAACGAGGAACACGAACGCAACCTCGTCCGCCTGGCGCAAAGCGCGCCACTGGAGGACGTGCCCCAGCGTTGGAAGCCCGCGCGGCCGCGCGAGCGCGCCATCTCGGGATGTTGCCATAACGTCCATATTTGAATGCCATCGCAGTTTTCATGCCAAACGCCGTTTTCAATACCTCTTCGGACACCCTCGTTCCCACGTTCCCTTTTCGTGAATTCATCGTATTCACGGGCCGCAAAGGACTTAGGTACGGTTTTGGGGGTGTCTTTCCGAAGAATTCACAAACTCTCCGCGTGGGAACGGCTCCGCGGCCGCTCTGCGGCCATGTTGGGTGGAAAGCAACCGCAAAGCCCCAAAACGTCATTAGGCGTTAGGCGTTAGGCCTTGGGAAAGCGAGTCGTTGCGAAGCAACGAGAATGCAAACGGAACTAGGCATTAGGCGTTGGGAAAGCCGGTCGTTCTTCGCGCAGCGTTTTGGGCCGGCAGGGCGGCGCTGTCGCCGCTTTGCCACGGCGCATTCTTCGTAAGAGGCTACGGGCTTGCCCCGAGGAGTTTCACGTTGATCTCTAGACCGCAAGCGGCCTCACCCCGTCGTCCGTTTCTCCCCTCTTCCCTTAGGCGTTAGGCGCCGAGGCGGATCTCGCTGTTCGCTCAACAGGAGAACGAGGAGGTGAGCCACGGATTGACACGGACTCTCACGGATGATTGTTTTGAAACTTTGATTGCGGCGCCATGTAACATGTAGGCCAGCCGCAGAGCCGCTTCAAAAGCCAGCTTCGCGTCGTCGGAAACCTGGCCACGGATAACTCAGAGGACACCGAGACGCAAGAGTGGGCCGATGGCGCCAACTCTGGGCCCTCTGTGACCTCGGTGGCTACATCGTGATTGTACTGTTCCCGCCCCTCCCCCTCCTGCCTTCTGTCCCCTTCTGCCACCCCCCTCCCCCCACGCGGGAAAAGAGGAAAAGCAGCGTCAGCAGCGTCAGCAGCGTCAGCACGAACCGATTCGCCGCGCGCAACGGCCTGCTGCTAATTGGCTTGCGAACGTCGCCGCGATCTTTGCGCGATCGAAAGGCCAGCGTCAGCGGTGTTACCGGTAAAGCTCACCGCTTCCGCAATCTCGCCACAAGCAACTCTCCTACGAGCAGCACGACCACCGAGAGGCCCACTGCCGGCAGCAGAATACTGGTCGCGGTAACGGTGAGGACCAGCCAGCGGGGGCGGGCAGAGTCCACGCGCCGGGGCAGGCCGAGCCGGCCGGTTGGGCGACGCTGCCACCACATCCAGACGCCCGTCACGGGCAGCGTCATGAGGACGATGCAGGTCACCAGCCACAGGATCTTGCTCGGCATTCCCCAGATCGTGCCGACGTGCAGCGGATAGTTCCACGTCCCCAGCCAGTACATGGTCTTGGTCTGGCTGTTGTAGCGGTCCTCCAGGACCTCGCCCGAGGCGCGGTCGATAAACAATATCTCGTTGACCCCGGGGCCGCGTTCATTGTTGGCAGTGACCAGGTACACCGCGTTGGGAGCCCGCGGGAACCAGACGGTCAAGTTGTTGCCGGGCATTCTCTGCTGCGCAGTCTCGACGATCCGGTCCATGGACACGTCTTTGGCCTCGGGCGGGGACTTGGACAGCATCGGTTTCGAAAACATGTCGTAGGCCTCGGTCTTCTGCGCTGCGTACTGAAAACCACGGCCCCAAACGTAGGTGTAGATCAGGCCGGTCAGCGAGATCACGATCGCGACTACGGCCACGTACATGCCGGCCACGGAGTGCAGGTCGCGCAGCACGACATAAGGCTTCGCCCGCAATCGCGGCAGCCACACGCCCCACACCTGTTTCGCTTTCTGCGGCCACCACAGATAGATTCCCGTCGCCGCGAGCACGATCGTCCAGCAGGTGGTGAGCTCGACGACGATCCGGCCCGTGGTGCCCAGAAACAGTGACCGGTGCAGCGTGAGCACGATGTCGGAAAAGCCCCCCTTCTCGACGGAGCCCAGGTAGTGGCCCCGATAGGGATCGACGTAACCGAACTGAAACTTTTCCCCTGCCATGGCCAGGCTGGTGGCCCGCTTCGGGTTGGTGAACACTTGCAAAAAAATCATTCGAGGCGTCTCGGGCACGGCCGCACGGGCCGCGGCCAGTTGCTGCTCGTAGGTGGCGCGCTCGGCAGCCGGCTCGACGTAAAGGACCCCGGGGTGGAGCACCCCTTCCACCTCATCCTTGAAGATGTAGAGCGCGCCGGTGGCGGCCACCACGATCAGCGGGAGCGTGATGATCATTCCGGCATAGAAGTGCCACCGCCAAACGACTCGATACAAACGGTCGCCGGCGGCCGACCGCCGCGTGTTAGACGGAGGCGTCCCGGCGGATCCGAATCCGTCCTGCGCGGTCGTTTTTGTTTGCTCAACCGACGTGCTGCTCATGCGGCCGGCGCCTGGGGTTAAGGACGTTAACTTGGCAACGATTTAAGCCGATTCTGGAAAGACGGATACACGTTCATCGGCGGCGAAACCCCTGAACAATGGATTGCACCCGAAACGCCCATCGGGCGCATTGTAAATGATCGAAGCCGCAGTCTCGATCTAAAACCTTCGACGAGAGTCCGAGAAAACGACCGATTTTGACACAGCCGCCGGGGACCACGCGGGGACCGACCTCTGCGACTTCCAGGACCTTGGGCTTCGCGGCGCCGAGGAACCCGACCTCGTTTTGTCGCTCGACGACTTACTTACTCGTCTTGGGGAGGAAGATTCTGCCGCCGCGCGGGTCGCGAACCTTCACCTGTTCGGCGGCCTTTCCGTCGAGGAGGCGGGCGAGGCGTTGGGGCTCTCCCGGGCGGCGGCCTACCGAAACTGGAAGTATGCGCGGGCCTGGCTCCGCGAGGCCCTGGAAAAATAATTCAAAATCCGTGAGACACTTTTCCGCTGGATGGGGCATTGAGTGTAGATCCCATCCCGGAGGTAAACCATGGCCGTTGATGCCGCACGAGCAAAATCCCTGTTCCTGAATGCGTCGGACCTCTCCGACCCAGCGGAACGTGCAGCCTACCTCCAGCGCGAGTGCGGCGCCGACGCCGAACTTCGGGGCCGGGTCGAGGCCCTGCTGCGGGCCAACGACGCCTCGCCCTTACCGCCAGCCGCGGAGGAAGGTGCGACCGTCGATTCCGGCCCCGCCGCGCCGCAAGGCGACGAGGCGGCGCCAGCCCACCGCGTCGCCACCACCAACTTCCACCCTCTTGCCGAGCCCGGCGCCGTCATCGCTGGCCGCTACAGTCTCGTAGAAAGAATCGGCGAAGGCGGCATGGGCGACGTCTGGGTCGCCAAGCAGACCGAGCCCGTCAAACACCGTGTGGCCGTCAAGCTCGTCAAGGCCGGCATGGACACGAAAGCTGTGCTTCAGCGCTTCGACGCGGAACGGCAAGCGCTGGCCATGATGGACCATCCCAATATCGCCAAGGTGCTCGACGGCGGCATGACGGCCGACCGCCGGCCTTTCTTCGTCATGGAGCTGGTCAACGGCGCCCCGCTGAACAAGTTTTGCGACGAAACGAAGCTCGGCATCCGCGAACGGCTGGAATTGTTCGCCGCCATCTGCCAGGCGGTTCAGCACGCCCATCAGAAGGGCATCATCCATCGCGACCTCAAGCCGTCGAACATCCTGGTGACCCTCATCGATGCCCGGCCGGTGCCCAAGGTGATCGATTTCGGCGTGGCCAAGGCCATCGGATGCACGCGAATTCCGAGCGGACAAAAGTGTCGCAAGTGTCTTTTTTTTTCAGAAACGAGCCCTTCGGCGAGAACGTCGAAGGGCTTTCTCATTGTGGGGACAGGGGTTGCGGCTTGAAGATCGTGTTCAAATCGTGTAGCACGATGAGCTGATGTGCCTCGTGAATTGCCGCAACTTCTCTCGCCGACGCGCCTTGGAAGGTTCAAATCCCGTCGCCAGTCGGGGCTCAGTTCCGCCGCGCTACTTAGCTCCAGTTTCGGCAGCGCAGGGTTTGGCTTAGACAGTTTCTCTCGACACAGCATCTCGCGCCGGGATTCCACTTTTTTCGCGACATGGGCCTTGACCCTCACGTGGCGTGAGGCCGTACCATGCCATAGTAGCCACTGTTTCCGAGGGCGTTGGTCGGGGGGATCTCGATGCAGTTTGAGGCCTTGAAGGTGCGTGAGCTGGCTAGGCGGGCGGGTCTTAGCCTCTAAAGTCGGCGGCGGTCTCACCTACTCATACCTTTTGTCGGACGTCCGATTTATCGACCGTATTTGACACACCCGCCGGGGACGATACATGGATCGGCCGCCCTCTCTTCCGGCGGTCGCTGGGCATCGCGAGCGTGTGCCATTTACACCATACGTTTTTTCGGAATCGGGTCCGCCGGTCTGGCCCAGCGACCGGCCCCGCCGGCGCGCCCGAGTAAACCAACGATTTCTGGGACTGAGATGACCTATGAATGAATGGCGCACCCGGCGGTGCTATACTGGCCGCGATGAGTGACGTGACCCGCATCCTCGAAGCGATCCAGGCCGGCCAACCGCAGGCGGCCAGCCAACTGCTGCCGCTCGTTTACGACGAGCTGCGCCGGCTTGCGGCGGCGAAGCTGGCTCGTGAGAAACCGGGCCAAACTCTCAACGCTACGGCCCTTGTCCACGAGGCATACCTTCGACTGGTCGGCCAGAGGGATGAACCGAATTCATTCGAGGATCTCAGCCATTTCTTCGCGGCGGCAGCCCAGGCCATGCGCCGCATCCTGATCGACAATGCGCGCCGCAAGCGAACCGGCAAACGCGGCGGCGGCCTAAGACGTCAGCAGCTCGAAGCTCTCGCCGTCCCAACGGCCGATGAAGAACTCCTGGCCCTCGACGAGGCCCTGGACAAGTTGGCCGCCAAGGACCCAATCAAGGCCAGGCTGGTGGAATTGCGTTTCTTCGGCGGATTGTCCTGCGAGCAGGCCGCCGCGGTCCTGGGGGTCTCTCCGACCACGGCCGACCGATACTGGGCGTTTGCCCGGGCTTGGCTTCAGGCCGAGGTCCGTGGTCGTTGATTACGGCGTCCTGAAACGTTTTCGCGGATTCGGTGGTGCTTTTTGGCGCCTTTTTACGCTAATGCGGGTAGAGGGCCATCCCCGATTGCAGGAGAACAATCATGAACGAAGAAACGCTTTTTCATCGCGCCAGAGACATATCCGCCGACGAACGTGCCGCCTTCCTGGACAATGCCTGCGCCGGCAATGCCCTCCTTCGCCAGCGTGTGGAGGTTCTTTTGCAGGCCAACGACAACCCAGGCAGCTTCCTGGGCACACCTGCTTTGGCGGAGGCAAACACTCTGCCGCCGAGCGACCAGGCGCTGGATCGGCCGCCACCGTCGCTACCCAGCGACTACGAAATCGTTCGTGAGCTGGGCCGCGGCGGCATGGGCGTCGTCTACCTGGCCAAACAGTTGTCCCTGGACCGCGAGGTCGCCATCAAGGTACTCCGGCCAGGCGAGGCCACGTTCGGGGCCGTCGTGAAAAGGTTTCTCGACGAAGCGCGACATCTCGCTCGCCTACGGCATCAGAACATCGTTTCCATCCACGAGGTCGGCCAGGCGGACACTGAGCCTTTCTTCACGATGGACTACGTCGAAGGCGAACCGCTTTCGGCGCGGATGTTTCGCCGCACGCGCGACGATTCGGCCGCAGGGCAGCCGGGCAGGACACAAAGTCTTGCCGGCGCTTCCAGGTCGGCTCCTGCCGGGGAAAATATGCCCTTCGGAACTGGGCCGACTTTGCCGGCCATCGAACCATCTGCTGGTCACGCAATTCGTGCCCGCCTTACGCCGACGCAGGCACTTGCCATCCTCAAGCAAGCCGCTGCCGGAGTGCAGCATGCGCATGCGCACGGCATCATCCATCGCGATCTCAAGCCGGGCAACATCCTCTTGGACGCGTCCGGGCGCGCGTACGTTACCGATTTCGGGCTGGCTCGCGACATGGCACAAAGCTCGAATCTGACACGTTCCGGCGAGGTCATGGGCACTCCGGCCTACATGGCGCCCGAGCAAGCGCGCGGCCAGAAGGAATTGATCGGTGAGACAACGGACATCCACGCGCTCGGCGTGATCCTGTACGAAATGCTCACCGGACAACTGCCCTATGGCGGCGGCGCGCCCACGGACGTCATCGTGCGCTTGATCACCGATGAGCCTACTCCGCCGCGCAAGATCGATCGGCGGATTCCACGTGATCTCGAAACGATCTGCCTCAAGGCCATGGCCAAGACGCCGGACCGGCGCTATGCCTCGGTGACGGCCTTCCTCGAAGACATCCGCCGTTTCGAGTCCGGCGAGCCGGTGCAGGCCCGGCGGCCGGGACCGCTGTTCCACGCAGCGCGGTTCGCGCGGCGGCACTGGAAGCTCGCCCCCGCCGTGCTGCTCACGGCTGGCGTACTGCTGGCGTTCGCGCCGTGGCTCTTCGACAAGTCCGTCGATGAGCTGCTCAAATGGGGGGACGAGCAGCAGGTGGCCGGCCAGCCTGGTACGGCGCTGAAAATCTACGCGCGGGCCTATCGCAAGGCGACCCTCGGCGAACACCGCACAATCCTGGAGGTGCTGCTCGATTGCGCACGCCGCCTGCACAATCCGAAGGATGTGGGCGAGGCAGCCCAGGCCCTTCTTGATGTGGACCCCGATGTCTCGTTTCAGGAATTCGACTTCGCGGTCGCAGAAGCCTGGGCTGCCTTGCAAATGACCATAGATCTGGGCAGTTACATCCCCGAGGAGAAACGCCGCATTCTGGAGTTGGGCGAAAAGCGATGGCAGATGGTCCTGGGCGGCGCGTACAGCACCTCCCAACAGAAAGAGGAAGCCGAGAAGTACCTTGCTCAGGCACGCCTGGGGCTGGCCATGCTCGAAGCCGCACCCGACCTCGTCTTCGCGCTGCCGACGGGCGAGCCGGCCGAGTTGCTTCGCCGCGCCGGGGCGGCAGACGACCCGAAACTCTGGTCTCGCGGAACGGCGGCGTTTGGAGCCGGTTTCGCACTCGAAAAGTCAGGCGACAAGGTAGCCGCTCTGGAAGCCTACCGCCAGGCCTACGACCTCATGGGCCGCGCCTGTCCGACGTATACGGGCCTGAGTCGCGGCATCGATATGAACGTTTCACGCGAGAAGCAGCACGAGTCGAAAGAGCCGCGTCTGCTCCGGGACGTCGTGCGCGCGATCCAGCGGCTTGATCCGGCCGCACCGGACATGCTTCGCGGCGGCATTCGCTTCCGCATCGACGGGCCGCAGATCCCCAAGAACGAAGTCTATAAGCTCTACGCCTCGCTCTGGGATCCGTCGGCCAAAAAGATGGACGTCGGCTTCGGCACCACTTCCGACCCGACCGGCACGCCGGTCCCGATGCCGCCCGGCTCCTTTCCGATCCAGATAGACGGCACAGCCTGGATCGGCGTGGCGGACGGCAGATACCGCATTTGCGTCTGGCGCGCGGAATGGGGCGCCATCCTTCCCGACGCGGTCGCGCCACAGCACGTGGAACTGGATTTCAGCGGCGTGTCAGCGGAGGTGGAGATCCGCGGCCAGACCATCGAGCTGCCCATCCGCAGCTATGTGCTCGAGGTGATTGCCCTCGAGACCCCGACCAAGGGCGAGGCAATCGACCTGCGAACCGCGACCTTCCGTTGGTTAGGAGTGCCGCGGGCAAAGTATTTCCGGGTGCGCTTCGTTCACGACGTCACCATCCCCGGAGGTAAGACGACGAACTTCGAGTGCGAAGCGAAGCTGCAAGGGACCGAAATCAGCCTGCCCCGTCTGCCGCCGGCGGACCGAGCCAAGTTTGGTCCCTTCCGCCACGGATCGAGCGGCCGCTGGGCGGTTAGCGCTTTCGATGCCGCAGACCGAATGGTCGGCATGTCCTATCGTTTTGGCAGTTTCACGGTCGCTCATGAACTGGCAGAGAAATAACCGCACCTTCGCCCGCCTGCCTGACCAGGCTGAAGCGAAAGGCGGAGCTAGCGAATCGCCTCGACGGTCGGCGTTGTCCCGAAATCTCAACCCTTTCTTGAGAATCCCATTTAACGACCGTTTGATGAGACGCGCAATCAGCCGCCCAATCAGGCGATGACACCCTTGGCCACGACACCAGCAAGGTCCGTCAGCCGGAAGTCCCGGCCGCTGTAGCGGTAGTCAGCTTTTCGTGGTCCAGCCCGAGCCGGGCCTCCGGCCAGTGGCCGTGGCCGGCGCTTTCGCTCGTCGAACGTTCATAATGTCAGCCGGAGCGGTCGGCGCGGCGATGTTTGCCGCCGGCGAAACCTCAGCGCAGAATGCGGATTCCCCCGCTTCCATTCAGGGAGGCGACATTCGCGTCCCCTACGGGACGGCACTCTTCCTCGACAATCTGATGTTTGAAGCCACGCCGGGCGTGTCGCGTAGACTACACCCGGCGAAGAAGCACCTGCTGAACCCCGTCATCCGCTGCGATCGATGGTGCGACGGCGATTACCTGGAACCGTACACGATGCTGTACGACGAGGAGGGTGGATGAAAGGCTCTATCCGAGTGGAAGTGTTGACGCGCGATTGGCAGCCGATTCCGGGCTTCACCGAGCCTGGGGCCAGGGAAATTCAGGGAGACGCGCTCGACCACCCGGTCCGTTGGTCGAACAAGGCCGACCTGGGCGCGCTTGCGGGTCAGGAGATTCGACTCAAGTTCTACATGACTCGCGCGCGGGTTCACGCGATGACGCTAAGTCATGCCGAGCGGCGATCGGGGGAGTTCGAAAGCGAATATCGCTCCGATCATGAGGGGGACTCCACTCCGAGAATTAACTGACGCCGTATTCGTGCTGGCGAGGAGTTGCGGCTACGCCCCTTTCTGCAAATACCCGGCCGCCATTCGCGTGTCGATCGGGCGGGACCGTGAGAAGTGGGCGACCTATGTCGCCTTTCGCTCCGCGAAAGGCGACTTTGAAGCCGCCGGCATCAGATTGCCTTATTCCCCGTGGCCCGCCTAACGCTGGTGTTGGTGGCCGGACCCGCGCCGCCATGGCGCCTCCCAACTTATCGCGCGCGGGCGCACGTTCCTTGGCGCCGCCGCACGCCGCCGCACGCCGCCGACGTTTGCCGCACCGGAACGCTTTGCCATAAAGCCGCCCTGTGGAACGGAATTCATGCAGCAATTAGAACAAAAGGCAACGAAGCAAACAAAGGGAAAAGACGGAATCGCACCATGCCGCGGGACCACCCTTTCTTCGTACTTCGTTTCCTTCGTTGCCTTCTGTTCTCCTCTGCTATGGCCGGCTATTCGATCCTCAATCGC
>Ga0307373_10005294_pt1 | contig 21179 bp, 23 predicted proteins | sample OX2MG_FD_202534 | JGI IMG/M metagenome (GOLD analysis project Ga0307373, IMG submission 202534) | Soil microbial communities from Risofladan, Vaasa, Finland - OX-2 | ecosystem: Environmental > Terrestrial > Soil > Coastal area > Acid sulfate soil | place: Finland: Risofladan, Vaasa | collected...
TGCTGGGGCTCGTGACGCAGGTACCGGATCGCATCCCACCCGCCGTGCGTGAGGCGGAGAACCTCATGCCGATCGCCGAAGCGCTGTACCAGGTGCACGTTCCCGAAAGCATCGCGAGCGCGAACCGCGCCAAAGAACGTATCGCGTTCGAGGAGATGTTCCTGCTCCAGATCGCCGCCGAACGCGCTCGCCGTCGCCGTCTGCATGGCACCGGTGTCGTGATCCCGTACGACATCGAGGTCGCGCGACGCTTCGCAGCGTCGCTGCCGTTCACGCTCACCGACGGGCAGCGCGTTGCGGCGCACGAGATTCTCACCGATCTCGCCGCCGCCGGCCCGATGAACCGGCTCCTGCAAGGCGACGTCGGCAGCGGCAAGACCGTCGTCGCGGCACTGGCTGCGCTGATGACGCACCACGCCGGCATGCAGACCGCCGTCATGGCGCCGACTGAGATCCTCGCGCGCCAGCACTACGCCACCCTCGATCAGCTGCTGACGCCGCACGCACTGCCACCGCGACTCCTGGTCGGGAGCACATCGGCCGCCGCGCGTCGAGAGATCCTCGCGGGACTGGCGGCGGGACACGATTCGCTGATCGTCGGGACTCACGCACTCATCGAGGATGACGTGGTGTTGCGGAACCTCGGCCTGGCGATCGTCGACGAGCAGCATCGATTCGGTGTGGCGCAGCGTCAGAAGCTCCGCCAGACGTCAGGCGCGATGCCGAACTACCTCGCGATGACCGCGACGCCGATACCGCGGTCACTCTCCAACACGCTGTACGGGGACGTCGACCTGAGCGAGCTTCGCGAGATGCCGCCGGGACGGCAGACGGTCGAGACACGCGTGGTGCAAGCGCACGAGCGCGCGAGCGCCTACGAGTTCGTCCGAGCGGAGGTGCGGAAGGGACGCCAGGCGTTCGTCATCTGCCCGCTCATCGAGGAATCCGACAAGCTCGGCGCGCGAAGCGCGACCGCGGAGTTCGAACGTTTGAGCACCGACGTGTTTCCGGATCTGCGCGTGGAGCTGCTGCACGGGCGCATGCCGGCACGCGAGAAGGCCGAGCGCATGGATCGTTTCGTCCGCGGCGACGCCGACATCCTCGTCGCCACCAGCGTGGTGGAGGTGGGCGTCGACGTGCCCAACGCGACGATCATGCTCATCGAAGGCGCCGAGCGCTTCGGCTTGGCGCAGCTGCATCAGTTCCGCGGCCGCGTCGGGCGCGACCAGCACCAGTCGTATTGCCTGCTCTTCGAGGGCGGCATCGACGAGGAGGGGAGTCAGCGTCTTGCCGCCGTGGCCGCCATCACCAGCGGTTTCGACCTTGCCGAGCGCGATCTGCAACTCCGCGGTCCGGGTCAGGTCGTCGGCCTGCGCCAGCACGGCCTGCCGGAGATGCGCGCTGCCGACCTCCTCGACGTCGCGCTCGGCCGCCGCTCGAAGCTTGCCGCGATCTCCTGGCTCGACAGGGACCCGGATCTCACCGCCTGGCCGCCGTTGTCCGCAGCGATGAACGGCTACAGAGCCGTCTTCGACATCGACTAGTGCGACGCGAGGCAAAACACGCGGCCGAGACGCGCATCACCGCCGGTGAGTGGCGCGGGCGGATCGTCAACACGCCACCGGGGCTCGAGGTGCGCCCCACGCGATCGCTCGTGCGCCAGTCGCTGTTCGACATCCTGGGGCAGCGGGTTGTCGGCGCTCGAATGCTCGACCTCTACGCCGGCGCCGGGACCGTGGGATTCGAGGCGCTGTCGCGAGGCGCCGCGACAGTCACGTTCGTCGAGCGCCACCGCGACGCGCTGCAACTGATCGCGAAAACAGCGGATCGGTTCGGATGCCGCGATCGCTGCCGCATCGTCGGGGCCGAGGTCCGGCGCTGGCTGCGCACCGCTCCGGAGGAGACGGCCGCCGCCGACATCTGCTACGTGGACGCCCCATACCAGGACCCCGAGCTGGAGGCCGTGCTCGAGCTGCTCGGAGCATCCCCACCCCGACTGGTCGTGTGCGAACATCACCGCGCCCGGGTGATCGCCGAACACATCGGCCTCCTCACACGGACACGCGAGGCACGGTACGGCCTCACCACCATCAGCTTTCTGCAGCCGGATGCTGCACCCACGGACGGAACTGCGTGAGCGAACGCATCGCGGTGTACCCCGGCAGCTTCGACCCGGTGACGTTCGGGCATCTCGACATCCTCGATCGTTCGGCGGCGATCTTCGATCGAGTGCTCGTCGGCGTCCTCGAGAACCCGAGCAAGGCGCCGCTGTTCACGGTGGAGGAGCGGGTGGAGCTCATCCGCGCCTGCCTCGAAAGCCGCCCGCGCATCGAGGTGACCACCTTCCGCGGGCTGACCGTCGACTTCGCGGCGAACAGTGGCGCGATCGCGATCGTGCGCGGCCTGCGGGCGGTGAGCGACTTCGAGACCGAGTTCCAGATGGCGCTCATGAACCGGCGGCTCAACCCCGCTGTGAACACGGTGTTCCTCATGACCTCGTTCACCAACGTCTTCGTCTCGTCCTCGCTGATCAAGGAGGTGTGCCACCTCGGCGGCAATGTCAGCGAGATGGCCCCGCCGGTGAGCGTCGAAGCGATGCGCCGCCGTTTCGCCGAGGAGCGCGAACACGATGGGTGACGATCCGACTCAGCTCGATCCCACCGTCATCGATCTCATCGACCAGCTCGAAGAGCTGGTGAGCACCGGCCGCCGCGTCCCGTTCACCGCCGGCGTGGTCGTCAATGAGGACGAGGTGCTCGAGCTCATCGACCGCACACGCCTCGGGCTGCCGGACGAGCTGACCCAGGCGCGTCACGTGCTCGAGGACCAGCGCCGGGTGCTCGTCGAGGCCGAGCAGGAGGCCGAGCGCATTCTCACGCGAGCCGAGGCCGAGGTGGCGCGCCTGGTGGACGAGGCGCATGCCCGGGCGAGCGTGATGGTCGGCGACCACGAGATCGCGGAGCAGGCCCGCCTCCACGCCGCAACGCTCCTGGCCGAGGCGGAGGAGCGCGCTGCGCGGACGTGTGCCGAAGCCGACGCGTACGCCCGTGACGTCATGGTCCGGCTCGAGGATCAGCTGATGCGCGCCGCGACGACCGTCCGCAAGGGGATCGAGGCGCTGCCGGCCCAACCGGGATCGAGACGCAAACGCCGGGAGCGCGAGTAGCGCCCTCGGCCGCCTGCGTTCGACCCGCCGCTATACTGAGCGGCAGCCATGGGCCGCGCTGCTCTGCGTGCGCGCCCTTCCCGGAGAAACCGAGCATGCCGCTTCCCAAGCAAAAAGTCTCAAAGCGCCGTCGCGACTTCAGACGCTCCCACCACGCGCTGACGATGCCGACCCTGTCGCCGTGCCCGCGCTGCCGTCAGCCGCGTATCCCTCATCGCGTCTGCCCGAACTGCGGCCACTATCGCGGCCGCGAAGTGGTCGTCACCGAGTAGCACGCGGCCAGTGGCCAGCGTCGCACTCTGCTTTCCCGGACAGGGCAGTCAGGCCGCCGGCATGGCGGACGGGCTCATCGACCTCCCCATCGCGCAGGAGATGCTTGCCGCGGCAACGAGCAGCGGGCTCGATCTGCGCGCCGCACTGTCGGCTGACGACGAGCATCTCCGCGCCACCGAGATCGCCCAGCCTGCGCTGCTCCTCGTCGAGTGCGCGTTGCGAAGCGCGCTCCCCGCGACGCTCGACGTCGTCGCGGTCGCAGGCCACAGCGTCGGCGAGTACGCGGCGGCCGTCGCGGCGAACGCACTCGAACCGACCGATGCGATGCGACTCGTCATCGAGCGGGGGAGAGCGATGGCCGCGATGCACGAGGGCACGATGTGCGCGCTCATCGGCATCGACCAGGACGCCGCGGCCGCCGTGTGCGCGGAAACCGCGAGTGACACCGGCGAGGTCGTTGTCGTCGCCAACCACAATGCGCCCGGACAGCTGGTGATCAGTGGATCGCGCGCGGGTGTCGACGCGGCAGCCCAGCGTGCGCTGTCGCGCGGCGCACGACGAGCGATCCCCCTGAATGTGAGCGGCGCGTTCCACTCGCCGCTGATGGCGGATGCCGCGGCGCGGTTCAGTGTCACGCTCGATGCCGTCGCCATCGCGGAGCCACATCCGCCCGTGGTGTGCAATGTCGATGCGCTCGCGGCGTCCACCGCCGCCGGCCTGCGCGACCGGCTGCGCGAGCAGCTCACCTCCCCGGTGCGCTGGATCGCGTGCGTGGAGCGCCTGGTCGAGCTCGGCGCCGAGACGCTCATCGAAGTCGGTCCCGGGAGCGTGCTCACCGGACTCGCGAAACGCATCGCACCCTCCGTGCGCGCGGTGTCCGTCAACTCGCTCGAAGGCGCGTCGCAGCTCGACGCCGCGCTGGTTGCCGGATGAGCAACGCGACACCGCTCGAAGGTCGGCGCGCGCTGGTGACCGGTGCCTCGCGCGGCATCGGCAAAGCGACCGCAATTGCCCTCGCGCGGGCCGGCGCCTCGGTTGCGGTCGGCTACTCGGCACACCCCGAGAGCGCCGAGGCGCTCGTCGAGTCACTGCGCATGGACCATGCTGCGACGGCGGTCGCGCTCGGAGCGGACCTCGCGGATCCCGTGGCGGCCGCGGGCCTGGTGGAGCAGACCGTGGCCGCGCTCGGTGGTCTCGACATCGTTGTCAACAACGCCGGGATCAACCGCGACAACCTCGCGATGCGACTCACCGACGACGACTGGGACGCGGTCATTGCAATCGACCTGACGGCGGCGTTCCACATCTGCCGCGCATCGCTCCGGCCGATGTTGCGGCAGCGCTTCGGGCGCATCGTCAACGTCTCGAGCATTGCCGGCGTGATCGGCAACGCTGGTCAGGCCAACTACTCTGCCGCGAAGGCAGGGCTCATCGGACTCACGAAAGCGCTGGCGCGCGAAGTCGCCAGTCGCGACATCACCGTCAACGCCGTGGCCCCGGGATTCATCGACACGGAGATGACCACGACGCTCAGTGAATCGATCCGCGCAGCAGCTGTTGCGGCAATTCCGAAGGCACGCATGGGTACGGCCGAGGAGGTCGCCTCGGCGATAGCGTTCCTCGTCATGCCAGAGTCCGGCTACATCACCGGGCACGTCCTCCATGTCGATGGGGGTCTCGCGGCGTGACCGAGCCGGAGCCGACACCGCCCGGCGACGTCAAGCGCGAGGCGGTCATCGACGGCGCGTCCGGACCGTTCGCGTGGCGCCCCCCCGCCTCTGACGCTATCGTTTCGCCTCAAACTGATGCGGCGCCTGCCGCAACCACACAAGGAAATCCTGATGCCAGACCTGACCTTCGACCGGTTCAAGGCGATCGTCGCCGATCAGCTCGGCGTGGAAACCGAACAGGTGACGCCGGAGGCGTCGTTCGTGGAGGACCTGAACGCGGACTCCCTCGACCTGGTGGAACTGATCATGGCGTTCGAGGAGGAGTACCAGATGGAGATCTCCGACGAGGACGCGGAGAAGATCGGAACGGTGGGCCAGGCCTGGGAGTACATCCAGGAGAAGGTGGGAGCGGCGTCCTAGCCCCTCCGCCCGTCCCGGCACCCGCGCCACCCCCGGCGCAGAAAGCCCCGATGACGCTTCCCGATCCCGAGCTGGAGCGTCTGCGCGAGCTCCAGAAACGGATCGGGATCCAGTTCCGCAAACAGGAGCTGCTTCGCGAGGCGATGACGCACGCCTCGTGGAACAACGAGCACGGCGAGCCGTCAGGTCCGGGGCACGACAACGAGCGACTCGAATACCTCGGTGACGCGGTGCTCGAGCTCGTGGTCGGCGAGTACCTGTTCCGGCGCTTCCCGACGTACGACGAGGGCCAGTTGACGCAGCTTCGCGCGGCGCTCGTCAACACGACGTCGCTCGCCCGGCTCGGCGAGCGCCTCGAGCTCGGCGAGACCCTCCTCATGGGGCGTGGCGCGGTGAAGACCGGCGCGCGCAAGCTCCCCTCGCTGCTTGCCAACGCGTTTGAAGCGATGATCGGCGCGATCTTCCTGGACCAGGGCTATCGCGCCGCCACCCGTGTCTTCCTCCAGAACATCGGCGATCTGGCCGAGTGGAGCGACGAGAACTTCAAAGGCCAGCTCCAGCAGGCATCGCAGGACCGGACCGGGGACACGCCGCACTACCGGGTCGTCGCCACCGGGGGACCCGGCCACAGGCGCGAGTACACGGCCGAGGTGCTCCTGGGCGAGCGCGTGGGCGGCACGGGCCGTGGCCCGACCAAGCAGGCTGCCGAGCAGGCCGCCGCGCACGACGCGCTGGACAAGCTCTCGAAGACCGGCAGGGGCGGCGCCGCCGCCGCCGCCGGCGCCGCTCGCGATGCCGCCAAGACCGTCGCGTCGGAGCCGGCGCGCGTCCGCCGCCGCGTCGCGGAGGTCGCCGCCGACAGGGGCGCCACGCCGAGGCGGCGCCGCAGCCGAGGAGGTGCGCGGACCAGCGACGCGGCAGCAGCCACCGCCGAAGCCGGGCGGCCGCGACGGAGTCTGCTCGCCGCACTGCGCCACGCCGCCGAAGCGCTCGTGGGACGCCAGGCGCCACCACCCGCACCGCCCAAGAAGCCGGAGGGGCCGGCACCGAAGCGGCGCCGTGGCCGCCGTGGCGGGCGCGGACGTGGCGGCGGTGGCACGCCCACGCCCACGGCGGAGCAGTGAGCACCAGATCTTGGGGCGCCGGCGTCGCCGGAGCCCAAGATGTTGACGCCGTGCGCTCCGCCCGTGGACAATCGGGCCGATGAGGCTCCGGCGGATCACCCTGTCCGGGTTCAAGACCTTCGCCGCGCGCAGTGAGGTGATCTTCGACCGGGGGATCACGGCCATCGTCGGGCCGAACGGCAGCGGGAAGAGCAACCTCGTCGACGCGCTGCGGTGGGCGCTCGGAGAGACCAACGCTCGCGAGCTTCGCGGCCAGCGCATGGATGAGGTCATCTACGCGGGCGGTGGTGGGCGCCAGCGCATGAGCCTGGCCCAGGTGGAGCTCGTCATCGACAACGAGGAGGGCGCGCTGCCATCCGAGGACCCGGAGGTCTCGGTGAGCCGCCGCGTCTCTCGCGGCGACCGCGACACCGAGTTCCGCATCAACGGCGAGCACGCCCGCCTGCGCGACCTCGAGCGGCTCCTCGGCGGGACGGGGCTGACCCAGAACGGCTACGCCGTCGTCGTGCAGAACGACATCGACGGCATCATCGAAGCGACACCCGCTCAACGACGGACCCTCGTGGAGCAGGCAGCCGGCGTCAGGGCGCTGCGTGCTGCCTGCGAGGATGCCGCGCACCGGCTGGACAGCGCGGATGCCGTCGTGCGCCGCCTCAGCGACCTCCTCGAGGATGCGGCCCCGCGGCTCTCGGAGCTCAGCGAGCAGTCGGTCGCGGCCCTCGAGCTGCGCACCATGAGCGAGCGTCTCACCGAGCTGCGCGGCAGCCTCGCGCACGAGGAGTGGCGAGCGGCGCGCGCGAGCCTCAAGCAGGCTCGCAGGCGTCTCGATCACGCGCTGAGCCGCTGCGAGGCGGCTATCCAGGCCGACGCCGCTTTCGGCCACCGGTCGGAGCTGGCGCGTGCGCGGCTCGATCACGTGCGCGAGGCGCGCGACACCGCAGCCCGCCGGCTCGAGGCGGCGCGGCTCGAGGTCGAACGGGGAGAGGGAGGTCAGCGGCGCTTCGCGGACCGTCTCCGGTCTGCGGTCGCGCAGCGCGGACTCGCTGAGGCCGACCTGGCCACGATCGTCCCCGAGGTCGATGCCGCCATCGCCGCGCTCGCCGCGGTCGAGGGCGGCGCGGAGGATCAGAGCTGGGCCGTGCTCGAGGCGGAGTCGGAGCGCTTGCGCGGCATCACCGCCGGTGCGGCCGCCGAGGCTGCGATCGCCGAGCAGCGCCTCGCCGAGGCGACCGCCGCCTTCGCCGCTGCCGAGAGCGAGCGCGGGTCGGCTGCTGCGGATGTCCGCGCGGCGGCAGCGCGCGCGGACCTCGCCCTCTCCGCTGTCGCCACGCTGACGCTCGAGGCAGAGGCAGCGGCCGCGCGGATCGCCGAACTGACGGCGTCACTCGGGGCGCAGCTGACGAAGGCTGCTGCGGCGTCGGTCAGGACACGCGCCACTGCCGCGGGCGTTGCGGAGACGCGCGCCTCCGTGGATACCGCCTGGGACGCGGTCAACGCCGCGGATCGCGCCGTCGCCGGCGCTGCGGCCGAGGCGCGCAGCGCACTCGCGGCGCTCGCCTCGGCGCGTGGCCGGCTCAGCGGTACGATCGGCGAAGGCGGCGTTGCCCGCGCCGTCGCCGCGGGGACACTGCGCGGCCGCCGTCTCGTCGACTGCCTGCATGTCACCGACCACTCGATGGCGGACGCGGTCGCTGCGGCGCTCGAGGCCGACCTCGGCGCCTGGGTCGTCGACGACGTCAAGGCGGCCGCCGCGCACCTCGACAGCGAAGGACCTCGCGAACGACTCATCAGCGCCGCTCCCGACGCGATCGCGGAGGACGGGCCACCGCCGCCATACGCGCTGCTCTCGGGCGTCATCGACGTGGAGCCCGAGGCTCGCGGCGCCATCGCCCGGCTCCTTGCGGGCGTCTGGCTCGCACCCGACATCGACGCGGCGCTGCGAGCGGTCACGACCGGCGCGGTCGCCGCCGTTCTCCGCGATGGCACGGTGGTCACCGCGACGGGACTCCGCGGCGGCCGGCGCGTCGAGACCATCGAGCTCGCCCAGGAGGAACGCGCCGCGGCGGCGGAGTCCGAGCGCACGGCCCGTCTCGAAGCGGCCGCGGTTGCCGCTGCCGCCAACGCTCGTGAGCGCTTGAGCGACCTCGACCAGGCGCTGTCGGTGGCGGTCGAGGCGGATCGCGCCGCACGCGCTGCTGAGGCAGAAGCTCAAGCCGTCGTCGCCGGCGCCCGGCAGGCGCTGGACGCCGCTCGGGCACAGGAGGAGCGCGCGGGACGGCTGCTCGCATCACGGCAGGAGGAGGCCGGCGCCGCAGCGGAGGCGCACGGGGTTGCGGAGCGCCGGCTCGCCTCCATCGATGCCCGGCACGCGACGGTCGGGAGCGCGCTCCGTGCAGCGGAGGCCCACAGCGCGGAAGCCCGGACCATTGCAGCGGCGACGAAGGCTGAGGCCGACGAGGCCGACCTCGTGCTCTCCAGAGCGAAGGCCGAGGGCGCTCACATCGAGGAGCGGCGTGAGGCGGCCCGCCGGGCGCTCGACGCGGCCAGAGCGCGGCTCACGGCCGCCGAGACCCGGCGCCTCGTCGCTGAAGGTGACGCACTCACAGCCATCGTCCATGCCATGCGCGGCCGGGCCGCCGCCGCAGGAGCCATCGTCGAGCTGGCATCCGCGCAAAGCGCGCACGACGCCGCGGCGTCCCCGATCGCCGAGCTCGAACGCTCGGTTCTCGGGCTCGAGGCCGAGCGCGCCGAGGTGGCGGTCGCGGTGGCACGAGCCACAGACGAGCGCGATGCCGCCGAGCGCGAGGTCGTCGAGTGCGAGGCGGTGGTGGCCGAGCTCGCCGGTGCCGTTCGGGACCTGGCGGACGACGACTCCATGGAGCTCGACCCGGCGGCGGCGGAGCGCGCCGAGCGCGAGATCGTCCGCCTCGAGCGCCGCATCTCCGCGCTGGGCCCTGTCAACGCACTGGCGCCGGAACAGCACGAGGCGCTCGAGGCACGAGTGACGGTCTTCGGCGCCCATCACGACGATCTCGCCCGCAGCGGCAGCGAGCTGCGGTCGATGGCACGAGGGCTGGAACGCGAGGTCGAGCGGCGCTTCGACACCGTGTTCGGTGCTGTCTCGTTCCACTTCCAGGAGCTCTACGCCGAGCTCTTCCCCGGCGGCAAGGCAACGCTCCGCCTCGAAGATCCTGAGCCGGAAACGCTCGACCTCGACGGGACCGAACCTCGTGCCGCGCCGCGGCGCCCCGGCGTCGAGATCCTCGCCCAGCCCGCCGGCAAGCGGCTGACCCCGCTCCGGCTGCTCTCCGGGGGCGAACGCGCCCTCACCGCGCTCGCGGTCGTCCTGGCGCTGCAGCAGGTGAACCCGAGCCCGTTCTACGTCTTCGACGAGGTCGACGCCTCACTCGACGACAGCAACGTCCTCCGCTTCACGCGCCTGCTCCGCCGGCTCGGCGCCGAGCAGCAATTCCTCGTGGTCACCCACAACCACATCACGATGGCCGCGGCCGACGCACTCTGGGGCGTGACCATCGACGGCGAGGGTGTCAGCTCCGTGCTCGGCGTCCGCTTCGACGAGGCCGAGCTCACGGGCGCCCCGACAGCACCCCTGCATCGCGTGGCCGGATGAACCCCTGATGGCTCCCGACGAGATCGTCGCGCCGGGGCGGCGGAGCGCCTGGTGGCGGCGCATGTCGGGTCGCATGGAAGGCGCGTCGAACGCGTTCTCCTCGGGGATGCACGGGATCGCCGCGCCGGGGCGAAAGGCCGACGAGGCGTTCTTCGACGACCTCCTCGAGGTCCTGATCAGCGCCGACTGCGGCGTCGAGCTGTCCGAGCGCCTCGTCGTGGCGCTGCGAGACAGGGTCCGCCGCGAGCGCATCGGCGATGCCGCCGCGGCGATCGCCGCGCTCAAGGCCGAGATCCTCGCGGTGATGAGCACGTACGACCGCAGCCTGCATCTCAACGAGGTGCCGAGCGTCGTCCTCGTCGTGGGAGTCAACGGCAGCGGCAAGACCACCACGCTCGGCAAGCTCGCGCACCGCCTCCGCGAGGAGGGCCGCTCCACGCTCATCGCCGCCGCCGACACGTACCGCGCGGCGGCGATCGATCAGATGCGCGTCTGGGCAGACCGGGCGGGTACCGACGTGGTTGCCCATCAGCCCGGCGCGGACCCCGGCGCCGTCGTCTTTGACGCGATCCAGGCCGCGCAGGCGCGGCGCATCGACGTCGTGCTCGTCGACACCGCCGGCCGGCTGCACACCAAGGTCAACCTCATGGCCGAGCTCGGCAAGATCCGGCGTGTCATCGAACGCCTGATCCCCGAGGCGCCGCAGGAGGTGCTCCTCGTCGTCGATGCCACGACCGGGATGAACGCGATGCGGCAGGCGCTGGCGTTCCACGAGGTCACGACGCTCACCGGGCTCGTGATCACCAAGCTGGACGGCTCCGCGCGCGGTGGCACGCTGCTCGCGGTGGAGGAGCAGCTGCGGGTCCCGGTCAAGCTCATCGGCCTTGGCGAGGGCCTCGACGATCTCAACCTCTTCGACCCCGGCGCCTACCTCGACGCAATCTTCGGGGCGACTCCTTGACAAGGTGGTGAGTACTCACTACCATACGGGATCATGACCCCAGCAGTCGCCGCCGAACGGTCGACGGCACCGGAACGCCGCGAGCAGATCCTCGAGGCCGCCGTCACCGTGTTCGCGGAGCGCGGCTACGAAGGCGCATCGACCGACGTGATCGCGCGCATGGCCGGCATCTCGCAGCCGTACCTGTTCCGCCTCTTCGGCACCAAGCGCGACCTCATTGTCGCGACGGTGCAGCGTTGCTTTCTCGACACCGAGGGACTCTTCACGCGCGCCGCAGACGGGCTCGAGGGAGAGGAGGCCATGCAGGCAATCGGCGATGCGTACGTCGAGGAGATCCGTAGGAGCCCGCTCAAGTTGCGCGCCCAGTTGCAGTCGTACGCAGCGTGCGACGACCCTGCGATCCGCACCGTTGTGGCCGAAGGCTTCGGCGGTCTCGTCCGGCTCGTCAGCCGGCTGACCGGCATGGACTCGGAGCGCTTGAGCAAGTTCTTCGCCCAGGGAATGCTGCTCAACGTCCTCGCGATGATGGGTCAGTTCGACGAGCCTCAGGCGTGGGCGATGCGACTCATCGAAGGCTGCTCCATGAACGGGGATCCGGCCGCGTAACGCCAGTCGCTTTTTTTTGACCTGCGTAGTGAGTGAGTAATCACTAGAAGAGTCGGCAAAGACGAGGCACCACAAGGAGGAACGGCATCATGGCTCGACGGTCCCAGGTCATCTGGACATTCGCGATCACCTCGATCGCGCTCTTCATGGTCACGCTCGACAACCTCGTGGTCACCACAGCACTGCCGGTGATCAGGCGCGACCTGCATGCCAATCTCCAGCAGTTGGAGTGGACGGTGAACGCATACACGCTCACGTTCGCGGTGCTGCTGCTCACGGGTGCCGCGCTCGGCGATCGCTTCGGCCGGCGGAGGATCTTCTCGATCGGCCTCGCGCTGTTCACGCTCGGTTCGGCGGGATCCGCGCTCGCGAGCAGCCCCACGATGTTGATCGTCGCGCGTGCGGTGCAGGGCGCCGGCGCTGCGATGGTGACACCATTGACACTAACGATCCTGAGCGCGGCGGTGTCGCGTGAGCGCCGCGGGGTTGCGCTCGGCGCGTGGGGCGGCATCGGCGGCCTCGCCGTCGCCGTGGGTCCGATCGTCGGCGGCGCCATCGTCCAGGGCATCTCCTGGCACTGGATCTTCTGGGTCAACGTGCCGATCGGCCTCGCGCTCGCACCGCTCGCGCGCATCCGGCTCGTCGAGACGCGCGGCGCCGACGGTCACCTCGACCTCGGCGGTCTGCTCATCGCCAGTGCCGGCCTGTTCGCGATCGTCTGGGGACTCGTCCGTGCCAACGAGCAGGGCTGGACGAGCCCGGAGATCCTCGGCACGCTCGCCGTCGGCGCCGCGCTCATGGTGGGATTCGTCGCCTACGAGCTGCGCTCCAGGGCACCGATGCTGCCGATCCGCTACTTCCGCAACCGCACCTTCAGCGGCGCCAACGCCGCCTCGCTGTTCATGTTCTTCGGGATGTTCGGCAGCGTGTTCCTGCTCGCGCAGTTCTTCCAGACGGTGCAGGGACTCTCGCCGCTGTCCGCCGGGCTGCGCATCCTTCCCTGGACGGCGATGCCGATCATCGTCGCGCCGACCGCCGGGGCGCTCTCGGACCGGATCAACGGGCGGACGCTCATGGCGATCGGGCTTGCGCTGCAGGGCATCGGCCTGCTCTGGATCGGCCACGTCATCACCCCGACGGCGCCGTACGCGGACTTCATCCTGCCGTTCGTCCTCAGCGGCATCGGCATGGGCATGTTCTTCGCGCCTGTGGCGAACGTCGTCCTCAGCTCCGTGAGCGCGCGTGAGGAGGGCAAGGCGTCCGGAGCGAACAACGCCATTCGCGAACTCGGCGGCGTGCTCGGCGTCACAGTCCTCGCCTCGATCTTCGCCCATTGGGGCGGCTACGCCTCGGGCGCCTCGTTCGTGGCCGGGCTCACGCCCGCGATCACCGTCGGCGGTGCGGTCGTCCTGGTCGGAGCAGTGACCGCGGCGCTCATCCCGGCACGGCGACGCGTTGCCGCGACCGTAACGGAGGCGCGCGTCGAGGGAACGGTCGCGGCCTAGCACCAGCGATGCGAGGGCGCGGCCCGCGCCCTCGCTACAGCTGGACCAGTCCCACCGTGTTGCCGTCGGGGTCGAGGAACCACGCTGCCCGAGTGGGCCCGGTGTCCGCGATGCCCCCGACCGTCTTGAATCCGGGGAGGTCGTACTCTTCGAAGACGACCCCGCGCGATTTCAGGACCGCCACCTCGGCTTCGATGTCATCGACCTCGAAGCCGAGCTGCGTGTGACCGGCACGCTGGGTATTCGGTGTGACGAACAGGGCAAAGCGGGTTCCGCTCCCGGCCTTGATGAGGACGGCGCCCTCGTTCTGGGCGTCGACCTCCTCGAACCCGAGGACACCCATGTAGAAGGCTTTCGCCTTCGCCAGATCGGTGACTGGAACCGTTGCATGAGCCTTGTGGTCTTTGAGCATCGTTGTCTCCCTCATCAAAGCCGGGCTCGACCGACGACGACATCGTACTTGCGCCCTCATCCATTCGCTCGGGGCGCGGGAGCAGGAAAGAAGTCGATCGTGTAGCATGTCAAGGTCTTGCCCTTGACACATCGCGCCACCCCTGCGGTCCTGTCGTCGCGCGCGCGGCAGGAGCGCCTGCTCGACGTATACGGCGCGCTCCTCACCGAGCATCAACGCGAAGCCTGCCGGCTGCACCTCCATGAGGACTGGTCGTTCACCGAGCTCGCCGAGCATCTACGGTGCACCCGGAGCGGCGCGCACGACCTGGTCCGGCGGGCGCTGGCGCAGCTCGAACATTTCGAGGACCGTCTCGGGCACGCCGCGGAGTTGGAGCGGCGCGACCGCCTCGAGGCGGAACTCCGCGCCCGCATCGCGACGGTGCACGCCTGATGGCATTCGAAGCCCTGAGCGACCGTCTGGCGGCCGCACTTCGCCGTTTCTCCGGTCGCGGCCGGCTCTCGAAGGAGGACGTCGAGGTGGGCCTGCGCGAAGTCCGGGTCGCGCTGCTCGAGGCCGACGTCAACTTCCGCGTGGCGCGAGCCTTCGTCGACCGCATCCGCGAGCGCGCGGTGGGCAGCGACGTGCTCGAGTCGCTGACGCCAGGCCAGCAGATCGTCAAGATCGTCAACGAGGAGTTGATCGCGCTGCTCGGTGGTGAGCAACGCAAGATCCGCTATCAGTCGCATCCCCCGACGGTGCTCATGCTCGTCGGCCTCCAGGGCTCGGGGAAGACGACGACCGCGGCGAAGCTCGCGCTGGCCATCCGGCGCGACGGTCACCGTCCGATGCTCGTCGCGGCGGACATCCGCAGGCCGGCCGCGGTGCAGCAGCTGCAGAAGCTCGGCGCGGACAATCAGATCCCGGTCACCATCCCCGACGGCAAGCTCAAGGTGCCGCAGCTCTGCAAGCGCGGCGTCGCCGAGGCCGAGCGTCTCAACTGCGACGTCGTGATCCTCGACACCGCGGGGCGCCTGCAGATCGATGAGACGCTGCTCGACGAGCTGCGCGACATCCGCAAGGCGACGACCGTGCACGAGACCATCCTCACCGTCGATGCGATGACCGGCCAGGAGGCCGTCAACGTCGCCAAGGGATTCGACGACGCGGTCGCGGTCGACGGCGTCATCCTCACCAAGCTCGACGGCGACGCACGCGGTGGCGCCGCACTCTCGATGCGCGAGACGATCGGCAAGCCGATCATGTTCTGCGGCGTCGGCGAGAAGGTCTCCGACCTGGAGGCGTTCGCGCCCGACCGCATGGCGTCGCGAATCCTCGGCATGGGCGACGTGCTGACGCTCGTCGAGCGCGCGCAGGCGCAGTTCGATCAGAAGCAGTCGGAGGAGATGGTCGAGCGCTCGTTCGCCGGACGGCTGACGATGGACGACTGGCTCGCGCAGCTCCGTCAGCTGCGCAGCATGGGATCACTCGAAGGCGTGCTCGGGATGATTCCGGGCGGACGCAAGATGATCCAGCAGGCAGGCGCCGCGATGCCCTCGGAACAGGACCTCGGGCGCATGGAGGCGATCGTCCTCTCCATGACCGTGCAGGAGCGCAGCCATCCCGAACTGATCAAGGGCTCGCGTCGCAAACGCATCGCTGCCGGCAGCGGGACGACGATCGCCGACGTCAACCGTCTGCTCAAGGGATTCGAGCAGATGCAGGGCATGTTCAAGAGCCTCGGCGGCAAGGGCACCAAGGGAATCCGCGGCAAGGCGCGCATGCTGCGACAGCTGAAGAACATCGATCCAACACAACTCGGACAGGCAGGCTTGTGATCACGGTTATGAAAGGAGCAGGACATTGGTCAAGATCAGGTTGAAGCGGATGGGCACCACCAAGCGGCCGGTGTACCGGCTGGTGGTCGCGGATTCGCGCAGCCCACGCGACGGCAGATTCATCGAGGCGATCGGTTTCTACGATCCGCTGCCAAGCCCCGCGGTGGTGCGGATCGACACCGAGCGCGTGCAACTCTGGCTGAAGCGTGGTGCGCGGCCGAGCGACAGCGCGCGTCAACTCCTGGTGAAGGAAGGGATTCTCGCCGCACGCGCTTTCACCGTCACGGTCCGTGAGCCTGCGGCGGAACCCGCGAAGGCGACCGCCAACGGTGCAGCGAAGGCAGCCGCGCCGGCCCCCGAGGAGGCTCCCGAGTCGGAGCTCGAAGCAGAGGTGGCCGAGGCCGCTGAAGCGGAGGCGAGCGAGGTCTCCGAGGCAACCGCTGACGATGCTGCGGAGGCATCACCCGCAGAGGCCGAGACACCCGAATGACCGACTACGCAGACCTGACACGGTTCATCGCTGAGCGCATCGTTTCCAATGCTGCCGCAGTCACGGTCGAGGCGCGCCCACGGGGTCGCAGCACGATCGTCACGCTGCACGTGGCCGAAGAGGACATGGGCAAGCTCATCGGCAAGACCGGCCGCAACATCGAGGCGGTGCGCGCCGTGGTTCGCGCCGCGGGATTGCGTCATCACCAGCGTGTGCAGGTGGAGTTGAAGGACCTTCGGTGACGTCGGCTGGACAACCGGTCGCACCCGTCAAGCTGCGCGTCGCGCAGGTGTTGCGCTCACATGGCGTGCGTGGCGAGGTGCGTGTCGAACCGTGCGGCGGCGACTGGACGCGCTTCAAGCCCGGGACGCGCGTCGAGGTCGAGGACGGCTCGCGCGTGCTCACCGTGCGCACATCGCGCCAGGGACCGGGCAACGCGGTGCTGCTCGGCTTCGACGAGATCGCATCACCCGCCGACGCCGATCGACTCCGCACGCTGTATCTCTGCGTCGGCGTCGACGCGGCCCGTCCGCTTGACGATGGCGAGTGGTTCGTCTGGCAGCTCGTCGGTCTGCGCGTCATCGACACCGACGGCACCGCCGTCGGCGTTGTCGAGGACGTCGAGGCCGGCGTCGGCAACGACGTGCTCGTCATCAAGACCGACACCGACGTGCGCCGCCTTCCCATGGCGCGTGACTACGTGACCGGCATCGACGTCGCAGGCGGCACGCTGACCGTGACTCCGTGGCAGGAGGAGAGCGTGTGACCCGCTTCCACGTCATCACGATCTTTCCCGAGGTGTTCCCGGGGCCACTCGGCGTCGGCGTGGTGGGACGCGCCATCAGCGCGGGCGATGTCGAGCTCCGTGTGCACGATCTTCGCGACCACAGCGAGGGCAGGCACCGCCAGGTTGACGACGAGCCGTTCGGCGGCGGCGCGGGCATGGTGCTGAAACCCGAACCGGTCATTCGCGCGGTGCGCGCGGTCCGCGAGACCGACCCACAGGTGCGCTGCATCCTGCTGTCCCCACAGGGCCGGCAGTTCGATCAAACGGTCGCGGGCGAGCTCGCGGCGGAGGAGTCGATCCTCCTCGTGTGCGGCCGCTACCAGGGCGTCGATCAGCGTGCGCGCGACGAGATCGGCGAGGAGCTGTCCGTCGGCGACTACGTCCTCAGCGGCGGTGAGGTGGCGGCGATGGCGGTGATCGAGGCGACCTCGCGTCTCGTCCCCGGTGTTGTCGGATCGCCTGAGTCCCTGGGCGACGAGACGTTCTCGGATGGTGCGGGCGGCGGTTTTGAAGCACCCCTGTACACCCGTCCCGCGGAGTTCGAGGGGCAGTCCGTTCCGGCGGTGCTCCGAGAAGGCAACCACGCCGCCATCGCGGCGTGGCGGCGCGACGAAAGCATGAGAAGGACCGGGCTGCGTCGCCCTGATCTGATACGGTCTGGCCCAAGGCCCGGAGGAACAACGTGAATGTCATCGATCTGCTCAAGCGCGAGCAGGAAAAACAAGAAGTCCCCATCCTGCGTTCAGGCGACACGGTGCGCGTGCACGTCAAGGTCGTCGAGGGAACGCGCGAACGCATCCAGGTGTTCGAGGGAGTCGTGATCGCCGTCAAGGGCAAGACGGGGCTCTCGACGAGCTTCACCGTCCGCCGCCTGTCACACGGCGTCGGCGTCGAGCGCACGTTCCTTGTGCACGCGCCGCGCATCGACAGGATCGAGGTGTTGCGTCACGGGCAGGTGCGCCGCGCAAAACTCTTCTACCTGCGCGAGAAGGTCGGCAAGCACGCGCGCATCCGCGAGCGCCGGCAGCCCGTGGGCGGGCCAGAGATGACCCTCACGCGCCTGGAGCCCGATTCGCTCATCGCTGACGAGGTCGAGCCCGAGGAGATCCCGGAGTCCGTCGAACCCGTCGCCGGCATCGACGCGGACACCGCCGAGGTGAACGCGGAGCCTGACGTCGCCGAGGACGAGACGCCCGCGGCGGAGAGCGGCGGCGGAGCGTAGTCGCGGGTCGCGCTCGCCGGAGCAACTGCCGCCGGCCCGTCCTCTCAAGGACCGGGTCGGCCACGCAGGGGAGGCCGCCGCGCTCGCCTACCTCAAGGAGCAGGGATACCGCATCCTCGCCCGTGACTGGCGTTCACGTCTCGGGCAGATCGACATCGTTGCCGAGGATGGGGACACCCTTGTCCTCATCGAGGTCAAAGCCCGGCGTGGTACTGGGTTCGGCACACCCCAGGAGGCTGTCGACGAGCGCAAGCAACGCAAGTTGCGCATGCTCCTCGAGCTCTATCGCTCCACGACGCACCGTCAGAAGCAGCCCTGCCGTATCGACGTGATCGGCCTGCTCATGGATGGAGCGCTGACCGTCACGAAGACCGAGCACATCAAGAACGCCGTCCAGGACGACTGATCCGGCGTTCGTCCTCAGGACGTTCGTCGAGACCGCGGCGCCGCTCGGACCGCCGGGACCGAATCAGCTCTGAAGCGCGGAGCGGATCTCCAACTGACCGGTTCCGGTCATCGTGCACTGATACTGACGGCCGATCGCGCGACGGAGGAGCCGCGCGACCGCAGCCGGGACCTCGCCGGCGACGAGGCCGTCGAGCAGCACGTTCGGTCCGGACGCCGACCAGTACCCGAGCGCATCGGATGCGACGCAGACCAGTGGGTACGGCGCCGCCGAACGGTCGGGGATCGTGTCGAACTGCGTGAGCGTGTGCGGTTCCCACGTCTGACGATCGGCGAGCGCGAAGTTCCCGGCGTAGAGCCGGTCGTCGACCTGCACGATCACGCAGCACGCGGGTGCCGCACCCCCCTGGTTCGAGATCTCGATCGGGAGCACTCCGTCGCGCGGCGCGTCGACCACGCGCCACCTGGGAAGCGGCTGCGTCGCGAGGCCGCGGCGCCGCCGGCGATCGACGCGTTCTCCCAGGATCAACAGCGTTCCAATCGATGCAACGATGAGCGTCGCGATCTCGACGATGAGGTGCCAGTCCCAATCCATGGCGCACAGGGTAGTGAGTCACGAGTCCGTCTGCGGACTCCGCCTGACGCACGCGACCCGGCTGGTCTAGAGTCGCTCGCGTGATCAACGTCGGCGTTGCATTGAACGTGGCGCTCGTGCTGGCGCTGGTCGTCTTCATCCTGTACCGGCAGACGATCGCGAGGCCGCTTTCGGCACGCGGGATTTGGGTGCTTCCTGCGATCCTCGCCATCGTCGCGCTCATCGGGATCTCGAACGTCAACAAGGGGTTCCTCAGTGTCACGGCAGTGACCTATCTCGGGATCGACGTGGTGAGCTCCCTTGCACTCGGCGCCCTGCGTGGCTGCTTCATGCGCGTCTTCGAGCGCGACGGCGTGATGTGGCGGCAGGGAAACGCGATCACGGTCATGTTGTGGATCGCGGCGATCGGCATCCGGATCGTGCTCGGCTACTTCGCGTCCAAAGCCGGCGTCGGCAACGTCAGCGTTGCCGGGCTCGAGCTTGCGCTCGCCGCCGCCCTGCTGGGGCAGAACGCCGTGGTTGCGCTTCGCGGCGTCAACCAGGGACTCACGTTCGCGATCGACACCACGCGCCGCCGCGAGCGGCGGTACCGCACCAGAATCGACTGACTCAAGACGTCCAGTCAAGATCGACGTTGTGAGAGAAGCACATCCGCCCGCCGACGGTGAGTCGGAGGGACGCTGACGGTTGACGCCGTCGAGCGCGGTGTGGTGCTGCGTGTGTCCGGCTCCGCCGAAGGCGCTCCACATGCGACGATCGACATCCCCGACGAGGGCTCGAAGCGACTCGTCGCCGAGTCGCTCATGTTCGACGGTGCACGGCTGCGCTTCGGAATGAACACGGCGGCGGCGACTGGCTGAACCATCTTCTTCAGACGAGCGAGACTGGTCACCCGACGGAGTACGACCGGATCGAGGAGTCGATCGCACCGCTTGCGCTCGATCTGATCCGTTCCTGGATCCTCGAGCAGGTCCGCGAGTCCGACGCCGTTCCCGGTCACATTGCATCGACGCCGCGGGTCAGCACTCGTGAGACCACCGTACGGGAGCACGCGACGAATGGCAGACGAACAATGGCTGGCTGATCGCTTCGAAGCGCAGCGTGGTCATCTGCGGGCGGTGGCGTATCGGATGCTCGGCTCGCTCGCCGAGGCCGACGACGCCGTCCAGGACACCTGGGTGCGGGTGAGCCGGGCAGGCGCTGACGATGTGGAGAACATCGACGGATGGATGACCACGATCTGCGCTCGGATCTGCCTGAACATCCTGCGATCACGAGCGGTCCGCCGCGAGGAGCCGATCGGCCTCGAGCTGGTGGACACGGTGTCCGCGGCGCCCGAGGAGGAGGCGCTGCTGGCAGATTCCGTCGGGCTCGCGCTGCTCGTGGTCCTCGAAACGCTCACACCCGCCGAGCGACTTGCCTTCGTGCTGCACGACACGTTCGCGATCCCCTTCGATGAGATCGCCGCGATCGTTGGACGCACACCGGCCGCGGCGCGGCAGCTCGCAAGTCGCGCCCGACGCAGAGTGCGCGGCGGGTCGCACGTCCCGGCTGCGGACCTCGCCCGCCAGCGAGAGGTTGTCGACGCCTTTCTGGCCGCGGCGCGCGGCGGGGACTTCGATGCGCTGGTCGCCGTGCTCGACCCGGACGTCGTCTTCCGAGTCGATGCCACCGCCGTGCCCGGAAGGACCGGAGCGCTCGAGTTCCGTGGCGCGCGAGCAGTGGCGAAGAACGCGCTGACCTTCTCGGCGCGTTCGCAGTTCACGCGGCCCGTGCTCGTCAACGGCAACGTCGGCGTCGTCATGGCGCCAAACGGGCGGTTGGTCGGCGTGGGCCGCATCGTGATTCGTGAGGGCCTCATCACCGAGGTGGACCTGATCGCCGATGCCGAGCGTCTCGCGAAGCTCGAACTTTCGGTGTTTGACGACTGAGTTTTCGCTCCGTGGGGGGCTTACACTCCGCTCAAAAGCACTACTGGAACCGGCTCGAGGACGGCGAGGTGCTCGACCTCACCGGTAAGCAATTCGTTGAGGGCGAGGTGGTGACGGGCGCCCACGCCGTCGGGCGACCCTCGGACGTGCCACCGAAAGGGGCG
>Ga0307373_10005295_pt1 | contig 21173 bp, 22 predicted proteins | sample OX2MG_FD_202534 | JGI IMG/M metagenome (GOLD analysis project Ga0307373, IMG submission 202534) | Soil microbial communities from Risofladan, Vaasa, Finland - OX-2 | ecosystem: Environmental > Terrestrial > Soil > Coastal area > Acid sulfate soil | place: Finland: Risofladan, Vaasa | collected...
GTTCTTCACTTCGACGCGACCACTCCCAAGACATTTTCGCAGCCCGTTCAGTCGTGTCGAAAACCCGCAAACAAAGGACTTGGGCTTCAGCCCCTGCGCCTTTTCGCCGCGATCTCGTCAGTCAAATTCGGAAGCGGGCCTGAGCCCCGTATCGAGGCTGGCCGCTGAACATCTCCCTGTATCCGCTGTCACATCCGGGATTCAGCGCTCCGCCTACACTCCAATCATCGGTGGAACTGTGCCCGCCCCTCGGCGGGCGCTTCCGTCTGCGGATTAGTTAGGGAAATCCAGCCATGGAAGCCACGACAATCCGGCCTCAGAATCCCCGAAGGGCCGTTGCCCCTCTGGGTTCCTAATCAGTAATTTTTCCGTGAGGAAGTATTAACTGAAAAAATAATACCCCCCACCCCCCTACCCATTTCCAACGTGGGGAGACCAGCGCGCAAAAAGTGCGCACTTTTAGCTCGCATGTTTATCATTCCATTTGACATAGTAACTTTATTCCGGAGTTTTTGCCGGGCGCAGAGACTTTGTCCCCCTTTGTCCCTTGTCCCTTGTCCCTTTGTCCCTTGTCCCTTTGTCCCTGCCTCATTGGCCGACGGCAAGCACCATCAGAAGCAGGATCCAGGCCGCGCCCAGCGTATGCCAATACCAAGAGGTGATGTCCACGGCAATCTGGCGGGATTCGACTCGCCGGAACCAGCCCAGCGCCGTAACGCACAGGATCAGCGCCAGGATGCCCAGGACCAGGTGGCTGGCGTGGAGCCCGGTAACCAGATAGAAGAAGTAACTGGCCGGTGTGGACCACTGGTTAAACCCGAACCCCTGGGCCGTGAGCTGCTTCCAGGCAATGAATTGGCCGGTCACAAAGGCGGAGCCGAGCACAAGTGTGGCGATGAGCCAGGGCAGGGCGCGCTTGAGCGCCGGCTTGCCCATGCCAAGCCACTCTTCCAGCACGTCGATCTCGCGGAAGATGTTGCGCCGGGCCATCTCCATGGTCAGGCTGCTGAGGATGAGGACAGCGGTATTGAGGTAGACGATGGGTGGAAGCTGGATGGGGTGCCAGTCGCCGATCATCTCGTGACTGCGAGGGTCCATGTGCATGCCGGCCTGGCGGGCGAAGAAAAGCACCACGAGGGCGGCGAAGAACATCATGTCGCCGGCGAGGGCGAAGAAAACAAAGAAGCGGACGCGCTGCAGCCGTTCGCGCGGTCCGTGTTTTGGATTTTGCCAGTCGTCGTCTCCGCCGCCGCCGCCGCCGCCGGTGGGTCGCCGGTCAACGGGCGGTTTCCCGCCGATGCCGGGCTCTTTGCGTTCTACTTCCGCCGGGGCTCGGGTGAAGGCGATGGGCATTGAAGGCCTCTGTTGTTGTGAGATGAACCCACTCATGCTTGGACGCACGGAGGAAGGCATGAGATGGTCGAATCCGAGAGGGAAACGAGCCAGTTTGCCGTCCCGGTTACTTCTTTGATCCGGAAAGCCCGAGAACGGTTTCAACAAACAGGCGATGCACCCGACGATCAGAGGATAGCTCAGGATGGAACGTCGCCGCCATTAAATTCCCCTGTCGAACCAATACCGGGTCCCCGTCGCGGCGGGCGAGGACCTCGACTTCGGGGCCGGTTTGGGCGATGCGGGGGGCGCGAATGAAAACCATCTCCAGCGGTTCGCCGGGCAGGGAAGTGGGCGCGGTGAGTATGGAGGAGTCGATCTGGCGGCCGTAGGCGTTGCGCTCGACCGTGGCATCGAGGAGGCCCAGAGATTTCTGCGCCGGGTGGGTGACGTTTTTTGCCAGGAGGATGCAGCCCGCGCAGGTGCCGAAGACGGGCTTGCTGGCGGCGTAATCGCGCAGGCGGTCGAGGAAATGGCGGCGTTCCAGGAACTTGAGCATGGTGGTGGATTCGCCGCCGGGAAGGATGAGGCCGTCGAGGGAGTCGAGTTCCTCGGGATTGCGGACTTCGACGGGCTCGGCGCCGGATTCGGTGAGGGCGGCGGCGTGGGCGGCGTAGTCGCCCTGGATGGCGAGGACGCCGATGCGGGGGCGCTCTTTTCGATGTTGGCGCGGGGCTTCGGCGGCGCGCTCTGCCTCTTCTTCGGCCCTCAAGCGCTCGACAGAGCGCCGATTCCGTTCGCCACAGAGGTCGAGGAAATCGTCGTCGAGCACTGGGCCGTCGGGGTCGAGTAAGAGATCCTTGATGGATTCTCTTTGCTTCTGTGTCGGATTCAATTTGGTACTCCGCTTTGGCCTGATGGACTGAATGTGATTGCAGCGGGTGAACTTGCTGCGGTCGAAGCGGCGTATCAGGCACGAAGCTCTTCGGCGCGCTCGAGAGGCACGATCCGCACCACGCGCTTCATGACCTTGCTGTCCCGTTCCGCCATCTTCAGGTCGTAAGCCGCCTGCAAGCGCATCCATACTTCCGGCGAGCCACCCAGCAGCCGGGAGAGCTTGAGGCACATGACGGCGGAAAGGGGCCTGCGTTCCGACAGAATGTCGTGAAGCAACTGGCGGGAGACGCCAAGGGCCTTCGCCGCCGCGGTTACGGAGAGGCCGACGGACGGCAGGACGTCTTGCTTGAGAATCTCACCAGGATGCACGGGTGGCAGTCCGATTTTCCTCTCCATAATATCCTCCTAATTCCAGACAGTTAGTGGTAGTCCTCGAAATCGACATCCAGCGCGGTTTCACCCGACCAGCCGAAGGTGATCCGGTAGTTCCCGGTCACTCGCATGGACCATCGCTTCGGTTTGCCTTGCAGACCGTGAAAGTGCAGGCCGGTGATATTCATTTCCTCGGGCTGACGTGCAACCTCCAGCAACTGCAGGATGCGGACGCACTTCCTGATCTGATCGGGGCCGATCCGGCGGGTTTTGCCGGTGAGATAAATCTCCTCAAGTCCCTTGTGCCGGAAGGAGCCGATCATGTTTGGATTGTAAACTATTTGGTTTACATTGTCGACCAGCGGCGGGACGCATGCCGTGCGGGAAGGTGCCTTCGGCGTGGGGAACCGGCGGTGGTGATTTCCCACCCTTCGCTAGAAAAAAGCGAAGGATGGGGCACCCGGCATTTCGGATGAGTGGTGAGGGTGGGTTCGCGAAGCTCTGAACTTCGCATCTAACTTCTTTTAAGGCGGGGATCGCAGGGGCTGCCCAGCGGGCTTGTGCACGATTCAGGTATCACCGCGCACGCTGCGACCAGGGCGCACGTTGCGGCGAATGCCCGGGAGAGATGGAGACGAAATGACGGGAAACAAGCACAACCGGGAAGGAAACAGCGGCGACGGCGGTGAACCCGGTCCCGGCCCTTACTGGATGCGTATGCATCGCGACTGGCGATTCTGGATCGGCGCGGTGTTTATGGCGGCGGCGCTCGCTATCTTTGTTCTGACCGGCGATCTGGCATGGGTTCCGTGGCATCGGTCGCACTAGCCGTGGCCGGCAACTGCGGCGAGGCAAATGCACTCCACCCATTCCCCGGATCAGCCGCTATATTCCCCACTCAATGCAGCCTGCGGCGCGGAAGGGGGATATCGTGCGGCCCGTTCGGGTCAAGTAGCGGATCCATGCCTTCGCCTTTCTTGCCGCTCACCTTGCACGCTCCCGCCGCATCTCTGTCGCCCGATTCGACATTTCGGTCCATCTGCCATTTTAGGCGAATAGCTGACCGTTGATTCCACGATTGGCGCGTTTGGGTTCCGACAGGATGTGGCGGAGCATCTACCGGGAGACGCCTAGAGCCCTGGCCGTGGCGGTGACGGTGAGGCCGGCGGAGGGCGAAACATTTCGTTAAAGGATCTTCCAGAGTCACGCTGCGGAGCGGATTTAACCAGCTGTGATTCGTGGTTCGCGGGCGCTCATCCCCGGGTCGCCAATCCGAAGGACCCTTCGACTATGCTCGGTGCGGGCAGCTTCAGTAACGATCCCAGAATTGACGCTGCCCGCCGGGTCGGCGGCCTAGAACTCAGCGGCAGACCTAACCGCCACCAAATCCCGAGGTCTATTATGGAGATCGAGAATTGGTTCCCCGGAGGCCGACTGGGAGATCGCCATGCGAGTTCTGGGCGTTAGTCTGGTTCTGCTCTTCTTATCTATTCCGGCCTTTTCCGCAAAACCCATTACAGTCGATAAATTGCAGGAGCAAATGGCCGCTTTGCAGGCCAAAAACGATGCCGATGCCGCGCGGCAGATTGCCGACTTCAAGCTGACGGAGCGGCTGGGCTTGTTTCGGGAGAGCGCTCTGGAGAAATTGCTGCCCGGAGACAAGAGCCGGCAGGCGCTGCGAGCGCTGGCGGATGAATCGCAGTTCCTTGCGCCGCCGGCAAACGAGATTCCGACGCAGCCCGCGCCGGACCTTGCCGCGCAGCGCGCGATCATGGGGCGGGTAGTGGCCTACATTTCAAAGACGCTACCGCAGTTGCCGAACTTTCTCGCGACCCGGGTGACCATCCATTTCGAGAACTCCCCGCAGCGGAAGGCCGATTATGCGAACAATTACGAGCCGCTGCACCCGGTGCGATCCGCGTCGGTGGAGGTGAGTTATAGGAATGGCCGCGAGGTGGTGAACTCCGGGACCAAGGAAAAGGCGAGCCCACTGGCTGAGCGAGGCATGGTGACATGGGGCGAGTTTGGGCCGATTCTTTCCACGGTTCTGCTAGATGCGGCACGAAACAAGCTGGGATGGCTGCGATGGGAGCAGGGGGAGTCGGAACCGCTGGCGGTGTTTGCGTACTCGGTGCCGCGGGAGAACTCGCATTATGAAGTGGACTACTGCTGCGTGCAGGATTCCCAAGGGCGGACGCACACGTTTCACGAGATCGAAGGCTATGCGGGTGAGATGGCGGTCGATCCTGCTACAGGCGCGATCCTGCGCCTCATGGTGAAAGCCCAGATCAAGGCGGGCGAACCGGTGAGCCGGGCGGACCTGCTGGTGGAGTATGGGCCGGTGGAGATTGGAGGAAAGAACTACATCTGCCCGTTGCGAAGTATTGCGCTATCTCGGGCACGGAGCCTGGGGCAGGAGCAAATGGAGATGGTGCAGGCAGGCCCCCACGCCGCAGGAGGCACCGCAATGGCGCCGATCCTGGTGGGGAACACGTCGGATGTGACGGAGCAGACGCTGCTGAACGATGCGGAGTTCAGCGGGTATCACGTTTTCAGGACAGAGACGAAGATTGTTACGGATGCGGGTTTGCCGCCGCTGGGGGCGCAACCAGCGGAGGCTCCGACTGCACGGGCGAACAGCGTGACGCCGGCCGCGGGGCCGGTAAGCTCTGGTCCGGTTCCAGCGCCGGCGACGAACACAACTTCAGCGCCAGCCCCGGCAAATGCTCCGGCTGAAAGCGCTTCCGCGACCGCGCCAGCGCCGGGATCGTCAGCCGCCACCGTGGAAGCAAAGCCGGCGGCGGTGGAAAATGCGGAGCCGGAGATGAGCGCGACGGAGGTCAAGGACCTGCCCGACGTTCCGGCGGCTCAACCATCGCCGCTGCCCAACACGGGATTCACGGTGCGGACGACGACGCGACTGGTAGAAGTGCCGGTGGTGGTGCTGGACAAGAAGGGCCGCCCGGTGACCGATCTGAAGCCGGACGAGCTGGAGGTGTACGACAACGGGCGCAAGCAGAATGTGAAGTTCTTCAACCAGGCTGGGCCGGGAACATTGACGGCGCCTGTCGTGGCTGAGAAGCCGGCGCAGCCGGAGACGCCGGATGCTGAGGCGGAAGTCACGAACCGGAGCGCCGCGACGCCGGCGGCTGCGGCCGCGGCGAGGGAAGCACACACCACCGTTCTCTTGATTGATTCGAGCAACGTGGCGTTTGCGGATCTGACGAATGCGCGGCGACAGATCCTTGAATTTCTCAAGGCGGTGCCTCAGGACGAGCGTGTGGGGCTTTACGTGCTGCATAAGTTCGGATTTCAAATTTTGCTCGACCCGACGGTAGATCACGGGCAGGTCGCCGTGAAGCTGGCCGCGTGGATGCCGAGCGCACAGGATCTGCTGCAGGCGCAGCATGAAGAGGATAAGAATCGCCAGAACATCGAATACGTCCAGCACGTCACGGACCTGTTGTACGTGAATGGGAACACCCCGACCGGAGAGGGGGATGCTTTCTTTCCGGTCGATCCGCAACTGCGTTCCCTGGGAGATGCTCCCGAACGGGATGCGCTGGTTGCGTTGCAGGGCGTGGGGCGGCGCCTGGGGGCGATCCCGGGGCACAAGTCTATGGTGTGGGTGGCGAGCGATAACGTGCTGGCGGACTTCAGCGATAAAGCGCCAGGTAACGAGAGAGGGGACAAAGGCCTGGATCCGCTGGTCTCTCGCGCGCGGGAGACGCTGAACGAGGCGCATGCGAGCCTTTATCCGCTCGATGTATCGCAACTCGAAGCCGCGGGAGTCCGCGCAGAGCAGCACTCCGCGAGCGTGGAACTGAAACCGACGACGAATCCGCAGGTCGATATGATGACGCTTCCTCCAGGCTCAGACGTGAGGCAGGAGGCACTTGAGGCGTATAACAAGTCGCAACGCAATATGTACCCGGGGCGGGTGACGGCACAGTTGCAGCAGGACACGCATCCGATCCAGGGCGCGTTTCGTGACCTGGCGACGGCCACCGGCGGCCGTGCCCTGCGCCGCGCCGGAGACATCGCCGCGGAATTGAGCTCAATTGTGGCCGACGGCCGCGCAGCCTACCTGCTAAGCTTCACGCCGGACACGCAGGCCGATGGAAAATACCATGTGCTCACAGTGAAGTGCCTGCGCAAGGGCGTGACGTTGCGCTATCGCAATGGCTATTTCTACGCACAAGAACCGGCGACGATGAAGGACCGGTTCCGCGCGGCGGTGTGGGAGCCGCGGGATGAGAGCGAGATCGGGCTGTCAGCGACAATGGTGCGCGAGGCGAACGCGCCGGCGGTGCGGCTGAATATTGCGGCGACGGATCTGCAGATGTCGCAACAGGACGGCCGCTGGACGGACAAGGTGGATGTATTCCTGGTGGTGCGGGATGACTCCGGACTGCATGCAACGGTGGCGGGCAAGCGCCTGGGCCTGGCGCTTACGCCGGCGACGTATCAGCGCAATCTAAAAGACGGACTGAACGTTGAAGAAACCCTTCCGAAGATGCCGCCGGGCGCGCTGCTGCGGCTGATCGTGATCGATGAGAACTCGGGAAGGATGGGTTCGGTGACGATGGGGACGATGGAGGAGGCACGCGCCGGTTCATAGGAGCCGGGCGGATCTGTGAATAGTTGAAACCTACCAGCCGCGGGTTTGGAGGAGCTGCGACTCTTCGATGGCGGCGGCCGCCAGGCCCTTCATGGTGCCGGTAACCTGCTCGCTGACCTCGGCCAGGACGCTAGGCTCCTTGTAGTGGGTCGTTGCGATGACGATGGCCTTGGCGCGAGAGACCGCTTCTTCGCGCTCCTTGGGATCGTTTTCAACATCCAGAGGCGTAGCGCGCTCCTTCATGAAGATGCCGCTGCCGACGAAGATGGCCTCGGCGCCGAGCTGCATCATGAGGGCGGCGTCGGCGGGAGTGGCGATGCCGCCGGCGGAGAAGTTGGGCACGGGGAGCTTGCCGGCCTGGGCGACCATGCGGATGAGCTCGTAAGGGGCCTGGTGCTCCTTGGCGGCGGCGTATAGTTCCTGCTCGCTGAGGACGGTGAGGGCCTTCATCTCCTTGACAATCTGGCGCATGTGCCGGACGGCGTGGACGACGTCGCCGGTGCCGGCTTCGCCCTTGGTCCGGATCATGGCCGCGCCCTCGGCGATGCGGCGCAGGGCCTCGCCCAGATTGCGCGCGCCGCAGACGAAGGGCGTCTTGAAAGCGTGCTTGTCGATGTGGTGAGCCTCGTCGGCGGGGGTGAGGACTTCGGATTCGTCGATGAAGTCAACGCCGAGCTCCTGGAGGATCTGGGCCTCGGCGAAGTGGCCGATGCGGGCCTTGGCCATGACCGGGATGGAGACGGCGGCGATGATGCCTTTAATGAGCTTGGGGCTGGCCATGCGGGCCACGCCGCCCTCGGCGCGGATCATGGCGGGAACGCGCTCCAGAGCCATCACCGAGATGGCGCCGGCCTCCTCGGCGATGCGGGCCTGCTCCACATTCATCACGTCCATGACGACGCCGCCCTTGAGCATCTCCGCCAGGCCGACTTTCAGGCGTAGCCCAGTGGATGTAAAGCTCTTGTTCCCATTCATTTCAGACATGATCGACAACCTCGGCCGGAGATTCTGCATGCCAATCGCGGCAAGTGGACGGCAAGTTCAAGTTTAACAGGGAATGGGAGAGGCAGGGACCAGGGATCAGGGACCAGGGACCGAGGGACAAAGGGACAAAGGGACAGGACGAGCGTTGGCGTGGCGCAATTCTGAGTCCATTCCAATGTTGCCGTTCCGTTTCTGGTCAGATTGCTGCTTTCTCATCCGCGTATGGCGACCTCTGTCCCAAGCGCGGCGCAGGCAGCCGCGGCACCGCACCCGGCCGCAGTGGCGGCGTCTTCGCCGAAGTCTGCGCCGGCAGCGGGACAGTCTGCGTCTCCGACGGCGCTGGTGCCGGCAGCGCAGGCGGTTGGGGCGCAGAAGCCCATGATTCCGGAAGGCTCGCCGACGCTGCGGCTGAAGGTGGAGCTGGAGGTGAGCGTGCCGGTTGGAGAATTCCGGGTGAGCCAGTTGCTGGTGCTGGAGCCGGGAGCGCTGGTGGAGTCGCGCTGGAGCCACGCCGAGGATCTGCCGCTGGCCGCCGGGCGGGTGCAACTGGCGTGGACAGAGTTCGAAGTGGTGGACGCGCAGTTGGCGGCGCGATTGACGCGGCTGGCATGAGAGGCATTCCTTTCCACCCTGGCCGCAAAGACAAAGAGGTGGCCGGAGCGGGGCACTCATTGGGACGGGGACGGCTGGGAGAGCAGAAATGGGCGGGAAGGGCACGATGGGCGTGAAGCTACCGGGCGGATGGGCGGGATGGCTGCTGCGTCGCTGGCGCGGGACGAAGGGCGCAGTGCCGCGACTGAAGCTGGTGGACCGGATCACGCTCGGGCCGCGGCAGTCACTCTGCCTGGTGGAGGCGGATGGGCGCAGGGTGCTGCTGGCCACTTCGACGGACGGCGCGCCGGCGTTCTTTGCGCTCGATCGGGAGCGGGGACCAGGGAAAGCGCGGAGGTTGACGTGGTAGCCCTGCTGGCCGCGGCGCGCACGGCGGCGGCCGCTTCGGTGCCGCTGATTCCGGACCTGAACGCAAAACTGCATGCATCGGATTCGACGCCGTGGACGATTGTCTTTGTCCTGACACTGATCACTTTGTTGCCGGCCATACTGATGGCGATGACGCCGATGGTGCGGCTGATGGTGGTGTTTCATTTTCTGCGCCAGGCGCTGGGAACGCAGACCGCGCCCTCGAACCCGACGCTGCTGGGGCTGGGGCTGATGATGACGTGGTTCCTGATGACGCCGGTGATGACGCAGGTGGATCAGCAGGCGGTGGAGCCCTATCGCGCAGGGCAGATCACGGGCATGGACGCCATCGATAAGGGCTCACAGCCGGTGAAGCATTTCATGCTGCGTTACGCGCGCGAGAAGGACCTGGCGCTGTTCACCGCCGCCGGACAGATTCCGCGGCCGAACACGGCCGACGATTTGCCGATGCGGGTGGTGATTCCGGCGTACATTCTTTCGGAGCTGAAGGCCGGTTTTGCGATCGGAGCGGTGCTGTTTCTGCCGTTCCTGCTGATCGATATGGTGACGGCTTCGATCACGACTTCGATCGGCATGTTCCAGTTGCCGCCGGTGGTGGTGTCGACGCCGCTGAAGATCCTGCTGTTCGTGATGGTGGACGGCTGGAACCTGCTGGCAAATTCGCTTTTGAAGAGCTTCTGAGGAGGACGACATGACGCCGGACATGGTTTCCGAATTGCTGCGGCAACTGATGCGGGAGGCGCTGATTGTGTCGGCGCCGGTGCTGGTGATTGCGGCGCTGCTGAGTTTTGTGCTGAGCCTGGTGCAGACGTTGACGAGTTTGCAGGATCAGTCGCTGACCTCGGTGCCGCGGCTGCTGGCGGTGGCGGTGGTGCTGCTGGTGGGGATGCCGTGGTTTCTGGAGCGGATGACGGAGTACACGCGGATGCTGCTGGTGGATGTGCGGCGGTATCTGGGGTGAAAGCCTGCTATTAGCTCTTAGCTTTTAGCCATTAGCTCAGTTTTTGCGGTGCGGAACGAAACAGGCCTTCGATAGAAGAAATGAGCTAACAACTAAGAGCTAACAGCTAAAAGCTCTGAGCGAATGAATGAGCGACTGGTCCACATTTCTGAGCGCGATGGTGCTGGCGCTGGTGCGGTTGAGCGGGATGGTGCTGTTTGCGCCGTTCTTCTCGTCTACGGCGCTGCCGGTTCGCGCCAAGGCGGTGTTTGTGCTGTCGGTGGCGTTTCTGATTGCGCCATTGGTGGCCTCTCTGCCCAATGCGCATGCGGAGATCGGCTTCGCGGCGATTCTGGGCGAATTGGCGGTGGGACTGGTGTACGGGCTGGCGCTGGCGATGCTGAACGAAATGCTCCTTTTTGCGGGACAGATTGCCGGTATGCAGTTCAGCTTTTCGCTGGTGAACCTGATGGATCCGTCATCGACGATTGAGACGCCGCTGCTGGGCACGCTGTTCCAGACGATGGGGACGCTGGTGGTGATCGCGGCGGGGCTGGACCGCATCCTGCTGGCGAGCGTGGTGCGGAGTTTTCGCGTGGCGCCGCTGGGCAGCTATGCGATGACACCGGCGACGGGATTGGCAATGGTGCGCGCGGCGAGCGGAGTGTTTGTGGCCGCGCTGGAACTTGCCGCCCCGGTCCTTGCGGCAACGATGCTCATTGAGATCGCGGTTGCGCTGATGGGCAAGCTCAGCCCGCAGTTGCCGGTGATGTTTCTCTCGGTGCCGATGAAGCAGGTGACCGGGTTTGTGGTGCTCGCGGGATCGCTGGCGTTGTGGGCGCGGTTTATCGAGGCACGCTTCGGCGGATTGCTGGACATGGCCGAACGGCTGGTCGGCGCGGGAGGGTGAGCGATGCCCGGAGAACGCACCGAACAGGCCACCCAGCACCGCCGGGAGAAGGCGCGCAAGGAAGGCGACATCCTGCACAGCCGCGACCTGACGGCGGCGGCGGGAACGCTGGCCGGTGTGCTGGCGCTGGCGGTGACGGGGAGCGGGTCGCTGGTGGCGTGGCGCGGGGTGTTTGCTTCGTTTCTGGATCTGGGGCAGGCGGCGCGGTGGGAGGGGCCCCAAGTTGCCGGGACACTGCTGGCGTTGCGTGCCCTGGCGCTGAAGGTGCTGGGGCCGATGGCGCTGGTCATGGCGGCGGTGGCCGCGGCGGCGCTGACGGCGGCGGTAGCACAGACGGGCGGGGTGACGGTGCATCCCGGCGCTGCCGGATTCAAGCTGGATCGAATCAACCCACTCACCAATGCCAAGAATCTGTTTTCGCTGCGCGCGGCCTCCCGGCTGGGCAAGTCGCTCTTGCCGGCGGCACTGCTGGCGGTATTCGCGGTGGGTCGGATTGCGCGGCAGATGACGATGCCGCCGTTTTCGACGGCGCGGCTGGAGATTCTGGGCGAAGACGTCTTCGGGTTATTGCAGGCGGCGGCTTGGTTGCTGTTCGGATGGGCGCTGGTGGATTACGTGGTGGAGTGGCAGAGCCGGGAGTCGCGCCTCAGGATGAGCCGGGAGGATCTGCGCGAGGAGTTCAAGGAAACCGAAGGTTCGCCGCAGGTGCGCAGCCGGATTCGCAACCTGCAGCGGCAAATGCGGCGGAGGCGGGTGAAGGCGGACGTGTCGCGGGCGGCGGTGGTAGTCACGAATCCGACCCATTATGCGGTGGCGCTGGGGTTCGATTTCGCGACCATGGAAGCGCCCAAAGTGCTCGCCAAAGGCAGGAATCTGCTGGCGGAGGAGATCAAGGCGGAGGCACGCTGGGCGGGCGTTCCGCTGGTGGAGAACCCACCCCTGGCGCGGTCGCTGTACCGGTCGGTGGAGGTGGGACAGGCCATCCCGGTGGACCTGTACGCGACGGTCGCGGCGATCCTGGCCTACCTCTACCGGCAGCGGGTGGAGAGCGAAGTGCGGGAGCGGCGGGCTCGCGAGGCGGCGGCGCGGAACCAGGCCACACGGGAAAAGGCGGCCAAGGCAGCCTGGGGAGCCGATGGGATGCATCCGGGATTTGACCCGGGCGGAGGGGAGCGAGGCGAGAGATGAGCACGACGGCCGTAGCGCCGGCGCCTTTGAAGGTGCTGGATGGGTTGGTGCGGTTCAAGGACTATGTTCTGCCGCTGGCGGCGATCAGCGTGATCTTCGTGATGCTGGTGCCGGTGCCCGCGGCGGTGCTGGACCTGCTGCTGGCCTTGTCGATGGCTGCTTCGATGATCGTGTTCCTGAGCGCGGTGCAGATCCGCCGGGCGGTGGAGCTGAGCGTATTTCCCACCCTTCTGTTGCTGCTGACGCTGTTTCGGCTGGCGCTGAACATTGCCTCCAGCCGGCGGATCCTGTTGCATGGTCAGGAGGGAACCTCGGCTGCGGGCAAGGTGATCGAGGCCTTCGGGCAGTTCGTGGTGGGCGGCAATTACGTAGTGGGTTTTGTGCTGTTTCTGGTCCTGATCGCAATCCAGTTCCTGGTGGTCTCGCACGGGGCGGTGCGCACCGCGGAGGTGACGGCGCGATTCACACTGGATGCGCTGCCGGGAAAACAAATGGCCATCGATGCGGACATGAATGCCGGTCTGATCGACGAGGCGGAGGCGCGGCGCAGAAGGCAAGCGATTGCCAGGGAGGCCGAGTTCTACGGCGCCATGGATGGCGCGGCGCGCTTCAACCAGAGGGATTCGCTGGCGACGATTCTGATCACCGCGATCAACATTGTGGCGGGATTGCTGATCGGGACCCTGCAGCAGGGGGTGGGGCTCGCCGAAGCGGCGCGGACCTACACGACTCTGACGGTTGGCGACGGGCTGGTGACCATCATCCCCTCGCTGCTGGTGAGTGTGGCCGGCGGGATCACGCTCACGCGGGCCAATTCGGCGGGGATGTTGGGAGGAGAGATCAGGCAGCAATTGCTGGCGCGGCCGGCGACCTTGTATCTGGCGAGCCTGGTGTGCGCGGCGATGTGCCTGATTCCGGGGCTGCCGAAGTTCGCGTTTCTTGCCGTGGCGGGGGGATTGTTTTTGGCCGCGAGGAAGGTGGGGGCGGCGGCGGCGGCCGCTCCGGCGACGGAGGCCGGCGGCGAAGGCAGGAAGGCCGCCCAGGCCCCAGCGGCGGAGATGGCAGGACTGCTGAAGCTCGAGGACCTGACCCTGGAGATCGGGTTTCAATTGATTCCCCTGGTGGACGAAAAGCAGGGCGGACAACTGCTGAACCGGATCCGGACCCTGCGGCGAAATCTGTCGTCGGAGCTGGGATTCCTGATCCCGCCGGTGCATATCTCGGACAACCTGCGGCTGAAGCCGCGGGAGTACGTGGTTTCGCTGCGGGGCCTGGAGATCGGGCGGTGGGCGACGGAGGGTCCGCAGTTGCTGGCGGTTGCGGGCGAGCCAGGAGCGCGGCCGCTGGCCGGGCGGGAGACGCGGGAGCCGGCGTTTGGGGTGCCGGCCATCTGGATTCAGCCGGCGCTGGAGGACCAGGCGATGGCCGCGGGCTACTCCGTGGTGGACGCGACCACGGTGATGACGACGCACCTCGGCGAGCTGGTCCGGCAGCATGCCTGGGAGCTTCTGGGGCGGGCGGAGATCAAGCGGCTGATGGACGGGCTCAACGAATCCCATCCCAAGCTGATCGAGGAGCTGGTGCCGAAGCTGCTGACCCTGGGCGAGGTGGGCCGGGTGCTGGAGCAGTTGCTCAGAGAAAGGGTTTCGATCCGCGACCTTGGAGCGATCCTGGAGGCTCTGCTCGAGACCGCTCCGGTGAACAAGAGCCCGGAGGCACTGGTAGAGTCGGCGCGGCAGGCGATGGGACGGCGGCTGGTGCAGCCGCTGCTCGACGGCGAAGGTCAGTTGCCGGTGTTGCTGCTCGATGCCGCCATCGAAGACGAGATTCTGGCCACGGTTTCTCCGGAAGGCGGACTCCGGCTGCTGGGGGCGTCGTCCTCGGCGGGGGCGCCGCTGGTGCGGCGTCTGGCCGATTCTGTGAAATCCCTTATCGCTTCCACGTCCCCCGCGGTCCCGCCCGTGCTCCTGTGTCCGAGTCCGGCGCGATATCACGTGCGGCGGTGGCTGGAGCCCTTGTTTCCAAGGCTGGCGGTGGTTTCGGCGGGGGAGATACCGCCGGAAGTGCGCCTGCGCCCGGTGGGCACGGTGCGCTAGGCGGCGCAGGTTGGTTCCTGCAGTCTGCCGAGATCGAGACAGGTAGGGGATAGCGATGCTGGAAACGGCAGTTGCAGCGGGTCAACGAGCGAGAAAAACGACGGCCATGCCGATAGGGTATCCGCCGGTGGGCGGAAGCAGCGGAGGATTGACCGCGGAGCAGGAGCGGGTGTTGCTGGAACACCTGCCGGTGGTGCGGTTTCTGGCGCGGCGGATTCACGAGCGGTTGCCGCAGCACGTGGATATCGAGGACCTGGTTTCGGCGGGGGTGCTGGGGCTGATCGACGCCTTCTCCAAGTTCGATCCGGAGAAAAAGGTGCAGTTCCGCAGCTACGCCCAGTTCCGCATTCGCGGAGCCATCCTGGACAGCCTGAGGACGCTCGACTGGAGCCCGCGGGAGCTGAGGCGCAAAGGGCGTGCGGTGGAGGAGGCGATCCGGACGGTGACGGCGCGCCTGGGACGGGCGCCGAGCGAAGCCGAGGTGGCTGCCGAACTGGCCCTCGGTCTCGAAGAGTACCAGCAGTTGCTGGGCGATCTGAAGGGCCTCGAGATCGGCACGCTGCACGCCGAGCGCAACGAGGAATCGGGCGAGGAGGAGCTGGCCTACGTGCCGGGAAACCCGGAGGAGAATCCGCTTTTCCGCTGCCTGAGAGGCGAGCTGGAAGAGCGGCTGGGAGAAGCCATCCAGAACCTTCCCGATCGCGAGCGGCTGGTGATGACGCTTTACTACTACGAAGAGATGACCATGCGCGAGATCGGCCTCGCGCTGGGGGTGGTGGAGTCGCGGGTGTCGCAGGTGCACGCGTCGGCGGTGGCGCACCTGAGAGCCGCGCTGAGAGACCTGGCGGCGAACGGCGGGCTGGGCCGGGGCGGGTCCTCGCCGGCGTTCGCCGCGCGAACGGCAAATAGAAAGTGACGGGGGTTCGGATTCGTGGCCAACGAGAAGATGCTGCAGCAGGAGGAGATCGACGCGCTGTTCGCGGCGGCGCGGGCGCGCGCGCCGGAGGCCGGGGAAGGCGACGTTCCGGCGCGGATGGCGCCATACAATTTCGCTTCCTCGGGGCAGATTTCGAGCGAGCAGCTGCGCGCCATCAGCATGCTGAACGATCTGTTCGCGCGCAACCTGACCCACAATCTTGCAGCATCGCTGCGCACCCGTTTCCAGGTGAACCTGGTTTCGGCCGAGCAGATCGCGTTCAGCGAGTTTCTGTCGCGCATCCCGGAGATCTGTTACGTGGCGTCGGTGCGGCTGGAGCCGCTGGGCGCACTTTCCGTGCTGCACCTGGAGATGTCGCTGGCGCCTCCCATTATTGACCTGCTGCTGGGCGGGGAAGGCAACGAGGGGCCGCTTCGGGAACTCACCGATATCGAAGAGTCGATCCTGGCCAGCGTGGTGGAGACCATCTGCCGGGAACTGACCGTGGCCTGGCAGCCGGTGGGACTGCTGTTCAATTTCGAGCGGCGGCAGATGCTCACCCAGGTAGCGCGGATCATCGGCGTCAACGAGAAGACCCTGTGCCTGAGTTTCGAGATCCGCATGCCGCACGCGTCGGGACTTCTGAACCTGGCATTCCCGGCGGTGGTGTCGAATACGATCCTGCGCCGGCTGACGGTGGACTGGGGGCGTTCGCGGCGGCACGCGCCGGAGGTGAGGGAGAGGCTGGAGGAACTGGTGCGCAGGATCCGGTTTGGCACCACTCTCGAACTGCCGCGGGTGAGCCTGCCCGCTTCTGCGGTGGAGAATCTAGAAACGGGAACGGTGCTGCGCCTCCGCCTTCCCGCCACGAACCCGGCGCTGTGGTGTGCCGGCGGCGAGATTCTCTCGCAGGCAAGGGCGCTGCGGCAGGGTGAGCAACGAGCGGCGAGGATTGAGAGCGCAGCCACGGAGAATGGGTCATGAACTACCTGGAAGCATGGATTGCGACCGCGGGAGCGCTGTTATCGCAGGCGCTCGCCGGAGGGCCGTCACTGGAGCCATGTCCACTCCGGCCCATGGAGGGCGAGGCCCTGGCCTTCGAGGCAACGATCACCGGCGAGGCGGAGGGACGCTTCACGGTGATCCTGGACCCGGCGCTGATGACTGCCGCCCTGCTGGGCGAGGATGCCGATCAGAAGGCGGCCTGGGGTGAGCTGCTGAAGGAAGCGGGGGAGGCCGCCGCTGGGGAACTGCTGGCGCGGACGGGCAGCAAATGCCGCGTGGAGCGATTCCAGCAAACCGCCGAAATTCCGCCGGCGTCGCGCTCATTCCAGTTGAAGTCGGGGGCACGGGCCTGGCAGATTCACGTTTGCGATGACGTGAAAGCAAGAGCCGGCGACAGGCAGCATCCGAAAGCGCACCAGGCCAGGCCGGTGGCGGACCACGCCGGCGATGGTGCTCCGACCGCGCAGGGACTGGAGCTGTTGCTCGACGTCGAGCTCGACGCCACCATCCGCTTCGGCTGCCGCGAACTGCCGCTCAAGGACATTCTGGAACTGGGGCCGGGCGACGTGGTGACCCTGGACCGGCACATCAACGATCCTGCCGACCTGATCGTGGGCGACAAAATCGTCGCCCGCGGCGAGGTGGTGCTGGTGAATGGCAACTTCGGGCTGAAAATCACCGAGGTGGCTGCGCCCCGCAAGCGGCTGGAGAGCATTCGATGCCTGTTTTGAATCGTATCCGGACGGATCGGCCGGCGTCCCAGCCGACGGCCGCGTGGCTGGCGGGGGCCGGGGTTGAGGGCGTGCCCATGGAGTTGCCGGGAGCGCCGGCGCGAAGGGGCATTCTGCGCTCCTGCGCCAACCCCGGCTGTTCCACGGGATGGCTTCAGATCTGGCGCAGCCGCGGGACGCCGGTTTTCGAAGGCGGTTGGAATTGCTCGACCGCGTGCACGGCAGCGCGTGTGGGCGCCGCAGTGGCTCGGGAGCTGGAGGGCCGGGGTGCGGCGCTCGAACCGCACCGGCACCGGATTCCGCTGGGGCTGCTGATGCTGGAGCAGGGCTGGATCACCGGTGTCCAGCTGCGCAGCGCGCTCGAGAGCCAGCGAACCTGCGGATCGGGACGCCTGGGCCATTGGCTGATGGCGAAGGAGGGTGTGAGCGAGCGCCTGGTGACGCGTGCGCTGGGCCTGCAATGGAGCTGCCCGGTGCTGGGATCGGAGGCGCACGATGCCGAAGGAATGACACCGGCGCTGCCGCGGCTGTTCGTGGATGCCTTCGGCGCCCTGCCCTTGCGGGTGGCTGCGGGACGGCTGCTGTATCTGGGATTCGAGGACCGCCCGGATCCGGTGCTGGCGCTGGCCATGGAGAGGATGACCGGCTTGCGGGTGGAGAGCGGGCTGGTGGAAGGATCGCGGTTTCGGGTAGCGCACCAGCGGCTGCTGGAGGCGCAGTTTCCCAGAGTGGAGCTCGTGGAAGCGGCATCGGAACCGGCGCTGGTGCGCACGCTGGCGCGGGCGGTGGAGCGGACGCGGCCGCTGGAGTCGCGGCTGGTGCGGGTGCACGACTGCCTCTGGCTGCGCATGTGGCAGAAGCCGCTGAGCGGACCTCTCGGCGATGTTTCGTCGGTTTCCGACCTGATCGGCACCCTGGCGGGGCGGTCCTGACAGCGCCGGACGACGGGCAAAGGGACCTAGGAGGTACCTGCGACAAGGACCATGACCAAAGGGTGTTCACGATCCACTGCGTCTGGCCGATACGGTAGGAGAGCGAGGGATGGATGGACGAAGTGCGGGCGCTGATTGTGGATGATTCGTCGGTGATGCGAAAGATCGTGGAACGGTCGCTGCGCCAGGCGGGGCTGGATCCGCTGGTGGTGGTGGAGGCGGCGAGCGGGGCCGAAGGACTGGAGGCGCTGAAAGGCGCGCCGGTGAACCTGATCCTGTCCGATATCAACATGCCGGTAATGGACGGGCTGGAGTTTCTGCGCCAGATTCGGGCGCAGAAGCTTGCCATCGGGGTTCCGGTGGTAATGATCACAACGGAGTCGAGCGAAGAGCATGTGAGGCAGGCGATCCTGGCGGGGGCGCAGGCCTACATACGCAAGCCATTTACTGCCGATCAGGTGAAGGAAAAAGTATTGCCGCTGGTGAGGGCAGCCTAGCCGCCATGCTGCTCAACGGGGTGCGATGGGACCATGCGCGCACGTTTGCGATGACGTGCGGAGGGTCTGGAAGGGCAGACGAACGGCGGCAGCCGGCCGCGAGAAAGGAAAGAGTGGACGGCATGGCGGTTTCTTTGCGGGAAAGCCTGAGCGAGATCGCGAACCCGAAGAATCTGAATGACGCCGTGGAGGAGGTTTTCCGGCTGATGCTGGGCGCAGGGTGCCGGCAGGTGGAAGGAACCCTGGAGGGCGAAGCCGAACGGGTGACGGCGGTGGTAGGCTTCGGCGGAGTTCTGAGCGGGGCGTGCGTGTTCCGTTCCGGCGGGGCGGCGGCGCGGCAGGTGGCAGCGCGGATGACAGGAATGGAGTTCTCCAGTATCGACGACACCGTAACGGACGGTATTGGAGAGCTGTGCAATATGCTCGCCGGATCGTGGAAGGGCAAGGTGCCTGAGCTGGCGGCGCACTGCGGCCTTTCGGTGCCGGCGGTGATCACGGGCCGCGATTACAGCCTGCGTGTGCAGGCTCCGGAGTTCCGGCTGCAGCATGTCTACGAGTTCGACGGGGTGCGCTTTGAAGTGACGATCCTTTGCGACGGGGTGGTGTAGTTCTCCCCCAGGCCGCAGGCCCCTTGCAGGGAAGTTGCAGGGCCGGCGGCCGCCTGTTTGGCGGTCCTCGGTGTCTGAATCTGTTTCACTTTCCTGATCTTCCTCTAATCCTCTTCATTCGCTTCTGGTCCTCCCGATGCAGACGGATCCATGCGGGAGGCCTGGCATGGACAGCGGCTACTATGCGGCGATGACCGGCCTGCTGGCGCGCATGCAGGCGCTCGATACGGCGGCGGAAAACCTGGCCAACGCCCAGACGCCGGGATTCCGGGCGGAGCGGGAGTACTTTCGCGGCGTGCTGCTGGACCAAGCCGGCATGGGGTCGCAGCTGGGGCAGACGGTGAACCAGTACGGCCTGCTGGGCGGCGACCGGCTCAGCATGAGACAGGGGCCGCTGGAGCCTACCGGCAATCCGCTGGACCTGGCGATTGAGGGCCAGGGATTCTTTGCCATCCAGACTCAGAATGGTGTGCGTTATACGCGCGATGGGAGTTTTCACCGCTCGCAGATAGGAATGCTGGTGACGGCCCGGAACGAACCGGTGCTCTCCGACGGGGGCAAACCCATTCCGGTACCGCCCGGTGATGTATCGGTGGGCGCGGCCGGAGATCTTTCGGTCGACGGCGGCACGGTGGCCAGGTTGGGCGTGTATACGTTTGCTCCGGCGGTCGAGCTCGCGGCGGAAGGAGCCAATCGCTACGTGGCTCCGGCGGATGCGAAGGCGGTGTTGTCGAAGGATGCGCTGGTGCACGAGGGCGCAGTCGAATCGGCAAATCAGGATGCGGTCCAGGGGACCCTGAATCTGATCGTGATGCAGCGCCAGGCGGAGATGATGCAAAAGGCGCTGACAATCTTTCACACCGAGTTCAACAAGTTTGCCAGCGAGGATCTGGCGAAAGTCTAGCTATGAGTTCGCAGTTCATAGTTCGTAGTTCACAGTTGCGCATCGCGTGGGTGCTGCGAACTGTGAACTGCGAACTGCGAACTGAAGACTGGAGTACAGCGAAATGATTCGAGCCTTGTATACCGCGGCCAGCGGCATGAGCGCGCAGCAAATGAACCTGGACACGATCGCCAATAACCTGGCCAACTCGTCGACCACAGGATTTCGACAGTTGCGTTTGCAGTTCCAGGACATGGTGTATCAGAACCTGGTGACGCCGGGCGCGGCGCAGAGCCAGTCCACCGTCGGCGCGGGATTGCAGATCGGACTGGGTACGCGCTCGGCTGCCACCGAGGTGATCAACACCCAGGGTTCGCTGAATGAGACCGACAACCCTCTGGACGTAGCCATCGAGGGATCGGGCTTCTTCCAGGTGCAGCGGCCAGATGGAACCATTGCGTACACGCGCGCCGGGCAGTTTCACCTCAACAACCAGGGCACCATGGTGACGGCCGACGGCGATCCGCTGATTCCGACCATCACCATTCCGCCCAATGCGACGGCGGTGACCATCACGCAATATGGGGTGGTGAATGCCACCTTGCCCGGGCAGCAGAACCCGTCGCAACTGGGGCAGATTCAACTGGCCACGTTCCCCAACCCCGGGGGCCTGGAAAACATGGGCGGCAATCTGCTGACGGCCACATTGAGTTCGGGCGACTCGGTCCTCGGCAATCCCGGCGGGAGCGAGGGCCTGGGCACGCTGCAACAGGGCTACCTCGAGAACTCGAATGTGGATGTGGTTACGGAGTTCGTGCAGATGGTGCTGGCGCAGCGGGCTTACGAATCGAACTCGAAGGTGGTGACCGCCGCCGACCAGATGTATTCGCAGGTCAACAACATGACGCGGTGATAAAGGCAGGGAACGAGGGACCGAGAGAACAAGGGATCAAGAAGGCGGAGCGTGGTGAAGAGGTCAAGGATTCATAACGGATTGGCATTGGCAGCGGGGATCGTGCAGCTTGCGGCGGCTGCGCAGCCGGCCACTCCCGATACGGCGTCAGTGGCGGCAAAGACCGAGCTGACCTCGGGCGCCGTGCGCAGACAGATCGATGACCCCAATTCCGGCCTGAGTTGGGTTCTGTTCGCAGATCCGGCTCATCCGGGAGGACCGGGACGGCTGGTTTCGTTGACTCCGGACCAAAGGAAAGCGATGCCGCCGAAGAGAGTGGCGAAAGGCAATGCGGCGAAGCCCGTGATTCATGCCGGGGAGTCGGTGC
>Ga0307373_10005296_pt1 | contig 21170 bp, 19 predicted proteins | sample OX2MG_FD_202534 | JGI IMG/M metagenome (GOLD analysis project Ga0307373, IMG submission 202534) | Soil microbial communities from Risofladan, Vaasa, Finland - OX-2 | ecosystem: Environmental > Terrestrial > Soil > Coastal area > Acid sulfate soil | place: Finland: Risofladan, Vaasa | collected...
CTACGGCATCTCCATCCAGCTCAGCCAGGTAGACCGTCAATCCCGGCATGCCCATCATTTGCATCCACGTGTCGACCTCGACTTTGGAAGCCCGCAGCGGGGGGGAATCAACGGAATCTCGGCGGGCATGCACTCTGAGAACGGCGAGAAGATCCTCGGGTCCCGCGCGACGCACCGTGCGATCTGGGTCCGTTGACTTCACATTCCGATCTTGCCACCCTGACCCTGACCGTTCGGCGTCAGCTTCCAGGGATGGCGAGTCCTAACCGTCGCGGTCGAGTTCGTTAACACCGACCCAGATCTCTGGGCACGTAGTGGGCACGGACCAGAGGCCCACGCTGCCCCGACCTACACGTGCGGCGCTGGCACTTCCTGGTGGTCGGGACCGGCGTCGATCCGGTGACCTCACGCTTTTCAGGCGCGCGCTCTACCAACTGAGCTACCCGACCTCGCCTCGGCGGACCGAGGTGGCGGACCTGACGGGATTTGAACCCGCGACCTCCGGCTTGACAGGCCGGCGTGCACTCCAAACTGCACCACAGGTCCCCAACCAGCACTGACGCTGGGGAAGAACGCACCCCCAACGGGATTCGAACCCGTGTTACCGCCTTGAAAGGGCGGCGTCCTAGGCCGCTAGACGATGGGGGCTCCAACCCGATCAGGGCTTTTGGAGATTAGCAGAGGGATCACAGCGCCCCCTCGGGCCGGCCCTCGTCGGGCAGCCCGGCGGCCAGCACCTCGATCATCAGGAACTGGAGTTGGCCGAGCAGCTCGTAGAGGGCGTACTCCGGGGCGGCGGGGTCCTCCGGATCCGGCGCCGCCATGTCCTCACTGACGTCCAGCCGGGTCCCGAGGACCAGGCGGAGTGATCCGACGGCGGACAGCCAGGCGGTGAGCTCGGCCTCGGTCAGGAGGTCGGACTGGGCGGTCTCGGCCATCACGGTGAAGGCCTGGCGGTGGTGGTTGACCAGTGCCTCGTCGACCAGCCTGCGGTACTCGATCTCGGCACCACCGTCGTCGTCTCCGGTGTACGCCGGTGGGAAGAGCCGCCTCGTCATCGGCTCGTTGGGTCCGAGGACCGGTGCCAGCTGCTCGGCCATGGTCACCAGCACCGCCCGCACACTGGGGTCGAGCTTGACGGCGTACCGCCCGTCGCGCCGGCGCCGGATGGGTGCACTCACGTAGAGGGTTCCATGGTGGCCCACAGCCCGTGCTCGTGGAGCCGGTAGACGTCCAGCTCGGCCCGCTCCCGTGTCCCCGAGGAGACCACCGCACGACCCTTGTGGTGGACGTCCAGCATCAACTTGGTGGCCTTCTCCTTCGAGTACCCGAACAGCTTCTGGAAGACGTAGGTCACGAACGACATCAGGTTGATCGGATCGTTCCACACGATGACCAGCCACGGCTTGTCGGTGCTCTGCGATTCGTCGACCTCGGACCACTCGGCCGTGGAAGGATCGGTCTCGACCGGCATCGTCTCCACCCGGTGGGAGCGGACCCGGGCCGACAGATTGGTCGGCCCCAAGGCCGGCGCCGTCGACAGGGGGCTGGGGTGCGGCGGTGTCGCCGCCCTCACACCGGCTCCCGGGTGGCGTCCCTGTCTGCGGCCACGGCCGGCCCGGCCTCGGCCCGGCGGCCCGGCATCGCGGTCCGCGGCCCGTCGTCGGGCGCCGGCTCGGGCAGGTGATCGGACAGGCCGTGGTGGAACCACAGGGCCGTCGACCAGACCATCGAGGCCCCGAACACGTGGATACCCACCAACACCGCAGGGAGGTGGGTGAAGAACTGGGTGTAGCCGATGATCCCCTGGACCACCATGACGGCCAGGAGGGCCCGCCCGGAGTCCTGCGCGTGGGCCGGTGCGTCCGACCGCCACAGCACCCACAGCAGGGCCAACGCCACCACCACGGCAGCGATGACCAGCTCGGCGTGGATGCGGGTCATGTCCTCGAGCCCGAGGGGGATCCGCTTGGCCCCCTTGCCTCCGGCGTGGGGGCCGGTGCCGGTGGTGGCCGCCCCTGCCGCCAGCACCACGACGATCGCTCCGAGCAGGATCCGGCTCAGCCACAGGGCTCGCTGCTCCACCACCAGGGTCCCGGGCCCGGCCCGGTGCCCCGCCTTCAGGGTGAGGACCACCGCTACGCCGAGCAGGGCCATCCCCACCAAGAAGTGGACCATGACCACGTAGGCGTTGAGCTTGGAGTACACGACGAAGGCGCCGAGCACCGCCTCGCCGATCACGCCCAGGATGAGCCCGCCAGAGAGCCACCGGAGGTCGGGCCGTCCCGGCCGCCGCACGAACGAGGCCAGCGCGGTGGCGATGCAGGCCACCACCAGCAACGAGACCACCACCCGGTTGCCGAATTCGACCAGGGGGTGCAGCCTCAGGACCGGGGTGAGGTGGTGCCGGGAGCAGGTCGGCCAGTCGGGGCAGCCCAGCCCCGAGTCCGACAGCCGGACGGCGGCGCCGGTGACGATATTGAGCACCACCGTGGCCAGGGTGACCCGGCAGAGGAGGAGGAAGGGGCGAGGGCCGATACGCAGGGAGGACACCGTTTCCGTATGGTATCGGCCCGATCGGCGCCCGGCGCGAGCCCGAATGGGGCCCCGGCAAGATCCCTCAATGCCCCCGGTCGGCGTTGGCACTACAGTTTCGCCAATGGCTCTCCCCTCGGTGGCCCTGCCTCGCCGAATTTCGATCGGGTCCCGGGTCGGCGCGTACGTGGCGCTGACCAAACCACGCATCATCGAGCTGCTGCTGATCACCACGCTGCCCACCATGATCGTGGCCCAGAGGGGGATGCCGCCGGTATGGCTGATGGCCGCCACCCTGCTCGGCGGGGCGCTGGCCGCCGGGGGTGCCAACGCCATCAACATGTACATCGATCGCGACATCGACAAGCTCATGCACCGCACCAGGAAGCGGCCCCTGGTGACCGGGACGATCACCCCCCGCAACGCCCTGGTCTTCGCCATCAGCCTGGAGGTGCTGGCCTTCGTCGAGCTGTGGGCGTGGGTCAATCTGCTCTCCGCGGCCCTGGCCGTCTCGGCCACCCTGTTCTACGTGTTCGTGTACACCATGTGGTTGAAGCGGACCAGCAGCCAGAACATCGTCATCGGCGGAGCCGCCGGTGCGGTGCCGGTACTGGTGGGCTGGGCGGCGGTGACCGACAGCCTGTCGTGGACCCCGGTGGTGATGTTCGCCATCATCTTCGTATGGACGCCGCCCCACTTCTGGGCGTTGGCCGTCAAGTACAAGGACGACTACCAGGCGGCCAGCGTCCCGATGCTGCCTGCGGTGGCCACCTTCAAGAGAACGGCCCGCGAGATCCTCCTCTACAGCGTGGTCCTGGTGGGAGTGTCCCTGCTGTTGGCCGCGGTCGGCCGGCTCGGTGTCGTCTACATCGCCGCCGCCGTGGTGCTGGGCGTGGTGTTCGTCGCACTGGCCCTCCGGTTGTGTGCCCGGGCCACTCCGAAGGCGGCCATGCAGCTGTTCAGCTACTCGATCACCTACCTCACCCTCCTGTTCGTGTTCATGGCGGTCGACATCTTCACCAGGCACTGACCGTGGCCTCGCCGGGGACCAGCACCGCCGGCGCAGGGGAGAAGCAGGCACCGCGGGCCGACGGAGGCGGACCTCCCACTCCCCCGGCGACCGCACCGACCCCGTCGCCGGCCGGACCGCGCCGGCTGCGCTCCCTGATCATCGGCTGCGTGATCGCCGTGGCCCTGGCCGTCTTCCTCTTCGTGGGCCTGGGCACCAAATCGGGGACCGGTTCGAGCCCAGGCCCGGTGGTGGCCGTGGGCGACGTGGCGCCGGCATTCTCCCTTCCCTCCCTCACCGGAGGGACCCCGGTCAGCCTGGACGGGCTCGGACGTGACCGCCACCATCCGGTCGTCCTCAACTTCTTCGCCTCGTGGTGCGTGCCGTGCCAGAAGGAGACGCCGCTGCTGGCCCGGACGGCGGCCGGCGAACAGGCCAAGGGCTCGAAGGTGCAGTTCATCGGGGTGGACACGGCGGACAAGCCGTCCAACGCTCTGCCCTTCGTACAGAAGGCGGGGATCATCTACCCGGTGGGGGTGGACTTCTCCACCCAGGTGTCCAGCGGTCTCTACGGACTCTACGGGGACCCCCAGACCTTCTTCATCGACAGCTCGGGCAGGGTGGTGGGCCACGTGCTGGGGCCGTTGGGCCAGGGAGTGCTCGACCAGTGGCTGCACCGGCTGGCCGGCTCGTCGGGCTGACCTGGCCGTCCCACACCCGCCGGCGGCGGGCTCACTCCCAGCGGAAGGTCAGACCGGCCACCGCCGGGGCGGCCACCGCCCACGTCACCAGCACCAGCCAGTCGCGGGCCGACACCGACGTGCCGTGGCCAAGCGATCCGCGTAGGGCGTCGGACAGGGCCGAGGCCGGCAGCAGCCGGGACACGTCGGCCAGCCAGGCGGGCAGCTTGCCGAGGGGGATGAGCATCCCGCCCAGGAGGAGGAGCACGACGAACAGCCCGTTGACCACGGCCAGGTTGACCAGTGGCTTGAGCGTCCCGGCCAGCACCAGGCCGATCCCCCCGAAGGCCACCGTCCCGAGCACCATGGCCCCGACAGCCTCTCCGACCAGGGCGCCGGCTCCTCCGGCGCCTCCGGGCGACCATCCGAGGGCGTAGCCCACCGCCACCAGCACCGCGGCCTGGAGCAGCTCGACGGCGATGATGGCGGTGATCTTGGCGGCCAGCAGCCGCGGCCGGCCGAGTGGGGTGGAGCCCAGCCGTTTGAGCACTCCGTAGCCGCGCTCGAACCCGGTGCCGATCCCGAGGGCGGTCATGGCCGTGGACATGATGGCCAGTGCCAGGATGCCCGGCACCAAGAAGTCCACCGGGTGCCTGGTGCCGGTGGGCAGCACCTGCACCGCCGAGAAGAAGAGGAGGAACACGACCGGGATGCCCAGCGTGAGGAAGAGGGTCTCCCCGTTGGTGAAGAGCATGGTGAGCTCGGCCCGCAGCTGGGCGGTGAGGGGCCTCATGCGCCGCCCCTCCGCGTGCCCGGTTCGGAGCGTCGTCTGTGCCGGGACGGCCGGCCGCCAGGTGATCCGGCGTCGGCCGGCACCCCGGGTTCCCCCCGCGCCCCGGTGATGGCCAGGTAGGCCTCCTCCAGGGACCGGCCGGTGCGGAGGTCGCCGAGGGAGAGGTCCCGCCCGGCGAGCCACCCGGCCAGGTCCGCCACGACGACGGGACCGGCGGCGCCGTCCGGTGGCCGCAGGCGGTACGCACCGGGGCGCTCCTCGACGACGGTGGTGCCCGCACCGATGGCCACGGCCAGCGCCTCGGTGTCGATTCCCGGCCGTGCCGAGAACCGGATCGATCCGTCCCCGGTGCCCGAGGCCAGCTCGGCGGGCGAGCCCTCGGCCAGTAGCCGGCCGTGGTCGATGATCACCACGTGGTCGGCCAGCCGCTCGGCCTCGGCCAGCTCGTGGGTGGTGAGGATCACACAGACGCCCCGGTCACGCCGGGCGGCGATGATGTCCCGCACCACGATGCGGCCCTCGGGGTCGACGCCGGCCGTGGGCTCGTCCAAGAACAGCACCTGCGGCTTCCCCACCAGCGCCAGGGCCAGGCCGAGGCGCTGCTGCTCGCCGCCCGAGAGCCGCCGCCACGGGGTCCGCCCCACCGCGGCCAGGCCGACCTGGTCGAGCAGGTGGTCGGGATCCTCCGGGTCGTCGTAGTACCCGGCGAAGAGGTGGAGCACCTGGGCCGGTCCGAGCATCGGGTAGACGCCCCCCTTCTGCAGCATCACCCCGATGCGGGGCACCAGGGCGGCGTGGTCACGGCGGGGGTCGAGGCCCAGCACCCGTGCCGTGCCGGCATCGACCGGACGGTAGCCCTCGAGGGCCTCGACGGTGCTGGTCTTGCCGGCCCCGTTGGGACCTAGCAGGGCGACCACCTGGCCGGCGCGGCCGGTGAAGGAGAGCCGGTCGACGGCCAGGGTCTCGCCGTAGCGGATCACCATGCCGTCGCAGGCCACGGCGGGGGGAACCCTCGGGCCGTCCGGAGCGTGAGCGGGATCGGTGGCGTCGTGCACGGGTGGTCACGCTACCGTTGTGCCCGTCATGATCGATATCCGGCTGGTGAGAGACGACATCGACTCGGTGAAGGCCGCCCTGGGCCGGCGTGGGGTGGACGCCGCCGACATCGATCGGCTGGCCGGGCTCGACCAGGAGGCCCGTGCCGCCGTGGGCCACCGGGACGCCTACCGGGCCGAGGTGAAGGCCCTCTCCAAGCAGGTCGGCGAGGCCCGTCGTCTGGGTGACGCCGCGCGGGCCGAACAGCTGACCGAGCGCAGCCGACAGTTGGGGGACGAGGAGCGGACGCTCAACGCCGTGGCCGAAGCGGCCACCCAGGAGGTGCACCAGGCCCTCCTCTACCTCCCCAACCTTCCCTCTCCGGAGGCCCCCGACGGCGACGGCCCCGACGCCAACGTGGTGGTCCGGACCTGGCCCGACGAGCCACCCTCCTACGGGTCGGCCCAGCGGGTGCCCCACTGGGACATCGGAGCGGAGCTCGGGCTCCTCGACATGGAGAGGGGGGCAAAGCTGTCCGGCTCGATGTTCCCCCTCTACCGGGGGTTCGGGGCCAGGCTCCTCCGGGCCCTCACCTCGTTCGCGCTCGACAGTCACGCCGACGAGTTCGAGGAGGTGCGGCCCCCGACCATGGTGCTCACCGAGACCATGGTGTCCACCGGCCATCTGCCCAAGTTCGAGGAGGACGCCTACCACCTCGAACGGGACGACCTGTGGGCCATCCCCACCGCCGAGGTCCCGCTGACCTCCATGTGGCGGGGCGACATCCTGGAGGAGGCCGAGCTCCCCCTCCGGTTGACCGCCGCCACCGCATGTTTCCGTCGAGAGGCGGGGGCCGCCGGCCGTGACACCCGGGGCCTCCTCCGGGTCCACGAGTTCGACAAGGTCGAACTGTTCGCCTACACCACGCCGGACCAGGCTCCGGCCCAACACGAGGGCATGGTGGCCCGGGCCGAGCGGCTCCTGCAGGACCTCGGCCTCCGCTACCGGGTCCTCGATCTCTGCACCGGGGACATGGGGATCTCCGCGGCCCGCACGTTCGACCTCGAGGTCTACTCGCCGGGCGTGGACCAGTGGCTGGAGGTCTCCTCGGTGAGTTGGTGCAGCGACTACCAGGCCCGTCGGGCCACCATCCGCTACCGCCCCGGGAGGGGAGGGGTGCCGGTGCTGGTCCACACCCTCAACGGGTCGGCGCTGGCCTGGGCGCGGATCTGGGCCGCCCTGGTGGAGACGGGGCGGCAGGCCGACGGGTCGGTGGTGCTCCCCGAGGTCCTCGCCCCGTACCTGCGCGGCGAGGTGGTCATTCCCGCCGCCGGCTCGTCCGCCGGCCCGCCGGCAGCGTGACCCAGCTGCAGGCCGCCTCAGCTCCAGGCCGCCTCAGCTCCAGGCCGCCTCAGCCCCAGGCCGTCTCAGGTGCGGGCCGTCTCAGGTGCGGGGCACGTCGAACCGGTAGCCGACACCCCGGATGGTGGTGATCAGCTTGGGGGAGGACGGATCCTCCTCCACATGGCTGCGGAGACGCTTGATGTGCACGTCGAGCGTCTTCGTGTCGCCGAAGTAGTCCGATCCCCACACGCGGTCGATCAGGACGTCGCGGGTGAGCAGCCGCCCGGCGTTCTCCATCAGCAGTGAGAGCAGCTCGAACTCCTTGCGCCGGAGGTGGACCTCCTGTCCACGGATGAACACCAGGTGCCGGTCGGGGTCGATCTGGATGCCGCCGGCCTCGAGGACTGCGGTGCCGGCCCGGCGGTCGTTGCCACGCCATTCCGACCCGGCGACGGCCCCGTCCCGTGGTTCGGAACCGACCGCCGTGTCAGTGCCCGCACCGGGAGTCCGCCGGAGCACGGCCCGCATGCGGGCCACCAATTCGCGCAGCCGGTAGGGCTTGGCCACGTAGTCGTCGGCCCCCACCTCGAGGCCGACCACGGTGTCGATCTCCGTTCCCTTGGCCGTGACCATGATGATGGGGACCGAGGACTGGGCCCGGATGGAGCGGCAGACGTCGATTCCCGACAGGCGCGGGAGCATCAGGTCCAACAGGACCAGGTCGGGGTCCTCGGAGGCGAAGAGGCGGAGGGCCTCGTTGCCGTCACGGGCCACGGTGACGTCGAACCCCTCCCGGGTGAGTCCGATGACCAGAGCGTCCACGAAGGACTCGTCGTCCTCGGCCAGAAGGACCTTGGTCTGGCTCTGCTCCCCCGGTGGGGCCTCCGCGGCACTGTCGGCGGCAGCGGTCCCGTCGGCCGCCCCGGCCTTGGGGGCGTGATCGGACTTGGCGGTCATGACGAGTACTCCGGCGGGCTGGGCAGGATGAGGGTGAAGGTCGAGCCCTCCCCCTCGCGGGAGTCCACCTCCACCCGCCCCTGGTGGTTGCTGGCCACGTGGCGCACGATCGAGAGGCCGAGGCCGGTGCCCCCCGAATCGCGGCTGCGTCCGTGGTCGACCCGGTAGAACCGCTCGAAGATGCGGTCGAGGTCGCGGGCCGGTATGCCCACGCCGACGTCGGCCACCGACAGCCGGACCTCGCCGTTGGACCGGGCTCCCGACACCTGCACCGCGGTGTCCTCGTAGGAGAAGGTCACGGCGTTCTCGAGGAGGCTGTGCATGGCCGAGACCAGCTGGCGGCGGTCTCCCAGGACATGGACCGGTGGGTTGGGCTCATCGAGTTGGATGGTAATGCGTCGCTGCTCGGCCGCCGATCGGACCCGCTCGACCGCTTCGGCCATCACCAGGTTCACGTAGATGGGCTCACGGGGTGGTGCCTCCTCGGACTCGATACGGCTCAGATCGAGCAGGTCGTCGATGATCCGGCTGACCCGGAACGCCTCGGTGTGGATGCGCGACGCCAACCGCTGGGCCACTTCCGGATCGGGCTCGACCGTGAGGGTCTCGGCCAGCAGTCCGAGAGCACCGATGGGGGTCTTGAGCTCGTGGCTCACATTGGCCACGAAGTCGCGGCGGACCTCTTCGAGACGCCGCCGATCGGACACGTCCTCGATGATGGCGATCACGCCCAGGGGCCGCCGGCCGTCGTCGATCAACCGGGTCCGGACGGTCAGGGTCTGGCGGGGCGGACCGTAGAGGTCGAGGGTGCGCTCGGCCGAGCCGTCGGTCCAGGCGTTCTCGAGGAGCTCGGTCACGGCCTGGGCGGCCAGGGCGTCGCCGTGGCGGTTGTTCATGAGCCCGGTGGCCCGGGCGTTCTGGAAGGCGATGTCACCGTTCTCGTCGCAGACGATGACCCCCTGGGGCAGGGTGTCGAGCGCCCGGCGGAGCCGGATGGCGTCCGAACTGGCCTCGGTGACCGCCTCGGCCGCCTCGCCGGTGACCTTCTCGAGGTGGCTGAGCACCGGCTCGACGCCACCGTCGTCGGGGGGCTCCACGCCCAGGCGGTTGGAGAGGGCGGTCAGTCGCTGCTGCAGGGACCGGCGGCCGGCCCGGCGCCCGAGCCGGGCCGCGATCACGACGGCCAGGACGGCGACAACGCCCAGGACGACGTATCCGATCACATACGACTTCACGGCCTAAGCATGGCAGGCCGGTGGCCCACCCGTGATGATCCGTTCCGATCGGGAAGAAACATCATGAAATTAGATGAAAAGTATTGAAACAGCGTGTCGAGGTTCGTACAGTTGGTCCATGCCCGCCATCCTGCTTCCCGGCCTCAGACTCCTGTCCGGTGCACCTGTGCCCGGTGGGGGTCCCGGCACCGGCTGGTCGAGCGGCCTGCGCCCCCCCGGGGCGGTCCACGGCCCGGGGGCCGCCCACGCCCTCACGGGCCGGGTGCTCGGTGTGGTCACCATGAGCCCCGACCCGAGCCAGCTCCCCGGGGGCCAGATCCTCCAGAACCTCATGAACGGCCTGCAGTTCTGGGCCCTGGCCCTGGCCCTGGTGGGACTGGTCATCGGCGCGGCGGCCTGGGCCCTCGGCTCCCACGGCCAGAACTACCAGCAGACCTTCGTCGGCCGGCGAGCGGTCCTCGTCTCGGGGCTTGCCGCGCTCCTCATCGGGGCGGGACCGGGCATCGTGACCTTCTTCTACAACGCCGGCTCCGGGGTCCACTGAGGTGAGCGTGCTGGCCGCCGTGCCCGCCCTTCCGGGCACGGCCTGTCCCTCGGCCGCCTCCGCGCTGGCCGCCGCGGGCCTGGGACCGGTGTGCCAGGTGGCGTCGGGGGTCTCCGGCCTGGCCGGCTCCGCCGCCTCCCAGGTGGCCGGCTTCGGGGTCGACAGCGTGCTCGGCGCCCTGGGCGGCTGGGTGGCTGCCGGGGCCGCGTGGCTGCTGGCCCAGATCGGCTCGGTCCTCGGGGACACCACCCGCATCGACCTCGGGGCCTCGTGGTTCGGCGCCCACTACGAGACCATGGCCGCCCTGGCCGGCGTGGTGATCGTGCCCTTCCTCCTGCTCGGGATCGTCCAGTCCGTGTACCGCCAGAGCGCCTCGTCGCTGCTGCGATCGGTCCTCGTGAACGTACCCCTGGCCGTGTTGCTGACGGCCGTGGCCGTGCAGCTGGTCCAGCTGGGACTGTCGGTGACCGACGCCCTCAGCTCGGCGGTGGCCCAGGGCGCCGGGCTCGACACCGGTCACTTCCTCTCCTCGGTGACCGCTGGACTCTCGGGCTCCCCGTCCGGGGGCCAGCCGACGGCGCCGGCCTTCGTGGTCTTCGTCGGTGCCCTGGCCGTCGTGGTGGGGGCCATGCTGGTTTGGGTGGAGCTCCTCATCCGGGCCGCCGCGGTGTACGTGGCGGTGCTGTTCCTGCCGCTGGCCCTGGCCAGCCTGGCGTGGCCGGCAATCGCCCACTGGTGCCGGCGCCTGGTGGACACGCTGGTCGCCCTCATCGTGGGCAAGTTCGTCATCGTGTCGGTGCTGAGCCTGGCGGTGGGGGCGCTGGCCGGTGGCACCGGGTCGGCGCCGAGCGGTGCCGCGTCCGGTTCGGGCGGGGGGTTCACCGCGGTGTTGGGAGGAGCCGCCCTGCTCCTGCTGTCGGCCTTCGCCCCCTGGGCCGTCTTCCGACTCCTGCCGTTCGTCGAAGCCGGTGCCGCGGGCCACCTCGAGGCCCTGAGCCACCGTGCCGGCCGCACGGCAGTAGTGCCGATGCGGTCGCTGGCCCAGACGGCCATGCGGCTGACGGCGTCGGGTGCGCTGTCCTCGGCCGGGGTCGGATCGGCAGGCGGGGTGATGGGCGGCTCCATGGCCGGCGGTGTGGCGGGCCGGAGGTCCGGGGGGCCCACGGGGGGCGATCGCAACGGCTCGCCGGGCGGTGCCGGAGCGGGGTCGCAGGCAGGATTCGGGTCGCCGGCCGGAGGGCCGGACCTAGGGCCGTCGTCGGCCACCACCAGCGGGGTGGGGACCATGGACCCACCCGGCCACGGGATCCCGATGTGGAGTGTCCACCCCGAAGCCACCGCCGTCGCCAACCGGCACCTTCCGGGTCCCGGCGAGCAGCCCGCGGCGTGGGCGTCCCCGTCCGCGGTGCCGGTGCCCCCCGACGGGGCCCGACCGGGGAGCACCACCTCGTCGGGAGCCCCCGAGCTGCAGCCGCTGCCGCGGCAGACCGGTGCGCTCCGGGCCGACGCCCTTGGTCGGGACGAGCTCGGGATCAAGCTGGTGGCGGCACCCACCGCCGATCCGCCGTGGCGGCGAGCGCCGGAGGAACCGGGTGGATGAGGGCCGGGTGCCCGAACGGGTCCGCTACCGCTTCTCCCCGCTGGAGAGGCGGGGCGTCATCGCCGGCTGGAGGGGTGGCCAGATCGCCGCCGTGGCCTCGAGCCTCGTGGTGGGGGTGCTGGCCCTGCGGTCGCGGCCGTCGGTGGTCGGCGTGCTGGTGGCCGTGGGCGGCGTGGCCACAGGCGTGGCCCTGGCCTTCTGGCCCATCCGCGGGCGGACCGCGGAGCAGTGGCTCCCGTTGGCCGCCCGCTGGGTCGGGGGGAGGGTCACCGGCAGTGGCCGGCACGTCGCTCCCGCTCCACGCGCCGGCCACCGGGTGTCGCCCCGGGCGGGGCGGGGCGGACCCGAGGGATGCGCGGTGCTCCCGGCCCCACTTCCGGCACCGTCAGCTCGGAAGCGGTCGATCTTCGGGGGGCTGGTCCTGGAGTCGGTGCCGCTCGGGCCGGAGTCGTCGGCCGCCGACCTCGGCGTGCTGATCGACGGCCCTTCCCGCACCGCCACCGCGGTGCTCTCCGTCAGGGGCCACAGCTTCGCCCTGCTGGGGCCGGCCGACCAAGACGCCCGGATCGCCACGTGGGCCCGGGTGCTGTCGGCCATGGCCCGGGAGGGCTCCGACGTGCACCGCATCCAGTGGATCGAGTCCTGCCTTCCCGACGACGGCCGATCGGTCAGGGACCACTGCTCCCGCCACGCCGAGCTCGGCGGCGACACCCCGGCCGGACGGTCGTACCGGGAGCTGGTCGACGAGTCATCCCCGGTCACCCGACGCCATCGGGTGCTGTTGGGTCTCACCGTCCACACCACGCGCTCCTCGCGGTCGATCCGCGCCGCCGGCCGCGGGATGGTCGGCGTCGGAGCCGTCCTCACCCGGGAGGTCCTGGCACTCCACCGGGCGCTCGACGGAGCCGACATCGAGGTGGACGGGGTGCTCGGTCCGAGGGCCCTGGCGCGGGCAGTGGGCGAGGCCTACGCCCCTGCCGGGGCCGGCACCCGCGCCGGCGCCGACGGGGACCGCCGGACCGATCCGGACGGTTGGCACCGGACCCCGACCGCCGGGACCCCGACCGGCGGGACCTCGACCGACGGGTCGGACCGGCCCCGGACGTCGTGGCCGTGGCCCATGGCCGTGGAGTCGCACTGGGACGCGGTCCACACCGACGCCACCTGGCACGCCACCTACTGGATCGCCGAGTGGCCCCGGGTGGAGGTGACCCCCGACTTCCTCGGACCGATCCTCTTCTCGTCGCTCCGTCGGTCGGTCGTGCTGACCATGGAGCCCGTCGACCCGACCCGCGCCGCCCGGCAGGTGGCGCAGGCCCGAACGGCCGACATCGCCGACGGCGAGCTGCGGCGGCGGGGTGGCTTCCTGGTCACCGCCCGCCACTCGCGTCAGATGGCGAGCGTGGAGGAGCGCGACACCGAACTGGCCGACGGCCACGCCCAGTTCCGGTTCACCGGGTATGTCACCGTCACCGCCGATACCCGGGCCGAGCTCACCGCGGCGCGCGCTGCGGTGGAGCAGGCCGCCGGCCAGGCCCGGATCGAGCTGCGGCTCCTCTTCGGCGAGCAGGACCTGGCCTTCACCTGCAGTCTCCCGCTCGGCCGCGGGCTCTCGTGACCCGGCTCACGCCCCGTGTCCCGGCCCATGTGGCCACGACCCGCCACCTGTGCGCCGCCTACCCCCTGGTGAGCGAGGCCGGCCTCGGCCACGAGGGGGTCCTCATCGGCCGCGACGTGCTCGGCGGCTCGTTCGTGTACGACCCCTTCGTCCTCTACCGGCAGGGTGTGGTCACCAATCCCAACGCCGTGGTGTTCGGGCAGATCGGCCGGGGCAAGAGCTCGTTCGTGAAGTCCTACCTGTGGCGTCAGGCGGTCTTCGGCCGCCACGCGTGGGTGGTGGACCCCAAAGGCGAGTACGGTCCCCTGGCCCAGGCCTGGGACGTGCAACCGGTGGCCCTCCGGCCCGGGGGAGCGGTCCGTCTCAACCCGCTCGACACCGAGGACCGGGTGGGATCGTCGGGCGACGGCACCCACCGGCGGCGGCTGGTCCTCACCTCGTCCCTCGCGATCGCCTGTCTGGGCCGCGACCTCAGGCCGCGCGAGCGGGCGGCCGTCGATGCCGCGCTGGGCGAGGCGACAGATCGGGCGGCGCGGGCCGGGATGCCGGCACCCACCCTCCCCCAGGTGGTGGAGGCGCTCCTCGATCCGGGCTTCGACGCGGCGCTGGCCCTGCGGACCACGCGCCCGGGCCTCTTGGAGGACGGCCGCGACGTGGCCCTCGAGCTCCGTCGGCTGGTCCACGGTGATCTGTGCGGCATGTTCGACGGGCCGACCACCCCCGGCCTGCGGTTGGACGGCCCCCTTGTGGTGCTGGACCTCTCGGCCGTCTACCACTCGCCGGCGCTGGGCGTCCTCATGGCCTGCGCCGCGGCGTGGCTGCAGAACGCGGTGCGGTCCCGGCACCGCAACCGGATCATCGTGGTGGTCGACGAGGCCTGGGCCATCCTGTCCAACCTCGGCGTGGCCCGCTGGCTCCAGACGTCATGGAAGATGTCGCGGGCCAACGGTGTGGCCAACATGGCGGTGCTCCACCGGCTGTCCGACCTCCGCTCGGTGGGAACCGAGGGTTCCGAGCAGGTGAACCTGGCCGAGGGCCTGCTGGCGGACTCGGAGACCAGGGTGGTCTACGCCCAGTCCCCCGGCGAGGTGGCCCGCACCGGCGAGCTCCTCGGACTCACCGATACCGAGGCCGAACTGGTCACCCAGCTGCGACGGGGTATGGCCCTGTGGAAGGTGGGACGACGGTCCTTCCTGGTCGAGCACCGCCTGGCGCCGAGGGAGCAGTGGCTCACCGACACCGATCAGGCCATGGAGAGCTACGCAACCGGCGGTCCGAGGTGAACCTGGCGACGGCGATCGGTTCGGCGATCGGGGCCTCGGCGTTCCTGACGGCCGGGTGGTCCGGGTCCCGTCGCCCCGGTCGGGGAGGCGCCCCGGGCGGCGACTCCCGTGTCGGCACCCGGCCCGGTCGCCCCAGGAGCGTGACAGGGCCGGTTCGTTCCGGCCGGCAGCCGGGGGACCGGCGGACCGCCGGGGCCGTGTGGGCCGGCCGCGGTGATCTCGGATCGCTCACCGTCCGTCGGGACCGGACCGGGACCACTCCACCCGGGCGCCTGGTGCTCGGACGCGCCGGGAGGAGGCTGGTGGCGGCGGAGCGGGCGCAGTCGGTCATCGTCTTCGGTCCCACCCAGTCCCTCAAGACCTCCGGCTTCGCCGTGCCGGCGCTGCTCGAGTGGTCCGGGCCGGCTGTGGCGGCCAGCGTCAAGACCGATCTGGTCGACCACACCGTCGCGTTCCGGCGCGCCTGTGGCGAGGTCCTGTGCTTCGATCCGTCAAGGTCGACCGGCATGACCCCGGCCTCGTGGTCGCCACTCGCCTCGTCCAGGACCTGGCCCGCCGCCCGACGGGCCGCGGCCGGGCTGACCGAGGCGGCCAAGTCCTCGGTGGGGACCATGGCCGACGGGGACTTCTGGTATGCCACCGCCACCAAGATGCTGGCCCCGCTGCTGTTCGCCGCGGCGTCCGGTGGCTGCACCATGGGGGACGTCGTCCGGTGGGTCGACACCCACGAGGAGACCGAGGTGCTCGACCTGCTCGCCATAGCCGGTGTCCCCGAGGCCCTCCACGCGGCCTGGTCCGTCTTCGGGAAGGAGGAGCGCCAGCGGAGCTCGATCTACACCACGGTGGAGACCGTGCTCGAGCCGTTCGCCCTCGACGCCTCGTCGACCGCGGAGGCCACCGGACGGCCGACGGTCGATCCGGCCCGTTTGGTGGACGGGGACAACACGCTGTACCTGTGCGCGCCGGCCCACGACCAGCGGAGGTTGGCCCCCCTCTTCGTCTCGGTGGTCCGCCAGATCCTCGAGCACGCCTATGACCGGGCGACGCTGACCCATGGCCCGCTCGACCCTCCCCTGCTCGTGGTCCTGGACGAGGCGGCCAACATCGCGCCCCTGGCCGATCTGGACACGCTGGCGGCGACTGCCGCCGGACAGGGGATCCAGCTGGTGACGGTGTGGCACGACCTGGCCCAGATCACCGCCCGGTTCGGCCCACGGGCGACCACCGTCGTCAACAACCACCGGGCCAAGCTGTTCCTCTCCGGAATCTCGGACCCTTCGACGCTGGAGTACGCCAGTCACCTGATCGGCGACGAGGAGGTCCTCCTCCCGGCCACGACCAGGGGGGCCCGGACCGGGCCGAGCACCACCCGCTCACCGGCCACCCGCAAGCTCGCACCCCCCGACGCCCTGCGCCGGATCGCGCCGGGCCACGCCGTGCTGGTCTACGGGGACCTTCCGCCGGTCCGACTGCGGCTCCGCCCCTGGTTCGCCGACCCGGTGCTGGGTGCCCGTGCCCGCGGACCCTCCCCGCGGGGTGCCGGCGGATGAGCGGTCCGGTCGGACCCTCAGCTCACCCAGGTGCTGGTCTGCTCGACCACCGCCGAGCCGTCGAGGTCGGAGAGCTTCGCGCCCACGAAGGCCGCGGCCCACGGCCCGGTCTGGACCCGCAGTGGGGGGTGCTCGGCCCGCAGGACGTCCATGATCACCCCGGCCACCTGCTCGGCGGTCTGGGCCCCCTCGCCGGAGAAGTCGGCCACGACGTGGTTCACGTAGGCCCGGAGCGCCGGCTCGTAGGGACCGGCCGCGGCGAACAGGGCGCTGATGTCCACCCCGACGTTGTTGACGAATTCCGTGGTGACCGGGCCGGGCTCCACGATGGAGACACCGACCCCGACGGTCGCAGCCACCGGGGCCAGGCTCTCGAGGAATCCCTCGACGGCGAACTTGGCCGCGCAGTAGGCCTCGTTGAAGGGCTGGCCGACCGCCCCTCCCACGCTGGAGACGGTCACCAGTCGTCCGCCCGAAGACCGGAGGTGGGGCATGGCCGCTCTGGTCATGGCCACCACCCCGAAGTAGTTGACCTCCATCACCTTGCGCATGTCGTCCATCGACACCTTCTCGATGGTCCCGACGTAGCCGGCCCCGGCGTTGTTGACGAGCGCGTCGAGGGACCCGTGATCGGCCACCACATCGTCGATTCCGGCCCGGACGGAGCCGGCGTCGGTCACGTCGAGGGCCCGGACGTCGAGGTCGACCCCGGCGTCGGCGGCTGCCGCCCGCAGGGCCCCACTGCGCTCGGGATTTCGGAGGGTGGCCACCGTCCGGTAGCCGGCCCCGGCCGCGGTGACGGCGGTGGCCAGGCCGATCCCCGACGAGGTGCCGCTGATGAGCAGGACGGGTTGAGCCATGGAACGACCTTTCCGTGGGGGCCCTCCCCACAATGTCCCCCACAGTAGGGAGGCGGCACGGCACGGACAACGCCGCGCCCGAGACCGACCGGCGACCGGACGACCGGCGACCGGCGACCGGCGACCGGCGACCGGCGACCGGCGAATGGTGCCCCCGGCCCCGGCCTCGGTACCATCGGCACCAGTGACCCCCGCCACCACGGATCCGCCGGCCACCGACCCGGACTCCCCCCGGCCGGTCTTCGACCCGTTCGACCCCACCTGGTCCAGCGATCCCTTCCCCCTCTACGCCGACCTGCGGGAGCGGGCCCCGATCCACCGGAACGACCTGGGGTTCTGGGTCCTGTCCCGCCACGCCGACTGCCTGGCGGTCCTGCGCGACCGGCGGGCCAGCTCGGACAGCCTCAACGTGGCGGTGGAGCGCATGCCCGACGGCTTCCGGACCCCGGTCGCCGAGGACGACCCGGTGGCCCGGGCCATGCTCGAGATGCGGCCCTTCCTGTTCCGGGACCCGCCCGACCACACGCGGCTCCGCGGCCTGGTGGCCAAGGCCTTCACCCCCAAGGTGGTGGAGTCCCTTCGTGACCGCACCCAACAGGTGGTCGACGAGCTGCTCGACGTGGCTGTCGAGGAGGACCGGGTCGACCTGCTCGAGGCCTTCGCCTACCCGTTGCCGGTGCGGGTGATCTGCGACCTGCTGGGCGTGCCCCCCGAGGACCAGGACCGGTTCAAGGGCTGGTCCAACGCCCTGGCCCGCGGCCTCGACCCCGACTTCCTGCTCACCGCCGAGGTCATCGAGGAGCGGGGAGCTGCGGTCCTCCAGTTCTCGCAGTACTTCTTCGAGCTGCTGGCCGCCCGCAGACGGGCCCCGGGGGACGACCTCCTCAGCCGCCTGGTGGCCGTCGAGGACGGGGGAACCGTGCTCAGCGAGGCGGAGCTCCTCTCCACATGCATCCTGCTGTTGGTGGCCGGTCACGAGACCACGGTCAACCTCATCTCCGGCGGGACGCTGGCGTTGCTGCGCCATCCAGACCAGCTGGAGCGGTTCCGCACCGACCCCGGGGTGACCCGCGGCGCGGTGGAGGAGATGCTCCGCTACGTGTCCCCGGTCCAGCTGACCGGCCGGGCCCTGACCGAGCCCTGCGAGTTCGGCGGGGTGGAGTTCGCCGCCGGCGACTTCGCCATGCTGCTGCTGGCCTCGGGAAATCACGACCCTGAGCAGTTCGACGACCCCGAACGGTTCGATGTCACCCGCGCCCCCAACAACCACCTCGGCTTCGGGTTCGGGATCCACCACTGCCTCGGGGCGCCTCTGGCCCGCATGGAGACCCAGGTGGCCCTGACCTCGCTGGTCCGTCGGGCCCCCGGCCTGGCGCTGACCGTGGACGACGTGTCCTACAAGTCCAACGTCGTCCTGCGGGGCATGCACTCCCTGCCGGTGGCGCTCCGGGGCTGAGGAACGGTCGGCGGCTTCCCTCAGGACGCCGCCGCCCGGTCGAAGACCGGCTGGAGGTCGTCGAGGGCCCCTCGCACGCCGTCCTCGCCGATGGGGAGGAGCAGGGCGGCCACGGCGTCGGCCCCGGCGTCGGCGTACCGCCCGGCGGTGTCGGCGTCGAGCGGTTGGAAGTAGGGGCACACGGTGATGGTCACGTCGGCGCGGGAGCGGCCCTGTTCGGCCAGCAGGCCGTCCAGCATGGCCAAGGGAGCGGACAGCTCCTCGGGCCTCCGGTTGAAGGTGTGCCACCCCTGGCCGGCCCGGGCCACCCGGGCCAGCGCGGCCCGGCTCTCCCCGCCGATGTGCAGGGGCGGATGGGGGTGCTGGACGGGCTTGGGGAACATCTGGCACGGGCCGAGCGAGTAGAACTCCCCCTCGTAGGCCGAAGTCTCGTCGCACCACAGGGTGCGCAGCACCTCGAGGTACTCGTCGGTGCGCCGCCCCCGTTGCGCCCACGGCACGTTCACGGCGTTGAACTCCTCCTCCAGCCACCCCACACCGACACCGAAGTCGACCCGGCCGTTGGACAGCCAGTCGAGGGTGGACACCTCCTTGGCCGTGTACACCGGGTTGCGTTGGGGCAGGAGCACCATGGCGGTGCCGAGGCGCGCCGCGCTGGTGTGGGCGGCCAGGAACGAGAGGGAGTTGAGCGGCTCCAGCAGGCCGCTCCCCGGTGGGGCCGGGATGCGCCCGTCGTCGGCGTAGGGGTAGGAGGAGGCGTACTCCTCGAACAGGACCACGTGCTCGCCGACCCAGATGGTCCCGACCCCCCGCTGCTCGGCCTCGGCCCCGATCGCGGCCAGGACCTCGGGGGTGGCAAAGGGGCTGGCTGTCGGAACCCACAGGTCGATCCGCACGCTCGCTGGCTCCTCCGTCGTCCTTGGTTCGTCAGTCCGTCGTCGCCGGCCGAGCCGAGGGACGGAATGGCTCGGCCGGTGCCACCAGTGGCCACGGGCGCTCCCGTTCGGCCGTGCGGGCCAGGTCCAACAGCAGCTGCTCCTCGTGGTGACGGCCGATGACCTGCAACCCCACCGGGAGCCCGTCCACCGTGCCGGCCGGGATCGACACGGCCGGGTTGCCGGTGAGGTTGGCCGGCATGGTGAGTGCGGCGTTGTTGCCCACGGCCCGGGCGAAGCCGTACTCGGCCACCAGGTCCACGTCCCCGATGGTGGTGGGCATGGGGCCTTCGGCGGTGAAGGCCACATCGGGATTGGTGGCGCAGAGGACGAAGTCGACCTCTCCGAACAGGTCGGCCATGCGCTCGTTGCAGTCGACGCGGAACATCTCGGCCGCCCCGGCCACCTGCGCGGTGAGGTGGTGGGTGGCCACGTTCAGGGCGAATTGGATCTCCGGGGTGAGCTCGTCGTTGCACGCCGGGTAGCGGTCACCCAGCTCGCCGACCAGGCCGACGGCGTTGGTCATGACCCACTCGAGCCCGCCCTGGGGCAGGTCGACCGGTACGTCGACCCGGGTCAGGCCGGCCGCGGCGACCAGGGCCTCCGCCGCCTCCACCAGCAACGCGGTGGACCGCGGCTCCACGATGGCCGAGCCGAGGCCGATGGAGATCACGGCCCGCTTGCCGGCCAGGTCGAACGAGTCGAGGCCGGCCTCCCACCCCCCCACCGGGGGAAGGCTGAGCGTGTCGCGGGGGTCGTGGCCGTTGCACACGTCGAACCACCGGGCCGTGTCGCGCACCGAGCGCGACAGGCAGCCGTTGACGACGGTGAGCGGCGGTTGCAGCACGCCCGGGCCCCGGGGGATACGACCGTAGGTGGCCTTCAGCCCCACCAGGCCGGTGAAGCCGGCGGGGATCCGGATGGAGCCGCCACCGTCGCTGCCACTGGCGATGGGGAGCAGGCCGCCGGCCACGACGGCGGACGACCCCCCCGAGGAGCCTCCCGGCGTCCGGGCCGGATCCCACGGGCTGCCCGTGGTCCCGTGCAGCTTGGAGCGGGTGTAGTTCACGGATCCGAACTCCGGGGACGTGGTCTGGGCCGCCAGGACCGCCCCCGCGGTCCGCAGGCGGGACACCAGGGTGGTGTCCACATCGGCCACCCGGTCGGCGAAGGCCAGGGATGCCTCGGTGTAGGGCCAACCGGCCACCGCGTGCAGCTCCTTGACCCCCACCGGCACCCCGCCGAAGGGGAGGGAGACGTCGGCCGACCCGGCCGCGGCACGGGCGCCGTCGGCATCGACGTGGCTGACGGCGTTGAGGCCCGAGGCCCCGATGGCGGCCAGTGACGCCTCGAGGGCCTCGGTGGGGGAGATGGTCCCGGCCCGGAAGGCATCGACCAGTGAGCAGGCATCTCCGGGCCACGGTCCGTCGGTCACGGACCCGACGCTACCGGCCCGTCGGCGGCGGCGGGGGACCCGATCCGGTGCGGTGGGGTTCCGCGGTGTCTAGCGTGTGGGCATGAGCCCCGACCAGTCCCCGGACGATGCCGAAGCCGAGGCCGGTACCGGCGCCGGGGGTACGGCCCGGCCGGAGGGCGCCAAGCCCGAGCCCCGACATCCCTTCACCCTGGCCGTCGACATCGGCGGCACCGGCCTCAAGGCCTCGGTCCTGGACGCTTCCGGAGCGATGGTGGCCGACCGGGTGCGGGTCTCGACCTCCTATCCACTGCCCCCCGAC
>Ga0307373_10005297_pt1 | contig 21167 bp, 20 predicted proteins | sample OX2MG_FD_202534 | JGI IMG/M metagenome (GOLD analysis project Ga0307373, IMG submission 202534) | Soil microbial communities from Risofladan, Vaasa, Finland - OX-2 | ecosystem: Environmental > Terrestrial > Soil > Coastal area > Acid sulfate soil | place: Finland: Risofladan, Vaasa | collected...
TGACAAAATGCCCCGCTGCGGCATGAGGCGCGAGCCGCGCCGCATGTTCCGCGCGGCGCGCCGGGGAGCGCTCCACGGCAGTGTATTGGAGCGCCGCATAGAATGACGGGAGCTCGCGCGCGGCAAAATCCAGAATGTGGCCGGCCAGACGCCCGGCACCGGCTCCCGCCTCGAACACGCCGAACGGGCTGGGCGATCCAAGTAGCCCCCACATTTCCGCGAATTGCCGGGCAAGCAGGCGCCCGAAAATCGGGTGCACATCCACGCTGGTGTAGTAATCCCCAAAACGTCCGCCGCTGGCGCGGGAATAAAAACCATACTCGGGATGGTAGAGGCATTCGCGCATGAAATCCGCGAAAGACACAGGCCCGCCGCAGCGAATTCGCGCGGCCAGAATCGCGGCCAGGGCTGTTCCCGGATCAGTTTGCGCCATCATGCGTCGCGCACGCTTCGCGCGAACTTTTCCGGCGCGCCTGGTCATGGGCGGCCTGCCGCGGGCGCATCGTCCAATTCGCCGTTCGCGACCATATCCGCCCGGACTTTCTCAAACGCCGCCAGGGCGGCGGCATCGAACAAGACGAAATATACTTTTTCAAGGGAAGTGGATGTCCTTAAATGCGCGGCTACTTCGCGCAGCATGATGCGGGCGCATGCGGGCAGCGGAAATCCAGCAATTCCGGTTCCCACGGCGGGAAAAGCAATCGAGCGAAGTTGCTTTTCCGACGCGATTCGCAGGGCGTGCGCAGTGGAAGTTCGCAGCGCGCGCTCGGTCGTTTCTCCGCCGAGCTGCATGCTGGCCGCGTGAATCACGTAGCGGGCGCGCAGGTTGCCGCCGGTCGTGATGGCCGCGCCGCCGATGGGAACGCTGCCGATCGCGTCGCATTCCTGCTGGATGGACGGGCCACCCTTGCGGCGAATCGCTCCGGCCACGCCACCACCCAGTTGCAGGTCATTGTTCGCGGCGTTGACGATCGCGTCGGCATCCATTTCGGTGAGGTCGCCCTGCAGGAGGATAATCTTTTCATTGAGGTTCATGAAAAAACCCTCGCCTTCCAGGTTCACATCCTACTTGGCAAGATGCGTCAACGCTTCCTCATCGTAACCGAGCACGATTTCGGACCCGCGCAGCACGACCGGGCGCCGGATCAGATTTGGCTCGGCGGCCATGAGTTTTAGGGCCTCCTCGCGCGATGGAGGATTCTTGCTCATGTTCCGGGAGCGGTAGAGGGCGTTGCGGGTGTTCAGAAACTTGCGATGATCGCGTTTGCCGATGAGCTGGTCGAGTTCCGCGACACTCAACCGGTCTTTCCCCAAATCGCGCAGATCCAGCTCGGCTTTCTTCTTTTCCAGGAAAACTTTCGCTTTGCGGCACGTCGTGCAATTCGGCTTGTGCAGGAATTTTATTTTTGCTTTCGCCATAATCTACCGTCGCTCCTTAAAATTCCAACTTGGCCGGCGAGGAACCCGAAGCGGCCACGAAAATATGAATTCGCCATCGTGAATTGCTCGGGCGACCGCGCCACATCTATCCGTTCCCCCGAACAACGCCCTATTCCGGAGGAATCGATCTGCAACATGAGATAAATTGGCCGCTCCTGCGATGCACGGGCAGGCTGCCCGGATCTATTTCTGCAATTTCGCCAGCACTTTGGCAAGTTGCCGGAAGTACTTGAGCTTGGAGCCGCGACCCGTGGCGTTTTTTGCGCTGGTGGAAGGCAGCACAAACACTTGTGCGCCATACAGCCGCCCCTTTTGAAGCCCCAGCGTGCAAGACCGCTGTGCGAATTTTTCGTAGGCGCCTTTTCCGTTGAAGGCGATCACCTGCGGCGAATACTGCTGCAGCTTCTGCGACAGGATGATGCGGCCTTCGGCAAATTCTTCGCGTTGCAGTTCTTCCATGCCGCGCGTCGGCCGCTTGACCAGGTCGGTCAGTCCTATGCCGAATTCGATCATGCGCTTGTCGTCGCGATGTTCGAGCAGCTCCGGCAGCACGCCGGATTCATAGAGCAATGGCCAGAATTCATTGCCCCGGCCGGCATAGTAATGCCCAACCCGCGCCGAACGGTCACCGGGGTTGCACCCGATGATGATCAGTTTCATGCCGCTGCGTAGATAATCGGGGAGGGTCCGCATCTGCGTTTTTTGAATTTCAGATTTCTTTCGAACTTAATCCGTGTATGTGCCGGCCCGTTGTTTGTCCCGGAATCCGGACAAATTCAACTCCTCATATGCCAAGGGAGTAATTCAAGCGACTGATTGTACCATCTTTACGGCTCGTAATCGGCTAGCCACGCTTCGCGAGTTTCTTTGCCAGTGATCTGATCGGACTCCCGTCGGCATGGCCAAATCTGCAAGCAAGCCGGGGAAATTGATCAGGGGATTTAGCCGTTGAAGCTTCAGGGGGTAAAAGCCGCAGGGGAACGGACCTTACAGGTCCGAACCGGCCTTGCAAAGAATTTCGATAAATCCTGCATCGGGACCCCATTTCAGGGCATCCGAATAAGTTGAAGCAGGCTGTGCAGGAAGACAAAGAGACGGACAATTATGATATTCTGCCAATCTAGCGTGGCTGGACGATACAGGCCACCCTTGGGGGCATTACGGATCGTGACCGCGACAGATCCCAAACCGCTGCCATCCACCATCGTCCGCGATGATGAAGCGCAACTGGTGTCCGCGGCGAAGGCCGGCGACGCCGCCGCCTTTGAAGAGCTGGTGAATCGCTACGAACGAAAGATTTTCCGCCTGGGCATGAACATCACGCAGAACCGTGAAGATGCGGAAGACGTGATGCAGGAAGCCTTCCTGAAGTCCTACACGAACCTGGACCGTTTCCAGGGCGATTCGCGCTTCTACACCTGGCTGGTGCGCATTGCGGTCAACGAAGCGCTGATGAAGCTGCGCAAACGGCGGCCCAATCAGGTATCCCTGGATGAACCCCTGCCGGGCGACGATGATTCCGTCTTCCGCGAAATCGAGGATTGGGGACCTTCTCCGGAGAAAAAATTCGCTCAGACCGAGCTCAACGAAATTCTCAACTCAGTTATCGGAGAACTCGATCCGATTTTTCGCGTGGTTTTCCTCCTGCGCGACGTGGAAGGCATTTCGACCGAGGAGACCGCTCAAATCCTGGATATCTCTGAGGCGGCAGTCAAATCGCGGCTTTTGCGGGCGCGGCTGAAACTCCGCCAGAAACTGAACAAGTATTTTCGACGGAGTGAATCGAAGTGAACTGCAAGAAAGTAATCCTCGAATTGACGAGTTATCTCGACGGAGCCCTCGACTCCAGCGTGCGCCTGGAACTCGAGCAACATCTCTCCCAGTGTACCGACTGCCGCATGGTTGTCGACACGACCCGCAAGACCATCCAGATTTTCTGCAACTCCGAACCCGTCCCTCTTCCCGAAGATGTCCGCAAACGCCTGCACACGGCGTTGCTGGACCGCTTTCGGCGAAATGCCAAGACGATTTGACGTTCCGCCCGCATCGGGCTTGCCTTTCCAGGCTCTCAGGGAATGCCGGATGCGGCGCCCACGGCCGAAAACTGTTCCCTCCATCCGAGACAACGCGCATCGTGAAGGCGCGGGCCGAAAAAAAAACGCTCCGGTATTTCCGAACTCTTAAAGCTCGTTCCACGCATGGTGTAGAATAAGGCGCAAGGCTTCGGGCCTCGTAGCCTGCCGCTTAAAGGACCTTCATGGCATCCACAATTCAAACCATTGGTATCGCCAACGGAGGCGGAGACTGCCCGGGCCTCAACGCTGTCATTCGCGGCGTGGTGCGCGCGGCGATTCTCGGGCATGGCTGGAAAGTGATCGGCATTAAAGATGGCTTTGACGGCCTGATCTGGCCGAATCGCACGATGCCCCTGACGGTCGAGTCCATCGCCGGCATTTTGCCGCGCGGCGGCACGATTCTGGGCACCACGAATCGCGGAAACCCGTATCACTACGATGTCGAGGAAGATGGAAAGATGGTCACGCGCGATTATTCCCTGGAGTGTTGTGAGAACGCCAGGAAACTGGGCCTGGACGCGGTGGTCGTCATTGGGGGTGACGGCACGCTGACGATTGCGCGGGACCTCGGACGACTGGGAATCCCCATCGTGGGGGTCCCCAAGACCATCGACAACGATCTCTCCGCCACTGAAGTGACCTTCGGATTCGACACGGCATTGCACGTGGCCACCGACGCCATCGATCGCCTGCACACCACGGCGGAATCCCACGGCCGCGTCATGGTGATCGAGGTCATGGGGCGCAATGCGGGATGGATTGCGCTGCATTCGGGAATCGCCGGCGGCGCCGACGTCATTCTGATTCCGGAAATTCCCTTCACGATCGAAACGGTGTGCGAAAAACTGCGCGAGCGCGCCGCCACGGGAAAGAAATTCTCCCTGGTGGTTGTCGCAGAAGGAGTGAAACTTCCCCCGCGGGCGTTCACCGAGAAACGGTCCCCGGCCGCGCGTCCCGTGCAGGTCAGTATCCTGATTGGCGACGCCATCCACGCGCTTCTGAAGCAGGATGTCCGCGTGACCGTCCTGGGCCACATTCAGCGGGGCGGATCGCCCAGCCCTTTCGACCGCATCCTGGCGACGCGTTTCGGCGTGGAAGCCGTAGAACTGGTGGCGCGCGGAGAATTCGGAAGAATGGTTTGCCTGCGCGCCGGTGAGATCGATTCGGTGACGATCGAGGAAGCCGTCGGTGAAGCGCGCCTGGTGGATCCGATGGGCGGCATGGTTCGCACGGCGCGAGCGGTTGGCATCACGTTTGGAGATCAAGAATGAAGGAAACAGTTTAAATGGGCTGGCGCATCCTCCGCCGGGGAATCATTCCCCTTATTTTAATACTGGCCGCTTTCACCTACTGGAAGCTGCATCCAGGCGCTCCCAGGTTCGTTTCGGTCGGCCATGTGGCCGAACGCAACGTGACGCTCTGGAACGCGCTGGCCCAGGTGAAGCAACCGCTCGCGGTATTGCATTACGGCGACCGCGTGGAGATCATGCGCGAGGAAGGAACGACGGCGGAAGTGCGTACCGCTTCGGGCGTTGTCGGCTGGATGACGAATTCACACCAGATGATGAATTCTGAATTATGGGACGAGAGCGCCGCGCTGCTGGCGCGCGCGCGGAAAATGCCCGTGCAGGCGGTCGGGAGGACCAATACCATCAGCAACGTGCACATTGAGCCGGGCCGGAACAGCCAGCGCGTGTTCCAGTTCCAGCGAGGTACTCCGGTCGTGATTCTGGAGCGCGCCGCGGCGGACGTTCCGCAAGATGAAAACGCATCGCCGGCGAATCATCAGAATCCCAAACAACAGGAAGACTGGGATCTGGTTTTGCGTTCCGGCGAGACGTTGCCCAGCGAGGGTATTCCAGATTCCGCCCAGAATTCCACTTCTCCGGAAAGCCAGGCGACCAGCGACTCGGTCAGCGGCGGCCCAGGTTATCTGCAATCCAACGTCTCAGCTTCAGGCTTGCCCGCCGCCCCCATCGCCGGTTGGGTTTTGGCTCGATTTATCGATCTCGATTTGCCGGGGCCCATACGGGATTACGCCGGCGCCTCCGATTTACACGTGCAGGCATATTTCGTATTGAATCGCGTGCCCAACGGGTCGGGCGGCGAGGCGCCACAATATCTGGTTGCCGCAACGCGCGGTGGTGGGGGCCAGCCCTGCGACTTCACCGTGCTCCGTGTGTATACGTGGAGCGCGACGCAAAATCGATATGAAACTGCCTACACTGAAAGCAATATCTGCGGGAGTATGCCCATCCATGTCTCTCAAAGCCCGTCTGGCCCGGAATTTCGTTTCGCCGAAGCAGGCAATTCCGGTGGAGAAAGGACGTATGTCATGAGGCAGACAATGGTTCGCCGCCTGCGCAGCAAAGATGAGCGCAGAGATAAGCACAGATAAGCAGAGATAAAAAGTAAGATCTTCATTCCAAAATAATCCCGGCCACGCGCGCAGCAAATTCGATAAAAACGACAAAAATACGATTGCGATTCGATGCGGCGCTGGTGCATGATTCGTCGGTCCCGGCAAAATGCAAGGAATGACTTGCCGGCCTGAAGCGAAACCCGGCCGGAAACCCTCCGTATTGCGAGCGCTGAGAACAAATTATGACGGATGCAGCAGGAATTCCCCGGGCAAAGCTCTGGTCATTGTTCCGTTCGCCGTGGGCCATGGTCGTTGTAGCCCTCTCTGTTCGCCTGATTGTGATGGGCTTCGCGTACAAGTTGCAGCTGGACCCTGCGCAGGACCACTGGGCATTCGGCTGGGAAACGGGCCGCGTCGCGCGATCGATTGCCACCGGTCATGGGTTCAGCTCTCCATATTCCGTGCCGACTGGTCCTACCGCGCTGATTCCCCCCGTGTATACGTATCTGGTCGCATTTATCTTCAAGTTATTCGGGATTTATACGGCGTCCTCGGCGCTGGTGCTGTTGACGCTGAACAATCTGTTTTCCTCTTTGACGTGCCTGCCCGTGTATGGGATTGCCCGCAGGCTGTTTGGACTCCGCTCGGCGGCCTGGGCTGGCTGGGTGTGGGCGTTTTTTCCATACTCGATAGGTCTCTCGAATACCACCATTTGGGAAACCAGCTTGACGACGTTTCTGTTCAGCCTGGCTGTGCTGGCGACCTTCCGGCTGGAAAACTCAAAGCGACTCATCGCCTGGGTGGGCTACGGACTGCTGTGGGGCCTTGTAGGGCTTGCGAGTCCCGCGACGCTGACCGCATTGCCAATTCTTGGGGGATGGGTCTGGATCCGGCAATGGAAGCGCGGAAGTAATTGCACGGGAGTGGCGATTGTCGCCTCCCTGTTGTTTTTCACGGTCATCGGTCCGTGGATATGGCGCTGCAGCCAGACGTACGGAAGATTTGTCGCGTTTCGCGGCAATTTCGGTATGGAGGTTCTGGTGGGAAACAGCAGCGACACCAGCAGCGCGGCGAACTGGAAAATCCTTCCCGCCTTCAACGCGGCCGAATTGGAACATTTTCGCAGGATCGGAGAGCCGGCCTATATGGCCGAAAAGATGCGCGATGCCAAAGCCCTGATCAGGAGACATCCCCTGCGCTATGCCGGACTGACCCTGCGGCGTGTGCTGAATACGTGGACTGGAATCTGGAAATTTCCTCCGGGCTTGACGCTGGACGAAACGGGACTCCTCAATGTCTTAATGTACAGTGCGATTTCGCTATTGGCTTTTGCCGGGATGCGCCGGGCGGTGCTTGACCACCGGGCAGGCGCCTATCCGCTGATATTGGTCGTGCTGTTTTTTCCGGCGATCTATTACCTGACCCATTCGGATCTGGGCTTTCGCCATCCCATCGATCCGATCATGGCCATTTTTCTGGTGAACGCCATCCCCGCGGTCAAACGGGAAACCACGCCTTCCTGACGCGGAGACAACCTATGGCACGGCCGAAGAATCTGATAGCTTCTGCAGGATGGAAGGTCGGGGTCAACCGCTGGAGCGGCGGGTCCGCGTTTATGCCGGCGCAGCGGCCCGCGGAAATGCCGGCGGGTCCTATCCGATACCCGGCATGGCAACGGGAACTAGGGTCGCGGGAATTTGTATAGTACGATGCACTTGCCGTGCATACGCCGCCCGCCACGCGTATTTCATTGTAGACTCGGACGCCTAAGTTTGAGATATTCTTGTCGATTTAAAATATGAAGCTGAGCGTCATTTCGCCAACGCTGAACGAAGCTGAGAATGTTCCGCGCCTCGTGGAGCAACTCAGCCTGGCGCTGCAGGATATCGACTACGAAATTCTTATCGTAGACGACAATTCTCCCGACCGCACCTGGTGTGTTTCGCAGGAACTTTCCGCCTCAAATCCGAGAGTGTGCACGCTACGCCGGATGCAGAATCCGGGCCTGAGCGCCGCGGTGATCGAAGGATTTTCGGCGGCTACCGGCGACGTGCTGGCCTGCATCGACGCCGATTTGCAGCACGATCCCTCAATTCTTGCCAGGATGGTGGATGAGTATCAAAAGGGCGCCGACGTCGTCGTGGGCAGCCGCCATGTGGAGGGCGGAAGCACGGGGGAATGGAACCGGTGGCGGAAGCTCCAGTCCTGGCTGGCCACCAGGACGGCCCAACTTCTGCTGGGGATTCGATTGAAGGATCCCATGTCCGGGTACTTCCTGGTTTCCCGCAAGAATTTTGATGCCGTGAAGCAGGATCTGAACGGTAAGGGCTTCAAGATTCTCCTGGAAATTCTCGCGAAACTTCAGACATCGAAAATCAAGGAAGTCCCGTACACGTTCCGGCTGCGCTGCAAAGGCAAATCCAAACTGTCCAGCAGGGTTATTCTGCAATACCTGCTGCAGGTGTGGCGGCTGTGCAGTTCGAGCCGGTATTATTCCATACGCTTCATGAAATTGGCCATTGTCAGCGGCATCGGCGTCCTGCTCAACCTGGTTGTGATGGGACTCTTGCTGAAGCTGACCAGCATTCATAACTGGAGGGCCTCGGCCATCGCCAGCATGGCGGCGAATGTGCAGAATTATGCCCTGCATCGCGCGTGGCCATATGTGGCCGGCGCTCGCAAACATTTTCGGAGATCGGGCGGCTATTTTTCCTACTTATGGATGTCCGTGGCGGGCCTGGTGGTCACCACCGTGTCCTACGGAGGACTCAGCGGTCAGCTGGCGCGCATTTCTCTGATCCATATTGGCTCCGGCGTATCGTTTTTCTACGTAGGGCTTGCCTGTCAATTCGTCGCCATCTTATTGGGGATCCGCTTCAATTACGCGTTGAATCGATTGTTCCATTGGCCGGACCTGCGCCGCCTCAATCTGGAAGATCCCGAGAAAGCGCCTGCCCTTCACTGATTGCAGCCCCTGCGGCCCTCCTCTTGCATCCTGCCATGATTCATTTGAGACCCGGCGGCAAAATTACGCTGCCTGAATCGCGTGGTAATATCCTGAAGTACAAATTTCAGTGATCCTGGAATTTAAATGATGCGCATGGCCAAAACAAACTCTCGCCGCCGTGGATGGAAATTATTTTTGCCTCCCATGCTCGCCGCCATGTTTCTGATTTCGTGCGGCAAGCCCGTGGACCCGGCCCCGATGCCGAAAGTCCCCGCGCCGTTCGAGTTCCTCGGCGCCTGGGGGGAAAAAGGCGATGGCCCCGCCAAGTTCGACCGGCCTACGGCGTTTGCCACCGATGCGCTGGGCCGTGTTTTTTTTGTGGACCCGGGCGCACGCTCGATCGATAAATTCGAATCCATGGGCACTCCCCTGCTTTCCTTCGAGGATGCGCGCCTGCGCCACGCCTCGGGAATTGCGGTGGATAGCGGCGGCGCCATTTACGTTGCGGATGCCGAGTCAGGGCGAATCCTGATCTTTTATCCTAACGGGATATTTCTTCGATCCCTGCGCAGTCCCCGGCAACCCGATTTTTCCGGCCCGCTGGAAATCAACGTCGATGATCAGGGCAGCCTGTACGTGCCGAATCCCGCAGCCTCGCGCGTCTTGAAGCTCAACAACCACGGGCGGCTCCTGAAATCCTGGGTCGCTCCGCGAGACGCGGCGGCGGACGGCGAAAAGCCTACCGGGATCGCCACGGCCAGGGATGGTTCCGTATTCGTGTCGTATTCCAAGACGGGGCGCATCGAGAAGTATTCCTCCGATGGCGCCTGGATCACCTCGTGGATCGCGGGGAAAGACGCTGCCGGGCAATCGCATCCAATCACCGGATTGGCCGTGGGAGACCAGTTTGTGTTCACGATGGCGGCCAATTCGCCGCACATTCGCGTATGGACGCTGGACGGCCAAAGCAAATTGGACGTTGACCTCGGAGAGCACTTCGGCACCGATCCCATCGCCGAGCCCCAGATCGCCGTTACCCCACATTCCGAACTGCTGGTTTTCGATCCGTCCGTGTCCCGTATCTATTGGTTCCGAATGCATCTGGAAACATTGGAAACGAAGGAGCAAAAATGACGCTACTGCTCAAGGAAGCCGATGTGCGTTCCCTGCTGACCATGCCGCTGGCCCTGGAAATCGTGGAGGAGTCGCTGCGCCTGCAGGGAGAGGGTGAGCTGGTCGTCCAGCCCCGGCACAGGCTGAAACTTCCCGACAACGGGCTGCTGCACTACATGGCCGCAGCCGATCCGGCACACGGCTACCTGGGAATGAAACTGTATACGGTAGTCAAGGGCGTGGCGCGATTTGTCGTGCCGCTTTTCAGTTCAAAAACGGGAGAGATGTCGGCATTGATCGAAGCGGATGCGCTCGGCCAGATTCGAACCGGCGCAGCCAGCGGCGTAGCCACAAAATATCTTGCGAATTCCAGCGCGCGCACCGCCTGCATCATCGGCACCGGCTACCAGGCGCGAACACAACTGGAAGCGGTGGCCGCCGTGCGCCCGCTGCAACGCGTTCGCGCCTTCGGGCGCGATCCCGAACGCCGCGCCAAATTCTGCACGGAGATGAGCGCGCGGATTGGCCTGGCCGTCGAACCGGCAAATTCATGTGAGGAAGCTGTGCGCGGCGCGGAAATCATCATCACGGCGACTTCGGCGACAAAAGTGGTCCTCGAAGGCGCCTGGCTCACGCCCGGAGTGCATATCAACGCCATGGGAGCGAATTGGCCGCAGAAACGCGAATTGGACGCCGCCGCCGTGGATCGCGCCGACGTCGTGGCGGTGGACTCCATCGAGCAGTCACGTATGGAGGCGGGCGATCTGGTACAAGCGTTTGGCGACGCTGCACAGCGTTGGGACGCGGTGCGCGAACTCGGTGGAATCGTTGCCGGAAAGATTCCCGGCCGGACAAGCGCAAATCAAATCACGCTGTTCAAATCCAATGGAATCGCAACGTGGGATCTGGCTGCGGCCGCGCGCGTGTTCGAACTGGCCGTGGCGCAGGGCCGGGGACAATCCATCCCGCTCTGGGAAGCGACCGCCAAGGGTTAGCGGGTTGCGGAAATTGCCGGGCAAGAATGCAACTTCGAGGTCTGATAGAATAGCGCGCGACGGGAGACTGTGAAAATGCAATTCCTCGATAAACTGAAACCCCTGGGCCTGCTGGTGCTGCGCGCAGTGCTCGGCGCGAGCTTCATTTACCACGGGCTACCGAAACTGAACAATACCGCGCACGTCATGAAAGTTTTTACGGGATATGGATTTCCCAGCTATTTCGTCTACATTTCGGGAATCCTGGAAGTCTTTGGCGGCGGCCTGCTGCTGGCCGGGCTGTTCACGCGCGGCGTCGCCTTGCTGCTGGCGATTGAAATGGGAGTGGTGCTGGGGCAGGTAAAATTTCCGTCGACCGGCATCTACGCGTACGGCCAATATGAGCTTCCCCTGCTGCTGGGGGCGATGGCCCTGGCGCTGGTCACCACGGGGGCGGGCGTGATTTCGATTGACGCCTTCACATTTGAATCGCGGCGCAAAACGACAAAGAAATCCAAAAGCAAGGATTGAGCCTCCGCGGCAGGTAGCGCGGCTCAGGGTCTTCGCAAGACCAGGCAGCTGGCGATGATGTCGTGCAGCGCCTGTTTTTTTTTCGTGAATCCGGCAAGAAAATAACCAATCAGCACAAAACCTGAAATCTGCTTGGCCAGATTGCGGCCCAGCGCGCGCAGAAACGTGACGCGATGCGCGTGCATGTCCGTCACATAGAGCCGGAGAATTCTTTTACCGGGCGTGGCCTGCCAGGACGACGATTCAAAGGCCGCGCTGTACAGCCAAAATCCGACCATGACGACGGCCAATGCAAGCGGCGCCGGCTGCGCCAATGGAAATCGAATCGGGGCATGCGGATCGAAGTTCGGAAAGAAAAGCGAGGGATACAGTCCGGCCACCAGTCCAAAGGGGATGGAAATAATCACGGTATCGATGACGTAGGCCACGGCCCTCAGCCAGAACCCCGCATACACCTCCTGCGCCGGCGCCTCCGGAGATTTGGCAGGCTCTACGGGCTCCGGAATTGCCGGGATAACTTCCGGCGGCTGGGCGTTTTCCGGAACGTAGACGGGCCCGATCTGGCCGACGCTCACCGGGAATCCGCAGTGGGCACAGAAACTAGCTCCCTCCTGAATTTCCGTGCCGCATTTTTCGCAGATTAGAATCGCAATCCTCCCTGAAAACCCAAAGAAAATTATCCGCCGATCATTCGCTTGGCAAGATCAACCAGGAAGCGCCGGAGAGAAAATTCCTGGAACGTCAGTAGGCGAGCAAATCGCGGACCGCTGCGGCCAGAAGGTTACTCTGCGGCAGAATTTCATCCTCAAGCGTCGGCTGATACGCGCAGAACGTATCCATTCCCGCAACGCGCCGCACCGGGGCATCCAGATCATGGAACATCTGGTCGCCAATACGCGCGGCAATTTCGGCTCCGTAGCCCCACGAAAGCATATCCTCGTAGGCGACGATCACGCGATTCGTCTTGTGAACCGTTGCGGCAATCGCATCCCAGTCAAACGGCGAAAGCGAACGGAGATCGATAATTTCCACCGAAACGCCCTCGCGCTCCAGTTGCGCCGCAGCCACTTCGGCGCGGTGCACCACGGCGCCGTACGTAATGATGCTGGCGTGCGTCCCTTCGCGCACCACGCGCGCCCGGCCAAACGGGATCGTATAGTCCGGCCCGGGATAGGGAGAGCGATTGTAGGGCTGGCGGTACAGGTGCTTGTGCTCCAGGAACAGCACGGGATCGTCGCACCGGATCGCCGTGCGCAGCAGGCCGCAAAGATCCAGCGCATTCGAAGGCATGACCACATGCATCCCCGGCGTATGCGTGAACAGGACTTCGCCGGACTGGCTGTGATAGATGGCTCCGCCGGTCAGGTATCCGCCGGTGGCCACGCGGATCACCGCGGGGGCTTTGAATGCGCCGTTCGAACGCCAGCGGATCAATGGCAGTTCGTTGCGAAGCTGCATCATCGCCGGCCAGATGTAATCGAAGAACTGAATCTCCGCCACGGGCTTCAAGCCGCGCTCGGCCATGCCCAGCGAACTCCCCACAATCAGGGCCTCGGCAATCGGCGTGTTGAACACGCGCTCGGAACCGAAGCGCCGCTGCAGCCCGGCCGTGGCCTTGAAGACGCCGCCCTTGCCTTTCAAATGCTTCAGGTCTTCCTCGATGCTGCAATCGGCCACATCCTCGCCGAAGATCACGATGCGCTCGTCGCGGGACATCTCATCGGCAAGCGTGGCGGAAACCATCTCCACCATGGTCCGGGGTTCGCCGGAAAATTGCGGCTCGGCTTCAAACCGCGAGGACCGGGGATCGATGTCTGGAGAATACAAATTTTCGCGGATGGATTCCTTGGCGGGCGGGGCCGCCAAAAGGGCGTGGTCCGACGCTTCACGAACTTCCAGGTCGACTTCCGCTTCCAGCGCTTCCAGCTCCTTTTCATCCAGCAGGCCCTCGCGCACCAGAAACAGTCCAAAATTGGGAAGTGGATCGCGATGCGCCTCCTGCTCGCGCACTTCGGTCGTCTTGTATACCTTTTCGTCGTCGGAAAGCGAATGCGAATATGGCCGCGTGACGTGCGCATGAACCAGAGCCGGCCCTTTTCGCGCCCGGCAGTATTCTGCGGCGGTCCGGAAAACCCGGTAGCTGGCCAGCGGGTCGCTGCCGTCGCACTCCTCCACATGCAGGCCCGGATAATTCGCCACCAGCTTCGAAATGCTTCCGCCGGCGGTCTGGAATTTGACCGGAACGGAAATGGCCCAGCCGTTGTCCTCGATCATGAAAAGCACGGGAACTTTCCGCAAACAGGCCGCGTTCAAGGCTTCGAAAAATTCCCCTTCGCTGGTGGAACCATCGCCGCCGGAAACGTAGACAATCTCGTCGGGCTGGTGTCGCGCGTGGTCTCCGAGCGGCGCGCTCTGCGCTTGTTCCAGGGCATGAGGAAAATGCTGAAAATAAAGCGATGCCTCAGCCACGCCCACCGCCTGCGTGTATTGCATCCCTGTTGCGGAAGACCGCGGAAGAACATTCAGCCGCGGGATGCCCCAGTGGGAGGGCATCTGCCGCCCACCGGAGTTCGGATCGTCCTTCGCCCCCACCGCCTGAAGGAACATGTCGCGCGGCGTGACACCCAGAGCCAGGCAAAGGGCGCGATCCCGATAGTACGGATAGATCCAATCGTGGCCGGGCCGCAGGCTCAGCGCCGCGGCGGCCTGCACGCCTTCATGCCCGGCCCCGCTGATCTGGAAAAACGTTTTGTTTTGCCGCTTGAGCTGTATTTCGCGGTCGTCAATCCGCCGCGAAAGGTACATGGTGCGGTAAATGCGAAGAAGATCCTCCCGGCTCAGGCCATGATAGCGGCCGGGGTCAACTTTCGCCATTTTGGGGCGTGCCTGAACCGGCATCCGATTTCACCTCGGGCCGGGCGCGAACGAAATGCCCAGCGTGGTTCTACCTTTCATTATATCGAAAGCTGACTGGCGTGCGATGCGATTGACGCAAAGCTTCGCCACGAAACGGATACTGCAACGCCCCATTTTTATCACGAAATGGGGCGCAGTTGAGGTAGAAAAGCACCCCATCCCCCGACTCACGCAGGTGTTGAACTAGCGGCCCGGGGGAGTGTAGGTGACGGTCTTCTTCGACGCCTGGTCGATTTCTTCCGGGGTCAGCAGAACCGTCGTTCTGATCCTTGCCGTGCCGCTGGCGCTCACAGCCAGATTCGTGGCCGCTACGCTAATCGGATCGGGCGCATCGACAATCAGATAAGCGTCATTCTTTCCAAAAGCAAAATAAAATGCTTCGAGCTTCCCGCCCTGCGCCTTGATGGCCGTCTCAACCACCTGGCGGCGCTTGGTACCGCCCTCCTTCAATATCCCTTTGGCGCCTTCGGGCAGATAGGAAACTTCCAGCAGATACTTCGCCATGACTGGCCTCCTGAATCAGTTTTGTTTCGTAGCCCATGGTTCGTAATCCTATCATTGAGGGCAGAAAGAAGGAATTTTCGTTTTGTCCTTCGGCTGGCAGTAAACATATACCCAACCCGATCCGCATGCAATTCTACCGGAATATGGGCGCCGCATCTGGGTTCTGATCGAGAAGAATGGTTTTTGCCGCATTGCGGCAGGATTCCATTTGCGATTTATCGTTTCAAGGACGTGTACAAATGCAAGTGGCTGGCCACCGAGTGGCCATCCTTCATGGCGGGAATAAACTTCCATTCCCTGGCAGCGCTCAGCAGGCCCTCGTCGGCGATTCCCTCTCCTAGAACATGCACCACGGAGGACACTTTCCCGGCAGAATCGATAACGAGGTCGAGACCCACTTCCCGATCCAACGAACTGTAATCCAGCGGACCAGGAGGCGCCGGCCGCCACAGGTAGATTGCCTGGGCCGGTGTTACCTCCGTTTGTTTGTAGATCCAGCCGGCATCTTGCCAAAGCCGAGGTTTCTTCGCCGGCGCACGGTCCGTTTGCGCAAGAATGCCATGCTCCCGCGCATTGCTGATCAACCGCCGTATGCGACCCGTATCCCCGGCAGGCCACATTTCCGCGAGGGTTTGCCAGGCTCGCTGTTCGCGGCCGCTGTACAGGTAGGCCCAAACAATTTCTAAAATCCGGATTTTCACGGCGCGCAGGCGGTTGATTCGCGCCACGTCGGAGGAAATATCCGCCTGCAGCCTCCCGTCGCTGCGCTTGAACTCACGAAGTTCCTCCGGCTTGATTTCCTTCCGAACGCGTACGGCAATGGTGTCGAAATAGTTCTGGAATTCGCGATTCGCATCGAGCAATCTTCCGTCCTCGAATCGGAGCACAACCGCCGGCGGATCATCCATGTCCTGCACGTGCAGGCCATCCAGGCCATCTACCGCAGCGGAGTCATCCGTCCAGATTTCAATGCGCCCGTCGAAATCCTTGTCCGAGGCCGTATAGGAACTCCCGCCGGTAATCGTCCGCAGCAGACGCGGGCGTTTCTTCAAAGAATAAATCCGGTAGATGGAGCAGCACCCGCCGTCGGTTTTCTTGATCTGAAAGGCGGCGACGGGCCCGTCCTTTCTGCTCAGATCGACGCCAAACAGGTCGAGGTCGATTTGCGCCGCTTTGTCGGCAACGTCCAGGGTATTGTTCCTCCATTGCAGCGTCGCCCGGCATTCCCGCAACGATAAGCCTTCACTCTTTGCCGACTCCACCGTCACTGCTACCCCTGTACGGTAAATAGCCTGAAACTCATTATTGCCTTTGTTGCAGAGCGAATTGTGAGCTTGCGCGGCGCAAGTGTTCGCCATCGCACAAGTGAAAAGCAGCAAGGCGCAAACGCGCAGCAAGCGCCGGAATGGAAAGTTAAAGACCGACATGTCGGAACCTTGTGATGATTGTACCCCTACTTTGCGCCCGGGTTACCTACAAGTGGGTCCCCTCAAATTCCCAGTCATAGCCCGGATCAAACGACCAAGAGCAAGAAGCAAAAGCAAAAAGCAAAGGCGCACAGCAAAGACGAAAAGCAAAAGCACACAGGCTGAAGCCTGTGCTACTGGAGAGGGGGTTTAGTAGCACAGGCTTCAGCCTGTGTGGGGTGTGGGTCTGGTTTTGTTTTTTATGGCTTTTGTTTTGTGGGTGGAATAAAGACCAGCCGGAAATTAAAAAACTGGCCCACCCGCCCCCATTCTTTCATCGACCTTGCCAGTTCCTTCCTGCGGCGCACTCTGGCGAGATTTGCCGGCTGACGGCGCGGCGCGGGGTACCGGCCGGCGAATGTTTCACGGCCAAGTCTCGAGAAGCGGGATGAGCAAAAAAACATCGCGGCGAGCGTTTCACGTCCCAGGGTGTCGTGGCTGGGACAGAAACGCTCTGCCGCGATGGATGACGGCGCAACCGGGGGGATGAACACCGTCATATTGCGAGCGCTCAACTTCGCGGCAGCGAAGGTGCGCCGGCAATCTCTTCAAATCCTTTTCTGAATGGAACCATTTCGTCGCTTGCAAAATGCGCCCGCAAACCTTCACCCGCGGCTACCGCCCCGGTGCGGGTGAATCCGCATTCGAATCGGCCGAAGCAGACGATTCGGTACCCATATCCAGCACGAAGAGTCCTTCGGTCGCCGACACCGCGACCAATTGCTTCCCCGCTTCGCGCGAACGCAGAGCGGAAAGCCTGCCCTCGGCGACGGGACTTTCGATGTGCCGCCACGTAGTGCCGCTGTCGCGGGAAAGAAACAACGCTCCATTGGCCGTGGATACGACCATGGCGCCACGCACCGGCGTCAGATCCTCAATCAAAAGCTCGGAAAGATTCGCCTGATGCCACGATTCTCCCGTATCCCGCGAGAGGAAAACACCGTGGTCGCTGGCGAGCACGACCGAATTCTCGCCCTCGGGCTGGAAATGCAGGGAGCCGCGCGGCTGGTAAGGCAACGGCCGCGCAATCCAGGTTTTTCCGCCGTCTCCGGAAATTTCCAGTTCTCGCGGAGTCATGGCCCAAACATAGTGATTGCCGCTGCCAATGCGCACGGCGCGCACCGGGGATGGCGCTGCGGACATCGCAGCCGGCGCGGGCAGCGCAGGCGTCAGCGGCACGGCCATCCATTGCAGGCCATGGTCGCGCGATGCGAACAGGCCCTCTTCCGTGGCGGCATACCAGACGTCACCGCCGAAGGCCATGTCATTCACGCGGGTATGGAACGGGACAATGGACTTCGTCACCGCGGGAACCGCGGCGCGTGCGGACACCTTCCGCACGGTTACGGCTCGCCGGGCGCGGCTCGGAACAATTTTTTCAATGACTTCATTCACCGAGATCCAGGAACTTTTCGACCGGTCGTAGCGCATCAGTCCGCCCGGACCAGGCGCCGCGAACCAGCCATCGGGAGATGCGAAAACATGGCGCGGAGGCCCTGACTTGAGCCCGGCGGCGATGGGAGACCATGTGCGTCCCGAGTCGCGGGTTTCGAGCATGGGTTCGAAAGTGCTCGTCAGCACAACCAATTCGCGTTCCGGATGCTGCGGATCGATGGCGGCATCGACAATGCGGTGATGGGAAAAACCCTGGTTGGAGGCGCTATACGTCTGCCCGCCATCCTCGCTCACCTCCACGCCCAGCCTTTCGGTGCCGAGAATCAAGCGGTCCGAATTCTGCGGGTCGATCAACATCGAAAGAATGCTCCAGGAGGTGGGCGTAATCAGGCGCCACGTCGCTCCGTCGTCAGCTGTCTTCCACAGGCCTTCGGTAGTAGCCGCGTACACGGTCAGCGGGCGTTTAGGGTCCTGCAGGATGTGCACGGTCCGGCGCGAATTGTTCGGGATACCCTTGAACTTGGTCCAGTTGGCCCCCCCATCCGAGCTGTGATAAATCCCCGAACAGGCGCTGGCAAAAACATGCGAGGGGTCATGCAGATCGGTCGTGATACTCATGACATCGGAATCGTCAATCATTCCCTTGTGAATCGAGGCCCACGTCTTTCCGCCGTCGACCGTTTTCCAAGGCAGATGAAACGTGCCCGCATAAATCGTATTGGGATCGCGCGGATCAATGGCGATGGAATCGAAATTACGCAGGTCTGCGTTATTTTTAGGGGAGATGCGGGTCCAATTCTTTCCGGCATCCTCAGATCGGTACACGCCATCGATGGCCCCGGCCACGAGCGTATTCGGATCGGAAGGCGCCGCGGCAATCGCGCGCACGGCGTGCCCTGCCAGGCCAATCAATTGCCAGGTGTGCCCGGAGTCGGAACTGCGATAGACGCCGCCTCCATCGGAGTTGAGCGTCCAGCTGGTGGCGTAAAGCGTGCTCCCCGAACGCGCATCGACGATCATGGACATTATGACGTCGTCGTGATGCTCGCCAATCCGGCCCAGCAGCTCCCAGTGTTCCCCGGCATCCCGCGAACCGAATACGTGGCCGTCGGAAGTGCCCAGGAACAGCGTCCTCGTGCTTTCGGGAACCGCAGCTAGGGATTGAACGTCTCCGCCAGGAGGGCCTGCTTGTCGCCAGGTTTGCGCGCTGGCATTGAGGGATAGCAAGAAGAGCGATCCGAGGACCAAAACATTCCGGGAGAGTATCCCGCGCGATATTCGTTTCAATATTTGTAATGATGGCGCTCGCATGAACAGTCCTTCGGCCCGGACCCCAGTATTCGAATCCACAAAAAACCAGTTGCCTACACTCCGGCGCGGCGGTTTCAACTCCAATGAAGAGCATAGCGGGGCGGGTGGAAAGAAAACGCTGGCCGGAAGGACAGAATCGGGACGGGGTGATTTACCGTCCAAACGGACAGTACGGAGAGGGCGTCCCGCCAGATCTCAAAGTTCTAATTTCAAAGGAATGCTGATTTTCGGTGGCGACTCAATCCCGATAGGGATATGCGCACGATTGCGGCGGGTTTTGTAGAGCCCAGTCCGCCCCGCGCGCTTCCGGGCGGAATGGGCCGAATTTAATTGGAGTCGCTAGCAAGCGCGGGCCAGTTTGCCTGGCTTGCGTTTTGGCAAATCTCAGTCCAACGAGTCGAAAAGGTCGGAAATCTTTTCGTAGTCGGGGTCGCCAGGGCGCACGATTTTCACTTTCGCCGATTTGAACGGCTCTTCGGTGGGAATGCGGTCCAGCCATCGCTGATGGGAAAGTTTTTCGTGGTCTGAAAAATCGAGGCGAACCATCACGTGAATTTCCTGAAGCGGTTCGGAATTCGAATCGGCTTTCGGTGCGTCCTCGCCGCCGGATTTGGATTTTGGCTTGGCGTGGGCCTTGCCTCTTGCATCCCCTTTAGCAGCAGCTTTCGGAGATGGCTCGGAAGGCGTCTTCTGCTTTGCCTCCGGCTCCTTGCGGTCAAATTTTAGCTGCAGCTTCTTGTCGAGGCGGAATCCCTGCCTCCATCCATCGGCCTTATGGCGCGCTTGCTGGGCAACGTCCTCGTTGCCGCCAAAATCGAACATCAGGAATGAATATGCCATGTAGTGAATATTGGCGGGAGCAGCCTCCCGTGTCAAGCCGCAAGGCAGGGCCATCATATTTTGGAGTTGTATCAGGGCCCGCATCGTGGGTATGCTCAAATGAGTAAAGGCGTATGCAAATGCGGCAAATCACGAGGAAATTACAGGCCGTCGCGGCGCTCCTGGCGCTGCTGCTGGCCAGCGTTCCTACGCTTGTCGATGCGTTTTCTTCTGCTGATATGTCAGCGTGCTGTAATTCCATGGACTGCCCCATGCGCCATGGACAGATCTGCGGCAGTCAGAAGCACGCGAGTGATGGCGCTGCCCAGTGCAATTCGATGGGATTGGATTGCTCGATGGGCTCGTGCGACATGTCGCCGAAACCCACTATGCAAATGGAACCTTTTATGCTCGCGGTCCCGCTGGCCATTCACAGCCAGATGATTACCGAACCTGCGCCGGCGTTCGTTCCCGGCTTCATTTTCTCACGCAGTAGTGTTCCGTCGATTCCCCCTCCTCGAACCTATCCGAGCTAATTCGTCCAAAGTGTCTCAAATCGCGGCAAATTCCGCCGTCAGAGGGAATTTGTCCGCGCGGACTGGCCTGGACTTTCAACTTGGATTAGGAGTGTGAATGATGGTGAAGCGATCTTTGATTTCTGCTGTATGGTTGCTGGCAGTGTGTTTCATCAGCCAAGCGATTGCCCCACAACGTGTCCATGCCGACGTATTCGGCACGGTTCGAGGCATTGTGCACGATCCGCAGCACAGACCCATTGAAGGCGCGGGGGTTACGCTGTCGTCAAAGACCGAGGACTGGAAACGCAGCACGCAATCCGACGCGAACGGCGAATTCCTGATCGATGCGGTTCCCGCCGGTGCCTACACGATTCACATTACGCACGATCAGTTCCGGCCGGTTCAAAATACGATTCAGGTGCACGTGGGCAGCGCGCCCATTCTGCACTTCGTCCTCGATCTGGCTTCCCTGGAGTCCAATGTCAGCGTAACTGCCCAGGTCGAACCGACTTCGCCGGATTCCGCAAGCCCTCCGACCGATGTGACGCAGCAGGAAATTGCCAGGACTCCGGGAGCCAGCAACGCGGACAGCCTTTCCATGATCACCAGTTACGTTCCCGGCGCCTACATGGTGCATGACCAGCTCCATATCCGCGGCGGCCATCAGGTTACCTGGCTGGTGGACGGCGTTCCGGTTCCCAACACCAATATCGCGAGCAACGTGGGCACTATATTTCACCCCGGCGATATAGAAACGCTGGAAGTGCAGCGGGGCGGGCTTTCCGCGGACTCCGGC
>Ga0307373_10005298_pt1 | contig 21166 bp, 15 predicted proteins | sample OX2MG_FD_202534 | JGI IMG/M metagenome (GOLD analysis project Ga0307373, IMG submission 202534) | Soil microbial communities from Risofladan, Vaasa, Finland - OX-2 | ecosystem: Environmental > Terrestrial > Soil > Coastal area > Acid sulfate soil | place: Finland: Risofladan, Vaasa | collected...
TCAACCATGGTAAAAATGGGAGTGAGAATGGTAGCTTTGTCTAACATGGGTAGTGCGCTCCTTGTTTGCTTGTTTTTGTACAAACAGAAGCGTACTACACTTCTCACTCCTTGTCATCAACTAGCACAAAGCGTATACGTCTTCATGAATCGCTTTCTTATGCCCTCTTTCCTTTACTCTACATCACTCTCCTTTTCTTGTCCACTTGTCCGGACAAAATTTCCCAGCAGAGTCTTTCATACACCCCCAGGAAAAGGGACATTTGCATAAATTATCAGATACTTGTATAATATTGGCGTTTAGACTAAATTCTTGTGAAGCAAGGCAGGAAGCCGCGCGAGCCGTCTTTTATGAAAAGCGCGTGAATCCAGTCCACAAGCCGCTTGACGCGAAATTAGTCTAAACATCAATAATAGCAACCAATTGGTTTACCCGCAATTGATAAAACCAAAACACCTTTTCAGGGATAGAACAGTTATCCCAACTATAAAATGATGCAAAGAAGGTAAGGTATGCAAGCCTATAGTATGCCTTTTTCCAAAGTGATCGATGCTGACCAGGGCGCACGTGAGCATTTCCATGTTCCTAAGTACCAGCGCGAATATGCATGGGGCCGGAAAGAATGGGAACAACTCTTGCAGGATATCGATGAAAACAACCCCGGTTATTTTATGGGATCGTTCATTTGCGTAAACGATAATGCCAATCCTATTCCTGGTGATGAACGCATTTACGAAGTGGTGGATGGTCAGCAAAGGTTTACCACCTTGTCTCTCCTAATCATGGCACTTTATGCTAATCTGACGAATAAGTTAAGAGACTATTGTTACGAGGATAACGAGGAGAAAGAGGAAACAGACGCGATCCTGACGAGCATTAAAGCCAAGTTAATTAAGCTAAAGAAAGGCCCCCGCATAGGCGAACCGGGTGGAATTGCTGTAGGAAAGCATATCTATTTCCTGCGTTTCCAACCAAGCGCACAGAACCATAATTTAGAGGATTATCGCTATGTGCTGACCGAGATTGGTTTGCTAGAGAGACAACTTAAGCCGCTCAATTGCAGTCAACGTCGCATATATAGAGCTTTTGCCTATTTCTTAGCATATACGCCGACAGATGTGCCAGAACTCTGTGATATGGTACGGAAGATTAATCAATTGGTTTTTGTACAGATTACGGTAGGAAGCCAGTCGGATGCATTCACGCTTTTTGAGTCATTGAATAATCGCGGCATCCCTCTCTCTGCCATCGACATCATCAAAAATAAGCTGCTGGCTGAGATGGAACGCCAGCAACACGTAGATATTGATGACTCATTTACTCGCTGGCAACAAATTATAAGCGCATTGCCTGATACAGTAGAACAGGAACGCTTCTTGCGACATTTCTATCATGCTTTCAAGTATCTCCCGTCAGTTCAGGTGGAAAAGATAACACGTGCCACGAAATCGCAAATTATTCGCATCTACGAGACGCTGATCAAACGCAATGCATTAACGGTCTTTGAGGAACTCACCAGCACAGCCATACTTTATGGAACTCTGCTTCGCCCCTCAGAGAATTTTCCCACCCCACTAGCTCATGGTCTTACTGAGTTGCAGCGTATCGGAGCTGCCCCGGCCTACCAGATTCTCTTGTTTTTATTTTCGCTCTCTAAAGAGCAACTGCAACCGGAAAATTTTCGCACGGAGGCTGTAAATCTGTTATGCCGCTATTATATACGTCGCAATGCCACTGATACGCCCGCCACCCGCGACCTTGATACAGCTGCAATCGAGCTGATCGAAGCTTGCGTGGAAACGATAAAACTGCATGGGGGTCTTACATTAGAAACTTTCGCACGGCTCTTGTTAGAGGGAAAAGGACGACCTGCTTCATTAGAACAATTCCGATCCGTCTTAGAAGGGCCAATTTATGTTGAGAACGCTGGCATGGCCCGTTATTTGTTAATCCAACTTGATGTGCTGTATCATACACGCGAATACCAGCCCAACTTGTGGGAGCGAGACGATAAAGAGCGTTTTGTTTGGACTATCGAGCACGTTCTTCCCCAGGCGGAAAAGCTGTCGCAGCATTGGATTCAAATGATAGGGGCAGGCGATCCCATTGATGCTTCTGTTGTGCAGAACAAATATGTAAACCGTCTTGGTAATCTTACGCTCAGCGGCTATAACTCTGACCTAGCTACATCTTCCTTCGAGAAAAAACAGCAACTCGCTAAAGACCGCACATTTCTTGGACATAAGATCAATATTGGCTATCGCAATGGACTGGCATTGAATAATTTGCCATTCATGCTTGGAGATAATACGCTTTCGCTTGCCACTGCAACCACATGGTCTGCCGAGATGATTGAAGCACGGACAAAAACAATGGTTAATTTATTACTTGAGGCCAATAAACTTCCCGGAGAATAAACATTTGGAACAAATCATCTGTTATATGACCAAGCGGCTCCCTTGACAACCCTTCCAATAACCTGGTTTGCTTCGACTTTACACGAAACAAAGGAAGGGAGGACGTCTGCAGGTGCAACGTAAGTGAGCCCACCATCACCGATCATTTTCCAATTTTTCGATTCAGAGGCCATCATTAGTCTTGTGTCTTATGAGCATGGATGCAAGGAAACATCTCCTTGCAGGAAAGATGTGTCGAAAACGAGAAGACACAATCCCGTTGTTCTCTATTGCTCTCGCATAAGCAAGTGAAACGGGGGATGTCCAGCTTGTTGCAGTGCCCAGTCGAGCCATGTATCCTCATACTCGTATAACACCGCTAACGCACGAGCATCCACATCCCTGCCTCGTCGTGGAATGATGATAGTCTCTCTCATACAATACCCTGGCAAAGAACATCGCAGTGCGATACTACCATTATCTGAGGAAAACTTGCCTGGAATTTGTACTTCAGAATGATAGACCGGCAAAATCCCTGGAGAGAGGAGGACCCCTTCAATGTGAGGGAAGCTTTCCAATGCTGGTTGGATGAGGAGCGAAAGGTTATAGAGTTTTTCCTCTAACGTCATCTTGCTGTACTCTGTCCAGTGCCATAACCCTGCATATTCTCCCATGCATAGCCACACCGCATTACCGGATGCCTGTGTATTCTTTTTGTCTAGTGTTACTCTAATACGATCCCAAATATTCTCATGTATATCGGCATCGTGGATAGTTGCCATGCCTGTCTTCCCGTAGGCAGCTCGTTCGAAGACTAAATTCCCGCCTCCCGGCCCATGCACTATAGCACTCAAACCGCTTGTAGAAACAAAAAAGAGCGTTCTATACACTTTCTGAATCCACTGTACCTCTTCGACCTTCGTTCCGCCCCACGGCTCGCCGATTCGTCCTGCGATGCGTACTCCATACTGAATGCTCATTTCAACTAACCAATTGTCGTATCTCTGTTTCTTTCGTCCTCTCTCAGAGATACGCACAGACACAGCATCTACCTCTAGACGTATGCCCTCTCTGCTCAAAACAACATCCGATTTATTATTGCTACCGTTGGTATATGGTAGTTCAAACTGTACTTGCCAGCCTTCTTTCTGGCCAAGTGATGCAACCTCAAGCTCAAGAAGCGTATGATACCATCGCACAGCTTCCAAATTATTTGTGGTATCTTTGAGCATGCCTCTGAAACGTTCAAGTGATTGCAGCAAATACAGCTGTAAAGCGAAACGAAACACATCTGCATACACCCGTGGAACGTCGTTGGCTCCGGGGAAGAAATTCAGTTCGAAGAAAGGATGTATCGTCAGTATTTCCGGTGTATGCCGCGCTTTCACTAAAAACGTATCCTTGAGGAACGCTTGCAAGATTACTATTGACCACTCTGCTACGTGCTTCCCCCGTGAAGTGAGGCAATGAGAGTCATAGATGAATATTTCCACATCAGACCATTCCAGTGATCTTTCTCCCTTAAATACCTCAGCTAGTTTGATATGACGAGCTAGGGTATCTTGCTCTCCTACTAGCTCGTGTTCATCTAATCCCATAGTTATAGCAATACTCCATAGATACATCAAATCGAGGCAGGTTCAGTTGCGAAAAATACCTATGCCAGGGTAAATCCTTTTCCGCCAACTGGCAAGACTTCGATCTTTTCGGGGGAGCTGACTAAAAGCGAAAGTACTTGTCTGATAGCTTCCTGAGCGCCCTTGATAGTCAGTGATGCATCATGCTCTGCTTGACTCCTCCACACCTCTGTCACCCAGACACTCTCCGGCTCAATTGATGACGTGTTAATAATATACACCTCGCATCCAGCAGAGTGCTCGACACTGGCTGCTGCGCGTAAAAGGGACGCAGCAAGAGCATCACGCTGCCCTGACTTCGTCGTGAATTTGACGTAGCATCCATATGTACTCATAGCCTTCCCCCTTGATTGGTCTTTCATCATTCATAGGATATCACACACTTTGGCATGGTTCAAATCGGGTACATTTTACTTGACAGTTTGAACAATTCAGGCCATTAAAAATTAATTCCGAAATGGCTTCCTGAGGAGCTTCAGAATTAATTTTGATTTTTCAGACGGTTCAAACTGTCAAGCAAGTTTGAACCGTGCCTAAGAATGAAAAGCATATGGCTCGAGGAACATCTCTTTTAACAGCTTTCTTATTGTTCACGTGTGAGATAAGGGAAAGTACCCAATTTTTGCTATAGAACATTTGTTAGTTGAAACTCTACTGTTTTTGGAGTATGCTTAATATATATTACATTTATCAATATTTCTTGTTTACCTCTGTAATTCGTACTATTAACCTCTGAGTCTCTTCCAGAATTGATTGGAACCAATTACGATGAAAATTGAAATGAATACTATCGTACAGCACTGCGACTCACGAATGTGTTCGTTCACTGTTTATTTCCCATCATCCTCTTGGAGTATCCAAAAATCATTCTACACGGCATTGCTGCCGCCTATGCAAAGAGATAGTGAGGTAATCAACACGTTTCTCAAAGACGAACCTTTTTAAGTAGAGCGTCTGTCCTTGAGGAGAGGGTTCATCTATTCATGGATTTAACATTGATTGAAAGAGACGCAGTACGTATCCTTTTTATTCTGTATTACTGCGGCGAGAAGAATTTCCAGCTAGCATTTGAGGAAGCAGGTAGACATACCCATTCTCGCAGCATGGTTTCTGAAACCAAACTGCAAAAGCTCGATTTCTGGCTCCGGTATCCCGACCATCTGGCTGCGGCACTGTTGCACCAGTGTACAACTGGAAGTGATCTGGGCAAGCGCAAGGATGAAATAAAAGAGTTTGTGCGCCAGATATTTCAGAATGAAGAGCCAATTCTACGGTGGATTCCTATGCGTAAGTACATACGTGGAGCATACGAACCGCTTGATAGAGTAATGGCTTTTTTAAGCTGTCGCGAATTAGCGTATCGACGAGTCCTGGAATGGGGGCATGCCACGCGCTATTTTCTGACAAATAAGGGTACCGATGCTGTAGAGAATTTACAACGTGAGTGCGAAGAGAGTCTTTGGTACGCACAGAGATGCAAATGTATCAACTCGTTCTTTGGACATTTAAAAGGTTACGAGATTCGCGATCAACAATATCTGGAAGATGAGTATAGGCTCACGCCTAATTTGGAAACTATCGTGCGTATTGAGCCACTGGTTCGACAACGTTTCCAGTACCTCTTTGGAGAACCATTATGATCACGTTTGATGAGTTTGTTACGAAATTGTACACGCAATTAGTAAAACGTCATCCGGAGAAAAACTTCTCTCTTGAGTTAGTGCAACGCATTCTTTCCTTGGCGCAAGTTGATAAAGTGATGCAACAGGAGGAACAGCAAGAGTATGCTTCTAAAAGACTCCTACTTCGCAGATTACGTATGAGCGGCTATAAACGACATACTATCGATGGGGAAACAATCCCTTTTTGTTATGACCACGTTTTTCAGTCTGGTATTGAGGGTTGGATTGCCGGTAATGGGACTGGCAAATCTACGCTCCTAAAAGCAATTGTTTGGGGATTGACAGGCATCGAACAACATTTTAAGCAAGATATCCAGTCATGGTTGGAAGATATTGCTCTGGAAATTAGCATTGAACATGATATTTATACTATTCGATACTACCCACGCCCAGAGCAACCAAGAGTGAGTGGATTAATTGCTTCGACTAATCTTGAGACGATTCTCCATGGAGCAGACGAATTTTATACAGTGAAAACATTTGCTGGCTTATATGAGATGCAAGAAGCTATCGATCAATTTTTCAGTGAGAAGATGGGTTTTATATCTTTAAAGGTGAATGTTCTGCATGAGCCTTATCCGGAAGCAAACCCCAAGAAAATTTCGTGGAATATCTATTCACAGGCACTTTTTATTGGCTCTGACTACATAGACTATCTTTATCCAAGAAGTTACACCAGTGAGAAGCCTCACCAAAAGACCATAAGCTTGTTTTTGGGGTTAGGTTCAGAAGAAGTGCTATCTATATTAGAAATGGAAAGAAATAAAGCGAGAGAAAAGTACAAATTCGAGTCTAAACGATTTTTATTAGACACGCAAAGTGTTCGTGAGAAGATGAAACAATTCGAAGCTGAACTTCTAGCCATAAATGAACGTCTTCAGGCAATCGAGGAAGGACAGTCAGTTCTGGTAGATCCGACACACATCAATGTTATACGTGAACAAAGTGCCAAATATAGTCGCTTGGTTTCAGATCAGGCACTTTCTCTGCAAAATCTCCTTTTAGAAGAGAGAGAAATCCGGAAAGACCTTGATGGTGTTCGGCGAACATGCCAGGCACTACATGAAAATATTCGTTTTAAGACTTTTTTTAGTAATCTTGCTATTGGGCAATGTCCATATTGCGAACAGAGAATTTCTGCTGAAAGCATCGAGGAGGAAATGGAGAATAAACGTTGTCGGCTTTGTCACAATGAAATTCATACAGTAGATACTATAGAAGTGTACGAAACATTATTATCAGAGGCAAAGAATAAATTAAAGGCATTAGAAGATGCTTCACGCATGGTGAAGAAGAATATTAGAGAAGTGAATAATACGTCCAAGACGTATGAAGCTGAACTCGCTCATTGGAAGAGTGAGCTTCAAGATATTTCACGGCAGGAAAGAGCAGGATTTACGCAGGAAATGCGATCTTTATATGATCAACGGGGATTTCTTTCTGGCCAGCTCCGGCAATTACAAGAACAAACTGAGGAAAATCATACGCAATATTTACAAGAATTAAAGGATATGCAAGATATTCTTGATGAGGCATATATAGAAATGCAAGGTGTAGTTTGGAACCATTATGCACGCTACTGGCATGTTCTAGAAGAAAGAACAACCGAACTTGCAAAACTATTTGGCGTCAAAGATGTAGAACTCGTTTCCTTTGGATTTGGCGATCACTTTGATCTTTCTGTCAGGCAGGGAGGAAAACCTATTCGGTTTCGCTATATGGAAGCAAGTGAAAGGTTGCGATTGAAGCTTGCTCTTCATATTGCTATGCTCATTATGCGGACTACGGATGGTATTGGTCGCCATCCAGGGCTGCTTATCATAGATGCGCCAGGCAGTGCAGAAATGGATGAACACCATTTTCAGAGTATTCTTCAGGGGATAATCACCGTCAAAGAGCAACTTGGTGATCAGGTACAACTGCTTATCGCGAGTACAAGAGAAGCGATGATGTCTATCGGTGACGCTGGCAGATTTGAGCAATATGAGTCGGGAGCGTCGATCTTTTAACGTCCCTTTTTACGTTTTTGACTTTCACCAGCTATGGTCGGAAGGACGAAGACGATTTGCCGGGATTACTACAACAATGACATAATCATTTTGTGTCGAACCAGGCACAGGACGGTGGTCAACATAACAATACTCAACCATATTTCGCAGCGGTACTCCAGGCATTTTTGGCGTAAGATCGAGGATGAATAGAAGGCCCACTCCATAGCTGCCAGCCGCATATGTTTGTGCTTGAGCAATATAGCTTTCATGGATATGTGCTTGACTGATATCGTGTAATTCTCTTTTAAACTCTATAGGAAAAGTAATATCACCTAAGCGGAAATTGAGATCAGGCCTTCCTGGAGCAATACTGATAGATTGCCGTTCAACGTCTCCCATCAAATCAGCCATACGAACAGCAGTACGAAAATCGTTCTCTAAATGCACCTCTTTTGCTTTGTTTCCTAATCCTTTGAGTCCTCTAATTCCTTCAGCAAAGAGAAAACTGACATCAGTGGGACTGGCTTCACCCGGTGTTGTCCGGTAGGTACGGATATAATAACGGATAACGACATCAATCGAGTAGACCAGGTACTGCCATTTGAGAGACTCGGTATCCCATCCCAGCTGCTCTCTGAGGTAAGGGACGATACGTTTGTGAATAATCATAGCAGGTCCCTCGGTAAAGGAAATTTTAGAAAGAAGAGTGCGTTCTCGCTCAATGTACCGCCATGCAAGCTGTACAAATCCTTGCGAAAAATCTTCGTTGCTCTCTTGATATTCTGTAAGCCACTTGGCAAATGATGGGTCCTCTCGCTCAGCCGCCACAAGAATGTGTTCCAATTCAGTGGCGGCCCATGCTTTTGGGGTTGGGGTATCCTGCACAACCCGTAATGCTAATTCACAAAAGGCAAGTTGCGATGATGTGGCCTGCTCTTTCCAAGTAGTATCTGACAACAGGCTGGACATCTTCGCAGTAATTTCCTGCACTTGGATAAAGCGTCCGAGTAAATGGGGTAACATTACATAGTTTAGGGTGATATCACTTACGGACCCCATGAAATCGTGTGCCACCTCAGTCTGACGTACTGCTGTATAAATATCAGCCAGAAGCACCAACGATGGTTTGAGATCAGGCCAGCGTGTTGGCTCTTCCAATACATTTGCCCAATGGGAGAGATGAACAAGGAGTTGTACAAAACGGAGTTCCTGGTTAAAAGTGTCAGGCGTATCTCTTCCTCGAAAAAACCATAGACGCTCTGTCAGAATCGCCTCAGCCTGAGCCACGGCATCGACTATGGTTGCTGGTGAAGATGCGGTCAGGAACAACGTATAGCAACCAACAATAACAGCAAATAGCTCTGCATCTGTTCGGTTTTCTTCTGATCTGGCAGAGGTTGAAAAGTATGCAGTTGCCTCTTGAAGAGCGGATAAAAAAATAGAACGATCAGAAGCTTGGAACGCATCATAGAGTGCAATAATCCCAAGCGTGAAATGAGCTTCCGTATTAACAGCATAGTTCACACTACTAACACACTGCTCAACCTTTCGTCGAATGGTGGGATCGGCTGGAAAATAATCATGACATCTGCTGAGTAATTTTAATGCCTTTACTGGCAGGTAAGCGGGATCTCCTGGATCATTAGGAATAGGTGGGAAATCGCCGAGAAGTAGGCTTAAAGCACGATGGACAAGATCATCTTCCCGACGAAGAAGGGAAAGCATTACGGCACCTTCGAGAGAAAGTGTAGCCGTAAATTGATCCCCTTCTTCCAGCGTACAGAGATAGTTTCCCTCAAAGGTTCTATTGAGATGGCGTGCATCTTTTGTATTCCATACATCGGCATAGGTTAAAATTGTATGCTGGGCAGCTTGATAGAGATGATTCAGGGGTGTATCAGTGAAATGAAGAGCATGAAGGAGCAGGTCATAAACAGCTTCCTGATTAGAGATAGTTGAAAAAACTGCATTGATGCCTTGAATGAGTGTCGGAGCTAGCAGGAAGTTCCATTCTTGATCATCAAGGATTGCTCTGGCGTAGCGCCAGATAAGGTTTTCTTCCACAAAAGTAAAGATAGCTCCAGGGTCATGTAACTCATCTGCTCTGTAAATAGCCTGTTTCAATTGTTCTAGCTCTGATGTACTCATGCTATATTCCTCTCATCTTTATGTTATTGTACAGTAAGGAAAGATGCTCTACAGATATTTTATAGTCAGCTAGGTAACCAAAGCCAGTCTAGCATATATTATAAAATATAAAACACATGTTCTATTTTTGCAAGTCTTATCCTCTGAAATATCTTTTGCCAGGTTCATCAATACTCATGATTCGTGCATCAATTCTAAGCAGCACGATCTGTTTCACTTGACGCTCTATTATTTCGATATTTTAGAAGAGTTTCAAAGGCGGGCAAACAGATATTATGCTCCAATGCTCATTGCTTTTTTTCCGCAGAATGTCTCAAACAATCCATGACCCTCTGTATGCTACAAACAACATCATGTTCACTTGCAAACGTCTCTGGTATCGTTGACAGCATTAGTGTCATCACTGTAATCAATGGCATCAGCGTAATCAACGTAATCAATTTCATTTGTCTCCGTCCAAAATCAACCACACACGATATAAGAAAGCTCCTCTGCCAGGTTGAGATGCATCCATCGACAAACAACCCTGTAAGAAACCACTCTGGCTTGCGCAAGTAGAGAGCGAAAGAAACCAACATGGATAATGAAATTGATGACAGTGATTACGCTGATGCCACTGATTACACTAATGGCATGGATGGATTACCCCAAAAAACAAAAGAACAAGGGCTTTTCTCACAAAGCCCGCGCTCTTTTGTTTCAGCAAAAATCACTGTCACTCTTAGTAGCAGTCCAGCCGTTGCGTCGTTCGCTTCCACTGCTCGCAGTAGAACCACGAAACGTATGAGCATGACTGATGGCAATGGCAGCAGCATTCGGTCGTCGGAGAGCGGAAAGACGCACAAACGCCGGATCATCTCATCTCCCTACGCTTAATTCGCGCCTCTCTAGCCCGTCACGGTCAGCTTCACTTTACCCGACGTCTCCTCGGTGATGGATACTCCGTGCTGTACGAGAGAGAGCAGGGCCACACCGTTCACGCTGCATGGTGCGTGCCTGTAACCTTCGGCCAGAGGATAGAGCACAATGTCTTTCCTCACTGGAATCAATCAGCATCAGTGTCATCACTGTCATCAACGTCATCAATTTCCTGTGTCTCTCTCCAGAGCAAACTTCACACGGATCAAGAGAGTATCTCTCGTGGTTTGCTATGCGACGATCCATACACCATTTCCTGTGAACCGACTCGAATGATGAAATTGATGACAGTGATGACGCTCCTGCTCTCATTGAAACGATGTATGCTGCCCGTTTATCCCACCTGTTTCGAACAACGATGTCGTGTCTCTGCACACGAGATGATCTCGGTTCACTGCTTCCACAAAGCAACAAGAAAGCCTTGGTGTGAGCAGACACAGCATAAGAGAACCCATGATCATCGGTCACTTCCTCTTTTTCTCGCTCTGATGCTTCCGATGCCATCAGCGTCATCACTGTAATCAATTTCATGTATCCCCGTCCAAAGTGAACGACACACAAAGCAAGTGAGTATCACTGGAGGGTTGGTATGCAGCTATCTCTGAACCATTTCTTGTGAACCACCTATGGCTTACTCAGACAGAGAGCGAAATGAGCCGTCATGGATGGTAAAATTGATTACGTTGATTACACTGATTACGGTGATGTCACTGATGGCGCTGATGACGCTGATGACAAAGGTTGGATTTCCCGGCCAAAAACAGAAGAAAGAGGGCTATTCACAACCGTCCTCTTTCTTCTGGCCCATCAGCGAAGATTGTCACTCTCGGTGGTCATCTGAACGTCATCCTTTTTCGTTTCCACTACTCGAATCCTATCCTCGAAACGTATGGGCATGACAGATGGCAATGGCCGCAGCGTCAGCGGCATCATCTGGGCGTGGGATGGCTGCAAGGTGGAGCAAACGCCGCATCATTTCGCCCACCTGCGCTTTTTTCGCCGCTCCATAACCTGTGACTGCCAGCTTCACTTCATTGGGCGTATATTCAGCGATGGATACGCCCTGTTGCACCAGTGCCAGCAATGCTACACCACGCGCCTGCGCCACCGGTATAGCTGTGCTGACATTGTGTCCGAAAAACAGCGATTCTATCGCAGCTTCCTGTGGAGTATACTGCGCAATAAGCGCAGAGAGGTGGTCATACGCCTGAAGTAATCGCTGTGGATACGCCAAGCTGACCGGAGTCATAATGGCATCACAGACGACCAGACGCAACTCCGCTCCTTGCACCACGACCACGGCATAGCCCATACGACCAATACCCGGGTCAATGCCCAGAATGCGACGTTCATGCACTCCTGTTTGTTCTTTTTCTTTCCTTTGCATCAGGTACTCACCATCCCCCCAACCGTTTGTCACGCAGACTGACCCACCCACCCTGCGCGATGATGAGATGGTCCAGGACTTCGATTTGCAAGAGTATCCCGGCCTGCACTACCTGTTGGGTGACAGCAATATCGTCTTCACTCGGGTCCGGCACGCCACCAGGATGGTTATGTACCATGATGATGGAGGCGCTATTGAGCAGTAATGGCAGACGAAAGAGTTCGCCGGTGCGTACTCCCGCCGAACTCAGTGTCCCTTTGTAGAGGGGGTGAATACGTTGCACATGATTTTTCATATCCAGACAGATGATCCACATTTCTTCATGGTCGAGATGTCCCATCATCACCATCAGCAACGTCGCAATATCGGCTGATGTCTTGATCCGTTCATCGGGACGCGGTGTCAGTAGTACCCGCAGGATAGTGAGCAACGCCCGTACCTCCTCCGGCAGCGGTTCACTCTGCCTCACCGCCGACTGGATATCTTCACCGGATGCAGCGACTCGTCGCAGTTCGGCCAGGCAGAGATAGGGTGCAACCGCCTCACGCAGCTGCTGTTCCTGCCGGCGGGTCGCAAGATCAGCGGGAGGCCAGACCGCCTCTTCCGCCAGCAAAAGCGACGGTGTGAGGACGGCATGGCGGGTCTTTTTTATGGCGATGGGACAATAGACACAGTGTGGTGTGCGTGGCATATGCATGTTCCTTTCTCAAAACAAGCAAGAAACACCCCTGGAACCCTTTGCTGTTCCTGGGGTGTTTCGACTATGGTGTACATGGGGAATGATGTAGCATGAGAGGGTGGCTCTCAACACAGGGATGACATGTGGTTACTGTGGCGTATGAGGCGTGACGGGCAGGAGCAGCCAGGGATACAGATCGAAGTCCTGCAGGCTGCCTTCTTCCTTCCAACGAAGATACAGTGGACTCTGGAAGAGGTTCGTGTAGGTATCGTCGGCATTGAGTCGTACCCGGTGCAAGATGTGCAATTGCCGTGCGAGTCCGTGGAGCAACCCGTAATAGGAGTGCTGACCCTCGCTGATCTCCAGGGCCACCAGTTCCACGGTCTCGCCCGGCTTGACCTTGCGTTCTTCTCGTCGGATAGGCTTGCCTCGATGTTGTCGCCAGTAGATGCCCGGAGGCAGATCCAGATGGCTGTACCAGCGACCATGTTTCCAGGGCAGGTGGGTATCCGGGAAGACCAGATACAGTTCGATGCGCGTGTCAATGTGCGTGTGAAATGACATTGCCTGTGCCTTTCTTGCTTTTCAAGCAGACAAGCACAGGTCCCGGACGGTGCTGTCCGGGACCTGTGCTTGTCTGTGAATACGTGTGATAGATCGCGTGCTAGCGGTCGCTTTCATACCAGGGAAGGGCCTGCTCGCCATGTGCGGCCAGCCCAGCCGCTACTTTTTCTTGAGCACGTTGGTTGACGGAGCCATCGGCAAAACGGATCAGGGCCACACCAGTGATGGGTAAGGTGGCAAAGATGCCCGGTACCAGTTCGTCTGCCGACTCACCCGTCGGGCGATACTGGTACACCGTACTACCAATGGCACGCAGGCACAGTGGCCGCGCCGGGTGGTACCCCATTTCAGCTCCGTCTTCGCCTTCGGCACCATCAGCAGTACCCTCGGCAATGACGGTCTGCGCTGCTTCCTGTGGCATCAGTTCCCACAGTTTGAACAGACATGGACCAGCCTGAGGACCATGGACATGCTCTGGCTCCATCAGCAGCGCCATTCGTGGGGACGTTGTTTCGTGATCCTCGCGCTCGTCTGCGCTGCTCTGTTCTGCGGTGCTGGCGAGCGCAACTGCGTGACCGGGTATGTCTTTGTGGCAGGTTTCTGGCGGCATCTGTGTCTGCCATGCCAGATTGCGGGCGCGAGGATGCACCAGGATCATACGACTCGACCGTGAAAGCAACGACAGGTCAAGATTGGGGTTAAGTCGGCGCGAGGCTCCGTACCGCCGGACTTCTTCAATGAAATCCGGGCAGTACGGATAAAATTCAGCGCCGACCCACATGAGGATATCATAAATGGGATGTTCTTCAGCATCGCACACTGGTTCACCCGCTGCGAAGGTGCGTAGCCAGAGCTGCGGTTTGTTAATCAAGTCGAGACCATCCGGCACTGCTAAGGGTGGATCAATCAGAAACTCCTCCAATGGCCTGCCATGCGGCGAAAGACCCGTCTCGAGATAGACACCGCCCGGTTGGCGATCACCACAACCACGCTCGACCGGGTCAGCTTTGGGAAAATCAAACATCGTTTTACTCCTCTTTCTCACTCTTTTCTGTGTTCTATATGTGGACTATTGTCCTTGTGCGTCATGTTCTTCGCGCACTGGCACTGCCTGACCGGGATGGTGCGCTACCGATGCCGTGCGCAGCGCCAGACCGACCTGTTGCGCTAATGCTTCCGTGAGGGTCTGGATAGCACGTGGCACGGTCCGGTAGGTGTCGCACTGTTGGAAGAGACGTAACGCCTGCAACACGTCCTGCAGTGGCTGCCCCGCTGTCGGACTGGTATCGCATGCTGTCGGTCTCGAAGTGAGCGAACTACCCGGAGGGGTCTGTTCTCCCACTTCTTCCGCAACGGCACACCTGCCGACTGACGACGGCAAGACCGTGGAAGAGATGTGGGCGACTGGCGCAGCCTGAAAACGTTGCGCAAGGGTAGCCTGAAGCGGCAGGAGTCCACTGGCGATCTGCACGCGCAACACCGCGTTTACGTGCTCCGCCGTTAGTTCCTCGCCAGCATTCGCCAACTGCGCGACACGCTCCTGCTGCGAAGGACTCAGTCGGACAAGTTTGCGTGCCACGTCCCGGCTCACCGTCCCTGCCAGTACACAACTGAGCAGGGGCGATGGCAACTGCGCGATTTTGAGCCGTTCGGCCAGGTGGACGCGATCAAAGCCAAAGGTCGCCAGATCGTCAACCGTCAGGCCAACCTTCTCATCGAGCAACTGGCGCAACGCTCCCACCTCCTGCACCCAGGCGGCAGAGCGCTGCGTATTTTCAATGAGCGCCAGCAGCGCCGACAATGGTAGCGTACTACTCGCGTAGACTTCACATTTGATGACCGTCAGTCCGGCCAGGCGTGCGGCCAGCACACGTCTGCGCCCCGCAATCACCGCAAAGGTGGCGTCCGGGTCGTGGATTGCACACCCGTCGCACATGACGACCGAAGGGTTTTGTAAGATGCCGACCTGCTGGATACTTTTCACCAGCCGTTTGGCCGAACGAGTGATGTGCGCCGCATCCTGAACCAGTAGCCGTTCCACTGGCAGGTGTTGTGTTTCATGGGCGGGCAACGATGTCACGCCCAGTCGCTGGAAGAGCAGCAAGGAGGCGTCAGTCGATGTTCCTACTGCTCCATCTGTATCTGTCCAGTGGTCCTCTGTGGTTGTAGGAACCGGCATGGAAAAAATGGTCATATACGTATGCTCCTATTCTGTGTTTTCAATACCATGGATGCCCCGCCTACAAACGAGTGTCAGATCGGCGGGGCATCTGTGTAGCATGCTATGTGCTGTGGATAACCTGTGGACAAGTCTGTGGACAAGGGAGTCGGGTGTGCGAGCGTTGTCTATGCTGACTGAATGACTTGGGTGTGCGAGCGTTGTCTATGCTGATTGAATGACTTGGGTGCGCGTGCGTGTTAGCGTGCAGAGGGTGAAGGGACGATGCACACCACGCCTTCCGCGATGAGGATGTTGACGGCTTCATGCACCGCCATATAGGAATAGGACAACGCCTCCATGATCTCCTGCTGCGTGGTGGTCTGACCGGCCCGTGCTTTGCGCTGAATATAGCGGGAGACCTGTTCCACCATCGCTTCGCTCACGAAAAACCCTTCACGAGGATGCTCACGCCAGAGCAAGGTCACGTCGGTGATCTCTGCCTCTTCCTGCACTTCTGGCATCTCTGGCATCTCTCCTCGATTGTCTTGTTCATCGGTCATTTAATCGCTCCTTTCGTTCGTTCATGCGTTTGATAGACATTCATGGGACGGGTACAACGAACAGACCACTTGGGAACGTCTGCCTGTTGCACCTGTCAAAGAGAATCGGGTGTCGCTCTAGCCCCACAGACGTGGCTGTGAGCGCACCGGTGCTACGGCACACGGGGTCAGCGGCGCGTGTTCGCTCGTGTGCGTCTCCCCGGCCTGTGCTGTTTCCGCCGTTTCTGTCGCGGCCAGGTCCCAGAGCGATGGGGTCTTAACTGCCTGACCGTTCCGAGATGAAAGCATGTAGGTGCCAGTGGCGCGTGTGGCATGGGTCGCGTGTGCTTGCACCTCTGCTTCCGCAAGCGACGCAATCTCGCGCACCACCACCGGCTGCTGACGCTGCACCGGATCGTGGCTACCGGCCCGCCTTCGTCCTTGCGAACGACGCACTCGCGCCAGAGCGATATGCTCATTGCGCCCAAAGATGACGTCGGCCCGACTGCCAATGGCGTGTGTGGTGAGCGGCGTCAGCTCCGGTACGCCTGATGGCAGAGAGGGCAAAGCTACCTGCTCGGCAGGTGGAAGCACTGGTAGCGAAGGCACCACAGCAGGCGACAGCGGCATGACCAGCGCATCGTCCCGAGAGACGCTGGCCTGAGCAGCCTGTGATGAACGCGCTGCCAGGGGTTGCACCGTTGGGTGCAAGGATACAGGAGCCAGGGTACCTGTTCCCAGCATAGGTGGGGCTGCTGTCCAGACAGATACAGTGAAATCAGCCTGGGTCCGCAGGGAGAGAAGCCGTTCTCCCAGCGTATCGCACAAGCCACCCAGCCAGCTACGTCCTCGCGAGAGCGCCACACGTAACTCCTCGGCCCGCCGGGCAAACACCGCTTTGAGTTCCACCTCTTCCTGCACCACCTCCGTCTCAGCTGGCGGCAGCAGGAGTGATGCACGCTGCTCCTCGTCCGCGCTCTCCTGTTGCTCCAACAAACTGGAGAGACGGGCCAACGTGGTCTTATCCGCTCCAGCATGTGCGATGAGCGCCCCTCGTGCCGGTTCTCCGGCAAAGGCGGCGGCAGCGCCACTTTGCTGACCCAGTTTACGTAGCTTGTGATGCCCGGCGGTGTTGGCATACGTCAGGTAGTAGATGCGCACCTCCTCCCGTTTGCCCAGCCGCCACGCTCGCCGCGAGGCTTGATCGAGCATGAACAGGTTGAGTGCCATCTCGACCCAGAATACGCTGTCAATGGCGCTCTGCAAATTGAGACCTTCATTGACGCGCCGGTACGGTACAATCACCACGGTGTGTCCATGCTGCTGCACCGCCTGGATGATAGCCTGCTGCCGTTCCTCGGCGGGAACACTATTGGGCAGTGTCCAGGGATGAAAGTCACCCAGCACCCATGCCAGCCGCTTCGCCATACTGCGCAGGTCATTCTGTTCCATGTAAATCATGCATCTGCGCCCTTCCGCACGCTCACGCTCCACCAGCGCAATCAGCCGTCGTTCGAGTGGGTACACGTAGTCCCATTCCAGCGTTTCCGTCGAGACGAGCAGCTTGCGATCCACGGTGTCACCCCAACGGTCACGAGTGGTTTGCCAGACCTCAAAGGGACGGTCACAGGGCAAGGCCGCGAACCAGCGTGGCACCGTGCCTTTGGCCAGTCTGGCGGCGGTGTTGCGTTCCCGCGCCAAATCATCCAGTTCACGCACCAATTGTCCGTAGTGCGCTGCGAGATGACGCTGCTTCGCCCACGTCTGCACGGCCTGCTCCTGTTCCACCGCAGCAGTCAGGGATGCGCGTAGACGCTGCCGTTCGTTTTCCTGTTCCTGCATGTGGGCGGGCGCGTGCAGTGACACGTCGAGTAGAGCTTCGTTGACCGCCATCTTGCCCGCGTGCTGTGGCTCTCGCTGCGTTTCGTTGACCATCTTCAAGCGGCGTGCCACGTCTGCTCGCAGGTGTGCGGCCCGTTCCAGTGCCTCGTTGACCTCTGGGTCACGCATCGAGACGATTTCAGGAATCTCGATGCGCGGCGGCATGTGCGCTCCCACATCCAGCACGGTCAGGTAGACGAAATCCTCCAGCAGGTAGGGAATGAGTTTCGCCGACAAGCCTGGTGCGGGGATGGTGGACACCTGTACGCTGGTCTGGCCGGACCCGCGTCGCGCATCCGACTCGTACTCCTTTGTCCATTCCTGCACAACGCCATACCGCTCCAACGCTTTTTCCGCGTCATTCCAGCCCAGACCCAACCTGCGCCAAAATTGCGGGTGATAGCGGAACCAGTAGTGGAAAAAACCGAGCAAATCGCCGCCAAAATGGGTCCCACTGGTGAGCATGCGCGTCTGGGCCGAGAGCATCGCCTGATGATGGGCATGGGCAATATCGGTATCGCGTCCGCGCCCATTGTGACTCTCATCGACAATGGTCAGTGCCACACAGCCACGGTAGAAGCGGTACAGGTAATCACAGGGAGCGAAGCTCTCCGGCAACGGCACACACGGGCCATAGGAGACATCCGAGGCGTCCATGACCAGGGTGCTACTCTGGTCACTCAGGTTGCTGCGGTTCCGCTGGTCCCAGTGGTTCCGCTGGCTGCGACCACCATTGCTGCCTGTGCTGACTGTCCTGGCAGGAATGCGCCCCAGACTCACTGCCTGCCGTCCCGCCTGCTTTGCTGACGCCGAACGTGAGGAATGGACACGGAGAGCATGTACGGCAGCGTACCACTCGGCAAACGAGAGTTGCGGTTGTTTGCGTTGCGCTGCTTCCAGCCGGGCATCCGTCCAGAGTGGGGTACGCATGCGGCATCTGCCATCGGGGTTGCGTGGTCCCGGCTGGTTGCGCACATCAGCCCGACAGCGACACCAGCGCGGCTTGAGGGTGAACCACGTGCAGCTGGTCACCGGTTCCCGGTCGTCATCCGCCTGCTCCTCGTCTTCCGCTGCCTGCCCGACCCGTTGCAAAATCAGTTGCTCGTCGTCTGCACGTCGTCGTGGCTCCACGTCGTGCAGCTTGCCGGGTGTGGCCTGAATCTGCGCACCACAGTCGGGACAGTAAAAGTGTGAGATGGACATCACCCGCGTATACCACTCTCCGCTGGCTTTCCAGCGATAGGCCGTCAACTGACCACGTGCATTCTGCACGGGTTCCAGTTGCGACAACAGCGCCTTTGGTGGCTCCAGGTCAGGAACTTCTTGTGTGCGGCGTTTTTCCCGCACGACGGGTTGCCATGCCCGACCAAAAGCGCGGCTCAATGAGTGCGACAGGATACCCACCACGCAGGGAGCGGCACTTTCGGCGCATTGTGCGAGCCAGCGTGGAATATCGCTGTGGTGGGCAAGGTGAACTACCTCCGCCTCCGGCCACGCGACACGGATCTCCTGCGCATACTCTTTTGTGACTTTCTTCGGCGTACTCACCAGCACCGGCAATGCTCGTGGCCCGGCCTCCTCCGGTGTGATGGTCGTACCATCCGCACGACGATAGGCAATGATGCGTCCTGTCTGTTCATCGCGCACAGGGGTCAGTCGCAAGAGTGCCAGCGTGCGTGGATTCTTGAGCCACGCTTGCCGCAGGCCGCGTATCCAGGCGGGTTGCGCAGTTGTTCCTGTCCTTCTTCCTGATACTGCTGTTGGGACACCCGCATCACTGCTCTGCTGGAAGAGCGACGTGCGATAGCGCCACTGATACGCTTGCCGGGCGGCCGTGGCGACACCCAGCCGGGTTTTTCCTGTTCCAGGTTCACCTTGAATGGCAGTCCGTCCACTGACATCCAACGCACGGCCCATCGCGTACACGCGGTGCTGCTGTGCAATGGAGAGGCCGGGAAACGCGGCGTTGGGCAACTGTTTGTCCTGTCCAAATTGTGCCACCACGCGCAGTTCCCAATCAGCGGGATCCAGCCGGTAAAGCGGCTGGCGTTTCTCAATCACCCGTTCTGCCAGCGTACTGAGCCAGGGTTGCAGGAACGTGAAGACCGCCTCGCCCTGCTCGTAGCGTGTCTCGCCGGTCTGCAAGTTGAGGACACCCAGCATGGGTTTGTCCTGCCACTGCCGGGCGGCCACATGCACCACACCGCGTTCGCGCAGCTTCTCCTGTTCCTCCTCGTCAATGGGTAGCGCGACCCATTCTTGCCCCACAAAGGCGGTGAAGAGATACGGGGTGGCAGCCGCTCTTGCGCCCTCTGCGGTGGGAGCTGCAATGGAAACAATCTCCCCATCCAGTAGGCCAGTCAGCACCTCGGCAGCGACATGCGCTTCACCGGAGAGCGGCATCACCGGCGACTCGCGCAGTCCCTCTTCCCGCCACTGGGTGGCTGCCTGCCACAGAGGGGAAAGATGCGCACCGGCATGCTCCACTGCTGAGAGTAAGAACGCTTCGTCGGCATGGCGCACCACGATCTGCGGACGCACCGTCGCCTCTGGCACAGGATAGGGATTCGACAATGGGTGCGTAGGCAGCTCTGGCGGTGCCGTCCCCTGCTCCCATCCGGCACGGATCCCGTTCTTCGTCGGGGAAGAACGTGCGGCTGAGGCCGTGTGGTAGCGGTAGCCCTGTAAACGACGCTGTTCCGCCGGTGAAGGGTCAATCGGTTCCGCTCGCCGGATGCCCACGGCACAGATTTGCGTGAAATCTTCAAACGCTCCTTCAGAAGATGAGGGAGTGCGGTCAGGAAATTTCCAGATACGCACGTCCTCGTACCACCGCGCCCAGTGGTTGACCATAGTGCCGTCCCAGGCGGAGCGGGCCGGGAGAATGGCAACCAGCACACCGCCGGGTACGAGCAGGGTGCCAGCATCGGCCAGGATGCGGTATTCGGCACGTTTGCCGTCCTGGAAAAAGTAGGGCGGGTTCGCCAGCACCAGACTCATGCTGGCTTTTGGTATACTGACGCCCTCAAAGGCGCAAGTCACGATCTCGGCACGCGGCAGCCGCTCACGAGCAACGTCAGCCCGTTCGGCACTAATTTCGACGCCGTAGAGCCGGGCAGATGGGATAGCACGACAGGGCAAGAGCAGATCGCCCTCTCCTGCCGTCGGGTCAAGGACAGTGGC
>Ga0307373_10005300_pt1 | contig 21163 bp, 14 predicted proteins | sample OX2MG_FD_202534 | JGI IMG/M metagenome (GOLD analysis project Ga0307373, IMG submission 202534) | Soil microbial communities from Risofladan, Vaasa, Finland - OX-2 | ecosystem: Environmental > Terrestrial > Soil > Coastal area > Acid sulfate soil | place: Finland: Risofladan, Vaasa | collected...
GCCGGCCAACTTCCTGGCTCTGCCTGCGGATGAGGAGATGTTCGTGCTCATCGACGAGGAGCGGGTCAGCCGGGGCCTTCCCCCGATCCAGGGGCTGACAGCGGGCGCGGACCAGCAGGCCGCCGCTGCCGCGGTGGCCGGCTCCGACCCACCCATGGGCGGTGGCATCGTGGCCAGCAACTGGGCGGGCGACTTCGGTCCCCTGGGGGCCGTGTATGACTGGCTTTACAACGACGGCTGGGGCGGGACGCGAGGCACCACCACCAATGGCAGCTGCACCTCGGCTCAGGCGCCTGGCTGCTGGGAGCACCGCGCCAATCTGCTGCTACAAGTCGACGGCCGGCAGCTCTACGCCGGAATCGGCTGCGCGCCATGGGCCCACGACCAGGGGGTGCCCGCGCTGGACTCCTGCGCGCTCGAGATCGGGGCTGTCGGCGGCGCAAGCCCCGCCTACAGCTACAGCTGGTCCCAGGTGGGGCCGGGGTGAGCTGGCCATAGGGCCAGTCGCCCGGAGATGGTTGCCCTGCGGTCCTGGGTGGCCTAAGCTCGCCTGAGTTGGAGGCGGACTACGACCAGCACAGTGAGGTGAGGTGATGACTGGACGGCCGAGCCGGCAGAGCGCTCCCAACATGGTCGACTACGCAGCTGAGCGAGCCCGGTTCCAGCTCCAGGTCCCGGAGCAGTTCAACTACGTCCGGGATGTCCTGGAGGCGCGGGCTAGGTCCCACCCTGAGGAGCTTGCCTTGCTCTCGCTGGGGCCCGCCGGGGAGGTGGTGGGTGAGCATTCCTACTCCGACCTGGTCTTGGCCAGCCGGCGCGTCGGGCACGCGCTGCGAGCACTCGGGGTCGGCAAGGGCGAGCGGATCTTCGTGATGCTGCCGAGAATCCCGGAGTGGTACTTCGTGATGCTGGGAGCGATCCGAGTGGGAGCCGTCCCGATGCCGGCGACCAGCCAGCTCACCGCCCGGGACATCGCCTTCAGAACAAGGAATGCGGAAGCGGTGGTGGCCGTGACCGACCAGGTCGGAGCGGCCAAGCTGGACCAGGTGCGGGAGCAGCTGCCTTCGTTGCGGGAGACGATCGTGGTTGGGGAACCTCCCGGCCCCGGGTGGACGCCACTTTCCGGACTGATGGAGCGGGCCTCCTCCGAGCCCACGCGAGAGTCGCCGACCCTGGCGTCCGACCCGATGCTGGTGTACTTCACCAGTGGCACGGTCGCCCATCCCAAGATGGTCTTGCACACCCAAGCCAGCTACGGGCTCGGGCATCAGCTGACGGCTCGCTATTGGCAGGACCTTCGCCCTGGAGATTTGCACTGGACCATCTCGGACACGGGGTGGGCGAAGGCGGCCTGGGGCAAGCTCTTCGGGCAGTGGGCGGTGGGAGCGGCCGTGGTCCAGATGAACATGGGCAAGCCGGACCCGGACCTGCTGCTGGACGTCATCGCGCGCTACGGGATCACCACCTTCTGCGCCCCACCGACCATCTACCGGTCCCTGGTCCTGACCGACCTGCACGCCCACGACCTGAGCGGCCTGCGCCACTGTGTCGCCGCTGGGGAGCCCCTCAACCCCGAGGTGATCCACCTCTGGCAGGAGGGGGTCGGGCTGCCCGTGTACGACGGCTACGGCCAGACCGAGACCATCAACGTGGTGGCCAACTATCGCTGCCTGCCGCTGCGACCGGGCTCGATGGGCAAGCCAGTCCCGGGCTTCGACGTGGACATCATCGATGCGGAGGGCCGGGTGGCGCCTCCCGGAGTGGAGGGGGACATCGGGGTGCGCACCTCTCCGGTGCGCCCGGTGGGGCTCTTCGCCGGTTACTTCCGCGACCCCGAGGCGACCGCCGCCGCCTATCGGGGCGACTGGTACCTGACTGGGGACAGGGGCCGACGCGACGAGGACGGGTACCTCTGGTTCGAGGGGCGCTCGGACGACGTGATCACCTCGTCCGCGTACCGCATCGGGCCCTTCGAGGTCGAGAGCGCGTTGATCGAGCACCCGGCGGTGGCGGAGGCCGCCGTGGTGGGTCGCCCGGACCCCCTGCGCACCCAGATCGTGACCGCCTTCATCATTCTGGCCCCGGGCTATCGGGGCAGCGACCAGCTGGCGGTCGAACTCCAGGAGCACGTCAAGCGGGTGACCGCGCCCTACAAGTACCCCCGGGAGATTCACTTCGTCGAGGAGCTGCCCAAAACGGTCAGCGGGAAGATTCGGCGCTCGCAGCTCCGCGAGCAGCTGAGAGGTGGCGCCCAGCCGGCTGATTGACCTCGCCGACCGCCTCACTTAGCAATCTCTTAACCCCGCCCTAACCTGCGCCGTCGAGAATTTAGGGGCACATCAGACCATGGGGAGGCCCGGTTAGTGTCCCGAGATACGATCACTAGAGGGGTTGTGGAAGCGCTGGATGAGGCCCCGCTGGGGCGATTCCACTTCCGGGTTCTGCTGACGGCGGGAATGGGCTTCTTCACCGACGCCTACGACCTTTTCATCATCGGGGTGGCGCTTGCCCTGATCAAGGTTGAATACCACCCGTCGGCGATCCTGATCGGGCTGATCGGCAGCACCGCCCTCATCGCGGCCCTGGTCGGAGCGACCGTATTTGGCCGGATCGCGGATGTCTTCGGTCGCAAGGCAATCTACGGCCTGGAGGCGGCGATCATGGCGGTGGCCGCCATCGGCAGCGCCTTCTCCCCCAACCTCGAGTGGCTGATCGTGTGGCGGTTCGTGCTCGGGATCGGGATCGGGGGCGACTACCCGGTCAGCGCCGTGATCATGAGCGAGTACTCGAATCGGAAGAATCGTGGGCGACTGGTGAGCATGGTCTTCTCCATGCAGGCGCTGGGGCTGGTGATGGGGCCGGTGGTGGCGCTGGTGATCCTGGCGCTGGGGATCAACCACGACCTGGCGTGGCGTTTGATGCTGGGGCTGGGTGCCGTCCCCGCCATCGCGGTCATCTACCTACGGCGCCGGCTGCCCGAGTCGCCCCGTTACATGGCCAGGGTCCAGGGCAGGGCCGTCGCCGCCGCCGAGGCGGTGCGCACCTACACCCGCAACCAGGTCGATGTTCAGGGCGAGGTAGCCGGGGACAGGGTGCGGCTCTCTCTGCGCCAGTTCCTCTCCAGCCCCCGCTACCTGCTGCTGCTGGTGGGTACCGCGGGCTCCTGGTTCATGCTCGACTACACCTTCTACGGCAACAGCATCTCCTCGCCGCTGATTCTAAAATCGCTGGCGCCGAGGGCCAGCCTGATCGAGGACACGGCGATAACCCTGGTGATCTTTGCGGTTTGCGCCCTGCCCGGGTACGTGGTGGCCTTCTTCACGATCGACCGGATCGGCCACCGACGATTGCAGTTCATCGGCTTCGCCATGATGGCGGTGGCCTTCTTCCTGATCGGAGTGATTCCGGGCGTCATCAAGGATGTGGCCCCCTTCCTGATCCTGTATGGGCTCAGCTACTTCTTCACTGAATTTGGCCCCAACACCACGACCTTCGTGCTCCCGGCAGAGCTGTATCCAGTGGCAGCGCGGACCACGGGACACGGGATATCCGCGGGGACCGGCAAGCTGGGCGCCTTCGTGGGGACTTTCACATTTCCCCTGGTGCTGGCGACGCTGGGGCTCTCCGGGGTGATGCTGATCGCAGCCTCCACCGCCGTGATCGGGATTGGGGCGACTTTCCTCTTGCCAGAGCCGTCCGGCCAAACCCTGGAGATGGCCAGTCAGGAGGATAGCCTGGTGCCAGAGTCGGCACTGGAGGCGTCTGGAGCGTTTAGCCGGTCGGGCTGAACGGCCGCTTCTGGGGAAGGCGCCAGCCAGGTCCCCACCGAACGCCCGAGGGAAACTTGCGGGCCGTCCCGGTCAGGGACTAGACTATTAGCACTCGGTACCGTTGAGTGCTAATCAGAGGAGGAGGTTGCAATGAGCCTCAAGCTACGACCCCTGGCAGATCGCGTGGTGGTGAAGCCCCTGGAGCGCGAGGAGACCACCAAGAGTGGGATTGTGCTTCCAGACACCGCTAAGGAGAAGCCTCAGGAGGGGCTCATCGAAGCTGTCGGCAACGGCAAGTACAACGAACAGACCGGGCAGCGTGTGGAGCTCGACGTGAAGGTCGGAGACCGCGTCATCTACGCCAAGTACGCCGGGTCGGAGATCAAGATCGACGAGCAGGACTACCTGATTCTCTCGGAGCGGGATATCCTGGCCGTGGTCAACGGGAACGGCAAGGCCTGAGTCTGTGAGGAGACGGCACGCGGCGGCTGGCTACAGCCGTCCGCGAGCCGTCGGCCCGCGGCTCCAAGGAGGGTTCTGAAGGTGTCAGGAAAGCAGCTTAAGTTCGATGAGGACGCGCGGCAGGCTCTGCTGCGCGGAACGGCCCAGGTGGCCGCGGCCGTCCGTCCCACGCTCGGTCCACGAGGCCGCTCGGTGGTGATCGACCGCAAGTACGGCAGTCCTCAGGTGACCACCGATGGGGCCACCATAGTGCGCGACATCGAGCTTCCTGACCACTTCGAGAACATGGGTGGCCAGCTGCTTGCGGAGGCTTCCCGGAAGGCCAACGACCGGGCCGGTGACGGCACAACCACTGCGGCCCTACTGGCGGAGGCCCTGATCGAGGAAGGCATGCGCAACCTGGCCGGTGGGTCGGCCGCCATGGGATTGAAGCGTGGCATCGACCTCGCCACGGCTCGGGCGCTGGAGGAGTTGACCAAGCTCAGCCGGCCCCTGCATGGTCGCGCTGACATCGCCCACGTGGCCACCATCTCCAGCGGAAGTCGCGAGATCGGGGAGATGATCGCTGACGCCATGGACAAGGTGACAGCGGACGGAGTCATCACCGTGGAGGAGGGGTCCGGGATCGAGACGGAGGTCGAGGTCGTGGAGGGCATGCAGTTCGATCGCGGCTGGGTCTCTCCATATCTGGTCACCGACCAGAAGAGCATGGAGGCGGTGCTGGACCATCCTCTGATCCTGATCACACCCCGGAAGATCTCGGCTGTGAAGGACGTCGTCCCTGCCCTGGAGATCGCGGTCAGCGCTAGCCGGCAGCTGCTGATAGTGGCTGAGGACATCGACGGTGAGGCCCTGGCCACCCTGGTCGTCAACAAGTTGCGCGGAACCGCCTCCGCCTGCGCCATCAAGGCGCCGGGGTTCGGCGACCGGCGCTTGGCGATGCTGCAGGACCTGGCGGTGCTGACCGGGGCTGAAGTCATCTCCGAGGAGCTGGGTCTGACGCTGGATGGGGTCCAGGAGCGCCAGCTGGGCTCGGCGCGTCGGGTGGTCGTGACCAAGGAGGACACCACCTTCGTCGAGGGCGCTGGCAGCAAGGAGCAGGTCGCCGCCCGCGTCAAGGAGATCGACCGGCAGCTGGACGATACCGACTCCGACTGGGACCGCGAGAAGCTCCAGGAGCGCAAGGCGCGCCTGGTTGGCGGAGTGGCAGTGGTACGGGTAGGTGCGCCTACCGAGACCGCTCTCAAGGAGCGTAAAGAGCGTGTCGAGGACGCGCTGGACGCGACCAGGGCGGCGGTGGCCGAGGGCATTCTCCCCGGTGGCGGGCGGAGTCTTCTGCAAGTTCGCGGGGCGCTCCAGGGCCTGGGCGCCGACGATGACGAGCGCGCTGGCGTGGAGGCGGTGCGGCGAGCCCTGGAGGTTCCCCTGCGCCAGCTTGCGGCCAACGCCGGCGAGGAGGGTTCTATCGTCTGCGAGAAGGTGTCGAAGATGGGTCCTAATGAGGGTTTCGACGTCGACAAGCTGGCCTACGGTGACCTCTTCGACGCCGGGATCGTGGACCCCACCAAGGTGGTCAAGGTAAGCCTTGAGAGCGCCGCCTCGGTCGCGGGCATGCTGCTGACCACCGAGGCCCTGGTGGCTGACATCCCAGAGCCGGCACCGGTAGGAGCTCCGGGCGGAGGCGAGGACCCCATGGGTGGCATGGGTGGCATGGGCGGCATGGGTGGCATGGGCGGTATGGGTGGCATGGACGACATGGACTTCTGACCGCCCCGGGGGCGGACAATGTCTTCATGCAGAGTTCGTCGTCGCTGAGAGTGGCGCTGTGCCAGTACGAGCCCCGGGTGGGCGACCTGCCGGGAAACCTGGCCACGGGTTCGCGCTTCATCACGCAGGCGGCGGCGGCCGGGGCCGATCTGGTCATCCTGCCCGAGCTGGCCGCCTCGGGATACACCTTCGAGAGTGAGCCGGAGGCGGCTTCCTCATCCCAGACGGCGGAGGATTTGGCGCTGACCAGCTGGGGCGAACTCTGCCATCAGCATGGGCTCTGGCTGGTGGCTGGCTTTGCCGAGGCAGCTGGCCAGCGGCGGTACAACGCGGCGGCGCTTATCTCCCCTGAGGGACTGGCCGGGGTCTATCGCAAGGCCCACCTTTTTAACGACGAGAAGCTTTACTTCAGTCCCGGGGACACGGGGTTTCTCAGCTTTGAGATCCCCTGGGGCAGAATTGGGATTCTGATCTGCTACGACCTCTGGTTTCCCGAGGCGGCTCGGCTGCTGGCCTTGAGGGGCGCCGAGATGATTTGTGTTCCCACCAACTGGGTGGCGAACTTCCGGCGCCAGGCTACAGACGAAAGGGGATGGACGATGGGTGACTACGCCTGCGTCGGCGCCGCAACCCAAAACCAGGTTTTCGTGGCTGCGGCAGACCGGGTCGGCGAGGAGCGGGGCGTCCAGTTCGTCGGCTGCAGCTGCCTGGTGGGCCCCGACGGGAGCATGCTGACCGGTCCGGCGCCTTTGGCCGGTGAATCCCTTCTGGTCCAGGACGTGGACCTGGAGTGGGCCCGGCGGGCGCGTCGGAGAACCCCCCGTAACGACACCTTCGGGGACCGTCGCCCGGAGCTCTATGGGGATCTGCTGGGGCGGGTGGATCAAGTGCCGTCGTGACCGGTCCGACTGGTTTGAGCCAGGTTGGACCGGCTCTCACCGCTCCGGTTGGACTGGACCCTGAGTCGTTGCTGCTGGGGCTGAACCCAGCCCAGGTCGAGGCGGTCACTGCGGCGGACCGTCCGGTGCTGGTATTGGCGGGGGCCGGGTCAGGAAAGACCAGGGTCCTGACCCACCGGATCGGGTACTTGGTGGCGACCGGGCGGGCCCGACCGGACGGGGTCCTGGCGGTGACCTTCACCAACAAGGCGGCCCGCGAGATGCGTTCGCGACTGCAGGCGCTGCTGGGCGATGAGCCGCGGGGCATGTGGCTGGGGACGTTCCATGCCTGTAGCGCCCGGATGCTGCGGCAGCGGGGCGACCGGGTCGGGGTACCGCCCGACTTTGTGATCTACGACGAGGCTGACCGGCTGGCGGTGATCAAGGAGGCGATGCGCAGCGTCGGGGTCGATGAGAAGCGGACCAGCCCGGCCACCGTGGCGGCGGAGATCTCACGCGCCAAGAACGACCTCCATGACCACGGGCAGTACGCCGCCAGCGCCAGGGGTTTCGTGGAGACCCAGGCAGCCTTGGTCTACCCTCGCTACCAGCAGTTGCTGGAGGAGAACCTGGCGCTTGACTTCGATGACCTGCTCTTCCGGGCGGTCCGTCTGCTGGAGTCCTCTGGAGACACCAGAGAGCACTACCGGGCTCGCTTCGGACATGTCCTGGTCGACGAATACCAGGACACCAACCGGGCCCAGTACTCGATGCTGCGGCTGCTGGTGGAGGAGCACCGCCGAGTGACCGTGGTGGGAGACCCGGACCAATCCGTCTACAGCTGGCGGGGCGCCGACATCCGCAACATCCTGGAATTTCAGCGCGACTACCCTGACGCTCTGGTGATCCCCTTGGAGCAGAACTACCGCAGCACCGCCGCCATCCTGCGGGCGGCCGGGGCAGTTATCCAGGAGAACTCCATGCGGGTGGAGAAGGGCCTCTGGACCGATGGCCCAGAGGGCAGCCCCGTCTTGATCGGCCAGTTCTACGATGAGCAGGAGGAGGCGGCAGCGGTGGCCAGGGAGGTGCTGGCTCTGGTCGACCGTGGCGACGCCGGCTTCGGAGATCTGGCCGTGCTCTACCGCACCAATGCCCAGTCCAGAGCCTTCGAGGAGGTCCTCCTGCGGGCCGCGATCCCCTATCGCCTGGTCGGGGGGGTCCGCTTCTACCAGCGCAAGGAGGTCAAGGACATGCTGGCGTACCTGCGCCTGCTGGTCCATCCCAACGACAAGGTGGCCTTCGATCGGGTGGTGAACGTGCCCAAGCGGGGGATCGGGACCCAATCGTTGCAGCAGCTGATGCTGGCTTCCCAGGAGAGCGGCCGGCCCTACTGGGAGCTGGCCCAGGACCCGGCCCTCGCGGGCCTGCGCGGCCCCGCTGCGGCCGGACTGGCGCGCTTCTCCAAGATGATCTCAGAGGTCGCGGAGTGGGGCGCGAGCTGGCCCCTGGTACAGGTCTTCGACCGCATGGTCGAGGTCAGCGGCTATCGCAGCTTCGTCCGCGACGGCAGCCCCGAGGGCGAGGAGCGCTGGGCCAACGTGACCGAGTTGCGGGGCCTGGCGGCGGAACAGGGGGATACCCCCAGCCCCGAGGCTCTGCCATTGTTCCTGGAGCAACTCGCGCTGGCGGGCGAGGTGGACCAGATGGAGGAGGGCGCGCGTGCCCTCACCCTGATCACCCTGCATCAGGTCAAGGGCCTGGAATTCCCGGTGGTCTTCGTCACCGGAGTCGAGGAGGGGCTGCTGCCGCACAGCCGCTCCTTGGACACAGTCGGTGAGATGGAGGAGGAGCGTCGCCTGCTCTATGTTGGGATGACCCGCGCCAAGCACCGGCTTTACCTCAGCCACTGCTTCCAAAGGCACCTCTACGGCAGCCCGAAGGCGGCCATCCCGTCCCGGTTCCTGGCGCCCCTCAGCGCGGCCGCCGGGGTGGAGCGCTGGGGCGCTGCCGCATCCTCCACTGGGCCGCGTTCCTATGTGGCGCCGGTGGCCACCCACGGCCAGCCGATCCTGCTCCGGCGAGCCTCAGAGGTCGTGATGGAGCGGGCCCTGGCTCCCGGCCTTTCGGCCCCAGTCGAGCGGCGCTTCGAGGCTGGGGATCGGGTCGAGCACGCTCGGTTCGGCAGAGGCACGATTCGGGAGAGTGAGCTGACTGGCGGCGGCGAGGAGGTGGTGATCGACTTCGAGAGCTCGGGGCGGCGCCGTTTTGCAGTGACCGACGCTGTGCTCCGCAAGCTGGGTTAGCCGGTGGTGGCGGAGCCGAAGATCCCCCCGCAAGCGCGGGCTCAGGCGGCCGAGCTGCGCGAGCGCATCGCCCACCACAACTACCTCTACTACGCTCTGGACGCTCCCGAGGTCTCTGACGCCGACTACGACCGGCTGTTCCGGGAGCTGCAGGAGCTGGAGTCGCAATATCCGCGGCTGAGGACCAGGGACTCGCCGACGGTCCGGGTGGGGACCTCGGTGTCCACCCCGTTCAGGAAGGTTAGGCACCTGGTCCCGATGCGGTCCTTGAATGATGCCTTCTCGGGGGCTGAGGTGGAGCAGTTCCGGGCCAGGGTTGAGAGGGCGCTCGGGCTGGAACCCGATCTTGTCGGGGAGCTGAAGATGGACGGGCTGGCGGTGAGCCTCACCTACCGCGAGGGGCACCTGGTTCAGGGGGCGACCCGCGGCGACGGCGAGGTTGGGGAGGAGGTCACCAGCAATGTGCTCACGGTCGAGGGCATTCCGGCCACCGTTCAGCCCGAATTGGCGGCTGCGATGCCGCCGGTGTGCGAGGTGCGGGGTGAGGTGTACATGGCCAAGGCGGTACTCGACGAGCTCAACCGCACTCGCTCGGGCCAGGGCTTGGAGCTGTACGCCAACTGCCGCAACGCGGCCGCCGGCAGCCTTCGCCAGCTCGACTCGGAGATCACCAGATCTCGCCACCTGAGGGCCTTCTTCTACGCCTGCGATCCCTTCCCCGCGGGGGTGGACGACCAGTTCGAACTGCTCTCATGGTTGGAGCGCCTAGGCTTTCCGGTGAATCCCAACCGGAAGCTTCTGCAGGGGCCAGCGGAGGTTGAGGCGTGGCTCACGGAATGGCATGAGCGGCGTCACCTGCTGCCTTACGAGATTGACGGGGTGGTCCTCAAGATCGACCGGCATAGCTGGCAGGAGGAGCTGGGCGCGGACAGCCGCGCTCCCCGCTGGGCGGTCGCCTACAAGTTTCCCCCCGAAGAGCGCGAGACAAGGGTGGTGGAGATCTCGGTCAGCATCGGACGCACCGGTGCCGTCACTCCGGTGGCGGAGCTCGAGCCGGTGCTGGTGGCGGGGTCGGTGGTCAGCCACGTCACCCTCCACAACGAGGACCAGGTCCGGCTCAAGGACGTGCGGGTGGGCGATCGGGTGGTGATTCGCAAGGCCGGGGACGTGATCCCGGAGCTGGTTCGCGTCGTGACCAGCCAGCGCCCGGCCGGCTCGGTTCCCTTTGAGATGCCCAAGGCCTGCCCCTCATGCGGGGCAGAGCTCACACGAGAGCCCGGGGAGTCGGTGACCCGTTGCCTGAACCCTCTATGCCCCGCGCAGCGCCAGCGGCGGCTGCTCCACTTTGTCAGCCGTGGCGCCTTCGACATCGATCGGTGCGGCCCGGTGGTGCTGGCAGAGCTGGTGGACCGCGGGTTGGTCAGCGGCCCGGCCGACCTGTTCAGCCTCACGCCTGAGCAGATCGAGCAGCTGCCGGGGATGGCTCGCCGCTCGGCCCAGCAGCTGGCGGCCGCGATCAGGGCGCGCCGGCAGCCCGAGCTGGCCAATTTTCTGTACGCGCTTGGGATCCGCCACATCGGGGAGCGCACCGCCCAGCTGCTCGCGGCCCACTTCGGGACCCTGGAGCGGATGCTGGGGGCCGGCCAGGCCGAGATAGGCGATGTCAATGGAATCGGACCAGTGCTAGCGGAGTCGGTGGTCCACTTCCTGCACAGCCCGGGGGGCGAGTCCCTGCTGGAGCAGTTGGCCCAGGCGGGGATCACGCCCCGGGAGGCCGCCCAGCATCAGGGGCCATGGAGAGGCAGGACGGTGGTCCTCACCGGGAGCCTGACTGGGTTCACCAGAGCCGAGGCCGAGGCTGCCATCCAGGCCCTGGGCGGGGTGGCCGCGAGCAGCGTCTCGCGCAAGACAGCCGTGGTGGTGGTCGGCGAAGCCCCTGGGTCGAAGCTGGAGGTGGCGCGCCGGCTCGGGATTCCGATCCTCGACGAGGGCCAATTCAGGTGGTGGTTGGCCCATCCCGACGCCGAGGTGCCGGGCGGCTGACCCGTGGCACCGCCTCTCCCCGCCAGCGACGGATAAGCAAGCGCCCAGGTGCCCTCCTTGGCGCTATGCGCGCTTGCTGCCACTACCCTGCAGTGGCGGCGCTCTCCTCAACGTTGGTCAAGGCAGACCAGCTCGGTCAGGCCCCTGCGGTTGGTGGAAATGGGGCAGATGGACTGGGGGCAGGTGACCAGGCCGCCATCCCAGCGCTAGGAGAGTTGGCCGACCTTGGCCAATGCGGGTGGAAACTGCCATCAGAACCCCAACAGCGCTCCTCAGGAGATCTGGTTCAGGGCGGCTAGGGCGTCTTCCAAGGCACGGGCCCACCGGAGGAATGGGTCGCCCGCAGCTCGGGCGGCGGCGAGCGCCGCCCCGGTGGCGGCGCGCGCATCCTGGACCGCCAGGCGGGCTGCGCTGTCGTTGACCATCGGGACCAGGTCCTGCGGGCCCAGGTCCAGGTCATCCGCCAGGCCCTGCATGAGGGCCCCCCAACGATCCCGCGCCCGCTCCACCTGCACGGCAGCCTCCTCCAGTGCCGTCTGGGCTCGGTGGCTGGCCCGGCGCGCTCCGGGGATCGGGCGCGCCCGGCTGACCGCGTCAGCCCCCAGGCGTCCTGAGTTGTCGAGCAACCTGCGACCATTTCGGCTGGCGGCGAAGGCCTCGATTGCGGCCAGCAGGGCGGCTCGATGCGGGTCGGACGGCGCGTCACCTGGTGAGGGTGGATCTGGGATCTGGTTCACGCCTTCCTATAATCCATGATCAGTGGCAGGTGAGCGTGGCGGATCTGGCGGTGGTCCCGGCATCGGGGCCGAGGAGGTGGCCAACCTCGGTCGGCTGGCGCGGCTCGGGCTCACCCCGGAGGAGCTGGAACAGCTCGGGGAGCAGATCGCCGACATCATCGCAGCGGTCGGCAAGCTGGCCGGGGCTGATATCAGCCACGTGAATCCCACCGCCCAGGTCGGGGGCCTTCGCAATGTCACCCGCCCCGATGAGCTGGTGGCGGGGCTGTCGGCCGACGAGGCGCTCGCCAACGCCGCCACCAAGGAGGCCGGCCTGTTGCGGGTTCCGGCCATACAGTGAGCCTCCTAGAGGAGCCGATTTCAGAGCTCGCCCGCGGACTGCGCGCTCGGGAGTTCTCCTCAGTCGAGCTGACCCAGGTGGCGCTGTCCGAGATCGAGGCCAAGGATGGAGCCGTGGGCGCTTTCCTCCGCACCACCGGGTCCGCGGCTCTGGAACAGGCTCGCGCGGCGGACCGGCATCTGGCGGCTGACCCGGGTGGAGCGAGCACACTTTGCGGAATCCCAGTTGCCTACAAGGATGTGCTCTGCACCAAGGGAGTCGAGACCACCGCCGGGAGCCGGATCCTGGAGGGTTTCGTGCCTCCCTACAGTGCCACCGCCGTGCTGCGGTTGGAGGCGGCCGGCGCGGTCGGGCTGGGCAAGCTCAATTGCGACGAGTTCGCGATGGGCAGCTCGAACGAGAATTCCGCCTTCCAGGAGACGCGCAACCCCTGGGACCTGGGGCGAGTCCCCGGGGGCAGCAGTGGTGGATCGGCTGCGGCGGTGGCCGCCCGCATGGCCTGCGCCACCCTGGGCAGTGATACGGGGGGATCGATCCGCCTGCCGGCCTCGTTCTGCGGGGTGGTCGGGGTCAAGCCGAGCTACGGCAGGGTGAGCCGCTACGGCCTGATCCCCTTCGCCAGCTCCCTGGACCAGATCGGCCCCCTGACCAAGACTGTGGAGGATGCCGCGCAGGTCTTGGAGGTGATCGCTGGACGCGACAGCCGTGACAGCACCTCGGCGGTGGCGCCGGTGGGTGACCTCACAGAGCTCCTGCGAGGGGGCGTTGAGGGCCTCCGCCTGGGGATGCCCGGCGAGTACCTGGCGATGGACCTCGATCCCGGCGTGCGTTCCGTGTTCGATCACGCGGCGCGGGAGTTGGAAGCGGCTGGCGCCCGGCTCATTCCGGTCTCCCTGCCGAGCACCGAATACGCCCTGGCGGCCTACTACGTGCTGGCGCCGGCTGAGGTCAGCAGCAATCTGGCGCGTATGGACGGGGTGCGGTTCGGCCCCGGCTTCGCCAGCGCCAGCAGCCTGACCGAAGCGTACGAGCAGGCCCGCCATCGCGGCTTTGGGCCGGAGGTGAGGAGGCGCATCCTGCTGGGCACCTACGTTCTCAGCAGCGGCTATTACGACGCCTACTACCTTCGCGCCCAGAAGGTGAGGACCCTGGTGGCTCAGGACTTTGAGAGGGTTTTCTCCGAGGTTGACGCGGTAATCTCTCCGACGGCTCCAAGCGCTGCGTTCCGTCTGGGGGAACGCGTTGCCGACCCTCTGGCGATGTACGCCACCGACATCCTGACCATCCCCGCCAACCTGGCGGGAATCTCGGGGATTTCGGTTCCGGCCGGTTTCGCCGCCGGGCTGCCGGTTGGGCTCCAGGTGCTGGGCCCACACCTGGGTGAGGGGGTATGCCTGCGAGTGGCGGCGGCAGTGGAGGAGGCAGCTGCCCTGTGGCGGAAGGTGCCGGCGCCGACCCCGCACGAGCGGAGGCTGGCCTGATGTCCAGCTACGAGTGCGTGATTGGGCTTGAGGTCCACGCCCAGTTGCTGACCCGGAGCAAGATGTTCTGTGGCTGCCGGGCCGACTATCTCGGCCTGCCGCCCAACAGCAATACCTGTCCTGTCTGCCTGGGCCTGCCGGGGGCGTTGCCGGTGATCAACCAGCGGGCGATCGAGTACACCATCCGGACCGCGCTAGCCCTCAACTGCCAGATCCCGGAGTTCACCAAGTTCGATCGCAAAAACTACTTCTATCCCGACCTGCCCAAGGGCTATCAGATCTCTCAGTACGATCTGCCGCTCTCCTTGGGCGGGTACCTGGAGTTCGAGGTGGATGGGGTGCTGCAACGGGCCGGGATAACCAGGGTCCATCTAGAGGAGGACGCCGGCACCCTCCACCACGCGGGCGAGATCCAGGCCTCGGCATTCTCGCTGGTGGACCTCAACCGGGCCGGAGTGCCGCTGATGGAGATCGTGGGCGAGCCGGACCTGCGCGCTCCCAACCAGGCGCCGGCGTACCTGGCGGCGCTTCGTCAGACCCTGATCTACCTGGGAGTCAACGACGGCAACATGGAAGAGGGCAGCCTCCGCTGTGATGCCAACGTCTCGCTGCGGCCGGTCGGCGCCGATGCCTTGGGGGCCAAGGTGGAGGTCAAGAACATGAACTCCTTCCGGAGCATCCAGCGGGCCCTGGAGTTCGAGGTCGGGCGTCAGACCGAGCTCCTGGACCAGGGAATGCCCATCGCCCAGGAGACCCGGGGATGGAGTGAGTTGGAGCAGGTGACCGTCTCCCAGCGGAGCAAGGAGGGCGCCCAGGAGTACCGCTACTTCCCGGAGCCGGACCTGCCTCCCCTGCTGGTCACCAGGGAGCTGGTCGAGGACCTGCGCGGGCAGTTGCCGGAACTGCCTTTGCCCAAGCGCACGCGGCTGCAGACGCGCTACGGCCTGAGCCTGGACCAAGCCAGGATTCTCGCCGATCGTCCCGCCGACGCTGACTATTTCGAGGCCGTGGTGGCCGCCGGCGCGGCCCCTCGGACCGCCGCCAACTGGCAGATTCAGAATCTGCAGGCGCTCTGCAACGCCGCCCACGTCCAGGTGGAGGAGTGCCTGGTGCCGGCTGCGGCACTGGCTGAGCTGGTGCAGATGGTGGAGGCCGACAGGGTCAGCGGGTCGGTGGCCAAGAATGTCCTCTCCGAGGCCTTCGGCTCTGGCGCCAGCCCCGCTCAGCTGATTCGCGAGCGCGGCCTCGGCCAGCTCAGCGACAGCACCGAGATCGCCAATCTGGTCGACCAGGTGCTGGCCGGGAACGCTCAGGCAGCCGCCGACTATCAGGCGGGCAAGGACCAGGCCCTGGGGGCCCTGGTCGGGGAGGTGATGGCCCGATCGGGACGCAAGGCGAACCCCAAGATCGTGAACCAGCTGCTGCGGGAGCGGCTTCCCCGCTAGGCGGGCTGGCCAGTCCCACGACGAGCCCGCCCGCCGTCGAGTTAGCTGTCCCCAAACTGGTGCCGGGTGTCCGGATCCGGCTGGACTGCGACAGCCTGGCCCATCGGGGACTGGGACTGGGCCGGTTCCAGGGCATGGTGGTGTTCCTGTTCGGAGCCCTGCCGGGGGAAGATGTCACCGCGGTCGTGACCAAGGTGCACGCCCGCCACGCCTTCGCCGACACCGTCGAGGTCCACCGGAGTTCGCCCGAGCGGGTGGACCCGGTGTGTCCCCACTTCGGGACCTGTGGCGGTTGCCAGCTGCAGCACGCCGCCTACCCTCTCCAACTCCGCGCCAAGGCCGCAGTCCTCCAGGAGGCGCTGACGCGCCGCGGCATAGAGCTGCCCGGAGCCACCGACGCGGTGGGATCAAGGGAGCCGTGGCGCTACCGCTGGCGCGGGGAGTTTCACCTCGACCCCAAGCAAGCGAGGGTGGGGTTCACCTCCCGCCAGGGCCACCGGGTGGTTGCCATTGACGACTGCCCCATCCACCACCCGGCCCTCACCGGAATGCTGCCGGCCTTGGGTCGTGCCCTGGGGAAAGGGGCTGAGGGTGTCCAGACCGTCCACCTGACGGTTGGATCTGAGGGCCACGAGGTGCTCCTGCAGACGCGGCCTTATCCGGCTGCCGGGGAGGCGTTGGCGGTCGCCCTGGGAGGGGAGACCGGGCCGGCCGTCACCATCGAGTCGACCGAACTGAGCTACCGCGGTCGTCGCTTCCGGGTCTTTCCGGATTCCTTCATCCAGGTCAATCAGGGGAGCCTCGAGGATCTCTACGAGACCGTAATCGACTGGCTGCGACCCAGTCTGCCCGGGGTGAGTGTGGTCGATGCCTACGGAGGATCTGGGGTGCTCAGCCTGCGCCTGGTCGATGAGGGGGCGGTGGTCACGGTGATCGAGAGCAACCCCATCTCCGCCCGGCTCTGCCAGCTCCATGGCGAGATGTACGCTCCCGGGCGGCTGACGGTTCAATGTGGGCCGGTCGAGGAGCTGCTGCCGACGGTGGACGGACCCGCGGTAGTGGTCCTCGACCCGCCCCGCAGCGGGCTGGCGCCGCAGGTGACTGGTTGGCTGTCGCTGGCAGGGCCACCCGTGATCGCCTACCTAAGCTGCGAGGTCTCGGCTCTCGCTCGCGACCTCGAGGCGCTCTGTCGGCTGGGCCCCTACCGCCTGGAGCGGCTCCGGCTGGTGGACATGTTCCCCCAGACCTATCACTTTGAGGTGGTGGCCCTGCTGCGGCGCTTGTGAGCGCCTACTGACCCGGGCATCAGCAACCTGACATCCCCGATACTGGGAAGCGCATTGATCGTCTCTCCAGTTCTCTGACGACTCCGTGGAAGTTCCCGAGTTCGTTCACCTCCACACTCATTCCGAGTACTCGCTGCTGGATGGCGCGGCCCGCCTCGAGGCCCTCGCGGAGCGGGCCAAGGCCCTGGGACAGACGGCCCTGGCGGTCACCGATCACGGGGTGCTGGCGGGGGCGATCGAGTTCTATGAGGCAGCCATCGCAGCTGGGATCACGCCCATCATCGGCTGCGAGGTCTATGTCGCGGCTCGCTCCCGGTTGCAGAAGGAGGGCCGCGCTGATCGAGACCCCTCCCACCTGATCCTTCTCGCCAAGGACGGGCAGGGGTATTCAAACCTGATGAAGCTGGTGAGCCGGGCTCACCTGGAGGGTTTCTACTACAAGCCCCGGATCGACCGGGAGCTGCTCTCGGAGTACGCCCCTGGACTGATCGCCCTCTCCGGCTGCATTGGCGGCGATGTCCCCCAGCGGATTCTGGCGGGGGATCAGGAAGGCGCCCGGGAACTGGCGGAGGAGTACTCCCGGATCATGGGCCCGGACAATTACTTCCTGGAGATCCAGGATCACGGCATGGATGAGGAGCGAGTGGTTCGGGAGGGGCTTCTCGAGATTGCCCGCCAGACCGGACTCCCGCTGGTGGCGACCAACGACTCCCACTACGTGGACCGCAGTGACGCCGAGGCGCATGACGTCCTGCTCTGCATCCAGACCGGAAGCCGCATCGAGGAGCCCAAGCGGCTGCGGTTCGCCGGGCCTCATTTCTATCTGACCTCAGCTGAGGAGATGGCCGAGAAGTTCGACTACTGCCTGGAGGCGGTGAGCAACAGCGCCGCGATCGCGCGCCGCTGCCGCTTCGAGCCGGAGTTGGGACAGCATCTCCTGCCCCGCTATGAGGTGGAGGGTGGGCAGGATGCTGAGGGCCTGCTCCGCCAAGTGGCGGAGCAGGGACTGATTGGGCGCGTCGGGGGCCAGCCCTCCGAGGAGTACCGATCGCGCCTGGAGTACGAGCTAGACGTGATTCGTCAGACCGGCTTCGCCGCCTATTTCCTGATCGTCTGGGACTTCACCAGGGCTGGTCGCGAGGAGGGGGTGAAGATCGGGCCGGGGCGAGGCTCGGCGGCCGGGAGCCTGGTCAGCTACGCGCTCGGGATCACCTCGGTCGACCCCATTCAGTATGGCCTCATCTTCGAGCGCTTCCTCAATCTCGAGCGGGTGTCGATGCCCGATATCGACATCGACTTTGACGTTCAGGGCCGGGGCCGCGTAATCGACTACGTCACCCGCAAGTACGGGACTGATCGGGTGGCCCAGATCGTCACCTACGGGACCATGGCGGCGCGGGCGGCGATCCGCGATGTGGGCCGGGTCCTAAGCGTGCCCTTGCCCGATGTGGACCGGCTCGCCAAGCTGGTCCCCACGCGGCCGGGAATCACCCTGGCGGGTGCCCTGGAAAACTCCAAGGAGCTGCGCTCGATCTACGACGAAGAGCCCTGGGCCAAGCGCCTGCTGGACACCGCTCAGCGGCTGGAGGGGATCTCCCGGAACGCGGGCACGCACGCCGCCGGCGTGGTGATCGCCCCCGGTCCGCTGTCGGACTATGTGCCCCTGCAGCGGGCCACCACCAACCGGGATGCGGTCGTGACCCAGTTCGACATGAACGGGGTCCAGAAGATAGGGCTGCTCAAGATGGACTTCCTGGGACTGGAGAACCTGACGGTGCTGGAGGAGACCCTGGGCCACATCGAGCGCCTGCGCGGGGTGCGCCTGGAGCTGGAGCAGATCCCGCTCGACGACGCCGCCACCTACGAGCTCCTGGGGCGGGGCGACACCATTGGAGTGTTCCAAATGGAAGCCGAGGGAGGCCGGCGCGTCCTGATTGACATGCGGCCCAGGTCCGTGGGCGACATGGCCGCCGCCAACGCCCTCAACCGCCCGGGCCCGATCGAGGGCGGGGTCATCGAGCTCTACATGAGGCGGCGCCGTGGGGAAGAGCCCATCACCTACCTGCTGCCAGAGCTGGAGTCAGTGCTGGCCGAGACCCACGGCGTGATCGTGTACCAGGACCAGGTGATGCAGATCGCCTCGGCGGCGGCCGGATTCACCCTGGGGGAAGCGGACCTGCTGCGGGCCGCGATGGGCAAGAAGGACAAGGCCAAGATGGCGGCGCAGAGGGAGCGCTTCATGGCGGGTGCCTTGGGCCGAGGGGTGGAGGAGAAGACCGCCAACGAGCTCTTCGAGTTGATCGACTTCTTCGCTGGCTATGGCTTCAACAAGGCCCACGCGGTCGCCTACGGTTTGATCAGCTACCAGACCGCCTATTTCAAGGCCAACTACCCATTGGAGTACATGACCGCCCTGCTCAACAGCCGGGCGGGGGACTTTGATCGGGTCAAGCGGGTGATCCTGGATGCTCGGGCTCGGCAGATTGCGGTGCTGCCCCCGGATGTGAATCGCTCCCAGGCGGCCTTCAGCGTTTGGGTAGGCTCCGACCAACCCGCCAAGTCAGGAGCCGACCCGGCGGGGGAGATCATCTACGGCCTGCAGCAGATCAAGAACGTTGGTGAGGGAGCGGCCCAGGCGGTGGTGGCCGCCCGTGAGCACGATGGACCGTTCCTGTCCCTGGTCGACCTCTGCAGCCGGGTTCGCGGCCGGGACCTGAACCGCAGGGTGCTGGAGGCGTTGATCAAGAGTGGAGCCTGTGACGCGCTGGGGGACAGAGGGTGGTTGTTGGCCGAGCTGGACAATGCCATGCGCCGGGCAGAGGAGGTGGCCAGGGACCTCGAGTCCGGTCAGATCCAGCTGTTCGACCTGGACGAGGAGGCGCCGGCACCAGATCGGAATGGCGGCCTCACCACCCTGCCAGCGGACCTGGTTCCCACCGCCGAGGCCCAGCGGGAGAGGCTCGCGTGGGAGCGGGAGCTGCTGGGCATGTATCTCAGCCAGCACCCGCTCCAGCAGCTGGGTGACCGGCTCCGGGAGATCACTGATACAGAGGTGGTTGACCTGGCCCGCCTGGAGGGCCGGCTGGTGCAGGTCGGCGGCTCACTGAGGGAGTGCCGCCGGGTGCAGAACCGCAAGGGCGATGCCATGGCCTTCGCGTCTCTGGAGGATCTGACCGGAGTGTGTGAGGTGGTGATCTTTCCCAAGGTCTTCCAGCGTGCAGTGGAGCTTCTGCACCCCGACGGGGTGGTGGTTGTTCGGGGCCGGGTGGAGGTCGGGGCCCGCCCTGGGCCCGGAGGGGCCCAGCCTTCCGCCAAAGCACCCGCCTGGTCGAGCGACGAGCCCGGGGAGGAGACGATCGATGAGGTCGAGGAGGCCCGAGTGATCGCCGAGGATGTACTGGCGCTGGATGACCCTCAGCTCGCGAGCTGGCGGGCGGATTCGGTCGTCCATGTCAGCCTGGCGGACACCTCCGAGGGCGTCCTGGAGTCGCTGGCCGCGCTGCTGGTGGGGCAGGATGGGAGCAGCCCGGTGGTGTTGCACCTGGAGGACGCTGAGGGCCGTCACGAGATCGAGCTCGGCGGCGAGCACCGCGTGCAGCCCACCGGCGACCTAGAGCAGGCGGTGCGACAGCTTTGCGGCCCCGACTCGTACCGGGTCGAGACCATCCGCGCGACGGCACCGGTGCCAAACTCCCAGCGCTTTCGGCAGCGGGATTCCTGATCCGCTCGCAATCCGCCCCTAAACGCGGTTGGCGCCAGCCTGGATGATCGGGAAGAGGATCTGGACCAGGCCGACGTAGACGATCAGGAAGGCCACCAGGGTGGTGATCGCGGCGGACTCGCCGCGGCGGTGGATGAGCTTGGCCACTGGGTCGATGAAGGTGTCGGTGATGCGACGGATCGCGAACACCAAGGGATGCCAGGGATCCACGCGCAGTAAGCCCAGGAGCACCCGGATCAGCACCAAGAGCAGGACCACCAGCAGCACCGCACTGAAGAAGTCCAAGATGACGGCCACCAGGCTGCCGACGACATTCACAAATCCGGAGCTGGCAAGGCCTTGGAGGACCCCGGCCACCGCGTAGACCAGAACGATTGCCAGCAGCGGGGAGAAGTCCATCCCGGCCATGGTGGGAAGCAACCGCCTCAGCGGGCGGATCACCGGCATGACCAGATCGTCGAGCAAGCGACCCAGGGCGCTGCCCTGGCCGCCAGGAAAAAAGGACAGCAAAGCCCAGGCCAGAATACAGAGGGCGTAGATGTCGAGCAGGGTGGCCACGTCGTTGACCAGGGTGGCGGCGACGTTCACCCGGGCAGTATAAGCGGCCTTTCAATAGCGGTCCGGATGGTTAACTGCCTACCCGCAGACCACGGGCTGAGTTCCAGCGGAGCAGCTCCGCTCATCTGCGTCCACTCAAGCTCCGAGCAGCTGCCGCCGAGGGCGGCGGGCCAGCCCACCATGGAAGCTCGCCTCCGGGCCGCGTACCAACGGGCGGAGCCGGAGGCCGTGCGCGCCGACGCCAAGCGGGTGGGGCGAACGCAGGCGGACTCTGGTTGGTGAAGGTAGTTGATCTCGCCACCAGGGGGAGGGCGGCCGTCCCGAGCGTCGTGGAAGTTGAGGTGGCGCTACCCGCCCCTGGCCCGCGTGCGG
>Ga0307373_10005302_pt1 | contig 21161 bp, 19 predicted proteins | sample OX2MG_FD_202534 | JGI IMG/M metagenome (GOLD analysis project Ga0307373, IMG submission 202534) | Soil microbial communities from Risofladan, Vaasa, Finland - OX-2 | ecosystem: Environmental > Terrestrial > Soil > Coastal area > Acid sulfate soil | place: Finland: Risofladan, Vaasa | collected...
GATCACCGTCGCGCCGGGTCGTCACCGCGTGCCTGCGGTGGCGCCATCAGGCACCACGCGCCTCACTGCTCCTCGGCGCGCAGTGCCGCGGCAGCCGCCTCGATCACCTTCAGCCGGGCCGCGTCCGGCTGAGGTAGCGACAGGTCGAGCCCGTCGATCGCGTGGACCACGATCCCGCCGACGAGGGCGCGCATCGCGTACTTGTGGTCCGCCGGAACCACGTACCAGGGCGCCCACGGCGTCGAGGTCGCGGTGATGGCCGCCTCGTAGGCGTGCTGGTACTCGGCGAACCGGCCGTGCTCTGCGATGTCTGTAGGGGAGGACTTCCAGCGCTTGCCGGGCTCGTCCAGCCGCTCGAGCAGCCTCCGGCGCTGCTCGGCTGCCGAGACGTGGAGGAAGAGCTTGAGGACCTTGGTCCCGTTGCGAACGAGGTGACGCTCGAAGGCGTTGATGTCCTCGAAGCGCTCTCGCCACATGTCGGCACCGCGCGCCGCCCCCGCCGGCCGGTTTGCTGCGAGCTCCTCGTGGACGCGGACGACGAGCACGTCCTCGTAGTACGAGCGGTTGAAGATCCCGATGCGGCCGCGCGCCGGGAGCTGGGCCACGCATCGCCACAAGAAGTCGTGTCGGAGCTCGAGCGCCGAGGGCTGCTTGAAGGAGACGACCACGCACCCCTGCGGGTCGACCCCCGCCATGACGTGCTTTATCGTGCCGTCCTTCCCGCCGGCGTCGAGCGCCTGGAAGACGACCAGGAGCGCCCACCGATCGGACGCGTACAGGAGCTCCTGGGCTCCGAGGAGCTCCTGCTTGAACGCCTCGAGGTCGCGCTCGGCCACGTCCTTGGGGTGCGCGTGCCCCATGGGGCCGAGCCAGTCGGCGTGCGTCGCCGACGTGCTGCGCTGAGTGAGGCCGGCGCCCTCGCCGGGCTTGACCGCGAGCTCGTGCACGACCGCGTGGGGGAGCGTCACGGTGGTCCCGAGAGGACGCCGGAGCTCGTGAGCTCTGCGAAGGCGTCGGTTCCGACGCCCCAGCGCCCGAGCGCCGCTTGCGCGCCGGGCGCGGTGCGAAGGCCAGACGGCGTCCGGCTGAACCGCGGCACCGCACCCGGCTGGGTGCGGCCTTCATGGTCGACGAACGTCGAACGCGCTCGGTTGTAGGGGTGGTCGGCGGCCTCCCACGGGCTGAGCACCGGTGCGACGCACGCGTCGACACCCTCGAAGACGCTCGCCCACTCGTCACGGGTCCTCGTGCGGAAGACCTCGGCGATGCGTGCCTTGGCCGCCGGCCAGCGGGCGCGGTCGGACTGCGGCCCCACGTCGGCCTCGCTGAGGCCCAGCCCCTCCAGCAGCGCGGCGTAGAACTGGGGCTCGAGCGCGCCCACCGCCACGTACGCACCGTCCGCGGCCTCGTACACCTCGTAGAACGGGGCGCCCGTGTCGAGGAGGTTCACGCCGCGCGCCGGCTGCCAGGTGCCCGAGAGCCACATGCCGTGGAGCATGGTGGTGAGCGACGCGGCGCCGTCGACCATGGCCGCGTCGACGACCTGCCCGGTCCCCGACCGCTGCGTCTCGAGCAACGCGGTCACCACGCCGAACGCGAGCAACATGCCGCCGCCGCCGAAGTCGCCGACGAGGTTGAGGGGCGGCACCGGCGCGTCGCCCACCCTTCCGATCGGCCAGAGCGCGCCCGCCACGGCGATGTAGTCGATGTCGTGGCCTGCCCGGCCTGCGAGCGGACCGTCCTGCCCCCAGCCGGTCATGCGCCCGTAGACGAGGCGGGCGTTGCGCGCCCAACAGTCGTCGGGCCCGAGGCCCAGTCGCTCGGCGACACCGGGGCGGAACCCCTCGACCAGCACGTCGGCGCGCGCCACGAGGTCGAGCACGAGCGCCACCGCCTCCGGCCGCTTGAGGTCGATCCCCACCGCCGGCCGGCTCCGCCGCAAGAGATCGGGGCTCGCGCCGTCCTTGCGGGACGCCGCCCCGCCGGCGCGTTCGAGGCGAAGGACGTCGGCCCCCGCCTCCGCGAGCAGCATGCACGCGTACGGCGCGGGACCGAGGCCTGCGAGCTCGATCACCCGGAACCCGTGGAGGGGCCCTGCGCCCGCCCCCTCGTTCCGCGCGACCGGGTCGCCCCGATCGTTCGTGGCAGGGTCGTCGTGGTCGTCGCGCACGCTGCCATCTTGGCGGACGGCGGCTAGGGTCGGCGCAGTCAAGGACGGGCGGCCCATGATCGACCTCGCGACCCCGCGCGACTACGTCGTCCTCGGCGACAACGCCGACGTGCTCGGCGCGCTCGACGACTCGGCGTTCCAGCTCGTCTACGTGGATCCCCCCTTCAACACCGGCAGCGTCCGCCGTCGCAGGACCGTGCGCACCACGCGCGACGAGTGGGGCGACCGCACGGGCTTCGGCGGCCACCGCTACCGCACGGACGAGGCGGGCGTGCACAGCTTCGACGACGACTTCGGTGACTACGCGGCGTTCCTCGGCCCGCGCCTCTCCGAGGCACGGCGCCTGCTCAGCGAGGACGGCACGCTCTACGTCCATCTCGATTACCGCGAGGCGCACTACGTGAAGGTGCTGCTCGACGGGATCTTCGGCCGCAGCGCCTTCCTGAACGAGCTGATCTGGGCCTACGACTACGGCGGGAGAGCACGGGACCGCTGGCCGGCCAAGCACGACACGATCCTCGTCTACGCCAAGCGCCCCGGCGCCCACCACTTCGACCGCACAGCGGTGGATCGGATCCCCTACATGGCGCCCGGGCTCGTCACGGCGGAGAAGGCGGCACTCGGGAAGCTCCCCACCGACGTGTGGTGGCACACGATCGTGCCCACGACGGGCGCCGAGAAGACCGGCTACCCGACGCAGAAGCCCGAGGGCGTGCTTCGACGCATCGTCCAGGCCTCCTCGGCCCCGGGGCGCCGGGTGCTCGACTTCTTCGCCGGGAGCGGCACCACCGGCGCGGTCGCCCGTGACCTCGGGCGGCGGTTCCTCCTCGTCGACGAGAGCCCCGAGGCGCTCGGTGTGATGCGGCGCCGTCTCGGCGACGACGGTGTAAGCTATGTCGCGGCGGACGGGAGCCTGCTGCCCTCGACGGGCACCTGAGCACCGGCGTCACGCTCGGCCTCCGCCTCCTCGCGCGACACGCGCACCAGCCCGTCGAGCACCGCGAGGGCGCGCCCGGTGTCGAGCGCGTCCGACGCCATGGCCACGCCCTCCCCGATCCCCGGGGCTCGGCCAGCGACCACGAGCGCCGCGGCCGCGTTCAGCACCCCGATGTCTCGGCGCGCCGATCGTTCGCCCTCGAGCACGCGGCGGATGACGCCGGCATTGAACGCGGCGTCGCCCCCGCGCAGCTCGGACATCACCGAGCGGGCGATCCCCAGCTCCTCGGGCTCGAGCCGCCAGGAACGACGGGTGAACCCCGCCGGCTCGGACGGGTCGGCGACGATCTCGAGCACGCTCGAGGGGGACGTGACGCTGAGCTCGTCGAGCCCGTCCTCGGCGTACACGATCATGGCGTGGACGCTGCCGTCCGCCCCGAGCACCTCGGCCATCTTCGGGGCCATCGCCGGGTCGCTCACGCCGACCAGCTGGCGCCGCGCCCGCGCGGGATTCGCGAGCGGGCCGAGGAAGTTGAACACCGTCGGCACCCCGAGCTGACCCCTCACGGGACCTGCATGGCGCATCGCGGGGTGGTACCGCGGCGCGTAGCAGAAGCCCATGCCGACCTCGCGTACGCAACGCGCGACCCCCACCGGGCCGAGGTCGACCACGACGCCGAGCGCCTCGAGGACGTCTGCGGTGCCGACCGAGGAGGACGCGGCGCGGTTGCCGTGCTTGCACACCCGGGCCCCCGCTCCCGCCGCGATGCATGCGGCGAGGGTCGAGACGTTGATGCTCGCGAGCCGGTCCCCGCCGGTGCCGACGACGTCCACCACGTCCCCGTCGACCTGCAACGGCACCGCGTGGGCGAGCATCGCGTCGACGAGGCCCCGCATCTCTTCGACCGTCTCCCCCTTCATCCGCAGGGCCACGAGCAGCGCGGCGGTCTGCGCGGGAGTCGCCGCGCCGTCGAGCACCTCGCCGATCACGGCCGCCGCTTCGGCGTGGCTCAAGGACATGCCGGCGACGATCCGCCCGAGTGCCCCGGGCCACCCACCGAGCGCGGCGAACGCCTCGGACCCGCTCTGCGCCAGGCCGGGGGGCGCGCTCGCACCGATCGCCCCGGAGGTCACCGCGGGTACCCGCGCATCTCGGCTGGTGGGTCGAGCGTCTCGGCTCGGCGGGAGGCCATCTCGGCAGGTGACGCTACCGCGCGGCCGTCCGCGCCCGGTGAGCGCGGCGCCGGGGCGGACCCGGCGCAGCCCACGTGCAACCGGCCAGCGCGCGGCGGTTTCCGCCCGCCGCGGGACGGGCACGTCCAGCGGATGGCCCAGCCCCTCGCTCGCCGCGCGCCGTCGCGCGCGCACCGCGGCCGGTGACCATGAAGTTCCTCGCCGTCTCCCTCGCCCTGGTGGCCGCCTGCTCGAATGCCGCGTCCAACGTCATCCAACGGCTCACCAACCGCGAGGAGCAACACGTTCGCACGCTGTCCTTGCGCCTGATCGTCGACCTCCTGCACCGACCGCTGTGGTTCGGCGGCCTCGGCGCGGTGATGCTCTCGTTCATCCTGCAGGCTTCGGCCCTCCGCTTCGGCCCGCTGGCACTGGTCGAACCGCTGGTCATCTGCGAGCTCCCGCTCACCTTTCTCGGGGCGGCGCTGGTCCTGCACGCCCCGCTCGGATGGCGCGAGTGGGGCGCGGCGGCGGTGATGACCGCCGGGCTCGCCGCCCTCGTCACCTTCCTCGGCCCGCGGGGCGGGATCGACCAAAGGGTCCATCCCCTCGTGTGGGCGATCGGCCTCGCCGCGAGCATCGGTGCCGTCGCCGGGTTCGTGCTCGCCGGCTGGCGGGCGGACGGCGACACCCGCGCCGCCTTCTACGGCGCGGCGACGGGTATCGAGTTCGGGCTCACGGCCGCGCTGATGAAGGGGACGGTCGTGCAGCTGTCCTCGGGGATCGTCAGCCTCTTCTACGCCTGGCAGACCTACGCGATGATCGCCGCGGGCGTACTCGGGATGTTCCTCGTGCAGAACGCCATGCAGTCCGGGAAGATCGTCGCCGCGCAGCCCGGCATCACGCTCCTGGATCCCTTCGTCGCGATCGCCTGGGGCATCTTCGCCTTCAACGAGCGGACCTCGGACACAGGCCTGCACCTGGCGCTCTCGACGGCGGGAGGGCTCCTCATGGTGGGCGGCGCCATGTTGCTCTCCCGTTCGCCGATCCTCGAGCACGACGGCACGAGGGCCGGTCGGAACGGCGCGGCCGGGCGGGCCGGGGCGACAAAGAGCGCCGGGGACGAAGGCCCGGACACCGGCGACCCGGAGCGCGCCCGGACGTGAGGCGGCCCCGACGCCGGTCAGGTGCGCACGATCAGGCGGACTTCCGACGCTGCCGGAGGATCCGACGGCGCTCGCGCTCGGTCGCTCCGCCCCAGACGCCCTCGCGCTCGCGGTGGGCCAGGGCGTGCTCGAGGCACGCCTGACGGACCGGGCACCCCTCGCACACGGCCTTCGCCGCCTCCACGTCGGCATCCTCGTCGGTCTCCGGGAAGAAGATCTCGACGTCGATGCCTCGGCAGGCAGCCCGCTTGCGCCACGTGGCAGTCATGGAAACGCACATCCTCTGATCTGGTCGGCCTGCCCGCACTCCGGCTATGCGGGCAGGCTCCCCACTGGGCCCACCCGAATTGCGGCAGAACGTCGATTATGGCGCGTCGCGCTGACCCCTGTAAAGGCCGGTCGGGCCCGGCGAGGCCGCTGGCCAGGGACGACGCGCTCATCACCCCCCGGGACCCCCGGGACGTCCCCCACGCGCCCCTCGTGGCCGATCTCGAACGCCGGCGACCCCGGCACCCGGATGCAGCCCGGCGGCCGCAGGCGCCCGCCGTCGGCGGGGCGGTCGCAGGATCAGCGCAGCGCGAGGAGCTCCGTCGTGCCCTCGAGGTCCCCGGCCAGGGTGGCACGCACCTCGTCGGAGAGCTCGGTGCGGGCCTCGTAGGCAGGATGGTGCGCGGTCAGGGCGGCGGGATCCGCGCCCACGAGGCGCCCGACGGAGGCGGCCGGGAACCCGAACCGGAGGTAGTGGACGGCGGCCGTGACGGTCTCCCTGGTGAGCGCCTCGGCATGGCCCTCCTCGGGCACGCTCGCCACGACGGTGTCGACCGGGTCACCGAGCTCGACGGCGAGCGCCTGCTCGATGCCGACGAGCCTGGGCAGCCAGCGACGCAGGTCCGCCTCGGTCGTGAGCTCGACGAACAGGGTCGCCGACAGCTCGCCCTCGGCAGGGAGCAGCCGGTTGTAGACGTCCAGCTCGCGCTGGATCCCCTCGTCGGTGGCGATGCGCTCCGCCCGGGCCATCTCCTGGACCTGGAAGCGGACCGTGTCGGCACACTCGAAGACGAGCGTGAGGATCGGCCCGAGCGGGACCCTGCGACGGCGCTTCAGCTCGATGATCCGCCGGCGGTAGTCGTCACGTACGCGCTCGTAGGCGCGCAGGTCGAGGATGTCGTCGAGAGCGAGCGGCCCGGACGTCATGTCGCTCAGGAGACCGACTCGAGCCCCTTGGTGAAGCGTCCGGCGTGCGACTTCTCGGCGCGCGCCAGGGTCTCGAGCCACTCGGCGATCTCCTCGAAGCCCTCGTCGCGGGCGGTTTTGGCGAACCCGGGGTACATCTCGGTGTACTCGTAGGTCTCGCCTTCGATCGCGCTTTTCAAGTTGTCCGTGGTGGCGCCGACCGGCGTGCCCGTGACGGGGTCCCCGGTCTCGCGGAGGAAGTCGAAGTGGCCGAAGGCGTGGCCGGTCTCGCCCTCCGCCACGGAACGGAAGAGGGCGGCCACGTCGGGGTAGCCTTCGACGTCCGCCTTCTGGGCGAAGTAGAGGTACCGGCGGTTGGCCTGGCTCTCACCTGCAAATGCGGTCTTGAGGTTATCCTCGGTCTTGGAACCCTTGAGCTGGGGCATTGCTCCTCCTGTGGTGACGTTGGGGGGTGCTTCGTTGGTGATGGTCGGGGGACGGCGGTGGGCTCAAGGCTCGATGCGGCAGCTGTCGCACAGGCCGCGGAAGACGACCTCCCGCCGCTCGACGTCGTAGCCCTGGGTGAGGTTCGTCGGCAATTCGATGGGCGGGAGCTCGACGAAGACGTCGCGGACCTTCCCGCAGGTGCGGCAGACCAGGTGGTGGTGGGGGGTCTCCACGTTCGGGTCGAACCGGACCGCGCCCGTGCCGAGGTCGAGCGTGGCCACCTCGCCCAGCTCCGCCAGGTCGTGGAGCGTCTGATAGACGGTCTTGAGCGAGATCGTCTCCATCTGGGAACGGACGACGTCATGGACCCGTTCGGCCGTCGGGTGCGTCTCGTCCCCCTGGAGCGCACGGAAGATGCACTGGCGCTGGGGAGTGACGTTCCGACCGTTGGCGCGGAAGAGCTCGGTCAGTGCCGCGGGGGTCCGCATCGTACGGAGCCTAGCGCGAACGCCAAGAATTGTCGGTCGACAGCCGTTGTCGACGCGATGGGAGCCGAGACCCGTGCCTGTGGCACGCTTTCGCCGATGAGCGCCTTCGACCGCGCCGACGCGCTGACCCGGTTGGCGACCGAGGAGTTCGACGTCCTCGTCGTGGGTGGCGGGATCACCGGCGCGGGCGTGGCGCTCGACGCGGCGAGCCGCGGGCTGCGGACGGCGCTCGTCGACAAGCGGGACTTCGCGTCGGGGACCTCGTCCAAGTCGTCGAAGCTCGTCCACGGCGGCCTTCGCTACCTCCAGCAGCGCGAGGTCGGCCTCGTCTACGAGAGCCTGGTGGAGCGCCAGCTGCTCCTGAAGCACGCGGGTCACCTCGTGACTCCGCTCCCCTTCCTCATCCCGATGTTCGGTCGCAACGGCGTGGTGTCCGCCACCGTCTCCCGGTCGCTCTCCACCGCCCTTTGGCTCTACGACCTGACGGGTGGCTGGCGGATCGGCAGCCGCCACCGGCGCGTCGGGAAGGAAGAAGCGCTCGCGCACCTGCCGGTGCTGCGGCCCGACGAGCTCGTGTCGGGCTTCGTCTACCCCGACGCGCACGCCGACGACGCTCGTCTCACGCTCGCGGTCCTGCGGACCGCGGTCCTCGACCACGGCGCCGTCGCGGCCAATTACGCCGAGGTGACCGCGTTGACCAAGGACCGCGCGGGCAGGGTGCTCGGCGCACGGGTGAGCCCGGCGGTGATGCCCGGCTCGGCGGGGGCGTTCGGCGAGGCGGCCGTCGGGCCGGACTTCGACGTGCGCGCCAGAGCGGTCGTGAACGCGACCGGTGTCTGGGCCGACGAGGTGCGCGAGCTCGCCCAGGGCGACCATCACCGCACCCTGCGCCCGGCCAAGGGCGTCCACGTGAGCGTGCCGGCCGCGTCGCTCCCCTGCGACATCGCCACCGTGCTGCCGGTGCGCGGTGACCGGCGGAGCGTCTTCGTGGTGCCCTGGCCCGAAGGTGGCGTGACGTACGTGGGCACCACCGACACGGACTACGACGGACCCCTCGACGACCCCGCGTGCACGCCCGGGGACGTCGACTACCTGCTCGCTGCGGTCAACGCGTCGACCACCGCGGCGCTCGAGCCCCGCGACGTCACGGCGGTCTGGGCCGGTCTGCGGCCGCTGCTCGCGTCGAGGGGCGCGCGGCGCGTGTCCGCCCGCACCGCCGATCTCTCGCGCCGCCACTCGGTGCACACCTCGTCCGACGGCCTCGTCACGGTCACCGGCGGGAAGCTCACGACCTACCGGCGCATGGCGGAGGACACGGTGGCGCAGATGGTGCGCGTGCTCGGCGAGGGCATCGGCGCAGACACCGGGGCCGGCGGGCGGCGCTCGCCGACGCGTCGCCTCCCCCTGCGCGGCGCGCCGCTCGGCGAGCCCGGTCCCGCCGAGCGCGCGGATCGGCTCTTCGCCCGCTACGGGACCGAGGCGGCCGATCTCCGCAAGCTCTGCGACGCGCGCCCCGAGCTGGCCGCCCCGATCTCCGGGGATCTCCCCTACCTCGCGGCCGAGGTCGTCTACGCGGTCCGCGAGGAGATGGCCCAGTCGGTCGAGGACGTCCTGGCAAGGAGGACCCGCGCCCTGCTCCACGACGGGCGGGCGGCCGCGATGGCGGCACCGGCGGTGGCCACGCTCATGGCGGCCGACCTCGGCTGGTCCGAGGAGCAGGCGGCAGGCCATGCGGCGCGCTTCGGGGCCTCGGTTCATGCCGAGCTGGCGCACGCAGGGGTGCCGGCCGGCGTCGGGGAGCGACGGTGACCCCGTCGGCGCCCGTCCCGCCCACGCCCATCGAGGGCGGGGGGACGGCCGCGTCCGAGCGGCTCGCCACCCGCCCAGTCGCGGTCCCCGAGGCGATCCTCGACCGCGTCCGGGAAGCCGGGGGTGCGGTCGAGCTCGGGATGGCCGCGCGCGCCGAGGCGGGACGGGACTGGTGGCCGCTCGCCATCGGCTGGGCCGCCGCCGGGCGGGTCCCGGCACGCGCGTCGGCGATCGTCCGCCCGGTGTCCGCCGCGCAGGTCGCCGAGCTCCTCGCGGCGTGCGCCGACGACCTCGTCCCGGTCACCCCCATGGGTGGCAGGAGCGGAGTCTGCGGCGGCACGGTCCCGTTGTTCGGTGGCATCGCGCTCGACTGCACCGGGCTGGGCGGCGACGTCCACGTCGACGAGACGTCGCTCGTCGCGGAGGTCCCGGCCGGGACCTACGGCAGTGACCTCGAAGAGCGGCTGCGCGCCACGGGCGACGGCTACACGCTCGGTCACTGGCCCCAGTCGATCGACCTCTCCACCGTGGGCGGCTGGCTCGCCTGCCGCGGCGCCGGCCAGTACTCCACCCGCTACGGCAAAGTCGAGGACATGGTGGTCGGCCTCGAAGTCGCGCTCGCCGACGGCCGGGTGGTCCGGACCGGGGTGACCGCGCCGCGGGCGGCGACCGGACCCGACCTCACGCAGCTGTTCACGGGCTCGGAGGGCGTGCTCGGTGTGATCACGAGGGCATGGCTCCGGGTGCACCCGCTCCCCGGGGCCGAAGGCCGCCGGTCGTGGTCGTTCCCGACCTTCGACGACGGCCTCGACGCGTGCAGGCGCGTACTCCGGCGCGGCGCCACGCCGGCGGTGCTCCGCCTCTACGACGCGACTGAGTCCGAGCGGACGTTCTCGCACACCGAGGGGAGCGTGCTCGTGGTCCTCGACGAGGCCGACCCGGGTCTCCTCGCCGCGACGCTTGCCGTCGTCGACGAGGAGTGCGCGGGGACGGACCGGCTCGACGACGCGGTCGTCGCCCGTTGGCTCGAGACGCGCAACGACGTCTCCGCGCTCGCGCCGCTCTGGAGAGCCGGCATCGTCGTCGACACCGCCGAGGTCGCCGGCCACTGGGGCACGCTCCCTGCGCTCTCGAACGGGGTCCTCGCCGCGTTGCGCGCGCTCGAAGGCACGATCGCCGCCTCCGTGCACCTGTCCCACGCGTACCTCGACGGAGCGTGCCTCTACTTCACGTTCGCCGGCCGGCGACCCGGGGGCGGGGCGACGCCGGATGACGCCGCGGACGGCGCGCCGTGGATCGAGGCGTCGGGAGGGAGTCCCGCGGCGAACTTCACCGAGGGCTACTACCGCCGGGCCTGGGACGCGCTCACCGACGTCGTCGTCGAGCGCGGTGCCGCGATCAGCCACCACCACGGCATCGGGCTCAACCGCGCCCGCTTCCTCCCCCGAGCGCTCGGCGAGGCGCATGGGGTCCTCGTCGAGGTGAAACGCGCGCTCGACCCGGCCGGGATCCTGAACCCGGGCAAGCTCGGGATCCCGAGCCCCTTCGGGGAGGTGCGATGGCCGTGACCGAGAGCGAGGCGGTCCTCGTGGTGGACGTGGGCTCGAGCAGCGTTCGCGCCGGTGTCGTCCGCCCCGACGCCTCGGTCGGCCACGTCCGCCAGGCGCCGCTCGCCACGAGCTCGCCCGGCCCTGGCCTCTCGGAGCTGGATGCCGCACACCTCGCCGCGGCAGTCGTCGAGCTCGCGACGTCGGTGCTCGCCGACGTAGGCCCGGTCGCCGGCGTCGGGATCGCCACCCAACGCGCCTCGGCCCTCGTCTGGGACCGGCGCACCGGGATGCCGCTCGCGCCCGCGATCGGGTGGCAGGACCTCCGGACGGTGCTCACCTGCCTCACGCTCCAGGGTGAGGGCATCCGCCTCGCCCCAAACATGTCCGCGACGAAGATCGCGGCCATCCTCGACGAGATCGACCCCGACCGGGAGCGGGCGGCGGCGGGAGAGCTGTGCGCGGGGACGATCGACAGCTGGGTCGCCTGGACGCTCGCGGGCGGCAGCGGTGACGGTGGCGGCAGCGGTGGCGGGCCCGACGGCGGGGGTCTCGGCCCGCTGCACGTCACCGACGCCACCAACGCCGCGGTGACCGGCATGCTCGTCTCCGGCGACGCGGGCAGATGGGACGTGTGGGACGAACGGGTCCTCGGCGCCCTCGGCATCCCCGAGGCCCTGCTCCCCGACGTGGTCGACTCGTGCGGCCGGATCGGCGAGGCCGTCGCGCTCCCCGGGGCCCCGCCGATCTGCGCCCTCATCGGCGACCAGCAGGCATCCCTGATCGGGCAGGGCTGCACGCGGCCGGGCCTCGCCAAGGCGACCTTCGGCACCGGGGGCATGCTGGACCTTTGCGACGGGCCCGAACCCCCCAGCCGCGCCGCGCGCGGGGAGGCGGGAACGTTCCCGGTGGTCGCGTGGCGCCGCGAGGGGCGGCTCACCTGGGGCACCGAAGCGATCATGCTGACGGCCGGCGCCTGCGTCGACTGGCTGCGCGAGGACCTCGAGCTCGTCGCGAGCGCCGAGGAGACCGAGACGGTCGCCGCCTCCTGCGAGTCGACCGGCGACGTCTGGTTCGTGCCGGCCCTCATGGGCATGGGTACTCCGGTGTGGGACTTCGGCGCCAGGGGCGCGCTCGTCGGCCTCACGCGCGGCACGGGTCGTCCCGAGATCGTCCGTGCGGTGCTCGAGGGCGTGGCGCACCGGGGCGCCGATCTGCTGGAGGCGGCGGAGTCGGACGCCGCGACCGCTGTCGCCTCGCTCAGGGTGGACGGCGGCATGAGCGCGAACCGCGTGTTCGTCCAGGCGCTCGCGGACGCCTGCGGGCGGCCCGTCGAGCTCTCCCGCGAGCTCGAGGCGACGACCGTCGGCGCGGGGCTCCTCGCCGCTGTGGCGATCGGCGCTCTCGGGGGGACCGACGAGATCGCCGACGCCTACCTGCCGAGGGCGATCGTCGAGCCCCGCTTGTCGGCGGATGCCCACCGGGCCTGGCGCGACAGGTGGCTCGAGGCGCGGGAACGGGCGGCCCGCACGATCCCCGACCTGTCGGGCATCGAGTTCTAGAGGGAGCCGGGTGACGCCGCGGCCGACGCCGGCAGTGGGGGCGGGTGCTCCCGGGGAGCGTGCCGGCGACGCCGAGAGCGCAGAGCGTCCCGAGGACGCGATGGACCTGGCGGGCGCGGCGGCGCTCGCCCGCGCCCTTCACGACGCGGTCGGCACCGTCGTGCTCGGCGCCCGCGACGCGCTGACCATCGCGGTGTGCGCCGCGGTCTCCGGGGGGCACCTCCTCATCGAGGACGTCCCGGGGACCGGCAAGACCGTCCTTGCGCGGACCCTCGCCACCGCGCTCGGTGCGGAGCTCTCGCGCGTCCAGGGCCACAGCGACCTCCTCCCGACCGACGTCACCGGCGTCTCCGTCTACTCCCCAGACACGGGCGACTGGCGCTTCCATCCCGGCCCCGTGTTCGCGCACGTGGTCCTGCTCGACGAGCTGAACCGCACCCCGCCGAGGACCCAGTCCGCACTCCTCGAGGCGATGGCCGAAGAGCAGGTCACCGTGGACGGATCGCGCTGGCCTCTCCCGCGCCCGCACCTCGTGATCGCCACCCAGAACCCCGGCCAGCTCGGCACCTTCCCGCTCGTCGAGAGCCAGCTCGACCGTTTCGCGCTCTCGACCCAGCTCGGGTACCCCGACGTCGAGACGGAGCTCGACCTCGCCATGGGCGAGGGCGGGCGGGACGCACTCGTGAAGCTCCGCCCCGTCTGCTCGACCTCGGAGTGGGGCCGGCTCGTCGACGCGTGCGCCACGGTCCGTGTCGCTCCCGACGTCGCGTCCTACGCGGTGAGGCTCGTACGCGCCACCCGGGACGCCGACGCCGTGCGGCTCGGCGCGAGCCCGCGGGCGTCGATCACCCTCGTGCGCTCGGCGCAGGCGCACGCGCTGTTGGACGGCAGGGCGTACGCCATCCCCGACGACGTCCAGGCGGTCGCGGTCGCCGGCCTCGCGCACCGGCTGGTCTCCGACGTCCTGCCGGACCAGCGCGCGAGCGTGGTGCGCGAGGTGTTGCGATCCGTGCCCACGCCGCGGCCGTGACGCGGCGCCGGCTGCCGCGGCCCCGGCGGGCGGCGATGCCGGTCGCAGCGAGCGCCGCCGCCCTCGGCATCTGGGGAGCGGTCGCCCACGACTCGGGGGCAGGATGGGTGCAGGCGATCGGGACCCTCGTCGCGGGCACGCTCGTCGTCGGGATGTTCGCGCCCGCGGTCGCCGTCATGCGGGTCCGGTGCCGGATCGCGGCACCGGTGCGCCACGCATCCGCCGGCTCCCCGGTGAGCATCGAGTTCCTCGCGAGCGCCCCCGTGGAGGTCGAGCCGCTCGACCCGCCCGGGCCGCCGACGATGGTCCGCGCGGGGGGCGGGCGAACGACCGTCGAGATCCGGCCGGCACACCGAGGTCTGCTCGACCACTGCACGGTCATCGTCGCAAGCGCGGCGCCGTTCGGCATCTTGTGGTGGACGCGTTCGGTGACCCTGGCGCTCCCCCGCCCGCTCCTCGTTGCGCCGCGCGTGGGCAGCGAGGAGGTCACGCCTGGCGTCGCACGGCCCCGGGTCGAGGGGCCGCTCGCGGCACCGGGGCGCAGTACAGAACCGCGCGGCGTCCGCCCCTACGAGCGCGGCGACCGGCGCGCGCTCGTGCACTGGCCCGCCAGCGCGCACACCGGCTCGCTGATGGTCCGCGCCACCGAGCGGCAGGCGCCGCATGCCGCCGTCGTCGACGGCCGGCTTCCCTCCGACCCCGAGGCTGCCGAACGCCACGCCGAACGCGTCATGGCGACGGTCCGAGCCCACTTGCTCGCAGGCGCGCGCGTCGAGCTCGAGACGATCGAGCCCCAGGGAGCGGTGACCGCACCCGTCGTCTCGCTGTCCGATGCCGGCGCGCGGCTCGCCCTCGCGCTCCCACGGGTGCGGTGAGCGCGTTGCAGCTCCTCCGGCGTCCCGGGAGGACATGGCCGGCCGAGGACTCCGTCGTGCTTCGGGCCGCGGCCGCCGGGGCGGTATGTGTCGCCCTCGCCGCCTGCACCGCCGAGGGCGAGCTGTCCGGGTGGTTCGCAGCCGGTGCCGCCGCCCTCGTGTGCGCGGGCGGGATCTTCTCGTATTGGCGCCGGTCGCGCCCGCTCCCGTACCTGAAGGTCTTCCTCAGCGCCGCGATGGTGGGCGCCTTCGTGTGGTTCTTCGTCACCGTGTCCAAAGAGGCTGCCGCCGGCCAGTTGAGCGCGGTGGAGACGCCGCTCGCCGCGCTGTTCGGCGCGATGCAGGCGGCGCACGCGTTCGACATGCCGTCGCGCCGCGATCTCGGATTCTCCATCGCCGGTTCCTCGACGCTCATTGCCGTCGCCGGAGCCCAGGCCATCGACCTCTCGTTCGCCGTCTATGTCGCCTTGTGGGCGGCATTCGCACTTGCGGGCCTTCACGCGACGTGGTCGTCCATGACCGGCGGCCGCGCACCGCGCCCGGTCGCCGTCCTCACGTCGACCGCCGCGGCCCTGACGGTCGCCTCCCTCCTCGTCGCGTTCCTCCCGACGCCGCAAGCACCGAGCTTCTCGTTCTCCCCGGACCTCGGCGCGACGGGCTCCGGCGCCGTCGGCCAGCCGTCGCGCGTCGTGCCGGCGGCGCGCACGGCAGCGAGTGGTCCGGCGTCGGCGAGCGGGCCGACCGGCGTCGGCGGATACCTCGGCTTCGCTGGACCGCTCGACACTGCGCTGCGCCCGGGCCTCGGCAACGAGGTTGTGCTTCGGGTCCGCGCCGACCGCCCCACCTACTGGGTCGCCGAGACCTACGACTCCTGGTCGGGCAGGTCATGGACCGCTCCCCGCCGATCGCCGCCTCCGGGGGGAACGCGGCCGGACGGGGCGCCGGCCGGACCATGGACCGCCCTTTCCGGCGGCTCCCCCTTCGTCGTGACGCCGAGCGACGTCCCCCTCGCGCCGGCCGGCAACGGCGTCACGCGCTCCGACGCGGCGGACGGCAGCTCGGGCGCCCAGCCCGACTACCAGACGTTCTACCTGGCGGCGCCTGCGTCGAACCTGGTGCTCCACGCGGATCAGGCGACGGCGGTATGGCTCCCCACCCCGCGCATCTACGTCAGCGCGGACGGCACGATCCTCACGGGCCGCGCGCTCGGCCCCGGGTCGGTGTACAGCGTGCTCTCGACAGTCGACACTCCCGGCGACCGCGCGCTCGCCACCGCGAACGGGACCCCGGGTCTCACAGCCAGTCTTCGCCGCCAGGATCTCGAGCTCCCCTACGCCTACCCGCGCGTCGCCGCGCTGGCGCGACGCGTCACCGCGGGCCATGCCACCGTCGTCTCCAAGGTCGTCGCGCTCGAGCACTGGATCGGCGCGCACACCGTGTACACGCTCGATGTCCCCCCGCTTGCAAGGGGTCAGGACGCCGTGAACCAGTTCCTCTTCGGCTCGCGTCGCGGGTTCTGCGAGCAGATCAGCACCTCGCTCGCGGTGATGCTGCGAACGCTCGGCATCCCCGCACGTGAAGCGGTCGGCTACGTGCCCGGACGCTTCGACCCGCTCGCGGGCCTCTACGACGAGCAGGCGAAGGACGCGCATGCGTGGGTGCAGGTCTGGTTTCCCGGTTTCGGCTGGCAGAGCTTCGACCCGACCACCTACGTGCCGAAGGCCACCCCCTCGACGGCCTCCACCATGGGCCAGATCCTCGCGGCCGTACTGCGGCGGGTGCCCGCCGTGCCGGTGGTCGCAGGAGCAGCGGCGCTCGTGCTCGGGGTCGCCGCTCTCGTATGGCGCAGGCGCCGCCCGCGCACGTGGCGAGCCAGGGTGACCCGGGAGCTCGAGCGCGCGGCGCGGCGGGCGGGCATCCCCCCTGCGCCCGGTGCGACGCTCTGTGCGCTCGCTGCCGCGCTCGACGACGCGCTCGACGATGCGCTCGGCGATGCGCCGCCCGACGGCGCGCGCGGCGACGCGCCCGGCAGGTGGCACGGGCTCGCCCACGCCGAAGCGGCCGACTCCGAATCGGCCGACTCCGGAGTGCCCGAGTCGTCCCCGTCGCCCGCCACACCCGGTAGCTGTCGCCGGGCGGCCGAGCTCGCGTGGGCCGCCACCGACGCGGCATGGGGCGGACGGGACGTCCCGAGACGCACCGGCCGGCGTTACGTGTTGGCGGCTCGCCACTTGCGGCGCCGGGCGCGCCACCACGCACGTCGCCACGCAGCCGCCCGCGGCGCCGTCCGGGCCGATGTCAGCTCTTGGCCGTGAGCAACGCCACCCCGTCGTCGAACGACGCGCCACCGACAAGGAGGGGCCGGAAGGCCATGAGCTGGCGGGGCCGCGACACCGCGAGCACTCCGCTCAGGCGTCCGTTCCGCCCGTAGACGGCGACGAACTTCCCGTCCTCGGCTTCGAGGGCGCCGTCGACCACCGCGACCTCGTCGCCCGGGTCCGGATGGCCGAGGACCTGGATCCGCAACCCGTACTGGTCGGACCAGAAGTACGGGACGGGGTCGAACGGCTGGGCGAGCGCGCGTCCCGCCAGGAGGCTGCGCGCCGCGGCGGTCCCCATCTGCGAGGCGACCTCCCAGTGCTCGATCCGAACGGACTGCTCCTCGCCGAGATGGCGCCAGGTCCACCGGCACAGGTCGCCCGCGCACACGACGCCGTCAGCGGCGAACAGCGCGGCGTCGCACTCCACGCCGTCGGCGACGTGCAGGCCCGAACCACCGAGCCACTCGGTGTTCGGCACCACGCCGATCCCCACGACCACGACGTCGGCAGGGAGCACGTTGCCGTCGACGAGTGCCACCTCGTAGGGCGCGCCGCCCCGTCGCTCGAGCGGCCGCACCTCGGTGACGGCGGCGCCCGTGCGGAGCGTGACGCCGTGACGCAGGTGCAGGTCGCCCAGTGCGCCGCCGACGAGCTCACCCAGCGCCGTCTCGAGCGGGACGGGCAGTGCCTCGAGCACGGTGACGGCGCAGGCGAGCTCCGTGCAGGTCGCCGCCACCTCCGAGCCGATGAAGCCCGCGCCGACGACGACGACCCTGCAGCCCTCCCCCGCCGCGAGGACCGCTGCGCGCAGTCGCTCGCAATCGTCGATCGTGCGCACCACGGCGACGCCCTCCGACGCCTCGGTGCCGCGAAGCCGACGCGGCCGCGCCCCGGTCGCGACCACCACGCCGTCGGCCTCGAGCACGGTCCCGTCGTCGAGCGTCACCCGGCGCGCCGCCGCGTCGAGACCTTCGGCCCGTCGGCCCAGCCGGAGGTCGATCCCGAGCTCGACGATCCGGTCCCGATCCGCGAGCACCGTACGCTCGGGGGGCCAGGTGCCGGCCAGCACCTGCTTGGAGAGCGGCGGGCGGTCGTAGGGGTAGTGCATCTCCTCGCCGACCATCACGAGCGAACCGGCGAAGCCGCCTTCCCGGAGCTCCTGCGCGGCCCGCAAGCCGGCGAGCGACGCGCCCGCGACCACGACCGATCCGTCACGAGGCAACGGCCCGCCCGCGTCGGCGCTCATCGTCCGAACATCGCCAGCCACTCCTCCGCCGAGCGCGGTCGGAAGACCACGTTGGTCCTGCGAGTCTCCCCCATCGACGCGGAGGGGACCTCGGCGTAGCGGTGGCCGGGGTACACGAGGGTGCCGTCGGGAACCTTCACGAGGCGCTGCGTGAGGGACTCGTACAACGCCTCGGGGTCGCCGCCCGGGAGGTCGGTCCGCCCGCACCCCTGGAGGAAGAGCGTGTCGCCCGACACGAGGTGCCCGTCGACGAGGAAGCACTGGCTCCCGGGCGTGTGCCCGGGAGTATGGACGAGCTCGACCGCGACCTCGCCCACCGTCACGACGTCGCCGCCGTCGTGCGCGACGAGCTCCGCGTCGCTGACGCCAGTCGCGCGCACGACCCACGGCACCTCGGCACGCTGGACATGGACGGGCACCTGCACGCGCTCGAGCAGCGCCGCGATGCCCTCGACCTCCCAGCCCATGGCGGACCCGCCGACATGGTCGAAGTGGTAGTGGGTGGCGAGGACGCCGGCGCACCGCATCCCGTCGGACTCGACGATCCCGAGGAGCTCCTCCACGCGGTAGGCGGGGTCCACGAGGAGCGCCTCACCGGTCGCTCGGTCCCCCACCGCGTACACGAAGTTCACCATCTGGCGCGCGACGGGGTCATCCTCGGCGAAGTCCTGCCCCGAGAGGAGCTGTCGGAAATAGAGGCGGCCGGTGGGCGCCGGGTCGTCCATCAGAACAACCCGGGCGTCTCGTCGTCCCCGTCGTCGACGTGCTCTCGTGCCGGACCCTGGGCGGCCACCTCGTCCGCCCCGGCGGGAGCGTCCGGATCGGGCGGCTCGTCGTAGGTCGGGTCCCCGGCTTCCCGCTGGTCGTCGGCCAGCTCCCCGAGGACGGCGGTCAGCCGGGGGACGAGCTGCTCGACCTGCATCTGGGTCCGCCGCAGCCGCGCGTCGAGCTCTTCGATGATCGCGGTCGCGCGCACGAGTCGGCCGACGAGCAGATCGATGTCGACCTCCCTTCCCTCGAAGAACCCGACGATGGCGTCGAGCTCCGCGCTCGCCTCGGTGTAGGACATCTCCTCCACGGGCCGGTCGCCCAGCCCGGCGCGTTCGTCCATGGACGTTCCCATCACGCCTCCACTGGCTCGGCCTCGTGCTCCTGTTCGCGCAACGCTCTCACGGCCGCCCTGGCTCCACCGCGTCGACCACCGACCGGACCGTGCCGTCGGCGAAGCGCGTCACGAGCCGCTGCCCGGACTCGACCGCCTGGGATCGGCGCACGATCCGGCCGTGCTCGTCGAGGGTGAGGGTGTAGCCCCGTTCGAGCTGACGGTCGACGTCGTACGCGGCGACGAGCCGGCGCCACGTGACGAGCTGATCACGCGCATACTCGATCCTGTGCTGTGCGAGGGGCGCGACCCGTCCCCCTCGTGCCACCGCCGAGGTCCACGCGTCGTCGAGCACCCGAGGTGCGCAGCGTCCGATGACGTCCCCGCGCCGAACGAGGTGCTCTCGCTGCCGGTCGACCAGATGTCGCGCCATCGCACAGAGCCTGGACCTCGCGCCGTCGTGGTCGCGCCGCGACGACGTGAGCAGGTCCGCGGCGCGCCGGGCGACCAGCGCGGCGGCGGTCGCGACCGAGTCCTCCCACCACGTCCGCACCCGCTGCACCAGCTCCCGGCCGCAATCGGTCGGCGTGATGCACGAGCGGTTCGCGACGACGTCGGCGACCGACTCGTCCCCCGTGTGCCCGATGCCGGTCCACACCGGGACCGAGGACGACGCGACCGCCCTGGCCACGGTCTCTGCGTCGAACGCCGCGAGGTCCGCCTTGGACCCCCCGCCGCGCACGACGACGACGACGTCGAGGTGCTCGGGGCCGAGGGCGGACAGCTTGCGGATCGCTGCGGCGATCGCCGAAGGGGCGGCCCGGCCCTGTACCGTCGCCCGCGCCACGTGGACCGAGAAACCGAACGCCGACGAGGCGAGCTGACCGACGAAGTCGCGGAAGCCCTCGGTGTCCGGGCTCCCCACGAGACCGATGCGGAGCGGCACCTCGGGCACGGCGAGCGCGCGGTTCCGCGTGAGCAGCCCTTCGGACTCGAGGGCACGCAGGAGCGCAGCACGCTTGGCGGCCAGTCTCCCGAGCAACGCCGTGACGTCGATCTCGCTCAGGACGAAGCCGATCTCCGCCTTGGGCCGGTAGAAGTCGAGGGTGCCCCGGAGGATCACCACCATCCCGACCTGCAGCTCGACGCCCTCTCGCGCGAGCGCCGCGCGCATCGGCGCCCAGCTGGAATTCCAGCACTTGACCTTGAGGACGGGCGGCTGGCGCTCTCTCGCCGAGTCGGGGTCGACGAGGTCGATGTAGCAGTGGCCCCGACCCGCGCGCTGGTCGGACACCTTCTGGATCTCGCCCCGAACCCACAGCGCGCGTCTCCGCGGAAACGTCCGCTCGAGCGCGCCCTGCACCTCGTCGTAGAGGTCGGCGATCGAGAGGGCGTCGACGTGCTCGCCGACGAGCAGCTCTTCGCGCCCCTGGACCACGACGCCCACCATAGCGACGGGGTGTGCCCACCCTGTGGAGCGTGAGGAACGCGACCAACGCTGCCCGCTGCCGGGCCTGGACACCTCTGTGCGTGTGCAGTTGTGTGAGCCCGTTGTCTGAGCCCGTTGTCTGAGCCCGTGTCCTGGCAGAATGGGGTGGACGGTGAGTCGGCCGGGTGGCCGCGGCCAGGGTCGCGCCTCGTGCGCGGGACCGGGTCGAGGAAGGTCGGGACTCCGCAGGGCAGGGTGCTGGTTAACGGCCAGTCGGGGCGACCCGCAGGAAAGTGCCACAGAAAACAGACCGCCGATGGCGGGCCGGAGGCCCGCACAGGCAAGGGTGAAACGGTGCGGCAAGAGCGCACCAGCGGTCCGGGCGACCGGACCGGCTCGGTAAACCCCACCCGGAGCAAGGCCAAGCGTGGGACACGGGCGGCCCGTCCGCCCCGTGAGGGGCAGTCCCCAGGTAGGCCGCGTAGATGGATGGTCACCCGGGCCTCTTCGAGGCTCGACAGAATCCCGCCTACAGGCCGACTCACCGTCGTTCTGGAGCACTGGCGGGGCGCTCACCCCGCCACGGGGCAGGGAGGGACGGGGCGCGGCGCCGACGTCTGGAACGAGTTCAGCCGGCAGCTCGGTGCCCGGGCAGCGCCTCGCCACCCTTCCGGACGTCGGGTTTCC
>Ga0307373_10005305_pt1 | contig 21149 bp, 20 predicted proteins | sample OX2MG_FD_202534 | JGI IMG/M metagenome (GOLD analysis project Ga0307373, IMG submission 202534) | Soil microbial communities from Risofladan, Vaasa, Finland - OX-2 | ecosystem: Environmental > Terrestrial > Soil > Coastal area > Acid sulfate soil | place: Finland: Risofladan, Vaasa | collected...
GGTGCCCAGTGCCTGAGCTGAAAGGTAGGGGGCTGGTGATAGTCCACGTCGACGGCCTTGGCGCCGATTCGCTCGAGCAGGCGCTGCGGCAGGGCGACATGCCATTCGTCAAGAAGCTCATGGAGGCTGAGGGTTATGAGCTGCACCGTTACAGGTGCGGCATTCCGTCGACGACGCCGTTTGTGCAGGCGGGAATCCTGTACGGCGACAACTCGGAGATTCCGAGCTTCCGGTGGTGGGATCGCGAGCAGCAGCTGCTCGTGCAGTTCGGCGCCGGCTCCACCTTCAAGAAGGTGGCCGCCAAGTACTTCCAGGGCTGCCACCCGCTGACGCAGGACGGCGCGGCCATCGCCGCGTGCTACCCGGCCGGCGCCGCCGACACGTTTGGGATCGCTTACCAGGACCGGCGGTACTCGGGGCAGGAACGGGGATCTCGATCGGCGTGGCGGATCGTGCTGCCCTACCTCGCCAACCCGCTCAACCTTCTGGATCTGCTGTGGCACGGGCTCGATGCGATCGCCCAGACCGCTCTGGCCTTCGGCCGTGATCGGCTCAGCGGCAGGATCGCCGCGGGGACGTATGCCGTCACCGATGTCCTGGAGGAGATGTTTGTCCATCACATCACGCGCCACGCCGTCACGAGGGCCATGCGCGAGGGCTACTCGCCGATCTACGCCGGTTTCTACGCGTTCGACGAGACCGGACACGCATTTGGGCCGGACGACCCTTATGCAATGCGAATCCTCAGGCACGTCGATGACACGATCAGGAAGATCGCCAGGGCCCGCCAGGACCGGTATGAGCTGGTCGTGCTGTCGGACCACGGTCAGATCGACACGATCCCCTTCGGTCGCATCAGCACTAAAGCGTTTGGCGAGCTGGTAGCCGGCTGGCTGCCCGGGTACCGCGTCCAGGAGATGAAGGGCAAGGCATTCGGTCCGCCGGACGAAGAGGCAAAAGGCCGCGTCAACATCACGAACTCAGGCGGCCTGTCGCACATCTATTTCGCCGACCGACGGCAGCGGTTGACGTACTCGGAGCTGACGGCGCAGTTTCCTGGGCTGGCGCAAAACATCGCCGCGACCGACGGGGTGGCGCTGGTCATGGCGCGCGATGTCGACTCGGACGTGTTCCTGACCGGCGACCAGGAGCTACGCGCGGACGCGGTCAAGCCGGTGCTGACGAAGTTCGACGACCCGGACATCCTGCTCTCGCAGCTGTCGCGTCTGAACGCCTTTCACATGTCGGGCGACCTGGTCGTGTTCGGGGCGTTCAAGGAAGGCCGGCAAGTCAACTTCGAGAACCAGGCAGGAGGCCACGGCTCCATCGGCGGCGAGCAGGCCCACCCCTTCGTGCTCGCCAGGCGTGAGTGGGGGCTGGACACGAGCGCGGTGAATGGCGCGCACGAGCTGCACCCGATCTTGAGTGCGCTGCGGGACAGGCTGCGAGCTGGCGGCTGACTGGTGGAGAGGTATAAAGAGCCAAGAGACAACGCTCACGCCACTGAGGCACGGGTCGAACCGTAGGATTGGCCAATATGGCCGGTCACACATTGCTCGACGTGATTCAGCACGGCGCCCCGGCCGACCCGGCGATTACCGTCCCCGGGGGGGCCCGCCTCAACTATCGCGAGCTCCGCGAGCAGGTGGCCGCCGCGGCCGACCACCTGGCCCAGCTTGGCGTGGGCCGCAACGACCGGGTGGCGCTGGTGCTGCCGAACAGCGCCGAGGCGATCGTCCTGTTTCTGGCGGCCGCCACGGCGGGCACGGCGGCTCCGCTGAACGCCGCCTATAAGGAGGACGAGTTCCGCTTCTACCTGCAGGACATCGGCGCGACAGTCCTTATCGTCCCGCCCGGGCAGGGCGAAGTCGCGCGCCGCGCGATGCCCTCTGGTGTTGCCCTGGTCGAAGCCCACATGGACGGCCACGGCGCCTTGGTGATGGACAGCGATGCTCCACGCGACCAAACCAGGTCTGCCGGAGCGCCGGGTGACGACGACGTGGCCCTTGTGCTGCACACGAGCGGAACCACCAGCCGCCCCAAGCTAGTGCCGCTACGGCACCGCAACCTGTTCGCTTCAGCCGCCAACATCGCGAGCACCTACCGTTTGGCTCCAAGCGATGTCGCGTTTTGCGTGATGCCGCTGTTCCACATTCACGGCCTCATGGCCTCGACGGTGGCCACGTTCCGCTCCGGCGGCCAAGTCGTCGTGCCGCCGAAGTTCGACCCGATGACGTTCTGGCCGGCGCTGCATGACCACCACGCCAGCTGGTACTCGGCGGTCCCGACGATGCATCAGTTGCTGCTCATGCGCAACCGCGGCGAGAGGCCGCCCGGCGCAGAGGGCCTGCGGTTCATTCGCTCGAGCTCTTCCGCCCTGTCGCCCGAGACGATGGCCCAGCTGGAATCGAGATTCGGGGCGCCGGTGATCGAGGCCTACGGGATGACCGAAGCCTCGCATCAGATGGCATCCAACCCGCTGCCGCCGGCTGCCCGCCGGCCGGGCACGGTGGGCACGGGAACGGGCGTGCGGATCGGCATCATGACCGACAAGGGCGAGCTGCTCCGGGAAGGCAGCGTTGGAGAAGTCGTGATCCGGGGACCGAACGTGATCGACGGCTACTCGAACAACCCGGAAGCCAATGCGGCATCGTTCGTCGACGGCTGGTTTCGCACCGGCGACCAGGGCACTCTGGACGCCGGCGGATACCTTTCGCTGATTGGGCGCCTCAAAGAGATGATCAACCGCGGGGGCGAGAAGATCGCGCCACGAGAGATCGACGACGTCCTCATGCAGCACCCAGCTGTCGGTAAGGCTGTCGCCTTCGGCTCGCCGCATCCCACCTGGGGCGAGGAGGTGGTCGCTGCAGTGGTGCTGAAGGAGCCGGTGGCCGAGAAGGAGCTGATAGCTTTCGCACGCGAGCGCCTGGCCGATTACAAGGTGCCGCGGAAGATCTATATCGTCGACAAGATCCCAACCACGGACACGGGCAAGGTCCAGCGCCGTTCGGTCGCCGCAGCTTTCAATCCACAGGGGGGTGCGCAGGATCTGGCTCCGCCAGGCCCGCGCCGTGAGGAGGGAGGCCCCCCCTCCAACTTGAAATGACGCCATGAGCGTCGCCATCGTCGGCGCCGGCGCGATCGGAGGCCTGCTCGGTGCCTATCTCTCGCGCGGCGGCGAAGACGTGATCCTGATCGCCCGCGGTCCGCATCTCGCGGCGATGCGGAGCCGCGGCGTGACCGTGCGCAGCGCCGGCGAAGAGTTCACCGCCCGGCCCGAGTGCACCGACGACATGAGCGCGATCGGCCACGCCGGCGTCGTCTTTCTCACCCTGAAGGCCCATTCGATACCCGCTGTCGCAAAGACCATCGGCGCGAACCTCGGGCAGAGCGCGTGCATAGTCGGAGCGCAAAACGGAATCCCGTGGTGGTACTTCGAGGATCGTCACCTCGAGTCGGTCGATCCCGGCGGAGTGATCGCGCGACACATTCCGTACCGCAAGGTCGTCGGGTGCATCGCCTACCCGGCGGCCCAGGTGGTCGAGCCGGGAGTCATCGAGCACCTCGAGGGCCACCGATTCACGCTTGGCGAACCGGATGGCTCGCGGAGCGAGCGAGTCCAGGCGATCTCTTCGATGCTGGTCAAAGCCGGGCTGAAGGCGCCGATCCAGACGCGGATACGCAACGAGATCTGGCTGAAGCTCCTCGGCAACGCGACCCTCAATCCATTGAGCGTCCTGACGCGCGCGACCCTCGACGCGATCGTCACGTCACCGATCACCAGCGACCTCGTCCGGACATTGATGGAGGAGGTGGACGCGGTGGCGACGGCGATGGGGGTCGAGGTCGCGCTGACCATCGACAAGCGGATGGCCGGGGCCGCCGCGACGGGCGATCACAAGACTTCGATGCTCCAAGATCTCGAGGCCGGACGTTCCCTCGAGTTGGATGCGCTGGTGGGCTCAGTCATCGAGCTTGCCGACGGCGCCGGAGTGCCAGTGCCGACGCTGCGAACCGTCTTCAAACTCACGAAGCTCCTGGACAAATCCCGCCACCCCGGCAAATTGCCAGCCCGACTCTAGAATCCCGGCAACTGGCGCGCCAGTTGGCCGGGGTTCCCCGGCCATGACTTTGGTCTATCGATCACCTGGTCGTCGCCTGGAGAAACTAATCGTGAATAGACCCAATCCAATAACCGGAAAGAGAGCAGGCGTGTGCGAAGCGCCCTTTTTTAATCCATTCTTCGCGGGTGCCGCGCCGCGACGAACTTGTTTCGCAGCGTGCCGATGCCCTCCACCTCGGCCTCGACCACATCGCCGACATGGATGAACTCCGCCGGCTTGCGCGCGAAGCCGACGCCATCGGGCGTCCCGGTGGCGATCATCATCCCTGGCAGAAGCGTCATGCCCACCGAGACCCACTCGATGATGGAGTCCACCGGATGGATCATCTCGGAGGTGGTCCCGTCCTGTTTGAGAGTCCCATTGACGGTGAGCCGCAGGTTCAGCGCCTGCGGATCCTCGATCTCGTCGCGGGTAACCACCCACGGCCCGCTCGGGCACGATGCGTCAAGGCTCTTGCCCTTGAAGTACTGGCCACCCCAGTCGCTCTGGATGTCGCGAGCTGTCACATCGTTGATGACCGTGTAGCCGAAAACGTGCTCGAGCGCTTCCGCCTTGGTGATGTTGATGCCGGCCTTGCCGATGACCACCCCCAGCTCGACCTCCCAGTCGATCTCCTCGCTGACCCCGGCGTCGATGGGGATCTCGGCGTTCGGTCCGGTGATGGACGTTATCGCCTTGGAGAAGACCGTCGGCGGCTTCGGCTTCTCGCCCTTGGCAGCGGTCTCGGCGGCGTGCTTGGCGTAGTTGCGGCCGATGGCGATGACGTTCCCCCTGGGCGGGTCGAGTGGCGCCAGCACCTTGACGTCGGTGAGCGGATGGGCGATCGGCGCGCCCGCTGACGGCTTCAGCTTCGCCACGAGCTGCTTGACCGAATCCATACCCGCGTCGCCGGCGTCGATCAGCGCCATCATGTCCGCCGGTGGCGGCGCAGAGCCGGTGATGGCGGCAAGCTCGGTGAGATCGATGACGGTTTCGGATCGCTCGCCGGCCAGGACTCCAAGCCGGCGGCCGCTTTCGTGTTCGAACATCAAAAGGCGCATGCGGTCAATCCTCCTGAACCGGGGGTCCGGCTCCTAGAAACAGGGCCTCGAAGTCAGAGCGTTCGAGGAGATCTTTGGGGCGCCCCTCCAATCGAGCGACGCCGGAAACGAGAACGACTGTCCAGTCCGCGATCTCGAGAGCCGCGCGGGCCCTCTGCTCGACCAGGAGCACGGCCTTGCCGGCATCGGCCAGCCGCCGGACCTGGTCGCGAAGCACCGCATCCGCGAGGATCGGCGCGAGGTTGGCGGTCGGCTCATCAAGGATGAGCACGCGGGGATCCAGCATGAGGACGCGGCCTATCGCGAGCATCTTCCGCTCGCCTCCGCTGAGCTTGTCGGCGCGTCGCTTCATCATCGGAGCCAGTGCGGGGAAGACCTCGCAAACACTATTGATCCGCGCCGGTAGCGCGGTGTCCTTCAGGAGATACCCGCCCATCTCCAGGTTCTCTCTTACCGTCAGCGGTTCGAAGATGTCCTGCACCTGAGGAACGTAGCCGACGCCTCGTTTCGCGAGGTCTTCTGGCGTATGGCCCGTAACGTCATCGGCTCCGAGCAGGATCTTGCCGCTGATCAGTCTCAAGATCCCGACCAGGCTCTTAAGCAGCGTGCTCTTCCCGGCGCCATTCGGTCCGATCACGGCGACGATCTCGCCTGAGCCGACCGCGATGGATACCTCGCGGACCACGGGCACGGCACCGTAGCCGGCTGTGATCCTATCTGCGCGCAGGATGGCTGGGGGTCGATCCCCCACCACCGCCGGCCTATCCAACGAGGTACGCGTCGACAATCTCTTTCTGCTGCCTCAGATACGCCATCGTCCCGGTACCGATCACCTTGCCTTGGGCCATCACGGTCACCGAATCGCAAAGCTCCTCGACCAGGTGCAGCTCGTGCTCGACCATCAGGATGGTCAGCCCTTCCGTCCGCAACTCCTGGAGGTAGTGCTGGATCTCGACAACGATCGATGGATGAACGCCCGACATCGGCTCGTCGAGGAGAAGGACCCGCGGTTCGAGCATCAGCGCGCGCATGATCTCGATCAAGCGTTTCTGGCCGCCGCTCATGGTGCCTGCGTAGTCCGACTCTTTGGCGGTCATGCCGAAACGCTTGAGCAGACCACGCGCCTGATCGACCAGACGGCGTTCATCGCCGATCCAGTAGCTCTTCCCCAGGAGCGCGCCCCAAAGGGAGTCGCCGCGATTGTGCGGGCCGGCCACGAGCAGGTTCTCAAGGACGGTAAGGCGAGCGAACTCAGATGGCAGCTGGAAGGTGCGCACCAGGCCTCGCCGGGCGCGCGCATACGCGGGCGTTCGCGTCACGTCTTGGCCGTCAAAGATGATGCGGCCACCAGAGGCTGGGAGAGTGCCGGCAAGAACCGCGAGAAATGTTGACTTGCCAGCTCCGTTGGGGCCGATCAAGCCGGTGATCTTTCCTTTCGGAACCTCGATCGACACGCCATCCACTGCCAACACGCCATCGAAATGGCGGTAGACGTCGGAAGCCGCCAGCAACGCGCGGTCAGGACTTGAGGACACGTTCTGGATCCTCACGAACCGGAGCTCCCTCGAACACACGCCGCGGCTCCGGCCGCACGCCTTCAGGCCGAAACCACAGGAACCCGATGATGAGCAGGCCGATCGCCACCCACTGCATCGCCGGGATGAGATTGGGAGGCGGCACCCAGCCGCCGATGGTCGGTGGCATCATCCGCGTCGCCTCTTCGAAACCGACGGGCACGAGGAGTGCCCCAAGGATCGCGCCGACGTTGTTGCCGCGCCCGCCGACGATGACCGCGGCGAAAAGGATGATCGTCTCGGGGTAAAGCCAGACCGACGGAGCCCACACCGCGATGTAGCCCACCAGGATCGCACCAGAAAGCCCGGCGATGACGCCGCCGACGATGAAGACGGTCATCTTGAGCTGGACCGGGTTCTTGCCGATGGCTGTGGCCGCCACCTCGTGCTCCCGCATCGCCCGCAGGCTCCGGCCGAAGGGCGAGTTGACGATCCTGGAGGCCACCCACCAAACGAGCAATACGCACGGCACGGTCAGCGCGACGTATAGAAGCTGGTAGCTCTGGGCGAGGGGGTCGACCTGGTCGGAAAACGGGCCCGGCACCTGCGCGATCCCGGCTGCGCCGTTGAGAAATGCCCGGGCATTGGTGATCACGGAGTTCGCGATCACCGAAAGGACGAGCAGGGAGATGGCCTGGTAGTCGGTTCTCAGCTTCCTGAGCACGACCAGGCCGACTGGGATAGCGAGCAGCCCGCCCACGACCGCACCACCGATCCAGGGCATTGGGAACGGAAGCTGCAACCCGCCGATATAAGTCTGGTATCCACCGTATGCATTGTCGGGCGGCATCGACAGCACCGCGGCGGTGTATGCGCCGGCCGCCTGGAACACGATGAAACTGAAGTTGACGATGCCCGAGACCCCGAACTGAAGGTTGAGCGCAATGCAGGCGATGATGTCGACGCCCGCGTAAACGGCCAGCGTGGCCGCGTAATAAGAGTTCATCCGGCCGCCGCCAGCGCGCCGCGCTTGGCGAGCATCCCCTGCGGGCGCAGCACCATCACCAGGACCAGGATCGCAAACGCCACGACCTGCTTGTATTCGGGGGCGATGGCCGCGGCGCTCAGCTCTGTCACCAGGCCGATGATCAAGGCGCCGATCATCGCGCCATATGGCTGGCCCGCCCCGCCCAGAACGGCGGCGGCAATGATCGTGATGAGGTAGCCGGCGCCGCTGGCGACGGAGAAGTTCTCCGAGTCCATCCCGGCAACCACACCCGCCACTCCGCACAGCGCTCCTGTGATCAGCCAGACCACGCTGATCACGCGCTGAGTCGGAATGCCGCAGTTACGGGCCAGGGTTGGGTTGGCCGCTGTGGCGCGCATGGCTTTCCCCAATCGCGTGTACGTGAGCAAGCCGTGGATCGCGGCCATCAGGATCGCGGCGACCACGATGATTGCGATCTGGGCGGCAGTCAGCACCAACCCGTTCCAGCGCAGGAGCTGGCCCTGGTCGATCACGTACGAGGACGTGTCATACCCGACGAGCGGGAGCATCAGGTTGGCGATCATCAGGGACGCCGCCAGGGAGATGATCACCATGCCGATGAGGTTCGTCCCCTTGCGCTGGAAAGGGGTGTAAAGGAATCGGTTGAGCAGGTAAGAGAGCGCCGCGCCGGCGAGGGCGCCGGCGATCATGGCGACCCAGATATTGACGCCGGCCTGGTTCACGTAGAACGCCGCGTAGCCGCTGACCATCATGACCTCGCCGTAGGCGAGGTTGATCATGTTGGTGATCCCGAACTGCATGGTGAAGCCGACTGCCGCGATCGCGATCACGGAGGCGCTGATCAGGCCGAAGCCAAGCGCCGCTACATAAAGTTCCACGGCGCTTGGCTCCAGTTGCTAAGTTGTCGGGCTATGCGTTGCCGCCCGCGTCGATGATCTGCTGGGTCTGGGCCTGGGTGAGCTGGCCGATCACGACCTCGTTGCCGTTCTTGTCCATCGTCACCAGGTTGTAGCCCTGCTGGGAATTGTTCCACTGGTTGAAGTTGTTCTCGCCGGCGGCGCCGACGTATCGGATCGACTTGCCGGCTTTAAGCTCGGCCACTCCATCCTTGAATGTGTTGACGACCGTGGCGCCGGGGACGCCGTTCGCAATGTCGAAGATTTTCGGGTTGTAAACGGTGGGATCGCTGCTGTTGGCGGCCACCATCGCCAGGGCGTCCAAGATTATCCCGTCGTACAGGTGGACGGTCGGGCTCTTGCCCTTGTAGGTGAGCGCCTGCGAGCCAGAGTACTTCGAGTCGGCGGCCGTCAACTGGGTGACGAACTCGTCGTAGCCGGGGCCCTGCAGTGAGAGGGCGAGATCCACCGCCGTGTAATTCGCCTCAAAGTCAGGGAGCCCGATGGCTGTGACGACCTGCTTGAACCAGACCGGGTCGATGGTCGCGCTCGTGCCGATGAACGGAATCATCTTGCCGCCGTTCAGCTGCTTTACCTCTCCGAGGTAGGTGCCGGCTGAGCCGATGGTTTCGGTGAGGATGACGTCAGGATGCGTCAGCAGCATCTTTTGGACCTCGGTCCGGTACGACGAGGCGCCCAGGTGGATGGCCTGGTTGATGGCGATGTTCACACCAAGCTTGTTCAGAGCGGCCACAGCGGGCCCGACGAACGTCTGCGAGCCGATGTCATCGCCGAATACCAGCGCAATATTCTTGTAGGGGGCATGACCCGGACCGAAGAGTGCGCTGCCGATCATCGCGTAAGCATCGAACGAGTCGGGCGGTACGAGCCGGTGGAAGTACTTGAAAGTCGTCTTGTTGAACTCCGACTGGCCGGTCATGCAGGTCATGGGGATGTGGGACCGGTCGAGGATCGGGACTACCGTGGATGCTTCATCGGAAGTGCAGCCGACCACCCCCATGAGGTTGGAGTTGCTCGAGATCATCGCGTTGGCCGCCGGCACTGCGTCGGCCGGTTCGCCGCGAGTGTCGAACTGCTGGCAGCTCACCTGGCGGCCGCCGACGCCACCGGCGCCGTTGATCGAGAGGGCGGCCGCGTAGCAGCCGGCGAGGTACCGGGGACCAAAGCTGGCGTCGGCACCCGAGAAGGGCGCAAGCACGCCGACGAGCAGCGGGCCGGAGCCCAGTCCGCCGGTGCTCGAGGTGCCTCCGCCGCAGGCCGCCAGAACCACCAGGGCTGCGATGACTGACAAGAGCCGGGTTGAGTTCAAATGCTGACGAACGGCTGGTTGAAACCTGTTCACCTTCGTTCCTCGCTTATGACCACTGGCCGACTAAGGATTGTCGACAATTCTATGCACAATCCGCCCCGACTGCCGCATATTCTTAGCGGCGGGAATATCGGCATGGCAAGCGCATCGTCAGCAGTGACTGAGGTTCCGGCCGCTTCAGCCGAAAAAGCGGCTCGAGGCGGAGCCAGCGCGTACTTGAAGCTGCGCGAGGCGATCGTGGACGGCCGTTTCCAACCCAATGAGCGGCTCGTGGAGGCCGACCTTGCCCGAACGTTCGGAGCGGGGCGCACAGCCATCAGGGCGGCGCTGGTCAGGCTGGATCAGGAAGGCCTGGTCGAGCGCCAACCCAATCGGGGCGCCCGCGTGCGGCTGGTTTCTGACCGGGAAGCGCTCGAGATCGAAGAGGTGCGCGTGGCGCTCGAACAGATGCTGGCCAGGCACGCCGCGACCCGGATCACCACGGGCGATGTCGAGCAGCTACGCCGGGTGCTAGACGAGATGACCTCCCGGGTGGCGGCCGGCGATCCGTTGGGTTACTCGGAGCTCAACTCCCGCTTCCACGAGATGATCTGGGCCATCGCCGACCAGGCCGTGGCGTCGACGCTGGTGGCCAACCTCAAATCGCAGAGCATCAGGTTCCAGTACCGCACGATCCTGCAGCCAGGCAGGCCCGACCGCTCGCTTCGAGAGCATGCCGAGATCGTCGACGCCCTCGCGTCGCGCGATCCAGACCGCAGCGAGGCGGCCATGCGCGAGCATTTGAGTCGGGTGGTCGAGACGCTCAAGCAGGCGATCGCCCGCCACCGCGCGCGCTAACTTTCTCCAGAGTGCTCCGGATCCTCACGGTCGCCGGCCTCATCCTGCCGCTTTCGCTCGACACCTTCGTGCTGGGCACCGCTCTTGGCGCGGCCGGCATCGCCAAGCAGGAGCGGTTGCGAATGAGCCTCATCCTGACCGCGTTCGAGGCCGGCATGCCGGTCATCGGCTTCCTCGCCGGCGCCGGGCTCGGCATCGCCGTCGGGGGGCTGGCCAATTACGCAGCCGCCGGCGTCCTCGCCGCGGTGGGAGTCTTGATGCTCTGGCGGCAAGGCGATGAGGACGAGGAGCAAAAGGTGCGGCTCCTCGAGTCGGCGCGCGGCTGGGCAGTTCTGGTCCTCGGCCTTGGGATCAGCGTCGACGAGCTCGCCATCGGGTTCGGCATGGGGCTGCTGCGGCTGCCCTTCCTTCTATTGATTGCGCTGATCGCGGTGCAGGCATTCCTGGCGGCGCAGCTTGGGATGCGGCTGGGGTCTCGGGTGGCGGAGAACGCGCGTGAAGCCGCCGGCAGGATCGCCGGCGGCCTGTTGATACTCGCTGCCCTCCTGCTGGTCGGCGAGCACATCGCCGGTGTCTAAGCGCTCTTGCCCTTCCAGTCCCTGAACGCTTTGACGAGCTCATCTTCGACCGTCCTGGGGACCGATGCCTCGGCCAGCTTGCCCACGACCTTTCTCGTTGCCTTCATCTGGGCGAGATACGCTTGGCAGCCATCGCACCCTGCCATGTGCGCCTCGAACCTGGCGCGATCCTCAGCCGCCAGCGCCCCATCGAGGTAGTCGGTCATGAGCTCGACCACCTGGCGGCAGGTCACCTCAGGTACTCCTCGAGCATCCTGCGAACAGAAGCCCGGGCCCGATGCAATCGCACACGTTGATTCTCCGCCGATATGGACAGGAGCCCGCAGACCTCGCTGGCTTCGAGGCCGGCGACATCGCGAAGCGTGATCACCTCGCGCTGCTTCATCGGCAGCGACTCGATCGCCGCCTTGACGCGAAGCAGGGTCTCGCTGCTCAGGAGCTTCGATTCCGGCCAGCTGTCTGGAGGCGACGACCACATCCCGTCTCCTCCGAAGCGCTCAGCATCGACCGTCGGTCGCCTGCTGTCTGAGTCATCGCGCCGCCACAGCGATGCAAAGGGCAGAATGCGCGCCTCCCGGCGTCGGCGGGAGCGAGCGATGTTCATGACGATCCCATAGAGCCAGGTCTTCAGCGATGAGCGGCCTTCGAACTTCTCGAGGCTTCGCAGGCAGGTGAGCCACGACTCCTGCACCACTTCTTCGGCCAAGCCCGGATCCCGGACATACGCCATCGCGAGCCTCAGCATCTGCCCGTGGTGGACCTGGATGAGCGCGCGAAACGCCGCTTCATCGCCAGACCTTAGTGCCACCAGGTCGGGGTCATCTCGTCTCTCCCCCATGGCGGCGAAGGATAGAGGCGCCATCAGTTCGGACGTGCCAGGGCTGAGGGCGGCGCGCCCCCAGCCCGAAGAATTTGCACACGGCGGATGACTTCGATTGTTTCCCGCTCTGCTACCGGGTGACGACGATGCCAAATGGCGTCGCGCCGGCGGGCAGCACAAACGGCGACGGCCCTAGCTCGGTCAGCGATCCGCCGCTCACCGCAAAGGCGCTCACGGCATCGAGCGCCGCATCGACCACGTAAAGGTTGGCGCCTGAGGGGTCCAGCCGGGCGTCGAATGGCTGGATGCCGGTGCCGCTGGCAAAAGGTGTCGTGCCCAGCAGCGTGAGCGACCCGTCTGGCTCTATGCGGTAGCTGGAGATGTCGGTGCTGCCCGTGTTGACAGTGAACAGATACTTGCCGTCGTGCGAGATCTCGACCCAGCATGGCGCGGTCCGGCCGTCCGCGTACGGCGAGCCGCCGATCGACGTCAGCGTGCCGTCGACCGACGCGTTGAAGGCTGACACCGAGCCGTTGCCCGTACCGCCATGCGCGTTGGAAACATAGAGGCGGGAGGGATTCGCCGGCGAGAACTCGCTGCCGAACGGCCCGGCGGCCTGAGCCGGGAACGGAGACCCTGCGGCCGGCACCAGGCGGCCGTCACGCCCCACCACAAAGCTGTCGATCAGAAAAGTGCTCGGATCCGTCGTGCCGACCTCGATGCCGACCAGATTTGCGCCGGTTGAGTTGAAAAGTATGTCTCCGGGGTTGGCCGTGCTCGGAAGCGCCACGGTTGATCCCGCGATTGGCGCCAGGTGGCCGCCGCCGTCAAGGAAGAAGCCCGTGTAGTTGGTTCCCGTCGTGCCATCGCCATCGTTCGCCACGTAAACCAGGCTGCCGTGAACCGCGATGCTCACCGGCTTGATGCCGCCCGACCAAACCGGGCTGCCCTCGACCGCCCCAAGCGAGCCGTCCGGACGAATGCGAAGGACCGACACCTGGTTGCTGCCAGCGTCCGCGGCCAGGAGATACCGCCCGTCAGCGGTGACTTGCAGGGAACCCTGGGACCCGGTCACGGTTCCTGTCCCGGCGCCTCCGGCGTCGAACGGGGAGCCGGCCGTCGGCGCCAGCGTCCCGTCAGCCTGCCGCACAAAAGCCGCGATCGTGTTCGTGCCCGCAGTGTTGTCGTTGACGTACAAATGGCCGCCGCCGCGCGGCGCAGACGCCGTGGCGACACCCGTAGATGACGCCATGGCCAGCACGCACAGGCCGGCCCCGACAAAGGTGCCTTTTCTGAATCGCATGTGCTCGTCTCCTCGCGGCCTTCTGCTTGAACCGTTGGCTTGGCCGTCGTACGAGTACTGTCTCCACGAGAGCGGAATCGTTACAAAAAAGTTCCCGGGCCGACAAAGACTCAGCAGTTTCACAGGCTTCTCCCACCTAAGTCACAGGCCTCAAACCGATCGTTTCTCACGTGCTCAGGTGTGACACGCAAACGCCCCTCGCCTTGATCCTCTCCCCCATGGGGCCAGGGCAATCACCCCGATGAGGGCGCGCTTGCTTGCGAACCTTTTGAAGCGTCGGGTCCTCGCCGCGCTGGTCGTGGTCGTCGCCGTCCTGGGCGCCACCGCAATGTACGTACAGGCGGGGAAGATAACTACCACCTATCGCACCTCGCCTGTGGTGTACGGCACCATCACCCAGACCATCGGCATGGCCGGCAACCTCGCCCCGGTGACCGAAGCTGACCTTAACTTTGCGGCCTCTGGCACCGTCCAAACGGTTTATGCCACGGTTGGCGAGACCGTCGTCAAGCGCGACGAGCTGGCGGCGCAGGACTCGACCCTGCTGGCGGCGCAGCTGTCCCAGGCCGAGGCGAATCTCTCCTCCGCCGAGGCGAAACTTACCCAAGACGAGGCCGGGCCGACGTCTCAGAACCTGGCCCAGGCCGAAAACCCCGTGTCGCAAGCCGAGGTCTCCGTCAACAGCGCGACGACGAGCCTGGCCGACACCAAGGCGATCAACGCCCAATCGGTCGCGGCGGCCCAGAGCGTCGTCGATCAGGACAACCTGAACGTCGCGGCCGACTGCCCCGCGCTGCCCGCGTGCTCGCAGGACCAGGCCAAGCTCGCGACTGACCAGGAGACCCTTGCCGCCGTGAAGGTCAAGGCGCAGCAGAGCAACGACCAGGCCGCCGCCCAGCTCGCTTCAGCCAAGCAGCAGCTCGCGGCCGCCAAAAGCTCGCTCTCGGCCACACTTTCAAGCACCACCCCGCAGACGATCCAGATCGACGCCGCGCAGGTCCAGATCGCGCAGGTCAACGTGAACACGGCGAAGCACCAGCTTGCCGGCGCCGTGCTGATCTCACCTATCGACGGCATCGTTTCGCAGGTCAACATCCAGGCCGGGCAGACGGCGACCGGCGGCGGCACCACCTACGCGATCGTCGTCTACTCCCCAGGCGCCTATCAGTTGACCGGCACGGTGAGCGATGCCCAGGTCAACCTGGTCGCCGCCGGCGAGACGGTGCAGGTGACGCCCGCGGGGTCAACGCAGGCGCTGCTGGGCAAGGTCACCGCGATCTCTCCCGCCGCGACCATCACCGGCGGGGTCGCCACATTCGGCGTGACCGCGCAGCTGAGCGACACCAGCAACTCGATCAAGCCCGGTATCTCCGCCACCGCGAGCATCGTCGTTAAGCAGGTCGTCCACGTGCTCACGGTGCCGACCAGCGCGGTTCACACGACGGCCGCGGGCAACACGGTGCAGATCCTCGTCAACGGTTCGCCGCAGTCGGTTGCGGTCCAAGTGGGAGCATCGGATCCGCTGCGGACCGAGATCCTTTCCGGTCTCTCGCTCAACCAGCAGGTGGTTATCGCAGTCGTCACCAGCTCGGTACCTAGCAGCGGCGCCGGCACCGTCCTCGGCGGCGGTGGCACTCGCGGAGGGGGCGGCACCTTCCCACGAGGCGGCGGGTGATCGGCGGGTGATCCAGGTTGGCGCCGACCAACTCATCCGTCTCGAATCGATCACGAAGGTTTACGGGTCCGGCGATGCGGCCGTCGTCGCGCTCGACCACTTCTCGCTCGACGTCGCAGCCGGTGAGCTGCTCGCAGTCATGGGCCCCTCGGGTTCTGGCAAATCGACGTTGATGAACATCCTCGGCTGCCTAGACACCCCAACCTCTGGCCGTTACTGGTTTGGGGGCGAGGACGTGAGCCGTCTCAACGAGACCCAGCTCGCGCACGTTCGCAACCGCAGGATCGGCTTTGTCTTTCAACAGTTCCAGCTGCTGCCGAGGCTTTCGGCTTGGCGAAACGTAGAGCTCCCACTTCTATATAGAGGTGAAAGGGAGCGGCGAGCTCTCGCCCTCCGGGCGCTCGACCAGGTCGGGCTGGGCAATCGCGTCAACCACCGTCCGACACAGCTGTCAGGTGGCCAGCAGCAGAGAGTGGCGATCGCCCGAGCCCTGGTGACGAATCCCGACCTGATCCTCGCCGACGAGCCGACCGGCAACCTCGATACCGCCGCCAGCCGCGAGGTGCTGGCGATCCTTCGCGACCTGAACCAGCAAGGCCGCACCATCGTGATCATCACCCACGACCCCGAGGTGGCGCCGGTGGCGCAACGCACCGTGGTCATGCGTGACGGACGCCTTGTCCATGGAGTGGCGGCATGAGCCTGCTGCATACGATCGAGACCGGTTTGCGAAGCCTGCTCGGACATCGCTTGCGATCTGTGCTCACTACACTTGGCATCCTGTTCGGGGTCGCTGCTGTGATCTCTGTGGTCGGCATCGGCCAGGCATCATCGGACAGCGTCACCGCACGCATCTCATCGCTCGGCACCAACCTCCTCACGATCTCGCCGGGGAGCACGTTTGCAGGCGGGGTCTTCGGAGGTGGCGGCAGCGCCAACACGCTGACCATGTCCGACGTGGCCGGTTTGCAGGACCACCAGAACGCGCCGGACGTGGCAGCGGTGGCGCCGGTGAGCCAGGGTCGGGAATCGCTGGTGAGCGCCTCCAGCAACTGGACCACCACGGTGTCGGGCAGCACGGCCGACTGGCTTTTCGCCAACTCGCGCAGCATCAGTAGCGGCTCGTTCATCACCGCCTCTGACGTGAGCTCGCAAGCGCATGTGATCGTGCTCGGAGCGACCACGGCTGCCAACCTGGGCGCCTCCGTCGGCGATCTCATCACCGTGAAACAGATCCCGTACCAGGTGATCGGAATCCTCGCGAGCGCAGGGAGTCAGGGCTTTGGCAACCAGGACGACCTCGCCGTGGTCCCTCTCACCACGGCCCAGGGGGAGCTGTTCGGCGGCGTCGGGTCGGTGCAGCGGATCCTGCTCAGCGCCACCAGCCAATCCACCCTGGGTTCCGCGTACATCGAAGCCAACCAGGTACTGCTTCAGACGCACCACATCACCGATCCGACCCAGGCCGACTATTCGATCACATCATCGACGCAGGTCCTCAGCACGGCCCAAGCCGTGACCCAGACCCTCACCATCCTGCTGGCCAGCGTGGCCGCCATCTCGCTGCTGGTCGGCGGCATCGGCGTGATGAACATCATGCTGGTCTCGGTCACCGAGCGAACCGGTGAGATCGGCCTGCGCAAAGCTCTTGGCGCCACGCCGGGCGACCTGTTTCGGCAGTTCGTAATCGAGGCCGGCGTGCTGACTGCAGTCGGCGGCCTGCTCGGAGTTGGCACCGGTCTGGCGGCCGGCTACATAGTTCCGCGGGCCGCCAACATCGCGGTCACGATCACGCCGCTGCCCGTGCTGATAGCGGTCGCCGTCGCCGTCGCCGTCGGGCTCATCTTCGGGGTTTATCCGGCGCTGAGGGCCGCAAGGCTGGCGCCGATCGAGGCGCTTCGCGCGCAGTGAAGGAGACACGTCCATGAGTCGCTTCCTCCCCCTTGTCGCTGTGGCCGCGTTCGTGCTGGCCGCATGCGGCACCCCAGCCTCGGCGGCTAAGACCTCGCCCAGCCCGTCGGGCGCGAACGCGTTCCGCAACGGCGCGTCGGGCCAGCTGGTCCAGATCAACGGCCAGACGCTCATCCTCACCGGGCCGAGCGGAGACACCACGGTGAGCGTCACCGCGACCACCACCTACACCAAGACCTCGATCGGCACGCTGGCCGACATCATCAAGGGCACCTGCGTACTGGCCACCGGGCAGAAGGACCCGACGTCGGGAGCGATCACCGCCACCACCGTGCGCGTCTCGCCCAAGACAGCAGCCGGTTGCGCGACCCCAGGCACATTCAGCCCGCCCGCCAACGCGACACCACGTCCCACCCCCACGCCACGCCCCACCCCCAGCGGCCAGGCGAACCTCGCTTTCGTCGCGGGTGAGGTCACCGGCGTGAGCGGGCCTTCGATCACCGTCAAGACCGCGGCGGGCGCCAGCCAAACCTTCTCGGTGGCCTCAGCAGCGACGATCACCGACACCGCAAGCGTGACCGCTGCCGCGCTCCAGAACGGCCAGTGCCTTCGCGCCAACGGCGCCAAGGATAGTGCCGGCAACGTGCAGGCGACGGCGGTGACAATCACGCCCGCGGGGCCGTCAGGCACCTGCACGACGGGTGGTGGCGGCCGCGGATTCGGCGGTGGATTTGGCGGTCGCACGCGTCCGGGCGGCGGCACCGCAGCAGGTGGCTAGCGCCCGGTAGGCGGCTCGTCGTGAAGCTCGCGATCAGTGGGTGACCCGAAAGGATCGATGCGATAGGTAGCGACGCGGCTATCCTCGGGTCACCGATGATCCTTTCGATCGGCGACCTCGTCCTCGACATCACCATAGTTCCGAGCGGTCGGTTGCGGCCCAACGACGACAACCCTGCTGTCATCCGTGTGGGCGGCGGCGGCCAGGCGGCCAACTTCTGCGCGTGGGTGGCTGCTCTCGGCTCGCCGGTCCGCCTCGTCACCCGCGTCGGCGACGACGATCGCGGCCGCCGGCTGGTGAGGGAGGTGGAGGAGCTCGGGGTCGAGGTGTTCGCGGTCTCCGGCCCCGACCCCACCGGCATGATCGCGGTCCTGGTCGGCCACAACGGAGAGCGCACGATGGCGACGCAGCGCGGCGCCAGCGCCGGCCTCAAGCCCAATGACCTCCGGAAGCCGTGGTTCCGCGGGGTCAACCTGATCCACGTGCCCTCGTATTCGCTTTTTACCGAGCCGTTGGCTGCATCGGCACGGCTGGCGATCGAGCTCGTGCGCCACGATGGCGGGCTGGTGTCGATCGACCTGTCCTCAGTGGCGGGCCTGAAGGACTACGGCCCGACACGTTTTGCCGCCGAGCTCGCCCAGCTGAAGCCCGATGTGCTGTTCGCGACCGCGGCCGAATCTGAAACGCTTGGCGTGCCCATGGAGAACCTGGCCAAAGTTCCGGTGCTCAAGCTGGGGGCCTCGGGCTGCCGGGTTGGGGGCCGTCTCATCCCTGCGCCCCACGTTCAGGAGGTTGACGCGACCGGCGCCGGCGACGCGCTCGCGGCGGCTTTCTGTGTCACCTACCTGGACGGGGCCACTCCGGTCGAGGCCGCCGAGAAAGCCGTCGTCGTGGCTGCGGGGGCGGTGACCAGCGCCGGAGGCCGGCCCAGTTGAGCGACCTGCTTAGAGTCTCGGCCGAGGTGGCCAAGGCGCTTGGGAGCGGCCGCCCGGTGGTCGCGCTCGAGACGTCGATTGTGGGTCAAGGCCTCCCTGCACCCCACAACATGCGCGCCGCGAAAGGGTGCGAGGCAGCCATCAGGTCGGAGGGCGCGGTGCCCGCGACGATCGCGGTGCTGGACGGTCGGATCGCAATCGGCTTGAGCGATCACGAGCTCGAGCGCATTGCCGCCGGCGCGATCAAGGTGAGCTCACGGGACCTTGGTCCCGCGTTGGCCGGCGGCGCGGTCGGCGCGACCACCGTCGCGGCGACGATGCGCGCTGCCGCGATGGCCGGCATCCGTTGCTTTGCCACAGGAGGGATCGGCGGCGTGCATCGCGGCCACCCCGAGGACCAGTCGGCCGACCTCGAAGAGCTTGGACGGACCGCCGTCGCAGTCTTCTGCGCGGGGGCCAAGATGATCCTGGATCTGCCGCTCACGCTCGAGCGGCTGGAGAGCCTTTCGGTGCCGGTGCTCGGTTACGGGTGCGACGAGCTCCCGGCTTTTTACACGCGGCACAGCGGCTGCCCGGTCCCGACGCGAGTCGACGGTCCGGGCGAGACGGCCGCAGTGCTGAGCGCCGCGTGGGCGAGCGGTTCGCGTGGCGTGCTGGTGGCCATTCCGCCTCCCGGCGAGCTCGAGGACGCGGAGGCGATCGTCTTACGGGCGACACAGGAGCTGGCCGACGTCCACGGCCCGGCGGCAACGCCTCGCTTGCTCGCGCGCGTCGCGGAATTGTCCGGCGGGCGTTCACTCGACCTCAACGTCGACCTGGTCGTCAACAATGCGCGAATCGCGGCTCGAGTCGCGCGCGCCCTGGCGGGGTGATCGATCGACGAGTCGCTGTTTTGGCGACCGCGTCAGGCGTTGTAGGGCGAGGGCGCTCCAGGCGGCAAGTAGGGCGTCGGGTCGATCGGCTGCTGCTTGATGCGCAGCTCGAAGTGCAGATGCGGACCAGTGGAGTTGCCAGTAGATCCTTCGAGCCCGATCGTCTGGCCCTGCGCGACCACCTGCCCGACCTTCACCAGTGATGCGGAGAGGTGGCCGTACAGGGTGTCGAGCCCACCCGAGTGGGCGATGACAACGTACCTTCCATAGCCCTGGCTGGAGACGCCCACGAGCGCCACCATCCCGTCGTCCGCGGCGTAGACCGGAGACCCGAACGGCTCAACCAGGTCGATGCCCGTGTGAAAGTGCGGGTAGCCGTCGTACGGCGGCTCGAGCACGAGCTTGCTCGGCCCAAATCCCTGGGAGATCACAGCATGAGGCTCTGGCCAGATGAAGCGGTACTTGGTCGAGTGCCCGGCGCTGGTCGGGATCGTACCGACGTTGTTGGCCTGAGTCCACAGCTGCACCTGCGTCCACACCGACTGCATCGCGGCGGCGATGATGGCGTCCTCCTGCTGCTGCAGCATGTCGGTAACCGCCTGCGCCAGCTTCGCCGATTGCGACCTGAGGATGGCCAGCTCCCATTGCGTCTCGGCGATCTTCGCCTGCAGGTCCGCCATCGACTTCACCTGCTGCTGGTGCAGCTTGCGAAGCTGCACCAGCTCGGAGGCGAGCTGGTTTTGGAGCATGACCTGCACATCGCGGTCCGCCTGCTCCTGCACGCGGTCGTCGGTTTGCTGAGTGAGGTCGGACGCCAGCTGCTGCTTCACCGTCGCCGCGTTTGAGCCGGCAGCGTTCAGGTCGGAGATGCGCGTCAGCAGGTCGCTCAGGCTCTGGGCCTCACCAAGGATGACGAGGATCGAGGTCGGTGCCGTGTACATCGCCCGTGCGAGCGCGCTCAGCTGAGCGCGCTCATCGTCAATTTGCATACCCAGGAACGCCTCTTGGAGCTCGGCCGCGGCGATGTTCTTGTCGAGATCATCGATCCTTTGCTGGGCGTCGGCAATCTGGCCCTGGAGGTTCTGCTGCTGCGCTGTGTTGTCGATGAGCGATTGCTTGATTTGCTCCTCAGCGGCCATCGCGTCGGCCAGGTTGCTGCCCAGCTCGGCGCGAATCTGATCGATGACCGCCTTCTCGGCCGCGGGAGCGGGAGCGGGCGGCGCGGCGGCGACCCCGGTTGGCCCGAGCCAAACCAACGCCAGGCAAAGGGCGACGAGAAGCCCTCTCACGACTCCAGATGCCTGCGTACGCTGACCAGCGATGATCCCGAGCCAAGGCCGACTCCGGTCGCCAGGACGATCACGGCCGCGATGGCCGCGACGCTGACCGTCACCCCCGGGGCAAAGCTTGTAAAGGTGCCGGCGCCGGCCGAGATCCCGGCCAGGGTCAGACCAAACGTCGCGAGTCCGGCGGCGGCGCCGGCCAGCGCTCCGGTGATCGCACCCTCGACGACAAATGGCCCACGCA
>Ga0307373_10005306_pt1 | contig 21147 bp, 18 predicted proteins | sample OX2MG_FD_202534 | JGI IMG/M metagenome (GOLD analysis project Ga0307373, IMG submission 202534) | Soil microbial communities from Risofladan, Vaasa, Finland - OX-2 | ecosystem: Environmental > Terrestrial > Soil > Coastal area > Acid sulfate soil | place: Finland: Risofladan, Vaasa | collected...
GCAGGCCAACGCTCATGGCGTGAGTCCTCTCTTTTCGGTGTCCGTCCTCTCTGAGCCCCGCTCGTCCTGCACGTGTCCTCGGCGCCGCACGCCTCGCCTCGGACAGGCGCGTTCGATCCCCCGCGCTAGGTGGACAGCCGCCCGCTCGTGGCCGCTATCCGTGACAGGTCCTGGTCAGGGCGCTAGGCCCGGAGGCGACGGCGGCCCGGTAGGGTCGGCCGGCGGCCTACGGGGCGGGTGTGGTGAGTGACGAGGAGCGCCCCTACACCTCCGACTGTCTGGCCGGTCTGTCAGTAGTGCTCGGCGATGTACGCGTAGGCCCGGTCGAACAGCCCACCCTGGGGCGGTAGGCCGCTGTTTTTCAGTACGAGCCGGAGCTGGCGGCGGACCTCCCGGTCACCGGGCTGGCTCGTCTGCCAGCTCGTGCCCCTGATGGGCCGGACGATGGCGTCGATCTTCTCGACGACGTTCTCGACGATGACCGGAGTGCCGGGTGGCGCGTACTCCTCCAGGATCTGGGTGAGCGCCCCGCGGTCGGGGTCGATCACCTTGATCTCGTCGAGGCGACCCTCCTCCTCGGCCCTCTCGGCCGCTACGAGATCCTTGGCGACCTCCAATAGGCGCTTCAGGAACTCGACGCTCGCCGCCGCGGAGTCGACCTTCGCCCGGCGGAGATCCTCGAGCCGCTCGGAGAGCGAACGCCACACCGGATGGGGGTTCGGCCCGGCGAGCTTGGCCCGCAAGCGGGCTTCGAGGCGGTCGAGGGCCTCCTCGACAGTCGGCGGCTCGCGGGGCTCTGGCTCCTCGGGTGGCCAGAGCTGCATCTGGCGAAGCGCCTCGAACACCTCGGCGTCCACGGCGACCGTCTCGAGCCGTCCGGTGTCGATCGTGACGTCGGAGAGGTGCTCGTGGATCAGCTCGGTGGTCTTTGCCCCGAGGCGGTGCCACAGCAGCTTGTCCGCCGCGTCCGTGGGGGCGATGGAGCGGTAGATGCGCGCCAGCCACTTGTAGTTGGCCTCGTAGGGGCGAAGGGCGGTGTCGGGCCAGAGGAACTCGAAGAGGCCCTGGGCTCGGAGGAACTCCTCCGCGAAGGCATCCCGGGCCGCCTGGTCGGAGAGACGCTCCTGGGCGGCGTAGAGCTGCTCGAAGCCGCTCGCGTTGCGGTCGATGCCCTCGAATCGGGCCATGGCGGTCGTGACGTAGTCCCCGAGCACGTGCACGAGCCCAGCCACATCGGCCGGCAGGGCCTTTCGCTGGGTGGTGTCGGCGACGGCGACGGCCTTGGCGAGCTCGTTCCCGAGCCCCACGTAGTCGACGACGAGGCCGTAGCGCTTCTCCTGACTGGTGGCGGGGTTGGTCCAGCGCCGATTCGTCCGGCAGACCGCCTGGAACAGCGTGTGTGCTCGGAGCGGCTTGTCGAGATACATCACGCCTTCGATCGGGCAGTCGAACCCGGTGAGCAGCTTGGCCGTGACGATTAGGAACTTGAGCGGGTCCTCCGGGTCACCGAAGCGGTCCTTGATCCGATTCTCGGCCTCGCGGTCCCGGTCCCACGCCACCCACGCGACAGGATCGTCCTTGACCGCGGTCATCACTACGGTGGCCTCCTCGCCCGGTCCGAGGAGGGCGGTGATCGCCTCGTGGTAGAGGGCGCAGCACTCCCGGTCGAAGACGACGACCTGGGCCTTCAATCCGATCGGGGCGAGCTTGGCGCGGTAGTGCTCGACGATGTCGGCCGAGATCGCCGCGACCCGATTCGGGGACTTCATGATCTGGTCCACCCGGGAGGCCCGCCGCGCGAGCATCCCGGCCTCGTGCTCGTCCAGCCCTTCGGCGGCTGCGAGCTCGGCGAAGGCCTCGTCGAGTGCCGGGGCGTCGATGTGGAAGTCGACGAGGCGCGTCTCGACGTGGATCGGAAGGGTTGCCCCGTCGGCAATCGACCGCTCGACGGAGTAGTGGTTGAGCACGCCCTCGGGGTCGTCCGGGTCGCCGAAGGTCGCCCAGGTGTTGCGGTCGTCGGTCGAGATCGGGGTGCCGGTCAGCCCGATGAACTTCGCGTGGGGAAGCGCCTCGCGCATATCGAGCCCGAGGCGGCCCTCCTGGGTGCGGTGGGCCTCGTCGACCATCACGACGATGTTGCGTCGCTCGTTGAGCAGCCCTGCTCCCTCGAAGCGGAAGATCGTCGTCACGATCACGCCGCGGGCGTCGTCCTCGCCGAGCAGGCGACGCAGCTCCTCCTTGGTCTCCGCGACTTTCATCGAGGGGATGCCCACCGAGGTGAACTCCGAGCGCGTCTGCTCGATCAGCTCTAGACGATCGAGCACGACGAGGATCGTCGGGGCGTCGAGGTCGCGCTGCTGGCGGAGCTTGGCCGCCGCGAAGGCCATCAGCAGGGTCTTGCCCGAACCCTGGTGGTGCCAGACGAGGCCCTGGCGGCGTTGCGGGTCACGCACCCGGGCGACGATCGCCTCCACGGCCTCGACCTGCGGGTAGCGGGGGATGATCTTGATCTCCGTGCCGCCGGCGGTGGAGCTGCGCCGAGAGAACAGGGTGTAGGTGCGGGCGATGTCGAGCAGCATCGCCGGAGCGAGCAGCAGCTCGGTCGAGTGCAGCACCGAGGACAGCCCGGGAAGCGGGGGCGGCTCGGTCGTCTTGGACCAGGGCAGCCAGGTGTCCGGTGGCTGGCGGATGGCACCGTAGAGGAATTCCTTGCCCTCGGTGGCGAACGAGAGCACGTTCGGCACGAAGAAGCCCGGGGTCTTCACTTCGTAGGCGTCGTGGATGTCCTTTGCCCCGTTGAACCACGACATGCTCTCGCTGTCGGGGGTCTTCGTCTCGCCCACGACGATGGGAAAGCCGTTCACCCACAGCACGAGGTCGTAGCGGCGCGCCTCGACGCCGGGCTTGTAGGTCACCTCGGTCGAGACCACCAGCGCGTTCGCCAATGGGTTCTCGAAGTCGACGAGTCGGATCGGCGCGTAGTCGTCGGTGCCGACGAAGCGCATTGTCCGGCGTCCGCACAGCCAGGCGGTCATCTCCTCGTTCGTCGACACCAACCCGTCGTTGGCGACGGCGAGCAGGACCGCTCGAAGACGGGTGAGCACGTTCTGGGCGCGCTCGGGCTGATCTGCGATGGCCCGGTTCAGCCGGAGCAGGGCGCCCGTCACAGCGGGCTCGATCATCACGTCGTCGAGCTGGCGCTCCAGGTTCACCCCGGGCACGAACCGCCAGCCGAGCCCACCGAGACGGTCGATGAGCGCCGCTTGTACGGCCGACTCGTCGATGTTGCCGCTGGCCATAGGTCAGGCGCTCAGGATTTCGTCGTAGGAAGTGGGGATTTGGTGATCTCCTGAAAGGAGATCTGCGAGGAGTGCCGTTCGCACGCTGGCAAGAGCGGAGCGCTCGGCGCCGAGCTGCTCTCCATAAGCGCGAACGCTCAACGCCAAAGCGACTAACTCGCGCTGCTCCTCGACCGGTAGCAGAGGGATAGGAAACCGGCGCAGTGAATTGATGTTTATGGAAGCCAGATTGGTCGTCTGTATTCCATTCTCTTCGAACCAGCGCTGAGCGAAGCGACCGTTGGTAAGGCTCGCCACATAGTAGGGATCGAACAGGTCGTTCCGAATGCGAGCCCGGAAGACGTGATTCTGATGGATGCAGTATGGAATCTGTTCCTCCCACACCCATCCACGCCCGAGCTTGTCTCGGTCGCCTCCCTCGTTGAGGAGTATGTCGCCAACTTCAAGCCTCAGGTCCTCTGCCTGAGCAGGAGGCACCCGGATCTCGGCGATCTCATCTAGATCGAGAAAGCCGCGCTGGACGTTAGCGACTCGCAGGTACGGAACGCTTGCATAACTAGGGTCCAATTGCCGCTTAGTGTCCTTTGCAACACCACCTCGTATGTCGCTAATCGCACCCAGCTCGACGCATTTGCCTGCCCTAATCCGGCTCTCGGCCTCAGATTGCCAGGCCTCAATGAAGCTGGAGCACTGCTCCTGGCTGCTGGAAGCCGCCTCGATCGCCTCGTCGACCGCTCCGATCAGGTCGACGATTCGCCGTTGCCCGTCGAGTGGGGGGAGCGCTATCTCCCACTCAGCGAACCGCTCCTCCTTCCATCGGTTTCTGCTTGTCGCCGTCGAACCGGTCGATTGCTGTTCGATGACAGTCCAGACCGATGGCCTACACATCACCAAGTTGACGAATTCGACGAGCGCCTGGCTCTTGTCAACCTGGAACGCAGGAAACTCCCCGGAGACGAAACAATTATCGAATTCGACTCCGATCATTCCGAATGACCCCTTCCAGGCAAAGAGGCGGTTGTAGATCAGGTCTCCAGCGTGCACCTCATAGAGCCGAGAGGCTTTGATCTTGCCACCCACGCCGGTTTCCCTATGGAACGGGCCCTTGCCGTACCAGCGCACCCCAAGGAGCCTGTAGCGCGATCCCTCGGCGACTCGCCGTTCGCGCCTGACCTGACGCGTGATATCCCCGAGCCTCACCTCCCGCCACTCCTCACTCATAGCCCGCCGCCTTCAACCGTTCGTCGAGCTCCGCCTCGGCCGCTCGCAGCTTCGCCTGGGCTTCCCGCAGAGCCGCCAGAGCAGCGGGTACGTCGGTCGCCTCGGTAGCGACCGTGTTCAGGTAGCGGCCGATGTTGAGGTCGAAGCCGTTCTCCTTGATCTCAGCGTGCTCGACGAGCCGCGTCGGGACGCTCTCGTCGCCCTCTCCGGTCCTATAGGCGGCGACGATGGTCTCCACGTCGTCGCGGCTCAGCTGGTTCTGATTCCGACCCTTGGTGAACCGGGCCGACCCGTCGACGAACAGCACCGTGGCCTTGCGCTCGGGCGGCTTGGTCGCCCGGAAGATCAGCAGGCAGGCGGGGATGCTTGTCGAGTAGAAGAGGTTCGTTGGCAGCCCGATGATGGCCTCAAGCTGGTCCTGAGTGACGAGGCACTGACGGATTGCTCCCTCGGCACCACCGCGGAAGAGCACCCCATGCGGCATGACGACACCCAGGCGTCCGGTGCCCGGGCGCATCGAGGCGACCATGTGCTGGACCCAGGCGAAGTCACCGCTCCCCGCTGGTGGCACCCCGCAGCTCGCCCTGCCCCAGGGATCCGACGCCCAGGTGTCGGCCCCCCACTTCTTCAGCGAGAAGGGGGGATTGGCGATCACGACGTCGAAGCGCTCCAGGTGCCCCCGGGCGTCGCGGAACTTCGGATCCCGCAGGGTGTCGCCGCGGAGGACCGTCGCGTCCTCGATGTCGTGCAGGTAGAGGTTCATCCTCGCGATGGCCGCCGTCGTAAGGTTCACCTCCTGGGCGTAGAAGCGCATCTGTCGCAGCGACCCGCCAGCTTCGAGGACTTCGTTCGCGGCCTCGACGAGCATGCCCCCAGAGCCACAGGCGGGGTCGTAGACCGAGTCACTCGACTTCGGATCGAGGATGCGGGTTAGGAGGCGGACTACCGCCCGGGGAGTGAAGAACTCCCCAGCCTTTTGGCCGGACGCGTCCGCGAACTGCTTGAGCAGGTACTCGTACGACGCGCCGAGCACGTCGTTGCCGACCCGGGTCGGGGACAGATCGAGGGAGCCGAAGGCCTCGATCAAGTTGAGCAGCGCCACCTCGGGGAGCTTTTCCTTGTTGCCCCACTGCACGTCCCCGAACACTCCGGCCAGGGTCTCGGGGTTCGCCTGCTCGATGCGCTGGAGCATGCGCTGGAGCCCCACCCCGATGTTCTCGGTGAGCCGGCGCAGGTCGGCCCAGTGGCAACCCTCGAGGACGACGAAGCGGTGGTAGTCGGCCTCGATCTCGTCGTCGAGGAGGTCGTCGTAGTCGCTAGCGGCCGCCTCGTGCTCCTCGTCCCAGGCGTCGCAGATCCGCTTGAAGAACAGCAGCGGGAAGATGTACGCCTTGAAGTCCGCCGCGTCGACCGGACCGCGGAGCGAGTTCGCCGCGGCCCAAAGTCGGGACTCGAGCTCTGACTGCGACAGCCCGGTCCCAGTCGATCTCACCTCGGTCGGCTGCGCGCCCGGAGCCCGCTCCGGTGTGGTCATCGCTGCGCGTCGGCTTGGTGGCTCCTTGTCCTTGGTCGGCAATCGGCTGTGCGCTTCCACCCAACGTCGGCCCTCGGCGGTCAAGGAGAGCGAACCGCCACGGCCCCGGCCCGCTGCCACGAGGCCGCGGGAGCGAAGCTCCTGTGCCGCCGTGGCGTAGGAGGACTCGTCGAGATTGAGGGCTCGGCGCAGCGTCAGGTTGCCCCGGGAGGTGCCGTCCGTGGTAAGCGCGTCGAGAAGCGCCTGCGCATCCGGGGAGAGGTCGTCCTGGTCGTCGCTCATCGCCGGCACGCCGTCTGCCCCGCGCATCGGGGCGCCAGCTCCTGACGAGACACAGGCCCGACGATCGGCGGGTCGTCCTCGGATCCTTGCTCGACGCGAACCCGGCTATTCGTCCGTCGATATTCGTCGAAGGTCACCTCGAGCACGTGCCCGTCACCCCCGGATCCGGCCCTCGTCACAGAGGGCGATACCAGTGGTCAGGGTAACTGCTCGGGCAACTCAGGGCCTGGATGGGTGGCCCGGAGGCTCTCCCTGTGTCGTCACCCGGTGTAGCTGACTGAGAACGCGTCGCTCGACGGCGCAGATGGCGTGGAGACCACGGCACCCCCCTGGACGATCTCCATGGCCTCGCTCGGCGTGAGGGACCAGGACGGGAGGCTGGTCGTGAGCCCCGAGAAGGAAACGGCGCCGTAGTCGGCGAAGGCCACGAGCGCCCCGCTCAGCGCGTAGTCCTCGACGATCCACTCGGCGGTGTAGCCGCCCCCGTACGACAAGCCGACTGTGGAGCCTTGCTCGGGGAAGGTGCCGCTGCTGGCATCGGACGCCACCCCCCAGCCCTCTCCGGTGACCATCACGCCCGAGAGGCCGGTCGTGAAGTCGTCCACCCTCGTCTCCCACGCGCCGCTGCTTCCCTGGAAGACGGACGCTTGGATCGTGTCCCCCGGTGACACCGAGAAACCGGTGAAGTCCACCTCATGGTTCGGGCTGCTCGGGACCTCCTCCCACCAGCCGACGTCTTGTTGCACGCCCCCGACGCAATTGGTCGTCACCCCAGTCTGGAGCAGCGCCCCGGATGTTCCGCCGGTCGACCAGCTCACGCCGCCGATGCCGACCCAGGTCGAAGCGCCGGCATTCGGCGTCGCCGCGCAGTCGAGGGCGGGGACGGTCCACTCCCCGCTCACCTCCGTGATCAGGTCGGTGCTCGACGGGACGACGAAGCCCGACCAGTTCGTCGAGGTCTGGCCGGCATACGGCGGCACGAGCACCGAGATCGACAGCGTAGCGGTCGCCACCTGCGGCGTCGGGGTCCCCGAGTCGCTCACCTGCACGGTGAGGCTGACCGATCCAGCGGCGGTCGGCGTGCCGGTGATCGCCCCGTTCGAGGAGAGCGCGAGACCTGCCGGCAACGAGCCGGAGCTGACCGCCCAGGAGTAGGGAGGCGTGCCGCCGGCAGCGGCGAGCCCGGCAGCGTAGGCGGTACCGACCGTGGCCCCAGGAAGCGATGAGGTGGTGACCGAGAGCGGGGAAGCCTGTTCGGTGAGCACCTGCGATGACGAGGCGGATTGACCGGTTGCGCTCTCAGCCGTGAAGGTGAAGGTCCACTGCCGGGCCCCCGTGGCAGTCGACGGGACGGAGCCTTGGTAGCTCCCGCTGCAGCTGACCGTCGCGGGATTGGCGCCGCTCCAGAGGGCCGGGGAGGCCGCAAGCGAACAGGTCGAGGCGTTCTCCGACGAGTAGGTGAGCACGAACGCGCCGCCTGCGGCGGACAGGCTGCTCGGGCTCAGCGACAGCGACGCTGCCGGCGAGGCCGGTGGCGGCGTCGGAGTCGGCGGAGCAGGCCGCGGCCGATCTGGCGCACCTGCCTCGACCACGGTCACTGCGACATCGAACCTGCCCCCCGGCCCCGTCACCCATGCGCTCATCCGCCGGCGCACAGCGTGAGGCCCGGTGTTGGCGTGGAACCTCGCCACCGTTCGCACGAGCCCGTCCCGACAGCCGATCCAGCGCCTGACGACCTCGACCGGAGCGGCGGCGATGAACCGGCATCGCGTGGCCCGGACGGTCCGGAGGCGCAGCACGATGACTGCGCCGCGAGCAGGCACTGCCGAACGGCTGACGTAGAGATGTGCGATCGGGCGCAGCTGGTGGGACGGCGCCGTCGACGCGCCGGCAGCGCCTTCTAAGGCGGAGGCGCCCGCCGTCGCGAGCGAGATGGCGACGACGAGCCCGAGGAGCAGGTGTGAGGGGGGCGCTCGCCGTGAAGGTTCTCGGCGAGCCGACGCGAGGGTCCTCCGCCGAGGCTCCCGGAGACGGAGGGCGGCAACGACGCTGCGATCCTCCGCAGTCCACGTGCTCACTGAGCCACCTCCCGGGACCGACAGTACCGAGACGATGTGACTACCGGGGCCTGGGTTCGAGACCGGCGAGGTCGGCGAGCGTCGTCCAGTGCCACGTCGCCGGCACCGAGACGCCGCGCCGCCACTTCGACGCCGCGGAGGTCGACACGCCGGACGCCCGGGCGATGCTCGGCAGGCTCACGGCGGCGAGCGCCGGGAGCAGCTCGGCTCGATACCAGCCGAGGCGCTCGGGCGATGCGGGGCCGTCGGTCCGGGTGAGCTGGGCGAGACGATGGCGCCGGTTCGCCTCCCGACGGACCGTGCTCGCGTCGGGCGAGTGCGAGGGCCGCGAGCCTGTGGCCGCCTCGATGTTGGCCGCGTGCGCATCGGCGGCGGATCGCAAGAGGGGCACCACGTCCGCCCGGCGATCGGTAGCGTCGAGCACGACGACGGTCGTCGGGCGCCCGTCGGAAGCATCACGAGCCCACGAGCCTTGCTCCGCCGCTCGGTGCCGATCGTCGTGCAGGGGTGTGCCATACCCCTGGGCATCGAGCCATGAGAGCTGCTCAGCGGGAAGTCCTGCGGCAACAACGGCACGGCGAGCCCGGGCCTTGGCTTCGTCGCCGTCGCCCCATCCGGCCTCGGCCGCAAGCTCGTGCGAGCCCTAACCCCCTCGCGGGCGGCCCGACCGTCTGCCGGGCGTCCGGGCCGCCGCGAGCATCTCGCGAGCTGCCTAAACCTAAAGATGGATCGCGACCCCTTCCGCTATCTCGCTGTGGGGGCTACACACACGTAAGCGCTCCCGGCGGTATGCCCAAATGTAACGAGGAATTCCGTCGCCTTGGGGTTGCAAGCCACCATATGGCCGTTGACGGTCACGACGCTCGACCACATGTTCGCGTCTATCCCTTTGACCTCAAACCAGGATGGCATCAGGTGAAAGGTGCTTGGACCGAAGTCTGTAAATGTGTATCCATATTGCCACGACCCCACGTTTCCTTTATAGAACCACCCTTGGGTTCGAGGTGGGGCGCACCCTGGGCCCTCGCATAGCGACACGACGGGCCCGAACGTCTGGTAGAGCAGCGCCTCATACTCATAGAAGGTCTGCCCTGCAAGGCTGACGTGATGTGACGGTGCCGGTACCTCGGCTGCTGCGACGGAGGAACCGATGCCGAGAAGGAGCGCCAGGCTCATGCCTACTTTGACGATTGTCTTGCGTGTGAAGCGGCGGCTGATCATCGTCAGTCCCTCCCTCTCGTAATACGGCGGATGCGGCGGTGGCGAGCATCGCGCCCGGCGCTCAAAGAGCCGTCACGCCAGGCTCGGTGCAACTCCCGAACCTCGGCGAGAGAGCGTACGCGGCGGATATGGTGCTCCGGGCACCTCGACGCCGGCCAGCTCCGCGAGCGCCGGCCAGTGCGAGGTCGCCGGCACGGACAGGCCACGGCGCCACTTCGACGCGGCCGAGGTCGACACGGCACATGCCTGAGCGATGCTCGGCAGGCTCACGCCGCGTAACGCCGGGAGCACCTCGGCTCGGTACCAAGTGAGGTCGCCCGGCGTCTCGGCGGTGGCCTGCCGGGCCAGCTGGTCGAGGCGCTGGATCCGATTCGCCTCGCGCCGCCGTGCCCGGGCCTCCGGGGTGTGCGACGGCCGAACGCCGGTCGCGGACTTGGCCTGCGCGGCGACGGCGTCAGAGGCGGCGCGCATGGCCGGCAGAACCGCGGCCCGGCGATCAGGCAGGCAGCCGTCGCAGTAGTGACGCACGGGACGCTCTCGGTCGCTTGGAACCGGGAGGATCGCCCCGCAAGCGACGCAGGCCGGAACCAGCCGAGCGGTCGTGTCGATCCTCGGACGCTGACGGGGAGCGGCGCGCGGCGCGATGCCGCCGGGGTTCGGTCCTGGCAAGGTCGCGAGGGCTTCTCCGGCTCGATCTGCGTCTGCGCGCCGGCGCGCGGCGGCCTTGTGCTTGGAGCGCGTGAGCACGGTCGGCACGGCGACCTCGTAGCCGGACTCTGCGGCGAACAGGGAGGCGACGTGCTCGACGTGCGGGGCGAGGAGCGCTCCCCATCCGGCCATGAGCCCGGCCAGTTCATGGGAGAGCGGAGCCATGACGCGGAGCACGCCGCGACGGTCCTCGACGAAGTCTCGCTTGCGCAGGTGTCGATCGCGCACGAGCTCGAGCACCGCAGCGTCGACGATTGGCCGGGCCACCTCCAGCAGGTCGAGCGCGAGCGAGTCCCGGCCCTTCGCGTCAGCGTGCATGATCCCGAGCCCGGGATCAAGCCCGACCCGGACGCAGGCGAGGCGCGCCTCGGCCTCGATCAAGCGGTAGGCGTAGTTGAGCAGCGCGTTCAGCGGGTCGGTCGCGGAGCGCGGGCTGCCCGGGTTCACCGCGGAGCGTCGGCCGGTGAACCTGCGCCAGTGAACAGGGACCTTGGCCGCATCCCGGCCGACGAAGCGGACCTCGACCCGCTCCCAGGCCGCGAAGTAGGCCGCGGCAGCAACGGCCTCGACGTGCTGGACCTCCTCCAGGGACGCGCAGCGCCCCAGCTCGTCGAGCAGGGAGGCGAGTGTCTCCTCGGTCGAGAGCGAGGCGAGCAACGTGGCAGCAACGCTGGCCTGACCGGCGATCTTGGCGGCGATGAGGTACTTCGCGACAGCGAGCCCCGCGGGGCTGTAGAGAGCGAGCGCCTGCTGGCGGCGCAGCCGTGCATCGTCGTTGCCGACGCTGGCGCTCGTGAGCAGCAGGTCGCCGCCGAAGGCGCTCAACACGACGACCCCGACGCCTGCCCCGGCGCACCACTGCAGTGCCTCGGTGGTCACGGCCCCCTCGCCGACGACGAGTAGGCGGGCGAGCTGGTGGGTGGCCTTGTCGAAGCGCCGCGTGCGTCGGTGGGGACCGATGCCGTCGCTGACCTCCAGGGCTCCCCGCTCGACCCGGACGCGCACTCCGAAGCCGTCGACGACCGCCACGGGGCCAGCGCGGTCACTGCCAAACGTCTGCTCGATCGCTCCCAGACGCTCGGCGACCGCCTCCGGTGAGAGCGCGCGGCTGGGGCGCTCGTCCGTGAAGCCGGGCTCGGCGCTCATCGGGAGCCCGCCCGTCGAGTCGCTGCGGCCTTGCGGGCGGCAGCCGAGCGCCGCTCTCGCTCGGCGTCGCTGGCAGCGGTGTAGCCGTCTCGCCACGCTCGGCCGGCGACCTTGGAGCGAAGCTCGGCGAGCGAGGTGCCCCGAAGGTACTCGACAACGTCGGCTGCCCTGTCACAGGAGAAGGAGTGCTCGTCGATCCACCTCGCCACGTCGAGCGCCTCCTCGCGCCGCTCGTTGTGGTGGCGGATGAGGGCGGCGACGACGTAGCAGGCCCCGAATAGCGACCCGCCGATGACCAGGACGGCAGGATGGAGCAGGCCGACGAGACCGATGAGCATCACCGCGGCGAGCGCCAGCTTGCGGGCCGTCATCGCCGGGCGCGCAGGTCGTCAGCGAGCCGGGCGAGCAGGGCCTCGGGAACGTGCAGGTACGCGGTGACCCGCGAGCCGTGCTCGTCGAGACCTTGAACGGTCAAGACCGCCACGCCGGAGCAGCCGGCGTGCGGCGGGTCGATTGCTGCGACCCGGAGCGACGAGACAGCAGGCGTCGGGGCGAGCGAGCCGGCGGCGAGGACCTCTCCGCCCGTGCATGGCGCGGGTAGCGTCGAAGCGTCCATGGAGCTTGTACCTCCTGGGCCAGACCCGGGGAGGTTGCCGCCTCGCCCGGGTCACCTATGTGATCGGCTCCATCTTACGGCTCGATTCGGCCCTCATCCAGCGTTTTCGCGGCGACGGTGCGGGTAGGCTTGTCGCTCAACGGGCCGGGCGCGGGAGGTCAGAATGCGGGCTGCAGCCGTTGCTCTGCCAATTTAGGCACCTTCCCGTTGACGCCGGAGGGGATCGTTGCTTCATGTCGCAATCCAGGGAGCGAGTTGGATCCCATCGTATGCGTCCCCACGTCAGGAGCGGCTGGTCTCAATGACGACGCTCGGCTCCATCAGCGGGGTGACAGTCCCCGCCTTCGTCGCCTGGGTCGTGATCGGCGCCTTCCTGCTCGGCATGATCGGCCTGTTCCGCCTCGGCGCCGCCGCCGCACGCCGAGAACGGCGCGAGCAGCGCTGGCAACAGGTCAAAGAGCGGGCCCTCGATTTCGAGGAGGACGATCCCTGAGCACCCCGCCGAGCCCGACCCTCGCCGGACTCGTGGCCGTCCCGCACGCTCTCACCATCGTCCGAGCGTGCCGGCGACAAGGCTGCTCGACAACGGCGGCGCGGCCGCTCTCTACGATCGGCACGGATGTCGCCCCGGGGGCGTCCGTGGAGCCACCCCTCGGTTGCCCCCGCGAAGGTGGCCGAGAGGGTTCTTGCACGTACTGGACGCCCGCCTCACCGCGACCACCCCGTCGGGTCATCGCGTGATCACCGTGGCTGACCCGAGAACCCGGGCCGTGGTCGACATCGGAAGAATCGGTCATCGAGCCGATAGGGATCAGCTCTTCGAGGCATTCGAGTATCTGCTCGCCTCGACGAGCAGCGAGACCTGCTCCTCGCCCAGCTCGCTCCACTCGGACTCGGAGAAGACGGCGAGCACGCGCTCGACCTTCGCCGTTGTCGTTCTGCTATCGGGGCAGGTGAAGCCGAGGTTCGAGGTCATTGAACGAACCGAGCGCCCCGGGTGGATGACAACCGCGTCGGGATGACCACAGGTAAGCCGAACGAGGGCGATGCGGTGCTCGGCCGAGGGAGCGATCGCTGCAGGGCCAGTAGCTCCTGGCACGGTGACGGCCGCCCGGCAGTTGCCACAGCGCGTCCGACCCGAGCGCGCGGCTGTCTCGAACCGGCTGCCACATCGTGGGCAGTCAACGACGGTCATGGTGCCTCCTCATCGATCCCTGTGTCCGGGACATGCCGCGGCCCTCGTCATGCCGGCTCGCCCGCTTCGGTGTCGCAGCGCTCGCCGTCCTGGTCGAGCCCTTCCACCACCGGCGCTGTGACGACTACCTCGCCGGCTTCGTAGCTGGCGATCCGCTCCAAGGCGAGCGAGACCGCTCCCGGGTCGACGTCGGCACCGAGGAAGCGCCGCCCCGTCGCAATACACGCGAGCGCGGTCGTGCCCGAGCCGAGGAACGGGTCGACGACGAGCTCGCCGGGCTTAGCCACCATCTCGACAAGCCGGCAGAAGGGGCCCGCGGCCTGTTGCCAGGGGTGGTCGCCCGGGCCCTTCTCGCCACGTCCTTCGGCGACGAAGGCGTCGACGATCGTCGTGCGCACCTCGTAGGCGCCGGCAGAGAAGAAGGCAACCGGTCGCCAGCGCCCGAAGATCATCTTGCGACGAAAGACCGTGTGGCGCCCAGGCAGCAGGATGGCCCCGGTCCAGACGTAGTCGAGGTGCTCGCCGAGCCGCTCGAAGTGGTCCGGGAGCCAGACCTTGCCGCAGTAGGCGACACAGAGCCGGCCGGGCTTGAGGACACGGGCCGCGAACGCGGACAGCGCCGAGTAGGAGGGCAGTCCCTCCGCGTTGTAGGGCGGGTCGCAGACGATCGCGTCGACGCTGTGGTCGGGGAGGTCGGCGAGCACCTCGGCGAAGTCGCCGCTGCGGACTTCCCAGCCGGCGCCCTCGACCTGCTCGGGGACCTGCTCCGCTCGGCGCCGTGCCAGCGCGGCGAGCCGGGCCTTCTCCTCTGCACGGCGAAGATCCGGACCTGGCGTCTCGTCACCGAGGGCCGTAAGCGCAGCCCGTGCGCGGCTCTCGTCTCGCGCCGAGCGCACGAGGATCGAGGGCGTGGGCCTCGGGCGACGGGCCGGGTAGGTCTTCTCGTCGCGGCCGAGGACAGTCGCCCCGTCAATGCTTCCAGGTGTTCCATCTGGAACACCTGCGAGGTCTCGGTGGACCGTCGCGAGCCCGATGCCCAGCGAGCCGGCGACTCTCCTGAGCGACCAGCCCTGTTCGCGAAGACGCGCCACGACCTCGGCCCGCTGGGCGCGGGTGAGATGACGGCGGAAGAGGTTCGCGGCGAGGACGAAGCCGACCCGTTCCTCGTCGGAAGAGAAGCGCCGCACCTCGCGTGGGTAGTCGGCGAGCTTGACCCCCTCGCCGCGAAGCTCGGTCCAGGCGCGTAGGCGATGGTGGCCGTCGATGACGGCGCCCGACTCGGCGTCGACGACGATCGGGAGCAGGACGCCGTTCGCAGCGATGTCGCCCTTCAGCGCGCCGTACTCTTCCTCGCTGAGCTCCGGGAGGAGCTGGTAGGTGTGGGCAGGGTCGGATCTGCTCACGACGAGCTGCTCCCTTTGTCCCGGTTGACCGCCAGCGCGGACGGGTCGCTCGCCGCGCATAAGGCGAAGCTCCTCGCCCCGCCGCGGCCCGCTTCCTCGACGACGAGCCCGGCAGCAACGGCGCGTTCGATCGCCGCTCGCGTCGCCTCCTTCGAGAGCCCGAGCGCCTTCGCCGCGGCCTGGAGCGAGGCCCACCGACCGCCGTCGACGCGGAGCGCCACGACCACCTCCTCGGCCGACAGGTGGCTGGTCGCGCCCTTCGTCTCGCTCGCGACGGCTTCGTCGTCCTTCACGCGGCACCACCAGCCGTCCTCGCCGAGCACCGCGGTGAAGCCCGGCGTCGGCCGCTCCCGGCGGAGGAAGCGCACCCGCATGTGTCGGCGGGCCTCGTCGAGGCGAAGTCCGAGCTCGATCGCCTCCTCGTCGCTGTAGCGCGGAAGGAGGGTGACCCGGGTCGAGGCCGCGTCGGCGAGACGGCTCGCGCCCCGCCAGAGGTCCTCCGGATCCCGGCTGTAGGTCGCCTTGCCGAGGTGGTGGACGATCACCACCGCGGTGCCGGTCGCCTCGGCGAGCTCGCGGAGCCTGTCGAGCGCCGCCTCGGTCTCGTCGTTCGAGCTCTCCGCCCCGGTGAAGTACGTCGCCCAGGGGTCGATGACGACGAGGCGAACGCCGTGTTCCTCGACCGCTCGGCGGAGCCGCTCGTCGAGGCGCCCTTCGGTCGCCTCCTCCGACCAGGACGTGCTGTCGTCCTCGGAGCGGAACTGGTGCCGGGTGCGGACCGCGCCGAGGCGCCAGGGATCGAAGCTCTCCGCGAGTGGACCGGGAGCGCGTCCATCGAGCAGGTCCGCCCAGCGCTCGGACGCCATCCATGCCGGGGTCTCCCCGTGACAGAGCAGGACCGGAACGCTGTGGCGGACCTGGAGGGTCCCGAAGAGGTAGCCGTCGCCGCGTGCGACGAGCGCGGCCAGGTTCATCGCGAGCCAGCTCTTCCCGCTCGCCCGCGGTGCGCCGATCACGCACAGCTCGCCTTGGCGCAGCATCCCGTCGACCAGCACCGGGGGCGCGATCGGCGGGTCGGCGAGTGTGTCGGCGATGTAGCGGACCTCGAGGTCGGCCATCACCGCGCTCCGGCGGTCATGAGCCCGCGCCGAGAGCGTCGCTCGCGCTGGCGACAGGTCGACGAGCAGTACCGGGCGTCGCTCCGCGCCTGTTCGACGAGAGCCGCGCCGCACGAGCGACAGCGCCGCTCGGCGGCCTCCGCGCTCAGCGCGCTCACGAGCGCCCGTGTCGTGCGGACCGAGGCAGAGCCCGCGCCCGCGGCGAGCCGCCGGGCCGTGCGCGGCGGGACTTGCGCTCGGCGAGCGATCGTGGCACCCCCGAGGCGGCGTGCCTGCTCGAACATCACCTCGCTCCCTGCCGTGCCGTAGGAGAGGGGTTCGTCACCGGGGATCTCGCCGGCGCGCTCACCCGAGCGCCCGACGAGCTCGACGAGGGCGGGGTGGCTGTCGACCGGGGCAACCTGTCGGACGCCGCGGCGCGGACCGGAGACGGTCGGGTCCAGCTCGGTGAGCCAGGACCGGAATCGGTCGCGCACCATTTTGCCGACGACGATCTTGCCCGTGCCCGTGGAGATAGCGAGGTCGTCATCGCGGAGGACAGCGATGCGGCACGGCGAGCCGCCGAGGCGCCACGGCCAGGACCGCCAGGTGGCGGGATCGCGTCCGGTCCCGAGGCAGACTGGCGTCTGCTCGCCGCCCGTCTCCGCGCGCATGTAGCGGGCGAAGCCCATCAGCGACTCGTCGCCGAGCTCGCGGCGAAGGCGACGCAGCTCGGCGATGGTGGACACCCGCTGCTCGTGACAGGCCGGCAGCTCCGCCCAGGCGGGGAGGTCCCGGGGAAGCCGAGCCGGCCGATCCGGGGCAGCGACGCACCCGGCGAGCAGGCGCTCCTCGAGCTCGGCCGACCACGCGGTTCGCCCGTCGCCGAGGCGCTCCTTCGTCCCGCTCGGATCGAGGAGGTGCTCGCCGAGGGCGGTGTCCGAGGAGCGCACCAGACGGAGCCGGCTTTCCTCCTCGCGGCCGAGCAGGAGCTTGTTCACCCCGGCGACGAGACCGATCGTCGGGCGCTCGACCGAGTTGCACTCGGCCTTCCAGGCCGGCGTCGAGCCGTCGGGATGGAGCAGGTCGTCGTAGCGGTGGAGCGCCTCGGCGACGCGCCCGGGATCATCGGTTGAAACGACGATGGCGTCGGTCATCGTCGCTGCCACGGTGTCGCCGAGCGCAGTGACGTCTCGACAGGCGAGGTCGAGGATCGCCCGGCAGGCCGCCGGGATCGCCGAGCCGAGGTGGAAGAGGGTGAACGGACCTGCAAGCTCGGGCCGCTTCGTCCTCGTCCGGTGCATCCCGCCGTCTGGTCCGATCGCTTCGACCTCGACGGGCGCGCGCTCCTCGCGGCGATCGACCCGGGCAAGGACGCCGTAGGCGAGGGAGACCGCCAGTGACTTGGTAAGGCTCGTGCGCCGAGCACGGACGAGCGGGTCCTCGATCGCATCGGCGCTGTGGCGCTCGGCGACGAGTGCGCGGCCGAGGTCACCGGCGACGAGGTCGACCTGCTGACCGCTCGGGAGCCGCACTGGCCGCAGGCCCTCTGCGATGCCGACCGGCTCGATCCGAAACGCACGGACGACCTTGACCGGCGCGCCGTCGAGGGCAGGGCCGAGTAGGTCGGCGGCGTGGAAGGCGAGCACGCCGCCGTGCAGCTCGAGCGGTGCAACGACGCTGCGCCAGCGTGGGCCGGCCTGGCGCATCGACGGCAGGCGCTCGCCGTGAGGCTCGACGATGGCGAAGACCGGCCCGAGCCACACCCAGGTCGCCCGGTCGAAGACCAGCTCGTCGAGGTCGGCTCGGCGAAGCAGCGCGTCGAGTCCGTCGGTGACCTCGACGGCGCGATAGGTCGCCGCGCCGAGGTGACCCGTCAGGCCGAGCAGGCTGAGCACCGCGGGGTAGGTGGCGCTCAGGTCGAACAGCGCCATCGGCCTCGCGACGCCGACGTCGAGCGCCTCCACGCGCCCGCCGTGGAACGCCCCGGCCACCGCGCCGAGCACCTCAGGAGGGAGCTGTGCGCTCGTCTCCGCGGGCGGGCGGACCCCGGCTCGGCGGAGCGCGTGGGTGGCGATCGAGCCCGCCGACCAGCACGCCTCGGGCGCAAGGCCCGGCGCGACCTCGGACAGCTCGGCGAGGAGGCGGCGATAGAGGTCGGCGAGCACGAGCGCCTCGTCGAGGAGCTGGTCGTGCGGGTTGCGCTCCTGCGGCCAGGCAAGGCCGTAGGAGGAGGTGAGGGCAGCGGGCGAGGAGCCGTCCGCGCCAAGCGCCGCGCCGAGGACGGCGAGGTCGACGAAGGGCCCTCCTGCGAGTCGCTTCTTCTTCGGCAGCTTCCGCGGCGGGATCCAGGCGACGAAGGCCCCGGCCTCCTCGCCGCCGCGCGGCGTGACGCGAAGGCGCGGGAGGTAGTCGGAGTCCGCCCAGCTCGCATCGACCCGTCGCACCCCGCAGCCGGTGAGGCCGAGCGAGATGCCGACGCCCCGTCTCGGCCGGCGGGCATCGCCGGCCAGTCGACCGAGCGCCCACGACAGGTCGACACCGATGAGCCCTGCTCCCCGGCTCCCGCAGCGCCGGGCGATCAGACGACCGAGCTGAGCCGGGGTGACGAGGCCTGGCACGACGACAAGCCCCGGACCCGCAGGGACGGCACGGACCACCGCCTGGTCCTGCGCCACGGCGAGCCCGCCCGTGGGGACCTCCTCGGCGACGGTGACGGCGATCGGTAGCCCGTCGAGCAGCTCGAGCGCCACGGCGCGCTGCAGGTGTTCGGACTGGTCGGCATGCAGGTGGACGAGCACGGTCTGATGTGCCGGCGGCCGGCGCTCGGGGCGCTTCTCGACCGGGCGGGGCGGCGGAGCAACGCGGATCCGGAGGCCGACGAGCTCGCTCATCGGGCGACGTGGTCCCGTGTGAGCAGCTCGCGTGAGATCCGGGCGAGCACGTCGGCGATCTCGACGAGCAGCGAGCCGGGCACCTCGATGAGATCGGGCACGACGAGCTCGCCATGGTGGGGCCAGGCGAGCCAGCCGAGGAAGCACCCGATCCGCCCGACGAGGACGCCTGGCGTTGGCTCCAGCGGGCCGTCGATCCCCGCCTTCGCGAGCAGCTGGTGGATGCCGACCTGGTGGCAGTCGGGCGAGCACAGCGCGGCGAGGATCTCGGGGCTGACGTAGTTGCCGTCGGCGCCTCGACCGAGGACGTGGTGGCCCTGCGCCACACGAGCGGCGCCACAGCGCAGGCAGCGCTTGGTCATCGAGTGCTCTGCGGCAGATGGCGGCGGTAGTAGGGCTCGGGAGGTGGACCGGCTTCGGCACGGAGCACGAGCACCTTGTCCGGGTCGGCTTCGAGCTCGAAGACGCCCGCGTCCCGCTTGCGCCGGCTCCAGCGACGGTGGAAGTCCGCGGGATCGAGGTCGCCGTCGAGGAGGAGGCGGACGTCGCGTGAGTACTGGGCGACCCGGCGCGTCTCGACGCGGCTCAGTGTCGAGATCTCCGCGAGCCCGGCCGTCGTCGGCACCTCGGACCACGTGACGACCGGTGCCGCGCCGTGGCCGAGCCGGGAGCGGACGCTCTCGCCGGGCTGGACCGTGGCCCTCCGGCGCTCGTAGGCGGCGCGGTGGACAGCGCGGCGCTCGAGCGGGGTGCGAGCCGTGCGACGGGTGATCTCGCCCCGATGCGCGCGGGCGAGGGTCTCGGCAGGCTCGCCAGTCAGCCAGTCGAGCAGGTGGCCGACGGCCTCGCCGAGCGCGAGGGCAGCATCCCCGAGCACCTCTGGGACCTCGGCGAGCGCTTCTGCGACCTCGGAAGCGACCGGTCGTCGCCGCGTTGGGCTCATGCCGTCTGCTCCGAGCATCCGGTGCGCCTCGAGGGCTGGAGGTCCTGGCGGAGTCGAGCCACGATCCACGACGGCCAGAGATCGACGATGAACTGCGCGAGCACGACCGACGGGCGCTCGCCGGTGCGCAACGCCTCGCCCTGGACGGCGTCGGCAAGCTGCTCGGGGAGGGCGATCTCGAATCGTCGTGCCACGCCCACCATCGTGGATGAGCCGGGTGCGCTGAGTGGCTCATCCGCGGCGCGATACGATCGGTTGTCTAAGATTCCTTCATGCAGCCAAGTCCGGCAGATGAGCAACTCGCGGCCGAGGCAAACGCCCAAGGCGTCCAGCTCAGGGGCAAGCCTCTAACCGGTCGCCAGATCCAGGATTGGCACCACCGCGGAGCGCTCCGAGCGGCGACGGTGCAATATCCGGGCCGGCCAGCCGGGGGAAGCACGTCGAGCTACCCGGAGGGTGCCGTCGATGTGGTCGCCGGCCTCGCGGCGGCGCTCGATGAGAGCCCGAGGGACTTCCCGCGGGCCGTGCTCGTCGCTTTCGCCCGAGGCGTCGACGTCGGCGACCGGGGCCTTAGGGATGCGTACTGGCAGACCTACAACAACGGTTTGGGGGCGGTTCGCCGGATAATGCAGACGGGTGGCAGGGTCCGCCTGCCGAGCGGCCTCATGAGACGACCTGTGGACTGGCTCATCCGCGAATCGGTCTTCGCGCTCGCGCTCGATGAAGTTCCTCTGGTTGAGGGCCTCCATGCATTCCTCGATGGCGCCGGTCTCCCACAAGAGATCATCACCGAGCCGCCCGACGACGGACTCGAGGGGATGCCCGGCTTCCCCGAGCTCGTGCGCCATGTCGCCTACCTCGGCTTGCGACGGAAGGTGCAAAAGGCCTCGCGGGATGAGCTCGCCTGGGCGTGTGGCGAGATGCGCGATCTCTACGCGTTCGTGGGGATGCTCGCCGCCTACGTCGAGGCCACCGCTTCACGAGACGACGCGGTCAACCACGTCTTCAGGACACTCGTCGCCGGTGGCAGGTTATTCGCCCGCTTGGATGTCGCCGTCGGACGCGGTGCCAGCGACTACCGGGCGGCGCTCTTCGCCCCGGTCCTGCTGTCCATGTTCGATCACCTGCCACAAGCTGCACGCGGCTACTTCGACCGAACGATGCGCGAGTGCAGGGCGGCCATCTTGCAGATGGAAGCGATGTACTCGTTAGTCGAGGACGTCCCGCCGTCACTTCGGCGATTCCTCGGGTTCGACCACGTGCTCCGATTCGAGCTGGCAAGCGACACGGAGCAAGCAGAACTACAGGAGACAGCCGACCGATGGGCGGCGAGTCATCCTCACCTCGCCGAACGCTTGCGGACTCGAACAGACACCGAGGTGACCTTCCCGCCCCGTAGGCCGCCGGCCGACCCTACCGGGCCGCCGTCGCCTCCGGGCCTAGCGCCCTGACCAGGACCTGTCACGGATAACGGCCACGAGTGGGCGGCTGTCCACCTAGCGCGATGTGA
>Ga0307373_10005311_pt1 | contig 21138 bp, 19 predicted proteins | sample OX2MG_FD_202534 | JGI IMG/M metagenome (GOLD analysis project Ga0307373, IMG submission 202534) | Soil microbial communities from Risofladan, Vaasa, Finland - OX-2 | ecosystem: Environmental > Terrestrial > Soil > Coastal area > Acid sulfate soil | place: Finland: Risofladan, Vaasa | collected...
GGTGAAGCGCTCGACCCGCACTAGGTCGGCGGCGCTGGCCGTCTCGACGTCGTAGTTGCCGGCGGCGGTCCCGGCGAAGAGCACCTGAATGTCGTTCGAGTGGACGGCCTGGCGCAGGCGCGGCGTGGCCTGCTCGAGCGCGTTCTCGGTGCCTTGCAGCGTGACCAGCGCGTAGGTGGTGTGGTTGTCCGGGCTGACCATCGACGGGATGCCGGTGTCGTAGAACGACTCGACCTTGGTGACCTCCGGCTCGCGGCGCAGGTTGGCCAGCGAGGCCTCGACGGCGCTGTTGAAGCGCGCGTCGGTCACGAGCAGCGTGTCGGAGTGGAAGACGACCGTCGCGCCCCGATCGGAGGAGATGTTGAGCTCCTGATCGAGGATGGCGGATGACTGGTAGAACTGCGTCCCGGGCAGGCTGTAGCCGCCGACCTGAAAGGCGCGCTCGGCCTGCGACGCGCCGAGCCCCGCCGGGATCAGCAGGACCACCCAGACGGCCAGGAACCACCAGCGGTAGCGCACGCTGACGCGCGCCAGCCAGCTGTAGAAGACGCTCATGGCTCGGTCGCGCGCGTCTTGCGGGCGGTGTCGAGGCTGCGGCTCAGCGCCGTCTGCGTCATGTGCCGCTCGACCTCGGCCGCGTGGCCCAGATAGCGCGCGTATGCCTCCTTCGTCAGGCGCAGCAGCGTCATGGGGCCGGCGGCGACCACGTCCGCGATGCGGGGCTCACCGGTCAGGAGCGCGATCTCGCCGAAGTAGTCCCCCGGGCCGAGCTGGGCCACGGCCACGCGCTCGCCACCGTGCGAGCCAACCACGACGTCGGCCTGCCCGACTTCGATGAGGTAGAGGCTGTCACCAGGATCGCCCTGCCGGACGATGACGTCGCCGGGCAGCGCGTCGACGCGCTCCATGAAGGTGCCCAGCACCGCCGCCTCGCCGACCGAGAGCCCGCGCAGCAGGTTCGTCTCGCGCAGGCGGCCTCCGAGGTCGAGCATCTGCTGCCGGGTCGCCATCGGCAGCGCCGCCTGCGGCACCGCCGAGTCGACCAGCGCGGCGACACCCTCCGGCGGCTCGAGGCTGCTGCGGGCGCTGCCGGTCTCGCGCTTGAGGGCGAACAGGGCGAGCAGCCCCTGCTTGCCCGGCTGCTCGAGGGCCGCCTCGATGGCGCCGAGGCGGCTCATCATCTGCCGCGAGATGTCCGAGGAGAGCACCGCGAACGGGTAGACGGTGCAGTACTGGTAACGCGGGAAGAAGTAGGAGGCCTCTGGCTCGTAGGGCACGGTGCCGTGGAGGACCACCAGCGGCGCGTGGAAGAACTCCAGGTTCTGCTTGGCGACACCTTCCTCCAGGTCACCGATGGCTGCCTCGACCTCCAGCCGCAGCGGGCCGGCCAGCGCCCGGAAGAGGGCGACGCCGACCTCCACCGGCGCCCGCGCGCCCAGCTCGTCGAAGGTATGGAGGCGCTGGTTCTTGACGAAGCGGCCCACCTCGCGCAGCTTGACGATCGGGAGGTCGGGTAGCACCCGCAGACGGTTGTAGATGCCCCAGCCGTGCACCTTCTCGACCGGGAAGAGCGGCCGGTCGTGATCGCGCAAGGTCACGTTGGGGGACGCGCTCGGTGCCGCCTTGATCACCGCGTAGCACAGGATCTCGCCGGTGGCCACCGAGCCGGCCACCACGTGCACGTCGTCGGGAGACACCCCAGACAGGGGCTCGTGCTCCAGCCCCGCCTCGTAGATCATCGCGCGATCGACGAAGTTGGTGGCCAGGTATTGCGCGAGCCGGTACTTCATCAGGATCGTGAGCTGGGTCTCGGTCAGCGACGACGTCGTCAGCACGACGACGCTCACGCCGTTGCGCGCGGCCACGCGGTAGAGGAGGCCCGGGAGATCGGCCGTGAACAGGTCGGGTAGGCGCTCGCGGGTCGCCGCGTCGATCAGTCCCTGGGCGTAGTGGTCGGCGGCCGGCTCGTCACTCCGTGTCTGAACTTCCTCCACCCGGACACCTCCTCGCGCTGGGGCGGTTGTCGAACCACCTGCCCGCGCTCACGACCGGGCGCTACCCCCGCACTGTAGGGAGCAGAGCCCTGTCCCGGATCGATCCACGGTCGGGGCCGGGCGGTCATTGGGGCCGCACCTACGTCCGCCCGGCGGCCAATCTCGCTAATCGCTCTCGGACGGCGGGGGCGGCGGTACCTTCGCGGCCGGCGTCCGTCGTCGCAGGACGAAGCCGCCGGCGAACACCGCCACGATGATCAACCCCACGAACCCGAGGGCGCGCCAGACGCCGATCGTGGGTGGCCCCTGATTGCTGGAGGTCAGCACCGTGGTCGCCGCGACGGGGGTCGCCGGTGCCTGGCCCTCGACGATCAGCACGCCTTTCATCCAGGGGTGCGGCTGACAGGCGTAGTCGTAGCGTCCGGGCATGTCAAAGCGGATGGTCACCGACTGGCCCGGCTGGAGCAGCCCGGTGTCGAATCTCCCCTGGCTATCGGTCGCCGTGTGGGCAACCGACCCGCCGTTGGTGAAGGTCACCGACTGGCCCACCTGGATAGTGGCCTGGGACGGTTCGAAGCCCCACTTGGTCGGGTCGGGCAGCGCCCCGATGACGACCTTGGCCGCCGCCGTCTGGGCCGCGGCCGGGGTGGCGGCGGGCGTCGCCGGGGGCGGCAGCGTGGCCGGGGCGTCCGGGGGCGGCGGCACGTCGGGGCCGCGCGCCGGCTGGTCGCCCGGCACGACCCGCAGCACCTGGCCCTGACCGAGGTTGCTGTCGTTGCCGTAGTTGGTGACGTAGAGCGCGCCGTCTGGGCCGAAGGTCATCGCCGTCGGGAAGACCAGGTTCGTCACCACCGGGCTGGTCGTGCCGTCGCCGTTCACCCGCAGTACCTCGCCCCCGAACGGGATGTAGCGCAGCTGCGCCGCGGAGAACTGCGCCGCGAACTGGAGGACGTACATCGTGCCGTCGGGCGCGAAGGCGACGCTGATGGGGGTGGTCAGGTTCTTCACGGCGCCCGGCGTGATCGTGCCGTCGAGCGAGACGCGATCGACGTGGCCGGTCCCGGCGGTATACGGGGCCTGCCCAAACTGGCAGACGTAGAGGTTGCCGTCCGGCCCGACCGTGAGTCCGGTGGTCGTCGGATCCGTGGGGAAGGCGGACAAAATGCTCAGGCCGCCGTCGAGCGTCGCCTTGAGGACGCGATTGTAGTTGCCGTCGGTGATGTAGAGGTTGCCGCCGCTCGCGACCATGCCGAACGGGTTGCCGAGCGGCACCGCGTCGCCGTTATCACCGGGCGGCGGGTTACGGTCGTTGAAGGCGCCGACGTCGGCGACGGTGGTGAGCGTCCCCGTCGGCGAGACCCGCGAGAGCTTGGGGGAGACGGTCATGTGGCCGGCGGCGACCTCGTACAGCTGGCCGTCGAGGACGGCGAGCCCGCTGGCCCCCAGCATCTCGGCGCCGCCGTAGAGGCCGATGTTCGGCAACCCGGTGACGAAGTCCTCTCGCTGGCCGCCGGAGGGGACGCGTGAGATGCGGGCACTGGTGCCGATCGGGCCCTTGCCGCCGAAGTTGGCCGGCAGCGGCACGCTGACATCACCGGGCTTGCCGGCCTCGGCCACGTACAGGGTGCCGTCGGCGGTGAAGGCCAGGCCCTTCGGGTTGATAAACCCGCTGGCATAGACCTGCACCTGCGCCGTGGCCGGCGCCGCGGCGACGGGCCCCACGGCGACGACGGCCAGGGCCAGCACCACGGCGGTGACGGCGAAATAGCGGAGCGCGGACGTCCTGCGAATCGTAGCGGCCGCCTTCGTGTTTTAGTAACCAAAACACGGCACCCTCCCCATTCCCGGGAACGGCGCGCGCGCTCACTGTCGGAATGGGTACAGGATAGGGCCCCGCTGTTGGGCTTGTCAAGCTGACCATTGGGCCGGCGCTCTGTCGGGCGTTCGATGGACCTCACCGAAACCCGCCGGCACGCAACAGCGTCGGCTGACGAGGTCTGCCGGCCTCCGTCTCCGCGAGCCGTGTCCGGGTGCGCTCATGCCGGCGTCTGGCGCCCCGGCTCACCGCGAAAGGCGCGGAACGTGATGGAGGCCGCGGTGCCGAGGACGAGCAGTGCCAGCACCGGGTGCAGGGCGCGCACGCCGGCGGGGCCGGCGAACGCGAACGTGGCCTGCAGCGCCAGCAGGACCAGCAAACCGAGCGCGGTCAGCACTCCGCGCCGCCCAATTCGCGCCAGCAGCGCCGCGACCAGGAGCAGCAGACTGACGCCGAACAGGATGTCTCCCAGCATGAGGTGGGGTTCGAAGCTGTGGTCGAACATGGTCTTGGTCAGGGTCGTCCCCGCCGCCGTGGCGTCGAGCTGCGTCCGGAAGACACCCAGACCGGCGAGGAAGAACTCCAGCACGACCCCGGCGAGGAACAGCGCCGCGAGGAAGCGATAGACGACACGGACGACAGCGCTCAAGGCACCCTCCTTGCTCGACACGGGTTGCATAGAGCGCACGTCGTCCAGCGCTGGCCGACGTGCGCTCGAGACGACTCACCCACCGCTATCGTGTGGGCGCTGGCATCTTCAACTGAAAGACCGGGTGATGCACGGCCTCGCGCTCGACGTCGACCAGCGAGGACTCCGCGGTCACGTCGAAGAAGGAGCGCACGTAGCCGGGTGCCCGCTGCAGGGCTGCCTGGAGGATCAGCGCCGCGTCTTGCGGCGCCAGCTCCACGGCCTCGAACTCCTCGACGACCCGGCCCTTGCGCAACGTGCCGCCTCTGGCCGCGCGCAGATTCCGTACCCAGTTGACCTGGCCGAAGGCGCCGATAAGGTAGCGTTCGCCACCACGCTCGATCATCGACACCGGGACGGTGCGGGGCGCGCCGCTCTTGCGCCCCGGGACGGTCACGAGGACCATCGAGTTGAAGCTCAACCCGGCGCGCAGCATGGTCGACGTGAGCCGGTTGGTCACGCGGACGAAGGGCGTAACACGATAGGCCTTGGGCATAGCCATAACCTCCTGCATGGTAAGCCAGACTCATCTCGGATTCCGGCGACATCCGATTTGATCGACCTGCGCGATGCTCGGCAACCAGAAGCTCCTGCTGTCGACAACGGCGGCCACGGTCTCACCCGTCCGCGCGAGCCGGTCAGTGGTCGGGTGTCGGGAGACGCCGCCGCGGCCACCCGAAGACGTTTCGCATCTCAGGCGTCATGCGCCACCTCGAGCCCGAGCCAGCGCTCGAGCTGGCCGAACGCCTGGTCGATCCGCTGCCGACGAAGCGGGGATTCACCCGGCAGGCTGACCCCTTTGATCGCCGCGATGATGACGGCGGCGGCGTCCTCCGGGTCGAGCTCGGCTGCCAGACAACCCTGCTCGACGCCCCGCCGCAGCAAGGTGGCGAGCTGGCGATGCCAGGGCTCGTCGGTGTCGCGCAGGATGGAGGCGATGACCGGATCGCGTGCCGCGCGCAACGCCAGCTCGCCCATGACGGCGAAGAGCTCGGTGTCCTCCTTCAACATTCGGCGCAGAAACGACAGATGCCAGCGCAGCTGCTCCGACGCCGAGCCCTCGTTCGGCAGGCTCCGGCCAAAGCGCAGCATCGCCTGTCCCACCACGCCGCGAATCAGCGACTCCTTGGTCGGGAAGTAGTAGTGCAGGGTGGCGACGTTGACTCCAGCATCGGCCGCGACGTCACGCGTGCGCAAACCCTCAAACCCGGCTTCGGCCACGCGCGTGAATGCGGCCGCGACCAGCGCCTGCCGCCGGTTTGGCGCTCTCTCGTCGTCGGTATGCACTCGCTCCGGCATGGATCCACCCCTCAATCAATCACTTGATGGGCAGCATACTCCGCGCGTGGCCGGTTGTCAATCAACTGATTGATGATTTCTGCCCGCGGACGGGTTGACGCGCGCTCCACAGCCACTACAATTCCCCAGCAACGATCGGGGGAATCGCATGGCAGAGGAACCGGGGTCCGCGGCCCGGGACGAACTGGCGCGGGCCCGGGAGACGATCGCGCGCCAGGCCGAGGAGATCGCCGCGCTGCGCGAGCGGGTGGCGGACGGCGCCTTCGCCGACGAGCTGCGGCAGGCGCTCACGCTGGCGGCCACCGCTGGCACCATCGCCGCGCCGGTCACGCACTCGCGGCTGCTCGAGATGATCGTCGAGACGGCCGCCTACGTGATTGCCGCGCAGGCGGGGTCGCTCTTCCTGGTGGATCACGCACGCCAGGAACTGATCTTCGAGGTCGCCATCGGCCCGCGCGCTCAGGCAGTCAAGCAGTTCCGCGTGCCGCTGGGACAGGGAATCGCCGGGCTGGTGGCCGTGACCGGGCAGCCGATGGCGGTGGCCGACGTTCAGGAGGATCCGCGACACGCCTCCGGAATCGCGCAGGCGGTTGGCTATCTCCCACGCAGCATCCTGTGCGTGCCGCTGCTCTACGACGACCAGGTCATCGGTGTGCTCGAACTGCTCGACAAGGAGGGTGCCGACGCGTTCAGCGCGTCCGACCTGGCGGTGCTCGGGATGTTCGCCACCCAGGCGGCGGTAGCCATCGAGCAGTCCCGCACCCAGGGCAACCTGCTCGCGCTGATCGGCGCCGCGCTGGAGTCCCTCTCCGGCCTGTCCGACGAGACCCGGGCGGTGCTGCGCGAGGGCGCGCGCGCCTTCGCCGGCCGCGCCGAGGAGGACCCCATCTACCGGCGAAGCCTGGAGCTGGCCCGCATGATCCAGGAGATCGGGATCCGTGGGGAGCGGGAGATCGGCGTCTGCCGGGCAATCCTGCGCGCCTTCGCCGCGTACCTGCGGTCGCAGCCCGCCATGCCGGGTGGGTCGGGAGCCGGCTGGTGAGCAGCCTCCGTCCCGCCTGGAGCTGGAAGTTCAGTGAGCAGGCCATCCCGCGGCTCGACCCGACGCCCGTGCTCGACGACCTCACCCCCGACTGGGCCTGGGAGGGGAGCACCGGGCGCGGCGTGCGCGTCGCCGTGATCGACAGCGGCGTCGACGCCACCCATCCGGGCGTCGGCGCCGTCCAGGGCTACGTGGCCATCGGCGAGAGTGAGCAGGGACCGACCTACGACACGGCGCCGCACGGTGACGCCTACGGGCACGGGACGGCCTGCGCCGGCATCATCCGCTCGCTGGCCCCCGACTGCGAGCTCTACAGCGTCAGGGTGCTCGGCCCCACGCTCTCCGGCAGCGGGCAGGCCTTCGCGGCCGGTCTGCGCTGGGCGATCGACAACGGCATGCACGTCTGCAACCTGAGCCTGGGTACGACCAAGCGCGACTTCTTCGGCATCCTGCACGAATTGGTCGACGAGGCTTACTTCCGCGGCGTGATGCTGGTCACGGCCGCCAACAACGTGCCGATCCCCAGCTTCCCCTCCGTCTTCTCGTCGGTCATCTCGGTCGCCTCGCACGACGTCAAGGACCCGTCCGTCTTCTACTACAGTCCCCGCTCCCCGGTGGAGTTCGGCGCGCTGGGCATCGACGTCCGGGTGCCCTGGCAGAGCGGGCAGTGGATCACGGCGACCGGCAACAGCTTCGCCGCGCCGCACATCTCCGGCACGGTCGCCCGCATCCTGGGCAAGCACCCCGAGCTGACGCCGTTCCAGGTCAAGACGGTGCTGCGCGCGCTGGCCACCAACGTCTCGACGGACCCGCGCCGCGCCTGCCACCCCGCCGCGGCCGACGCCAACGCCGAGCGCTCGTAGCCAAGGTTCCTCGGACACTACAGCCTCAGGTTGTCATCGGAGAACCGGACGACGAACGGGTCGGCGCCGGCAGCCTGCAGACGATTCAACGCCGCAGCAGCTCGCTCGGGCTCTGTCTGGAAGATGACGGTAAACGGCGCCGTCGGCTCACCGGTGTTCGCGCGGTTGGGCACCTTCCACGCCTGCGCCGCGCCTTTCAAGATGTCGATGAAGATGCCGAAGTCACGATCCAGGCCGGGGAGCACCAGATCAAGCTGGGTCACGAAGAACAGGTAGCACGAGCCGGGTAGCCATTCGAGGTCGCCGATGCACTCGTCGAAGCCATCCCAGGTGTAGCCACAGTACCAAGGAAACGGGAGCGCGGCCGCCCACTCCTGCAGCAGGCGCTCCGGCGTGGCGGAGCGTTGACCACGGAACATCCTGACAACTGGCGCGTCGCCGACAACACCTCGATGCTGATCGGCGTAGCGCCGGGCGAAGTCATCGACGCTGTTCGGCGTTGAGGAGACGAAGAACCTCCACCGCGTGTCGTCGCGGCAGAGGACATCGGCTCTCAGTTCGGGAAGCATGGGGCCTTTCTCCTGGTTGGTGGGCACGCCTCGGTGCTAACAGGTCGTCGTTCCCTGCGATTCATCGGCCCGTACTGCCGAGAATCGGCGGCGGACCTCCGCAATCAGGAACGGGACGTCCTGCCGCGAATAGCCGATGAAGTCGATGTCTGGTGCCGGCGCGATGTCGTCACCGAGCCATACATACATATCGGGGGCGTCGCCGTCACCAATCCAGATCATGCTACAGCCGCCAATCGGCTCCCATTCCTCGATGAACGGCCGCCATGGCGCGGCACTGGCAGCCGTGACCACGGCCTCGATCTCGTCCAACTCACCTTCCGAGATTGAGGCAACGTCCTCGCATTCCAGCGCACCGAGTAGACGCGGGACGGCGGCGCGGGCCAGCGCGATGAACTCGACGTCCGAGTTATCTGCGGGGACAAGATCCCGCCTCACGAACAGCCGGCTCTCGCCGTCAGTTCGGCCGGTGCGAATGTGGGCCACACCATCCGAGCCGCGTTCCACGGTCCAGGGCAGCGGGCTGGCGGCGATAGCTCGCCGGCGGATTGGATCGACCTGGCGGGCGATATCGTCCACGGTGGCATCCTCTAAACGACGCCTGACTCTCGCCACCAACGAACGGTCAGCGATACCGCGGCGGCATCGCGGGCACGCCCGCGCCGTGCCGCTCCCGCAGCAGGCGCTCCACCCGTTCGGGCGTTCGGACCGGGACTACGTGGATTGGCAGGTGCTCCTCGATCTGCAGTTCGAGGACCCGGTCGATGACGAGGTCCAGCACCGCGTCGGGGTCGTCCAGATTGACGCACGCGGTGAGGTAGGTGCCCTCCGGGTTCTCACCACCGGGACCGACTGAGAAGGTCGCCGTTGGGTAGCGGGCCGCGATGAGCGCCTGCAGCTCCGCCACGGCTTGCTGGATGCGTGGGTCCGATTCCTCGAGGCGCTCCCGGCTCATGTGGCCCCACCTCAGGCGGAAGGCAGACGGTCCCTCACGAGAGACTACCCCATTCAACCAGGCGATTTTGCGCTCATTCGTGGTGCTCCGTGGTCGCGGATTCGGGGCTTAGCCCGCTTCAGCGGGGTTCGTCTGGTAGCGCGGCGGTTCAGCGCCGCGCTACGCCGGTCGATGACGTCACCGCTCAGCCAGGGGCCGGCGCTCCCCGCGACCTCCCAGGCAACCCGCCGCCCGCGAACCGCGGGCCGCTACGGCGCCCGCTCGACCACGACGGAGTCACTCACGCGGCTGGACTGCACCGGCCGCACGTGTGCCGGGATGACCGTCCGGGTCAGGTCCCCGTAGAGGGCCGGATGGCGGTCGTAGCCGGGACGCAGCCGCGGGTACTGAGTCCGTGAACGGTGCAGTTCGGCGAAGTCCAGGTCGGCGACCAGCAGGTCCTCCTCGCCGATCGGCCCGCGCGCCAGCACGTTGCCGTCCGGGTCGACCGCCAGGTTGCCGCCGAAGAAGTCCACCCCGCGGTGGGTTCCGACAACGTTGGCGTAGCACTGGAAGGCGCCGTTCTCGATCGCGCGCGTCCGCAGCACGATCGGCCAACCCTCCCGGTAGATGCTCGGGCCGGCGGAGATCGTCAGCAGGAGGAAGGCGCCGTTGACCGCCTGGACGCGCGGGATTTCCGGCACCCAGCAGTCGGCACAGATGTTCACGCCGACCGTCCAGCCGGCGATGCGAAAGAGCGGGAAGGCCGTCCCGGGCGACCAGTGGTTCCCCTCGGTCACCAGCAGATCTCCGACGTGGAACGTCGGCAGGCTGACCTTGTGGTGGACGCCGAGCACGCCCTCGGTCGGCGAGATGACGACGGCGGAGTTGTGGATGTAGCCGGGGATGGCCAGATCGACGACCGGCATGCCCATCACCACCGCGATACCGCTCGCCGCCGCGAGATCGCTCAACGCCTGGACGCTGGGGCCGTCGAGCGGCTCGGCGAGGTCGCGGCTCTCGACCTGCGCCATGTAGTTGGTGAGGTACATCTCGGGGAAGGCGACGATATCGGCGCCGGCCTCGGCCGCGCGGTGGATGTATACGGCCGCCTTCTCGAGGTTGGCCGCCACGTTGCCGATCTCGGAGCCGAGCTGGGCGAGCGCCACCCGGAGCACCGGCTTCGGCGCGCTGTTCGTCAGTTGCATCGTGAACCCCCTTCGCGCGTGAAAAGCACGGCGAATCTGACCAGCGGGCAGGCTGCCGGGCCGCGCGGCCGTCAGCGGCCTATTCCTCGCGCAGCCGCACGTCGAATGCATCCCGCAGCGTGTCGCCGAACAGGTTCAGCCCGATGATGACCAGGAAGATCGCGACGCCCGGCACGACGACGGTGTGCGGGGCGATCGTCAGATAGTTGCGGTTCTCGGCCAGCATCGCCCCCCACTCGGGACTCGGGGGCTGGGCTCCGAGACCCAGGAAGCTCAGGCTCGCCGCCTCCAGGATGAGGTAGCCGATGTTGATCGAGAAGGCGACGATTATGTAGGGCATCACGTTCGGCAGCACGGCCGTGCGCATCAGGCGGGCGTTGGTGGCACCGATTGCCCGCGAGGCCTCGACGAACTGCTCCTCCTTGAAGGTCAGCACCATCCCGCGGATCAGGCGGACGTAGAACGGGATCGCGGTGATGGCGACGGCGAGGACGGCGTGGAACAGGCCGGGGCCGAGCGCGGCCACGATGACGATCGCGAGCAGGAGATACGGAAAGGCCAGCATGACGTCGATGACCCGCATGGTGATCGTGTCGAACCAGCCGCCGTAGAAGCCGACGACGATGCCGAGCGTCACCCCGATCGACAGGGCGATGCAGGTCGCCACGAACCCGACAGCGAGGGACGGACGGGCACCCCAGATCACCCGGCTGAGGACGTCACGGCCGAAGAGGTCGGTCCCGAGGACGTGCCCGGCCGTACCCACCGGCAGGAACGACTGGCCGAGATCGGTCGCGATCGGGTCATAGGGCGCGATCAGCGGTGCGAGGAGCGCCATCGCGATGATCGCCAGCACGAGTAGGATCCCGGCGAGACCGATCCGGTCGCGCAGCAGGCGACGGAGGACTCTCCGGCCGCGCGACGGGGCGGCCAGGGCGTGTTCCGGGGAGGTGGTTGCCTCCTGAGTCGGCGCGATGTCGGCACTCATGATGTGGCCAACCTCGGATCCAGCATCGCGTGCGCGAGGTCCGTGAACACGCTTACGAACGCGTACACGATCGCAATCACGAGCACCGATCCCTGAGTCACCGGCAGGTCCCGGGTCAGGATAGAGTTGACCATCAGCGCGCCGATGCCGGGCCAGGAGAAGACCACCTCGACCAGCGCGGTCGCGCTCAGCAGAATGCCGGCCTGCAGTCCAACGAGGTGCACGATCGGGATGAGGGCATTCTTGAAGACGTGGTGCCACGCGACGGCCCGCTCGGAGAGGCCCTTGGCGCGTGAGGTCCGCACGTAGTCCTGGCCCAGAACCTCAAGCGTGCTCGAGCGCGCCATGCGGGCCACGACGGCGATCGGACCCACTGCCAGGGCGAAGGCCGGCAGGATGAGGTGCTTCAGCAGGTCGAAGATCCCACCTCCACCCTGCAGCGCGTACATCCCGCTACTGGGCAGCCAGCCGAGGCGGCTGCCCAGTAGGTAGGAGAGCAACAGGCTCAGGAAGAACGACGGAATCGCGATCCCGCTGCTCGCCACGACGATGACCACCCGGTCGAACCATGCCCCGCGATGGAGACCGGCCAACAGCCCAAGGGTCAGCCCCACGGCGATGGCGAAGACGAACGCGGTCACCCCGAGGATGAGCGTGTTCTTGAACTCCGTCAGGACGAGATTGGCCACCGGGACCTGCTGCCGGATCGACCGTCCCAGATCGCCGTGTAGAGCACGTCCCAGCCAGCGCACGTACTGCACATAGAGGGGATCATTGAGACCCAGTTGCTGGCGCAGGTTCGCCAGCGAGTCTTTGGTGGCCATCGGACCCAGCATCGCCTGGGCCGGATCGCCTGGCGCAAGGTGCATCATGAAGAACACCACAATGGTCGCCGCGAACAGGGTCGGCACGACCAGCACCAGGCGCTGAATCAGCCAGCGCGTGTGCATCCCATCCTCCCGATCTTCGCCCGGTGTCCGTGCGCCTCTACTGGTCTACGACTTCCAGACATCCTTCAGATGAACCACGTTCTGATCGGGGTTCAACGTGATCCCGTGGACGTTCTTGCGCGCCGCGGTGACGAAGTTCGAGTGGAACATGAAGATCCAGGGCGCGTCGTCGGCGAAGAGCTGCTGCGCCTGCTTGTAGAAGGTCGCTCGCTGCGTCTGGTCGACGGTCGTGCGTGCCTTCGCCAGGAGGTCGGTGTACTGCGGGTTTGTGTAGTAGCCGACGTTCCCACCGCCGGGCGGGAGGCTGACCGACTCGAACTCGACCCACAGGCCCGGATCGTCGACCGGGTTCATCCACGACTCCTGCGACATCCCGTAGGCCTTGCCGTTGACGTCGTCGAGACCCTTGGCGGTCGCGGCCAGGTAGCTGATCCACTCCAGGGTCGTGATGTTCACGTTGACCCCGACCTTCTTGAGGTCGGCCTGCATGGCGGTCGCGATCTCCTTGGGGGCCACCATCCCCGAGCCGGACTCGGGCACGATGTACTCGAGGTCGAAGCCGTTGGGGTAGCCGGCCGCCGCCAGCAGCTGCTTGGCCTTGTTCGGGTCGTACGGATACTGGGTCACGTTGGGCTCGTACGCCCAGGTGTTGGGCCAGCACCAGCAGCGCGAGGGGATGGCGGTCCCCTTGAGGACGTTCTTGATCAGGCCGTCCTTGTCGATGGCGTAGTTGAGCGCCTGCCGGACCCGCTTGTCCTTGAGGTGTTCCTCATGGGTGTTGAGGTAGACCCACCAGGTATGCAGCGACGGCCCCTGGAGGAGCTGCAGGTTGGGGTTGGATTGTACCTGGGGCACGAACTGCGGGTCGAGCGAGACGATGAAGTCCACCTCCCCCGACGCCAGCTGGTTGAAGCGCGCCGCCTCCTCGACGATCGGCTTCCAGATGATCTGGTCCAGGTAGGGCGCGCCGCGCCAGTAGCCGTCGAAGCGGGACATGGTCGTCTTGACGTTCTTGTCCCACGAGTCGAACTTGAAGGCGCCCGTGCCGACCGGCTTGCTCGAGAAGTCCTTGCCGGCCGCCTTCGCGGCCGTTGGGCTCACGATCGAGCCCGTGTTCCAGACGAGCGCCGACAGGAACGTCGCGTCCGGCTGCGTCAGGTCGAACCGTACGGTCAGCGGATCGGTCGACGTCGACGACTTGTAGGTCGGGTAGAAGAAGGCCGGGAACGCGTACGGCCCAAAGTAGTAGGGGCTCTTCTGGTTCAGCATCCGCTCGAACGAGAAGATCACCGCGTCGGCGTTGACGTCGGTCCCGTCGTGGAACTTCAGGTTGGGCCGCAGCTTCATCGTGACCGACGTCCCATCCTGGGACACCGTCCAGGTCTCGGCGAGGTCGGGCTGAATATTGCTCGTCTGATCGAACAGGTTGACGAGCATGTCGAACAGACTGCTCACCGGACGGAAGGTGCTCGTCCCGGTCATGACCGCCGGGTCGAAGCTGCTGACCTCTGCCTCCATGCCAACGACCAGCGTGCCGCCCTTCTTGGGCGTCCCGGCGCTCGCCGCGGACCCGCCCTGTGGCGTCGCCCCGCTGCCCGATCCGCCGGAGGTGTTCGGGCTCGACGACCCGCCGCAGGCCGCCAGGATGCTCGGCACCGACGCGGCACCGGCCACGGCCGCGGAGCGCTTGACGAGCTCCCGGCGCGAGAGGCTCATGCCTGACAGGTCGCGAAGGCTCTTCCGCATGACCGATCTCCTCCTGGTCCCGCCGCGTGGCGGGTCTGCGCGGCGTCCTTGCCGCGACGTATCTGGGGCCGCGGGGCACCCCGCGACCCAGGCCGGGTGCTCAGGCCTTCCAGGCGTCCTTGAGAATCATCACGTTCTGGTTCGGGTTGAGCGCGATCCCCTGGATATTTTTACGCGCCGCCGTGACGAAGTTCGAGTGGAACATGAAGATCCAGGGCGCGTCGTCGGCGAAGAGCTTCTGGGCCTGCTTGTAGAGCGTCGCCCGCTGCCCCTGGTCGTTGATCTGGCGAGCCTTGGCGAGCAGATCGTTGTACTGCGGGTTGTTGTAGGAGCCGATGTTGGCGCCCAGCTGGTCGCCCTGGCCCGCCGTGCAGTACTGGACGTACATGCCCGGGTCGTCGACCGGATTCATCCACGAGAGCTGGGCCATGCCGATCTGCTTGCCGTTGATGTTGTCGAGGCCCTTGGGGTTGAGGATCGCGGCGATATAGCTGATCCACTCCATCGTGGTGATGTTCACGTTGACCCCGACCTTCTTGAGGTCGGCCTGCATGGCGGTCGCGATCTCCTTGGGGGCCACCATCCCCGAGCCGGATTCCGGCACGAAGTAGTCCAGGTCGAAGCCGTTGGCATAGCCGGCTGCCGCGAGCAACTGCTTGGCCTTGTTCGGGTCGTACGGGTAGGCCGTGGTGCTGGGCTCGTAGGACCAGGTGTTGGGCCAGGCCCAGCCCCGGGACGCCACCGCGGTCCCCTTGAGGACGTTCTGGATCAGGCCGTCCTTGTCGATGGCGTAGTTGAGCGCCTGCCGGACCCGCACGTCCTTGAGGTGTGGCTCGTTGACGTTGAGCGTGGCCCACCAGGTGTGCAACGACGGCCCCTGAATGAGCTGCAGGTTGGGGTTGGACTTCACCTGGGGCACGAACTGGGGGTCGAGCGAGACGATGAAATCCACCTCGCCCGAGGCCAGCTGGTTGAACCGGGCGGCCTCCTCGATGATCGGTATCCAGATGACCTGGTCGAAGTTCGGCGCCCCACGCCAGTGGCCATCGAAGCGGGACATGGTGGTCTTGACGTTCTTCTCCCAGGAGTCGAACTTGAACGGCCCGGTCCCGACCGGCTTGGAGGTGAAGTCCTTGCCGGCCGCCTTGGCCGCGGTCGGGCTGACCAGAGCCCCGGTGATCCAGGTCAGCGACGAGACGAAGGTGGCGTCGGGCTGCGACAGCTCGAACGTGGCCGTGAGCGGGTCGGCCACCGTCGACGTCTTGTAGGCCGGGTAGTCGAACGACGGGAAGGCGTAGGGACCGAAGTAGTTCGGGCTCTTGGTGTTGAGCATGCGCTCAAAGGTGAAGACCACGGCGTCGGCGTTGACGTCGGTGCCGTCGTGGAACTTGACGTTGGGTCGCAGCTTCACGGTGACGGTGAGCCCGTCGTCCGAGACGTTCCAGCTCTCGGCGATGTCCGGCTGGACCTGGGCTTGCTGGCCGAACGTGTTGGTGAGCGGGTCGAAGAGGTTGCTCAGCGGCCGCCCGGTGCTGGTGCCCGTTGCCACCGCCGGGTCGAAGCTGCTGATCTCGGCCTCCATGCCGACGATCAGCGTGCCGCCCTTCTTGGGGGTGCCACTGGACGTTGAACTGCCCGTCTGGGTCGCCCCGGCGCTCCCGCCCGTGGCGGCGGTCGGCGCCGACGTCGACGAGCCGCCGCAGTCCGCGAGCAGCCCACCGACCATGGCCACTCCCGCCGCGGCGGCCGAGCCCTGGAGCAACCGACGCCGGCTGATCGGATGACGGCGGAATTGATTCTCTGCTGAGGTCACGTCGCGACTCCCTTCCCCCACGTCGAACCATTTCGAGGAGCTGCCGCGTTACATTGCTGGAGCGCGGACCACGATGAAACCGAGCTGCGACCGACTAGGCACTCCTTTCCTGTGCGGCCAACTGTCCAGCCAGCTCGGGAATGCCCTCGCTCGGCAGCCGCGGCGCGCCGATCGCGGCGCTCACGCGGTCGCCGGCCACCGCCAGCCATGCCAGCACCTGTGGCCGCTTGTCTCGGGTGAGACGAAACACGGGACCGGCGACGCTCATGGCGGCGGCAACCTGGCCTTCATGGTCGTAGATCGGAACGCCGATCGCGTAGGCGTGCGCGTCGATGTCCTCGTCGCTGATCGCGTAGCCCCGGTCCCGGATCTCCTGGAGATGCACTCGCAGGAGTTCCGGGTCGGTGATCGTCCGCTCCGTGTAGGCGGGCTGGCCGTAACGGGCCAAAACGGCCTCGATGACCGCGGGCGACTGGAAGGCCAGCAGTGCCTTTGGGCAGGCCCCGGCGTGCAAGAGGTAGCGCCGGCCGACCTCGGCCGACATGCGAATCATTGCCGGGCTGTCGCGCCGCGCGACACACACGCCGAGTAGTCCATCCCGCACCACCAGGTGGATGCTCTCCCCGGTAGCGTCCCGCAGTTCGTCCATCACCGGCACTGCCACGTTGACGAGGTCGTGCTGGCGAATTACCCGCTGGCCGATCTCGAAGAACTTGAACCCGATCCGGTAGGTCTTGTCCGGCTGCTGATGGACGTAGTCGTACTGTTCGAGCGTCTTGAGGACCCGGAATACCTGGTTCTTGGCGAGGCCCAGCCGGCGCGATAGCTCGCTGATGCCGACACTCTCCCCGCAGCGCGCCATCTCCTCGACGACGTCGAGGGCCTTCTGAAGCGACCCGATGGTCTGCGGCATCTGTCCTTCTGTCGGTGATTGCGGTACTATGGCCCAGAATCTAGCACGGTGTTCTATATGTGTCAACAGGGAGTCGGGCGCGGTCGCGACGCGGGGACGGGAGTGTGTGCGATGACTGAGTCCCGGAATCCGGACAGTATGGCGGACCTCAGCGATGTGGCGGCGCGGATCGCCAGACGCGAACTCTCGCCGGTCGAGCTCGTCGAACGCAAGCTCCGAGACATCGAGCGGCTGAACCCGATCCTGAACGCCTACATCACGGTGCTGGCCGAGGAGGCCATGGCTGCGGCGCGGGCGGCGGAGAACGAGATCGCGGCCGGGAGGCACCGCGGCCCGCTCCACGGTGTCCCGCTCTCGGTCAAGGACCTCTTCTGGACGGCGGGGATCCGAACGACGTCGGGCTCGCGGGTGCAGGCTGACTTCGTCCCGACCGAGGACGCGACCCTCGTCGCCCGACTCAAGGCGGCCGGTGCTGTCATCGTTGCCAAAGCCAACATGCTCGAGTTCGCCTACGCCTCCGTCCATCCGGACTTCGGGCCGACGAAGAACCCGTGGGACCTCACCAAGACCACCAGCGGATCGAGCGGGGGCTCCGCCGGCGCGGTCGCGTCGGGAATGGACTTCGGCTCCTTCGGTAGCGATACCGGCGGTTCTATCCGCATTCCCGCCTCGTTCTGCGGGATCGCCGGCCTCAAGCCGAGCTATGGGCGGGTGCCGCGCCACGGGATGCAGGCACTGTCGTGGATCCTGGACCACGCGGGGCCGTTCGCGCGGTCCGTCCGCGACGTCGCGCTGCTGCTGGGTGCGGTGGCCGGTGCCGACCCGCGCGACCCCTACGCGGCCGATGTCCCCGTCCCCGACTACGCCGCCGGGCTCACCGGCTCGCTCGATGGGCTCACGGTGGGACTGACGACCAATTTTCTCGACTCGTCCGTCGACCCAGAGATCCGCGCCGCGGTCGTGCAGGCGGCGGATGTGCTGTCGAGCGCCGGGGCGACGGTCCGCGAGATTCAGGTCCCGGAACTCGAGGGTGACGCCATCGCCGCGCTGATGGACATCCTGCTGCCCGAAGCAAGCTACTACCATCGCGACTGGATCGACGACCGCCGGGCAGACTATACGGAGACGGTGTACGAGCGGCTGCAGGCCGGGCGGCGGACGACGGCGGTGGCCTACTTCGCGGCACGGGACACCCGGGAGCGCATCCGGGCCGCCGTGCGGGACCGGATGCGCGAGATCGACCTGCTGGTGCTGCCGACCACGCCCATGGTCGCCACGCCACTGGAGAGCACGACGCTGGAGGTCAGCCAGGGCGAACAGGATCTCGGCGCGCTCATCCGCCTCACCGGGCCATTCGACGTGACCGGTCAGCCAGCGCTCTCGATCCCGTGCGGGTTCTCCGCGGCCGGACTCCCAATCGGACTACAGATCGTCGGGCGGGAGTTGGAGGACGGCACCGTCCTGCGGGCCGGCCACGCCTACCAGGAGCGGACCGACTGGCACCGGCGCCGCCCAGCGGTCTCGGCGGACTGACGGCGCGCACTCCACCATCCGGTCGGCAAAGCGGTCGGCCAGCGCCGCGATGGTCAATGCGGGATTCGGGCCGACCGGTCCCGGCATGACCGAGCCGTCCGCGACGTAGAGGCCGGGATAGCCGAACACCTGCCCATCGGCGTCGACCACGCCCTCGCCGGGATGGCGGCCCATCGGGCAGCCGCCGAGCGGGTGAACCGTGATCGCGCCGCCGCCCCGCCCGAGCGGGTCGTCCAGGAACTCCGCCTGCCACACGCCGGCGATGGCCCGCAGGGTGTCCCGCAGGCGCGCGGCGTACTCCTCCGAGGACCCGGTGGGCCACTCGACGTCGAGGCAGCCGTCGCGCAGCGAGATGACGCCGTCCGGCACATCGCGGCCCATGCCCACGAGCGGCAGCGCGTCGTCCGACAGGATGCCGGACCGCAGCGCCGCGCCGATCGCCCCGCCCAGCCCCGGGAACCGGGCGGCCGCCATGCGCGACCAGGCGCGGCGGCCGGCGAAGCGCAGCAGGCGAGCGCGCAGCGTCGGACGCAGCGCCGCGCCCGCCCAGTCCGCCAGGAACGCGGGATACCCGGCGTCCTCGACGTAGAACCCCCGGCCGGCCCCTTCGTCCGCGGCGTCGGCGGCGTCAGGCACGCGAATGGCGCCGGTGATGACCGGCCCGAACGACGGCCGGAAAGCACTGGCGCGCTGCCCGCCACCCCGGTGATCGCGCGCCTTGACCGCGAAGGTCAGCCGGTCCCCGTTGGCCGAGAAGCGTCGTCCCAGCATGGCGCTGAGCCGGGGGAACGAGCGCCGGTTGCGCAGCAGCAACTGTGTCGTCCCGAGCGTACCGGCTGCCAGGACCAGCGTGTCCGCCGTCACCTCCACGACGAGCGATGCGTCCGCGCCGGTTTGCCCGTGCTCGACGTAGCGCACGGCGTACCCCCGCCCGGGCCGCGGCGCGATCGCGCGCACCTCGCAGAGCGTGCGGATCTCGGCGCCGTGTCGCCAGGCCTCGCTGAGGTAGGTCAGGTCGAGGCTGTTCTTGCTGCCGGCGTTGCAGCCGAGGTTGCACTCACCGCAGAGACGGCAGGTGAAGCGCGGCGTGTCGTGCAGGTTGCCGGTCCCGTCGATCGGCACGCCGACTTCCGGCTCGCACCCCGCGTTGGCGAACGTCAGCCCGAGGTTCGGCAGCTGCCACGCGAGCCCCAGTTCCTCGGCGGCGAGCTTGAGCTGGCGCGTCTTGGGCGTCTCGCGATACGGCGCGTGGGTCTCGAACGGGTAGCACTGGGCGCCGAGCATCCGCTCGACCCGTTCGTAGTGCGGGTCGAGGTCGGCGCGCGTCACCGGCCAGTGCTCGGAGCCGGACTCCCCGGCCTCCGCCTGCACGAACCAGCGCTCATCCTTGCGCAGCAGCACGCCCGCGTAGATGAGCGAGCCCCCGCCGAGGCCGCTGCCGACCAGCGTCACGAGCCGGCCGCGGAACGAGCGCAGGTCGAACAGGCCGTAGGAGCGCTCCGCCGGGTTCCAAAAGCTCGTCCCGAGCTCGACCGGCGTGCGCGGGAACGAGCCGGGTGGGTACGGCTTGCCGCGCTCGACCACGCACACCGACAGCCCCGCCTCGGCCAGACGGTAGGCGATCACGGCGCCGCCGAAGCCGGACCCGACCACCACGGCGTCAAAGTGCTCCCGGCTGATGACCTCACTCCTCCTCTAGCGTCCCGGCTTGACGGGTCACGGCTCCACAGCCCGAATCGGTTCCTCGGTCGGCCGGCCCCGCCCGACCGCGCGCTTACGCGGCGCTCGCCTGCCGCTGCCGGCGGCGGGCGGCGAGGACGACGAGGATGCCCAGCACGAACAGCGGCAGCATCACCCGGTGGAAGTCGTTGTTGACCGGGTCGCTCCCACCACCGCCGCGCAGCGTCGAGACGACTCCCAGCAGGAAGCCGAACACCGAGAAGATCTGTGCCGCCAGCGCGTACCCCAGTGCCCGAGCGCGGCCCGCCAGCAGCGCGCCACCGGCCAGCCCCAGCGCCACGCCGCAGAGCGCCTCGACGATCGTCGCCGGTAGCACGCGCGGCTCGCTGACGGTCGCGAACCCCAACGACAGCGGGTGACCCAGGTGGGCCGCCGCGAAGAACAGGCAGGCAAGCGCCTCCGCCACGAGCAGTGCCCCGAAGAGGCCGAGCCCGGTATCCGTGCGGCGCGCTCCGATCGCGGTCATCGCTCATACCTCCATTATTATGAATCTACGTCGCCGATGGAGCGCTGCGCCCCACGGCGAGCCATCGTCAGCGTCCGTCCAGCCGCTGCCGGCTCGGGACGCGCACGGGCGCGAGGGCGACCCTCCGCGCCGGTACCGGCGCGGCCACGGCGCCCTGGCGCCGGAGCCACCAGACCGCCGCGACGATCGCGAGGGCCGGCATGGCGAGCACCAGATGGGGCGCCAGGTGGGCGTAGTCGTCGACCGCATGGTCGACGCCCGCCCGGAACAGGTAGCCCAGCGCGAGCGGCGTCCCCGCCCAGACGATCGCTCCCGGCACCGCGCCGAGCAGGAAGTCGCGCAGCGGCACGCGCAGTAGACCGGCACCGATCGAGACGTACATCCGTACCAGGGGGAGCGAGCGGCCGACGAATACTAACCGACGGTCGTGGCCGCCCAGCCGCTCCCGCCAGCGGGCCAGCGTCTCCTCACCGCGCCGGCTGAACCGGCGCAGTCCCCGCCCCAGGAGCCGGCTGCCGCCGACGCGCGCCAGCAGGTAGATCGCCGTCGTGCCGAGCACGTCACCGGCGACCAGGG
>Ga0307373_10005312_pt1 | contig 21136 bp, 17 predicted proteins | sample OX2MG_FD_202534 | JGI IMG/M metagenome (GOLD analysis project Ga0307373, IMG submission 202534) | Soil microbial communities from Risofladan, Vaasa, Finland - OX-2 | ecosystem: Environmental > Terrestrial > Soil > Coastal area > Acid sulfate soil | place: Finland: Risofladan, Vaasa | collected...
GACGCCGAGGGCCGGCTCGTCCTCGCCGACGGCCTGACCCTCGCCACGGAGTTGGAGCCCGATGCCATCATCGACCTGGCGACACTCACCGGCGCATGCGTCGTGGCGCTCGGGATGTCCATCGCCGCGGTGATCGGCTCCGACGATGGCCTCGTGGACCGGGTGCGCGCCGCTTCCGGGCGCGCCGGTGAGGCGACCTGGCCGCTGCCGCTGTTCGACGACTACCGCTCGCACATCGACTCCGACGTCGCCGACATGAAGAACGTCGGCAAGGGCGGGCAGGCGGGCGCCATCTCGGCCGCCCTGCTTCTCGCCCGGTTCGCGGAGGGGACGCCGTGGGCGCACCTGGACATCGCCGGTCCGGCGCGTTCCGACGAGGACGCCGGCGTGCTCACGAAGGGCGGCACGGGGTTCGGGGTGCGGACGTTGCTCGAGTTGCTCGAGGACTACGGGCACAGCGGCTGACCCATTCGGGCTTGGGGAGTCTGCTCGAGTTGCCCGAGGACCCGGGGAGCGCCGGCCGAGCGATCCGGGGTCCGAACCGGTCGGGGATCGCCGACGCCGGGTCAGGTACCTCGGCCGGGGATCGCCGACCGCGGGTCAGCCGGTACAGGTGGGATGCGCGTTGCGGGCCTCGCGTTCGCCCAGGTCGACCCAGCGCACGTCGGCTAGCGCGGCGACCGCCGCCAGGTGGGCCCGCTCACGCGCACCGAAGCGCCATCCGGGGCGCCCCGTCGCCAGTACGAGGTCCCACGCGGCGAGGTCGACCCATCCGATGTCGCCCGAGCGAGGTCGCACCGGACGATCCGTATCGCCGGCGTCTCCGCCGTGCGCGCTCGTGGCGCGGTCCTCGGTGACGAACGCGGCGAGCCATGGCGCCGCGGGCGGGCGGCCCGCGGAGGCCACCACCAGAAGCTGCTCGACGTCGAGGACGGCGGTCCACTCCGCGTCGAGCTCGGCCGACACACGTGACGCCAGCGCCACGAGGACGGCGTGGGGCGTCCGTTGCTGCAGAAGGGCGACCGCGCTGTGGTAGCCGTCGAGCCGGCGGTCGTGCCCGCGGCCCGACACAGGATGGACCTCTTCCACTGAGACGCCGTCGACCTCCGCCACCTCGCTCAAGAGGAGCTCCAGCCGGTCCACATCGGCGAGGTCCACCACGAACTCGTCGACGGCGCTGCCCTGCCGGCGCTCCACGATCTCGACGGCGACGACGTCGCCGCGCACCGCCCCGATGCGGCTCGCCACCGCCCCGAGCGCGCCGGGACGGTCGGGCAGCTCCAGTCTGAGCAGGAACGTGGCCACGTTCACAGGCTAGGTGTCGAAGGTGAACGCACCGTTTCGGAGATGCGTCGCCAGCGTTAATGGCCAGGCGCGGAGCCAGAACGTCGGACGGGGCCCGCCCCCGGGCTTGGGGTCGAGTGCCCGCCGTCGCCGGAGGTCCCCGGCGCGCCCCCGGGCAGGCCGCCGGGGCCCGCGGGCAGGCTGTCCGGGCGACCGAGGGTGCCATTGGAGCGGATGGCGGCGGCCCACCCGGTGGCCTCGTGCGCCATGGCGGGGTGCACCTGCCACCGGACGAGTTGTGCTTCCACTGCCGCCCCCGCCTCGCCGGACTCCAGGAGCCCGAGCGCAAGCCGTCGAGAACGACGTCGGGCCTCGTCGAGGATCGGAGACCGACGGGCAGCGGTCACCCACCGCACGTGCTCGGTCTGCAGGGAGACCGGCAGGCGCTGGAGGTGCCGCCGGGGGAGCGGCGGGAGCTTTCGCCGCACGGCCAAGGTGGTCGGGCCCTGCTGCCGGGCTGCCTCGAACGTGACGCAGCGGACGAGTGCCCGGCGGAAGGGTGCGTGGCGCCCCGAGCGTCCCCCGAGCCCCAGGGCGCGAGCGGTGTCGTCGAGGTCCATGTCGAACCCGGCGGGGTCGTCGTCGAAGCGGGCGGCGAGCCGGCGGAGCAACCACGTGCTCGTCGGACCCAGGACGCCGAGCCAGAAGGTCTCCACGTAGAGCGAGCGCGGGTCGTAGCCCAGTCGGTCGATGACGGGGTCGGGCCACGCCACGACCCGGATCGTCTCCAGCGCTACACCCTTCTCCGGGTCTTCGCGTTCGGGACTGCCACCGTCGCCGCGGTCGTCGTCCGCCGCCTTGCCGCCGCCACCAGGATCGCCGCCACCAGCATCGCCGCCGCCAGATCTGCCGCCGCCGCCGGACCCGCCGCCAGATCTGCCACCGCCACCGGACCCGCCACCGCCGGACCTGCCACCGCCGCCCGACGTGCTGCCACCGGCAGCGGGTGACCACGGTCGAGTTCCGGGTCGGGGAAAGGGCACGGGCCCCAGGTCGGGGGCGTGGACGGGACGCAGCACGACGGACATGGCTTCTCCAGCTGGATGGGCGGCCGGTCGACCGGGGTTGGCGCCCTGGCCGACATGACGCCACCACCGTCGCGCCCCGACCTTGCTGTCGACCTCACGTCCAGCTTGCCGCCGACCTGTCGGTGTGTGAACGAAGGTCCGTTTCGTCGTCGGCGGCCCAGTCGTCGGCGGCCCAGTCGTCGGCGGCCCAGTCGTCGGCGGCCCAGTCGTCGGCGGCCCAGTCGTCGGCGGCCCTTCGGTCAGCGCGCCCCGGCCGCTTGCGCGGCGGCCCACGTGTAGGTGTAGGCGGGGCTCCCGGTCACCAGCGCGATCAGCTCTGCGTCGCTCGACCACGGGCTGTCGCCCGCCACCGTGGCTTCGGCCGCCCCCATGACGAGCACACCGCCCGAAGAGGAGACCTGGGCCGTCGTGAACCCGAGAATGTTGTCTCGGTGTCCCCAGCACCAGCGCGTGCTGCCGCTGTCGCACGCCAGGTTCCCGGACCCTGGCCCGTCCTCGTACATCCACATGTAGGTCGAGCCCAACGGCCCCGCGGCCTCGGCCCAGTTGGACACCCACCGCAGTATGCCCGAACCGGGCGGGACGGCCGCGGGCGTGGGATCGGCGTTCGTGGCGGCCGCGGCCTGCGCGTCCTGGTCGAGTGCCTGCACCATGCCCACGATGGGCGGGAGGCCGCGGTCCACCCGCTCGATGTCGGCGAGCACGAACAATTGCTCTCCCGGTGAGAGTCCGGCGTAGTTCGAGGGCAAGCTCATCGGGCCGAGGCCCTCGCCGGCCCGGGCGGACGCCATGGCCTGGGCCGCGGCCGCGATGCAGGGGGCGGAATCGGAGCCGTCCTGCACGCAGACACCGGCGAAGGCGGGGGACGCGGCGATGTCCGCCGCCGGGTTGGCGGGCGGGAGGATCGGTCGCGCCGCGGCCACGGGCGGCGCCGGTGGCGGGGCGGGACCGGGCTTCGGCGCGGGCGCCGAGGTCGTGACGGGGAGCGACGGGGAGCGAGGCGGCGGAGCGGTCGTGGTGGTCGACGTGGTGGTGGGCGGGGTCCTCACCTGCGGGTGGAAGAAGCCGACGGCCACCGGTTCGGCTCCGGGCGAACGTGTGGACGGGGACGTGGAGGGTGGCCGCGACGGCGATGCCGCCGGTGCCGGCGCGGGCCCCAGCACGGTGAGGGTCACCAGGACGAGCGCCAGGGTCGTGACGCCCGCCACCAGGAGCGACGTCCGGGCGACGGGCACCCGGGCGAGCCCGGCGCGGCGCGCAGGGTTCGGCGTGGGCACCAACTGGTTGTCGACATTCCGGTCCTCGCCCTTGACGCCACTTCTGGGTGGCCGTGCCGAGATCGCCCTCCCGGGCACGACCGGCCGCGTCACGGGCCGATGGGATGGCCCCCGTGCACCACCAGGGTGTGCGATGGTGTCGCCCCCTGTTGTCGGCAGGTCGACGTCCCCTTCGAGGTGGCCGTCCCGACAACGGCCGAGGTGGCCGTCCCGACAACGGCCGAGGTGGCCGTCCCGACAACGGCCGAGGTGGCCGTCCCGACAACGGCCGAGGTGGCCGTCCCGACAACGGCCGAGGTGATGGCCCGTGACAAGGGCCGCGGCGACGGTGAGGAGAACGCCCGCGGTGGCCGTCGTGATCGCCGGTGGCGGTACCGGTGGACGCGCCGGTCGAGGGCGTGCCGACGCGTTCGCGCGCCGTCAGCGAGGGTCCGTCGCGCCGTGTATGCGGTCGGTGGCGTGGTTCCGAGTAGCCCACCGGGCACGCCTAGGATTGGTTGTGGTCGTGCCGGGACCGTCGAGCATCCGGGCACCACGATTCTTCCTGTCGGCACGCGGGTATCGCGAGTCGCGTGTCGGGCCCGGACACGCACGGAACGCCCGGCGGTCGAGGCATGCTGGGTGTGATCCGCGGATCGGAGCGGCGAGTTGATCGAGGACGTCAGAGGCGACCCGGACGAGCCGAAGCGGCCCGCGGCTCCCCGCAAGCGCGGCCTCGGACGAGGCCTGGGCGCGATCCTCTCGACCCCCGGCCACGGCGACGAGCCCGACGGCGACGAGCACCAGGCCCGACACGACCCGCTCACCGGCCTGCCCAACCGGTTGCTCCTGGACCAGCGGCTCGAGCACGCACTGGCCACGTGCCGGCAGGACGATGCCGCCCTCGCCGTGCTCGTCGTGGCCCTCGACGGCTTCAGCAAGGTCAACGAACTGTTCGGCCACCGCGTGGGAGACGACCTCCTCCACGACGTCGCCGAGCGGATGTCCGCCGCCCGCCGCCGCTCGGACACGGTGGCGCGGTTTGCCGGAGACGAGTTCGTCGTCGTCTGCCCTTACGTGGGGTCCGCTGAGCTCGCGTGCCAGATGGCGGAGCGCATCCTCGAGGACGTGAGCCTTCCGACCTCGGTCGACGGGGTCGAGCACCACCTGACCGCCAGCATCGGTGTCGTCGTGACCACCCCCGGGGAGGTCGCCGAGGACACGGAGATGCTCGAGACGATCCTCGGTGACGCCGTGCTGGCGATGCGGCACGCCAAGGACGATGGCGGGGCGTCCTGGCGGCTCTTCGATCCCTCCATGCGGGCGCACGCCGCCGACCGCTACCAGTACCGCCAGGACCTGCGGGCCGCCATGGAGAACGGCGAGCTGGTGCTGGAGTACGAGCAGATCGTCGACCTGGAGTCCTGTACCGCGATCGGTCAGAGCGCCCGCCTGGGATGGCAGCATTCGGCCATCGACCGGCCCGAGGCGCTGCTCGACGTGGTCGACGACGCCGGCCTGGCGATCCCGGTGGGGCGCTGGGTCCTCGACGAAGCGCTGTCGGTCCTCGCGGCCCGGCGGGCGACGTCGAACCTGCCGGCCGACTTCCGGGTCTGGGTCAAGGTGTCCCCGTCGTTCGTGGCCGACACCGCGCTCGTCGAGTCCGTCGACGAGCTGACGGCCAAGCACCGGATCCCCCCGTCCATGATCGGCCTCGACATCGGGGAGCCTTCGGCGACGGCACTTCCCACCGCCGAGCCCGCGTTGGAGGCGCTGGCAGGTCGCGGGATCGGGCTCATGCTCGACGGCTTCGGTTCGACGCCCTCGAACCTGGCGCTGCTCCAACGGCTGCCGATCTCCGGGTTGAAGCTCTCGCCCGAGGTGGTGGCCGGCCTCGACGATCTCGACGACGATGCGCAGGACGGGGACTGGGCATCCGAGGTGCCGGACCCGGACGGGCCCGACGCACCGGACGGCTCTGCCCTGGTGCGCGGGCTCGTCGGGTTGGGGCGCGCGCTCGGTCTCACCGTCGTGGCGCAGGGAGTCACGTCGGAGTTCCAGGTGGCGACGCTGCGCTCCCTCGGGTGCGGGTTCGCGCAGGGCCCCTTCCTCGGGAACGGGCCGGACTTCGAGCCGCGGCGTGCGGCGCCCGTGGTCACCGTGGAGCCGGTTCCCGATGCCAGGCTCGAGCGGGCCGCCGACGCCGCCCCCGGACCGGTCCCTGAGGCCACGCACGAGCTCACCCTCCTACGGGAGCCCGGCGTCCGCACCGACCACGTTCCCGTTCCCGTTCCCGAAGCCACGCTCGCACCCACGCCCGAGCCCTCGCACGAACCGGCATCCGAGCCCTCGCACGAACCGGCATCCGAGCCCTCGCACGAACCGGCATCCGAGCCCTCGCACGAACCGGCATCCGAGCCCTTGTGGGCCACGGGCCCCGATGCTCGGCCAGTCTCGCTCGCTCCCGACGACCGCATCGCCCCCGACGACCCCGACGCAACGAGAGCGCCGGACCGAGCTGCGGCACAGGACGCACGCGAAGCACCGGGCACATCGGATGCACCGGGCACGCCGGGGGGCCGGGGCACGCCGGACGAGCTCTGCGCCCAGGACGTCCCGGACGTCCCGGACGTCCCGGAGGTCCCGGATGCACAGGGCACACCGGATGTACCGGGCACGACCCCGCCCGCCGTGAGCAGGCACCCTTCGGGGCTCGCAGGCTCCCGTGGCCCCGGAGGGTCGAGGGACACGGACGTGCGGCGTTCGCCGTTCGGGCGCTGATCCTGGTAGCGACCCACGCGGGTCGCCCCTCCGCACTGGTCCTGGTAGCGGCCCACGCGGGTCGCCCCTCCGCACTGGGCCAGAGTGTGGGGTGCTCGATGTTCACTTCGTCTACCTCGGGGCGGCGATCGGAATCTCCGGCTCGGCGTTGTACGCGGTCGACACCGTCCGCGGGCGGGTGCAGCCCAACCGGGTCACGTGGCTGCTGTGGGCCATCGCCCCGCTTCTGGCGTTCGCCGTCGAGGTGGACAAGGGGGTCGGGCTGCGGTCCCTCATGACGTTCATCGTGGGATTCGGTCCGCTCGTGGTCTTCGGGGCGTCGTTCGTGAACCCGTCGTCGGTCTGGAAGCTCGGCTCGCTCGACTACGCGTGCGGGCTCCTGTCCGTCGGCGGGACCATCGGATGGCTGGTCACGCGCCAGGGCATGGTGGCGCTGGTCGCCGCCATCGCCGCCGACGCGCTGGCGGCGGTTCCGACGGTGGTCAAGTCGTGGCGCATGCCGCAGTCGGAGAGCCCCGCCGTGTACGTCGGTGCCTTCGCCAACGCCGCCATCACCCTGCTGACCGTCAACCAGGTGTCGACCGCTGTGGTCGCGTTCCCGGTGTACATCGTGGCGATCGCGTTCCTGGAGATCGTGCTGGTCGCCGGGCGCTTGGGGCCACGGGTGCGCGGCGTCGCCGTGCGCCCCTCGTAGGAATCCGATTCGGCCCGGTCGACTACACGTCGACGAGTGAGGTCTCGTCGGTCCCCGAGGACCGCAGCATCCGGCCCAACCCGAGAAGCGTCACCAGCCAGATCGTGAGGTCCAGTATCTCGGCGTCGGCGTCGGCGTCGGCGTCGGCGTCGGTGACGTGCTCGGCCGACCGGCCGAAGAGGCGTCGTCGACGCCGGGGTGGCCGGAGGTTCAAGACCACGACAGCGGCGCCTCCGTCGCCAGGTGGGATGGCGATGCGGGCCAGGGACGTCAACCTGAAGAGCGGTCCGCGCCGGCGCTCACCAGCGACCCCGGTGGATGACCTCGGACGGGCGGCGGCGACCGCGCGCTGCGGACATCGACGGAGGGTCGTCGCCGCCGGCCTCGCCGACGAGCACCGCGCCGAGGTAGCGGCGGTCGTCGGGCACGCCCAGAGCGGCGCGCAGGTCCTCCTCCCCACGGAAATTCCCCAGGAAGCACGCTCCCAGACCGGCATCGGTGGCGGCGAGCAGCACGAGCAGGGCGGCGAAGCCCCCGTCGACGAACCAGTAGGGGACCGGCCAAGCCGCTCCCCCCGCCCACGACGACCCCGAGACCGGCACGCCGTCCGAGACCGGCACCGGCCCCCCGATCGGCACCCCGCGCTCTTGCCCGAGGCCGCTGGCGGCCTTGTCCGCCTCGCGGTAGCGCGCCAGGTAGGCCGCTTCGTCGACGAAGAGCGCCACCACGACGGGTGCCCGGGACAGCCCCGGCCACCGCCGGGAGCGGGCGCGCCAGCCCTCGGTGGTGGTCGCCTCCCAGAACACGGCCGTCTCCGCGGGCCCGGCGAGGACGATGACGTCCCATCCATGGGTGTTGCCGGCCGAAGGCGCCGAGCAGGCGACCTCGAGAATGTGGTCGAGCACGCCGGGGGGCACCGGTCGTCCCGAGAAGCTGCGCACCATCCGCCGCCGGCGGGTGACGTCGGACAGCTCCATGGCCGAGAAACTAGAGGCCGAGGTGGGCCTGGTGCGCGCCCCCCCCCCCCCCCCGCCCCGCCCCCGCCCCGCACCGCCCCCGCCGCCCCCGCCGCCCCCGCCCCGCACCGCCCCTGCCGCGCCCCCGGCCCCGCCCCGCCCCGCCCCGCCCCGCCCCGCCCCGCCCCGCCATACGGGCGCTGCCGGGCGGCGTTCCGCGAGCCGCCGGCCCGGTGGACGACGGGAATGTTGACCCCACTGGTAGGGTTTAGGGACGAGCGGCCACCGCCGAGCCGCTGGGACCGTCGGAACAGAGACCGCGGGAGCCCGACAAGGAAGGTCGTGATCAGGTGGCGAGTGCCCGAGAGCTGTTGAAGCAGGCCAAGTCGGCCATCCGCGAGGTGCAGGGCGACGACGTCGAGCCGCGCCTCGGCGACGTCCTGCTGCTCGACGTGCGCGAGGCCGACGAGTACGAGCAGGGCGCCATCCCCGGGGCTGTCCACCTGCCCCGTGGCCACCTCGAGATGCAGGTCGAGGGCCGCCTCCCCGACAAGGCCGCCCCCATCGTCGTCTACTGCGCGGCCGGGGTCCGCTCCGCCTTCGCGGCCAAGACCATGACCGACCTCGGGTACGCCGACGTGGTGTCGCTCGCCGGCGGGTTCAACCGCTGGAAGGACGAGGGCCGGCCCTGGAAGACCCCTCGGACCCTCACCCCCGAGCAGCGCAACCGCTACCAGCGGCACCTGCTCGTGAACGAGGTGGGGGAGGAGGGCCAGCTGAAGCTGCTCGACTCCAAGGTCCTGCTCCTCGGGGCGGGCGGCCTGGGCTCGCCGGCCGCGCTGTACCTGGCGGCCGCCGGCGTCGGGACCATCGGGATCATCGACATGGACGTCGTCGACGTCTCCAACCTGCAGCGCCAGATCCTGCACTCCATGGACCGCGTGGGGGAGCGCAAGGTCGACTCGGCCAAGAAGACGCTCACCGCGCTCAACCCCGACGTCAACGTGGTCACCTACGACGTGCGGCTCGGCGCCGACAACATCATGGACATCATCGACGGCTACGACCTGATCGTCGACGGCACCGACAACTTCCCGACCCGGTACCTGGTGAACGACGCGTCGCTGCTGAAGCGGATCCCCGTGGTGCACGGCTCGATCTTCCGCTTCGAGGGCCAGGTCACGGTGTTCGACCCGTACGTGGGCCCCTGCTACCGGTGCATGATCCCCGAGCCGCCGCCCTCCGAGCTGGCGCCGTCGTGCGCCGAGGCCGGCGTGCTCGGCGTGCTGCCCGGCATCGTGGGGTCGATCCAGGCCGTCGAGGCCATCAAGCTGCTGCTCGGCATCGGCGACCCGCTCACCGGGCGCCTGCTGGCCTACGACGCCCTCGAGGAGTCGTTCCGGACCTTCAAGGTCCGGCGCGACCCGGAGTGCCCGGCCTGTGGCGAGAACGCCGCGCCGATCGTCATCGCCGAGTACGACGACCTGTGCATGCCGCACGCCCTGGCCCCGTCCCCGGCCTGACCCTCCCGCCGGCCCCGAGGGCACCGGTCGGCACACCGGCTGATCCGGCCCGACCTCGACGGGCCGCCCGCCGCTGATCGGGCCGGGCGGGGCGAAGTGGTCGGAAGCCGCGCCTTGTCCGTAACCTGGGACATGTGAGCCCCAAGGACGACGGCCGCGACGGGGACGTGCGGCGCACCGACTCCGGCATCGAGGTCCGGCCCCTGTACACGCCGGCCGACCTCGAGGGCTGGGACCCGTCGGCCAAGCTGGGGGAGCCCGGCACCGACCCGTACACGCGGGGCATCTACCCGTCGATGTACCGCGGGCGGCTGTGGACCATGCGGCAGTACGCCGGGTTCGGCACGGCCGAGGACACCAACGAGCGGTTCAAGTTCCTGCTGGGGGCGGGGCAGACGGGGCTGTCGTGCGCCTTCGACCTGCCCACGCAGATGGGGCTCGACTCCGACCACCCCCGGGCCGAGGGCGAGGTGGGCAAGGTGGGGGTCGCCATCGACTCCCTGGCCGACATGCGGCTGCTGCTGGCCGGCCTCCCGCTCGACAAGGTCACGACGTCGATGACGATCAACGCCACCGCGGCGATCCTGCTGCTCTTCTACGAGTTGGTGGCGGCCGAGCAGGGCGTGGCGCCGGACGCGCTGGGCGGGACCATCCAGAACGACATCCTGAAGGAGTACGTGGCCCGGGGCACCTACGTGTACCCGCCGCGCCAGTCGATGCGCCTGGTCACCGACACCTTCGCCTACTGCGCCGAGCGCCTGCCCAGCTGGAACAGCATCTCGATCTCGGGCTACCACATCCGCGAGGCCGGGTCGACGGCGGTGCAGGAGATCGCCTTCACCCTGGCCGACGGCATCGCCTACGTGGAAGCCGCGCTGGCAGCCGGCCTCGAGGTCGACGCCTTCGCGCCGCGCCTGTCGTTCTTCTGGAACGCGCACAACAACCTTTTCGAGGAGGTGGCGAAGTTCCGGGCGGCCCGGCGCATGTGGGCCAGGATCATGACCGAGCGCTTCGGCGCCAAGGACGAGCGGTCCAAGCTGCTGCGATTCCACACCCAGACCGGGGGCTCGACCCTCACCGCGCAGCAGCCCGAGAACAACATCGTGCGCGTCACGGTCCAGGCCCTGTCCGCCGTGCTCGGGGGGACGCAGTCGCTGCACACGAACGGCTACGACGAGGCCCTGGGGCTGCCCACCACCAAGGCCGCCACCACCGCCCTGCGCACGCAGCAGGTGATCGGCTACGAGTCCGGGGTCGTCGACACGCCCGACCCGTTGGCGGGGTCGTACTTCGTGGAGTCGCTCACCGACGAGGTCGAGGCCGCCGCGTGGGAGTACCTCGAGCGCATCGACGCCATGGGGGGCGCGGTGGCGGCCATCGAGGCCCGCTTCATGCAGGAGGAGATCGAGGTCGCCGCCTACGCCTACGCCAAGGCGGTCGACGACGGCGAGAAGACCGTGGTGGGCGTGAACCGCTTCACCGACGAGCAGCCCGGGTCCACCGAGGTGTTCCCCATCGACCCCGCCCTGCAGCGCTCGCAGATCGCCCGCACGCAGAAGGTGCGCGCCGAGCGCGACCAGGCGGCCGTCGACGCTGCCCTGGCCGACGTGGAGGCCGCGGCCCGGGGCACCCAGAACCTCCTCGTCCCCATGCGCGAGGCGCTGCACCGCATGGCGACGCTCGGCGAGGTGTCCGACGTCCTGCGCGGCGTCTTCGGCGTCTACCAGCCCGGGGGCTGAGCGCCGCACCTCCGCAGGGCCCTCCGATGGGGACCCCGCCCGCCACGCCACGTCGGTGAGGGTGCCCACGTCGGTGGTGACCACCGGCGGCAACGTCACTTCACGATGACCGTGGCGTACGTCGAGTGCTCGACGTTGCCCTGCTGCACTTCGTCCCCCTGCTGGTAGGGCGAGCCCCATGCCCACGTGAGATCGAGGAGCCCACGCTCTGTCGGCCCGGGCGCTTCCATCCTGAGCTCAAGAGCGTCTCCGGGTTCGAGGACGCCGGGCGCTGCTGCGCAGTTCACGAGGTACGAGAGCTGTTCGTACAAGAGCTCGGACCCGGCTACCACGGTCTCGGTGAACGAGGGGCATGGCGACAGCGACACGGCTTGTGGCGAGGTGTTGCGGAGCAACACACCGAAGGAGACGGCGCTGCCTGCGGGGATGCTGCTCGGGCCGTCGATGCGCGGCTGCAGTGCGAAGGCGGGGGCCGCCGGAGGGGGAGGACCCAACGGTGGTGGTTGCTCGAACGGGCTCACCGAGATCAGGCACAGCACGTCCTCGGCCGCTACGACGTCCAGGGTCCCGCCGCCGGGAAGGCCGATCGAGACGCGGTCCGACGACAGGTGCGGGTAGACCCCTGACTGGGCATAGCGCTGCGGGCAGTCGCGCTCGGTCTCGAGGGTGAGGGACACGGTCATCCCCGGAGCGACGACGACGGGGAGCACGGGCCCCCGGGCGAACCAGCCCTGTCCGTCCGAAGCGACGACGGGCGTGCCGCCGGGCACATTCGCAACGACGTGCGGGTACCCCTCCAGCCGGCAGGGCGTCGAGGACACGTCGGTGAGGTCTACGTACAACGCCGAATGTCCCCCGGCCCCGTTTCCGCCGGCGTCGCGCGCCGTGAAGTCCATGGCCGAACACGTTCGTGTCGCTGAAAGGTCGCCGACGAGTATCGGAGCGAACGGGACGTCGAAAACAGCTCCGGCCGGCACGGCGGTCGTCGTGGTGTCGTCCAGGGTCGGGGAGAGGTTCCCCGCCGAGGCGGCGGGCTCGGCGCTGGCGCCGGGGCGGTTGGTCCGGCCCAGGGAGGAGCTCCCGGCAGGCGTGGCCTCGGTTGTCGAGGGCCGCCGCGCCACGATGCTCCCGACCGGAGCGGTAACCACGCTGGAGACGCTCGCCGCCAGGGTGAGCAGGCCGAGCACGCCGATTGCGGCCAATGACGTGACCTGCCCGGGTACCCGCCGCATCCACGACCCCCGATCGCTGCCGCTTGTGGAAATGCGTAGCACGGCCGGTTGCCCGGTGGGGGAGAGCAGACCAGCCGGCGGGCGGCAACGTTGCTCAGCCGGTGGCGTTGCTCAGCCGGCGGCGGGGTTTGCTCGGCCGCGGCCCCCGGATCAGCCGGCGCGGGCCAGCAGGTGCTCGCGCAGGGCGGGATCCGTGGCGGCGTCGATGGCGGTCCACGCCATGCCGATCGCACCGTCGGTCACCGCCTGTTCCGCGGACGGGCCCACACACGCCGCCGCGAATTCGGCCTGGTGGTTGACGGCCCCGCCGGCGTCGATGCCGATCATCGGGTGGATCGACGGCACGGCCAGCGAGACGTTCGCCATGTCCGTCGAGATGGTGGGCGGCGGCGTTCCCGCGTCGTCGCCGGCGTACCGGCGCCCGAGCTCCTCGGCGTTTCGCCGCCAGGCGGCCAGGAGGGCGTCGTCGCCCACGAAGTGCGAGTACACCGGGGCGAGGTCGCGGATCGCCAGCGACGCGCCGGTGGCGACGGCGCCGGCCTCGAAGCACCGCTCGATGCGCGGGCGCAGCAGGGCGAGGTCGTCGAGCGAGGGGGCGCGCATCATGAACCGGCCGAGGGTCTCCTCGGGCACGATGTTGGGGGCGTCGCCCCCCTTGGTGACGATGCCGTGGATCTGGTCGCCGCGGCGCAGGTGCTGGCGCAGCAGGCCGATGGCCACCTGGGCCACCACCAGGGCGTCGCCGGCGTTCACGCCCTGCTCGGGGGAGGCCGAGGCGTGGGCGGCGCGGCCCGTGTAGCGCACCTCGACGTGGTCGACCGCCAGGCAGGTGGCCTCGAGCCGGTCCTCGGGCCACGGGTGCACCATCATGGCCGCGTGGGCGCCGGCGAAGGCGCCCCGCTCGAGGAGGAACACCTTGCCCCCGCCGCCCTCCTCGGCCGGCGTGCCGAGCACCGTCACCGTGAGGCCGAGGTCGTCGGCCATGCCGGCGAGCGCCATCCCCGCGCCGAGCGCCGACGCCGCGATCAGGTTGTGCCCGCAGGCGTGGCCCACCGCCGGCAGGGCGTCGTACTCGGCGCAGATGACGATGGACAGCGGCCCCGTGCCGGCCCGGGCCTCGAAGGCGGTGGGCAGGTCGTAGGCGCCGCGCGCCACGGCGAAGCCGGCCTCGTCGAGGGCGTCCGACAGGCGCTCGGCGGCGCGCACCTCCTCGAAGCACAGCTCGGGCTCGTCGTGCACGGCCCGGCTGAGCGCCACCAGGGCGCTGCGGCGCTCGTCGACCACCCGGCGCGCCGCGGCCTTGGCGCCGTCCGCGCCCGCGGGGCCGGCCCCGGTCACTCGATGACGGCGATCACGTCGCCGGGCCCGACCGAGTCGCCCGCCGCCACCTTGACCTCCTTCACCGTCCCCGCCTTCTCGGCGCTGATGGCGTTCTCCATCTTCATGGCCTCGAGCACGCACACGGTCTGGCCGATCTCGACCTCGTCGCCCTCGGCCACCAGGACCTTCACGATCGTTCCCTGCATCGGCACGGCCACCGTGCCCGACCCCGACCCGGCCACCGCGGCCCGGGGCTTCTGGGGGCGGGCGCCGCCGCGTGCGGAGCCGGTGGCCGCCACGTCGGGGACCCAGAGCCGCACCTCGTAGCGCCGGCCGTCGACCTCCGCCGTGACCTCGCGCAGCACGCGGGGGCCGGCGGGGTCGCCCGGGCCGGCGGCGGGACCGGGGTCGGCCGGAGCGGCCGGTACCAGCGACGACAGGTCGAGGCGGTCCTCCACCCACCGGGTTGAATGGCGGCCCTCGATGAAGTCGGGGTGCGACAGGATGGCGACGTCGGCGGGCAGGGTGGTGGCCACGCCGGTGATCACGGTCTCGTCGATCGCCCGCAGCATCCGGCGGCGGGCCGCCTCGCGGTCCCGACCCCACACGATCAGCTTCGCCACGAGATTGTCGTAGTACTGGCTGACGGTGTCGCCCGCCTCGTACCCGGCGTCGAGGCGCACACCCGGCCCGCCCGGCGCCCGCAGGGCCGTGATGGTCCCCGGCGACGGCACGAAGCGCCCCCCGGCGGGGTCCTCGGCGTTGATCCGCACCTCGATGGCGTGCCCGTTGTGCTGCACCTCGTCCTGGGTGAAGCCGAGCGGCTCGCCCGAGGCCACGCGCAGCTGCCACTCCACGAGGTCGAGCCCGGTCACGAGCTCGGTGACGGGGTGTTCCACCTGCAGGCGGGTGTTCATCTCGAGGAAGAAGAACTCGCCGTCCTGGTAGAGGAATTCCACGGTGCCGGCGTTCACGTACCCGCAGGCCTTGGCCACCGTGACGGAGGCCTCGCCCATGGCCCGGCGCACCTCGTCGGGGAAGGCGGCCGCCGGGCTCTCCTCGACGAGCTTCTGGTGGCGGCGCTGGGGGGAGCAGTCGCGCTCGCCGAGCCACAGGGCGTTGCCGTGGGTGTCGGCGATCACCTGCATCTCGATGTGGCGGGGCCAGTCGAGGTACTTCTCGACGTAGATCTCGGGGCGGCCGAAGTACGCCTGGGCCTCGCGCTGGGCGGACTCGACCGCCTCGGCCACCTCGTCGGGCGACGACACCACCTTCATGCCCCGCCCGCCACCGCCGTAGGCGGCCTTGATCGCCACCGGCCACCCGTGGGCGGCGCCGAACTCGGCCACCTGGGATGGGTCGGTGAGCGGCTCGGTCCGGCCCGGGACCCCCGTCACGCCCGCCGCCTCGGCGGCGCGGCGCGAGCTGATCTTGTCGCCCATGATCTCGATGGCCCCGGGCGGCGGCCCGATGAAGGTCACGCCGGAGGACGAGATGGCGCGCGCGAAGTCGGCGTTCTCTGAGAAGAAGCCGTACCCGGGGTGCACGGCGTCGGCGCCGCTGCGGGTGATGGCGTCCAGGATGGCGCCGGTGTTCAGGTAGCTCTCCGCCGCGCTCTGGCCGCCCAGGGGGTACGCCTCGTCCGCCAGGCGGACGTGGAGGGCGTCGCGGTCGAGCTCCGAGTACACGGCGACGGTGGGGACGCCCAGCTCGCGGCACGTGCGGATGACCCGCACGGCGATCTCTCCCCGGTTGGCGATCAGGACTTTGCGCAGCACACGGAGCCTTTCACGTGAGGAAACCACAACACTGGCACGGGCCGTAGGGTAGGTGCCATGTGCGCCGCGGCCGGGCCGGCGGGGACCCGGTTCACCTCCGTGCGGCGGCTCGCCGAGATCGATTCCACCAACCGGTACCTGCTCGACGAGGCGCGGGCGGGGGCGCCCGAGGGCGTGGTGGTGGTGGCCGACTACCAGCACGCCGGCCGGGGGCGCCTCGGGCGCCGCTGGGAGGCGCCCGCCGGGTCGAACCTGCTCGTGTCGGTGCTGCTGCGGCCGGCGCTGGCGGTCGAGGAGCTGCACCTGTGCACCGTGGCCGTGGCCCTCGCCGCCGCCGACGCCTGCGAGCGGGCCGCCGGCCTCGTGCCGCAGCTCAAGTGGCCCAACGACCTGGTCGTCGGGGACCGCAAGCTCGCCGGCATCCTGGCCGAGTCGATCCCGCCCGCGCCCCTCGTGCCGCCCACGCAGCCGATGCCGCCCGCGCCCCTCGTGCCGCCCACGCAGCCCGCACCGCCCGCACCGCCCGCGCCGCCCGCGACCGATGCGGCCGGCGCCCACCCGGCGGTGGTGGTCGGGTTGGGCCTCAACGTCGGCTGGCCACCACCCGAGGGTGCCGGTCCCGAGACGACCGCCGTCGACGGCCCGGGGTCGGCGGAGCATGACGAGGTCCTGCGGACCGCCACCTCCATCTGGCGCGAGACCGGCCTGCACCCGGCGCCCGCCGACGTGCTCGACCCCCTGCTCGTCGCGCTCGAGCCCCGGGTGGCCGCCCTGGCGACGGCCGAGGGCCGGCGGGCCATGGCCGGGGAGTACCGGCGCCGCTGCACCACCCTGGGGCGCGTGGTGCGCGTGTCGGGCTCCGACGGGGACTTCACGGGTACCGCCGCCGACATCACCGTGGAGGGCCACCTGGTCGTGGACGTGGGCACCTGCCTGAAGACGGTGGCGGCGGGCGACGTCGTGCACCTGCGTACCTCGGGCTGACCGGTACCCCGTTGCCCCGGTCTACGATTGCCAGGCTATGAACGTCCTCGTCACCGGCGGTGCCGGCTTCATCGGCTCCAATTTCGTGCGCTACTGGGTGGAGCGCCATCCCGGGGACGTCGTGGTGGCCTACGACGCCCTCACCTACGCCGGCAACCGCCCCAACCTCGCCGACGTGGAGGACCGGATCGCCTTCGTGCACGGCGACGTGTGCGACGTCGAGCTCGCCCTGCGCACCCTGCGGGAGCACGACATCGACACCGTCGTCCACTTCGCCGCCGAGTCCCACAACAGCCTGGCGGTGCTCGACCCGGGCCGCTTCTTCCGGACCAACGTGCTGGGCACGCAGGCCATGCTGGAGGCCGCCCGGCTCGCCGAGGTGGTGCGCTTCCACCACATCTCGACGTGCGAGGTGTACGGCGACCTCGACCTCGACTCGGACGAAGCGTTCAAAGAGGACGACGCCTACCGGCCCCGCACCCCGTACAACGCCTCCAAGGCGGGCGCGGACCACGCCGTGCGCGCCTACGGCGAGACCTACGGCCTGGCTGCCACCATCACCAACTGTTCCAACAACTACGGCCCCTTCCAGTTCCCCGAGAAGGTGATCCCCCTCTTCACCGCGTACGCTCTCGACGACCGGCCCCTGCCGCTGTACGAGTCGACGCAGAACCGGCGCGAGTGGCTCCACGTGGTGGACCACTGCCGTGCCGTGGAAGCCGTCCTCGACCGCGGCCGCATCGGCGAGACCTACCACGTGGGCAGCGGCGTCGAGGCGAGCATCGAGCAGATCGCCGACGCCGTGCTGGCCACGCTGGGTAAGCCGTCGTCGCTCAAGAAGATCGTTCCCGACCGCCCCGGCCACGACCGCCGGTACCTCCTCGACTGCACCAAGATCACGACGGAGCTCGGGTGGGCGCCCACCGTCGAGTTCGAGCAGGGCCTCGCCGACACGGTGCGGTGGTACGCGGACAACCGCGCCTGGTGGGAGCCGCTGCTGGACCGGTCCCCGGTGGTCGAGACGTCGTGGGGCGACGCCTCCGCCGCCACGCCCGAGTCGCGCTAGCGGGTGGAGCCGTCGAGGCCATGAGGGTCCTCGTCACCGGCGCGGGCGGCCAGCTGGGGAGAGACGTCGTCGACGCGCTCGAGGGCCGGGTGCCCGCGGGCGGCAGGGCGGACGACCCGGCGACGGGCCGCCTGGGCACGCGACCGCCGTGCGACGTGGTGGCGGCCGACCACGCCGGGCTCGACGTCGCCGACCGCGATGCCGTGCTGGCAGCCGTCGACGCGCTGCGCCCCGACGTCGTGGTGCACGCCGCGGCGTGGACGGCCGTGGACGCCTGCGAGGACGACACCGACCGCGCCTTCGCCGTCAACGCCCTGGGCACCCGGAACGTGGCCGAGGCGGCGCGCCGCATCGGCGCCCACGTCGCCTACGTGTCGACCGATTACGTCTTCGACGGCACGTCGGCCACGCCGTACCGGGAATGGGACGCCACCAACCCCCTGTCGGTGTACGGGCGCAGCAAGCTGGCGGGCGAGGGCGAGCTCGACCCGGGGTCCACGGTGGTGCGGACGTCGTGGGTCTGCGGCGCGCACGGCGCCAACATGGTGGGCACGGTGCTGCGCCTGGCGGCCGGGCCCGGGCCGCTGCGGTTCGTGGACGACCAGTGGGGGAGCCCGACCTTCACCGCCGATCTCGCCGGCAGGCTGGCGGTGCTGGCCACGGACCGTGTCCCGGGCACCTACCACGTGACCAACGCCGGCGTGACGTCGTGGTACGGGTTCGCCCGCGCCGTGGTGGAGGCGGCCGGGGACGACCCCGACCGCGTCGAGGCCATCGCCACGGCGGAGCTCCACCCGCCGCGCCCCGCCCCCCGCCCGGCCAACTCCGCCCTCGACAACTGCGCGCTCCGGCTGCTCGGGATGCCGCTGCTGCCCGACTGGCGCGACGGCCTGGCGCGCCTGGTGGCGGAGCTGCACCCCGCGGCGGTGCCGGTGCCGGCCTCGGCGTCGCGGGCGCCGGTGAAGGAGGAACGGTGAGCCTGCAGGGCACGGAACCCCACGAGGTGCGCACCGCCGTCATCGGCGCCGGGTACGTGGGGCTCACCACCGCCGTCGTCCTGGCGCACCTGGGCTACCAGGTGGCGTGCGGGGAGTCGGACCCCGCCAAGGTGGCGACCCTGTCGAGCGGGGAGCCCACCATCGTCGAGGACGGCCTCGGGGAGATCCTGCGCGCCGGGCTCGACTCGGGCCGGCTGCAGTTCGTGCAGGGCGCCACGGCCGCGGTACGGGGCGTGCAGTTCGTCTTCCTGTGCGTCCCTACCCCCCAGGGCGCCGACGGGGCCGCCGACGTGAGCTTCCTCGAGTCGGTGGCCGTCGAGATCGGCCCGCACCTCGAGCACGGGGCGATCGTCGTCAACAAGTCCACCGTGCCGGTGGGCTCGACCCACCTCGTCGAACAGCTGCTCGACCGGCCCGACGTGGCCGTGGTGTCGAACCCCGAATTCCTGCGCGAAGGGACCGCCATCCACGACGCCCTGCACCCGGACCGCATCGTGGTGGGCGCCGACGACCAGGCGGCGGCGGCGCGCGTCGGGTCGCTGTTCGCCTCGACCCAGGCCCCGATGATCGTCACCGACGCCGCCACCGCCGAGACCATCAAGTACGCGTCGAACGCCTTCCTGGCCACCAAGCTGAGCTTCGTGAACGCGGTGTCCAACCTGTGCGAGGCCGTGGGCGCGGACGTGCGCGACGTGCTGCTCGGCATGGCCTACGACCACCGCATCGGCTTCGACTACCTGCGCCCGGGGCCCGGCTGGGGCGGCTCGTGCCTCCCGAAGGACACCCGGGCGCTCGTCTACATCGGCGAGCAGTCGGGGTACGAGTTCTCGCTGCTGCGTGGGGCGATCGAGACCAACGAGGCCCAGCTGGCCTCGGTCACCACCAAGATCCGCACCGCTGTGGGGGGATCGCTCCAGGGCCGGGTCGTGGCGGCGTGGGGCCTCACCTTCAAGGCGCGCACCGACGACCGGCGCGACTCGCCCGCCGTGGAGATCCTGCGCCGGCTGGTCGCCGAGGGCGCCACCATCCGGGCCTTCGACCCCACCGTGCACGGCCCGATCCCCGAGTTCCCCGCGTCGGTCGAGATCCTCCCCGACGCCTATGCGGTGTGCGAGGGTGCCTCCTGCGTCGTGGTGCTGACCGAGTGGGAGGAGCTGCGCTGGCTCGACTTCTCCAAGGTCCGCGACCTGCTCGCCGATCCGCACGTGGTCGACGCCCGCAACCTGCTCGACCCGGCCGCCATGCGGCGCCTGGGCTTCACCTACGTCGGCGTGGGGCGCCCGTGACCGACCCGGGAGCGCGAGTGCCTGCCGGCGGCGCGGCACCAGCCGGCGACGCGGCACCAGCCGGCGACGCGGCACCAGCCGGCGGCGCGGCACCAGCCGGCGACGCGGCACCGGGACGGGCCCCGGCGAGGCCCGGCCCCGGGACGTCGCAGCGGGTGGTGGTCACCGGCGGGGCCGGGTTCCTGGGATCGCACCTGTGCGAGGCGCTGGTGGCGCGCGGCGACAGCGTCGTCGCCGTCGACGACCTGTCCACCGGGGTCGTCGACAACGTGGCCGCCCTCGATGGCACGCCCGGCTTCGAGCTGGTCGTGGCGGACGTCAGCCAGGGCCTGCCCGTCACCGGCCCGGTCGACGCCGTCCTGCACTTCGCCAGCCCGGCCTCGCCGCCCGACTACCTCGAGCGCCCCCTGGAGACCCTGGCCGTCGGCAGCGAGGGGACGCGGCACGCGCTGACGTTGGCCGCCGAGCACGGGGCGAGGTTCCTCCTGGCGTCGACGAGCGAGGTGTACGGCGACCCGACGGTGCACCCGCAGCCCGAGACGTATTGGGGCAACGTCAATCCCGTGGGGCCGCGCAGCGTCTACGACGAGGCGAAGCGCTTCGCCGAGGCGCTCACCATGGCCTGGCGGCGGGCCAAGGGCACCGACGTGGGGATCGTCCGCATCTTCAACACCTACGGCCCGCGCCTGCGGCCCGGTGACGGGCGTGTCGTCTCGAACTTCCTGGTCCAGGCCATCGAGGGGCGTCCCCTGACGGTGTACGGCGACGGGTCGCAGACCCGGAGCCTGTGCTTCGTCGACGACGAGGTGGCCGGGATCCTGGCGCTGCTCGACTCGGGCCTCACCGGGCCGGTCAACATCGGCAACCCCGCCGAGCTCACCGTGCTGGAGCTGGCCCACGCCGTGCTGGCCCTGACGGGGTCCTCCTCGCCCGTGGTCCACGAGCCCCTCCCCGTCGACGACCCCACCCGGCGGCGGCCCGACATCTCGGTGGCCCGCCGGGAGCTCGGGTGGGAGCCGGTCGTCACCCTCCAGGAGGGCCTACGACGCACGGCCGAATTCTTCTCCGCCGGCACCCCGGAAGGCGTCGGGCCTCGGCCATGATGGGAGGAGGTGGCCGGGCGCGCCGGTCGGTGCGCCGCCGCCGCAGCA
>Ga0307373_10005313_pt1 | contig 21136 bp, 13 predicted proteins | sample OX2MG_FD_202534 | JGI IMG/M metagenome (GOLD analysis project Ga0307373, IMG submission 202534) | Soil microbial communities from Risofladan, Vaasa, Finland - OX-2 | ecosystem: Environmental > Terrestrial > Soil > Coastal area > Acid sulfate soil | place: Finland: Risofladan, Vaasa | collected...
AAAAGGCGGAACCTGGACAATCAATCCTGTCTCCATCTTGGCCGCTTTAGTAACGTTTGTTGCGGAAGCGCCCTTGATGCCGGGTTCGGTCTCAATCACCTTGAGGTCCACGGACGCCGGAAGCGCCACGTCGATAGGACGCCCCTCGAAGAAATCGATCTTCAGGATGACGTCGGGCATCATGAATGGCGCCCGGTCGCCAACGATATCCTTGTGAAGATGGAATTGCTCGTAAGATTTTGTGTTCATGAAGTAAAACGAGTCGCCGTCGGAATAAAGATATTGCATCTCGGCTTCGTCGATAACCGCCCTCTCGACGTTGTCCTCGGAGCGGAAACGGTGGTCTGCCAAAGCGCCGGTGCGGAGATTGCGCATCTTCGCCTGAACGAAGGCGCGCAGGTTTCCAGGCGTGCGATGCTCGGCTTTGTGAATTGAAAAAAGCTCACCGTTGTGTTTAATGACCATGCCAGGTCGGAGATCGTTTGCATTCATTATGATTTCTCGCTAGATGATTAGGGTAGGCTTCGAGCCGTGGGAGGGGCACGAACAGACCCAATAATTATTCTATCTAAATGCCTGAAACTCGTCAACTTTCGATCGTGTGCGGCCTGGAGATGTTTAGCAAATTGCACAACTAAATTTGGTGGTAAGCTCGTTCAGTTTGAAACAATGACGGCGCGCTGGTTGCGGATGGCAAGGTCTAATCATCAGGAGGGTCAAATGGACCGAAGAGAATTCTTGGGCGTTTCGATGGGCGGCTTTGCCGCTACGGTGGCCAACCAGCAAGCTGGTGGAAGCGCCAATATGAAATCTGAGGCAGACACAGGGTTTCTTTCCCCCGAGCAAGCAGCCTTGCTTCCTGAGACGACTAATGAGCGAATCAAGCCGTTCCGGACGGACTGGCTGGTGCAACCCTTTGAGCATCCCACCGGTGTTTATCGGACGCCCGGCAAGAGCGAAATCGCCATGACCAATGGCCTGATTCGGCGCAGGTGGCGGCTCCGTCCGAACGCCGCCACGGTGGGCTTTGACAACCTCATGACCGGGGCGTCGATCCTGCGCGGCGTCAAGCCTGAAGCCTATGTTGAGCTCAACTGGCAGCAGTTGGCGGTGGGAGGCCTGAAAGGCCAGCCCGATTATGCTTATCTGGCTCCGGAATGGCTGGATCAAATGAAGGCTGATCCGCGTGCGTTGCGTTGCACCGGATTCAAAACCGGCAAAACGGTGGCGCGGTTTCCCTGGAAACGGACGCGTTTTTCCGGCAATCAGCCGTGGCCTCCGCCCGGGGCTGCCCTGGTTTTCCGCTATGAATCTGCCGACCAGTCGCTGGCCGGGATTACAGCGCTTGTGCATTATGAGATGTACGACGGGATTCCGCTCCTTGCCAAATGGCTCGCCATTCATAACGGCTCAAGCTCGCGCGTGCGATTGAACAGATTCACCAATGAAGTCCTGGCCGCCGTTGAATATGGCTCTGCGGTGGGTTCCGGCCAATGGCATGATCCGAACCTCCATGTGGAAAGCGATTACGAGTTCGGTGGCGGGATAAATTCCGGAACTTGCAACCACACGGTCCACTGGGTGCCCGACCCTGACTACGCAACCCAAGTGAATTACAAATTGGAAACTCCTTGCCTGCTCCTGGTCCATCCACCCCTTGGCCCGGACGTCGATATTCTTCCCGGCGGGAGTTTTGAATCCTACCGGACGTACGAGTTGGTCTATGACAGCACCGACAGGGAGCGCAAGGGGCTTGCCCTGCGGCGCATGTATCGGACGATTGCACCCTGGGTGGCCGAGAATCCAATCTTCATGCATGTCACCAGTGATAAACCTGCGGAGGTGAAAAACGCCATCGATCAGGCAGCCGAGGTTGGCTTCGAAATGGTCATTATCTCCTTTGGAAGCGACTTCGATCCCGAAAATCAGGACTCCAAGTTTATTCAGGAAATGAAAAGCCTTGCGGGCTATGGAAAACAGAAAGGGGTGGTTCTGGGTGGATACTCGTTGCTGGCCAGCCGGAATATTAGCCCTGAAGACGATGTAATCAATCCCAAGACCGGCACAACACAGGGAGCTATTTTCGGACACTCGCCCTGCCTGGGCAGCCGATGGGGGATTGCCTACTTCCGGAAATTACGTTCCTTCTTTGAAAAGACCGGAATGGGCGTTCTGGAGCATGACGGATCATACCCGGGCGACCTTTGCGCCTCAACCCATCATCCAGGCCACCGGGGGCTTGAGGATTCGCAGTGGACCCAGTGGAAGGAAATTACGGACTTTTACCAGTGGTGCCGGGCGCGAGGAATTTATCTTAATGTCCCCGACTGGTACTTTCTGAACGGGTCTAATAAGACTGCAATGGGATACCGGGAAACCGACTGGTCCTTGCCGCGAGCGCAGCAGGTGATCATCGGCCGGCAAAATATTTTTGATGGTACGTGGATGAAGACTCCCAGCATGGGCTGGATGTTTGTTCCTCTCGTCCAATACCACGGCGGAGGGGCGGCGGCCACCATCGAGCCGCTGCGGGAGCATCTGGCGACTTATGCGCAGATTCTGGCGCAGAATCTGGGAAGCGGGGCTCAGGCTGCCTACCGCGGTTATCGGCTTTATGATACGGACCAGACCAAGGTGGTCGTGAAGAAATGGGTGGATTTCTATAAGGCCCATCGCGCCATCCTGGAATCGGACATCATCCACGTCCGGCGGGCCGACGGCCAGGGCCTTGATACTATTCTGCACGTGAACTCGCAACTGCGCATCAAGGGTCTCGCAATGGTCTACAACCCGCTCGACGTTCGGGTGGTTCGGACCCTGACTTTGCCCCTTTACTACACGGGAATTACCCGTACGGCCGCGATTCGAGAACGCGAGGGCGAGCGACACGAGTATCGGCTGAACGGCAAAGCGGAGGTCGAAGTGAAGGTATCGATTCCGGCCGCCGGGCTTACCTGGCTCACCATTGAATGACCGATTGCCCCACTGCCGCTTCGGCTGGCCGCGGGCAGCGGCCTAGCGACCCCGGCGAATTGGCTCCTTCCTCTCGTCTTTTAGGCTTAGGTCGCTTACTATGACTATTAGGGAAGCCGGAGTGTCCGGGGGTGCGTGCCGTCCGGCAGATGGGGGCCAAACCCATAAGGCAACTCGCTTGAGAGGACAGAAAAAACTCAAACTGATTGGACTTCTGGCCGGACTGGGTCTGTTTGTCCTGCTGATTGAGGAGACTGGCCCCGGCACGATTGTCGCGAGGATCTCGGAAGTCGGAGCGGGCTTCCTGGTTTTGATCCTCATTTTTGGCGTCCGGCACATCCTCCGAACCATTGCCTGGTACCACGCGATTGAGCCGGAGGAACGGCAGGTAAGGTTTTGGGACCTTTTCGGAATGCGGTTGGTGGGCGAGGCGGTTACCGACCTGACGTTTCTAGGGCCGCTGCTTGGAGAAACCGTCAAGGGCGTCACTTTGTCGCGTCGGATCTCCGCCGAGCACAGCGCTTCCTCCCTGGTGATCGAGAACCTTGCTTACAGTTCTGCCGCGGGCCTCGTGATTGCCGGCGGCCTTGGGCTCCTTGTGTCTGAGTTTGCGCTGCCGGGATCGGTTCGCGCGGCGGGGTTTGTGGTGTTGGTGGCTCTGTTCCTCATCGCAAGCTCAATCGGTTTAATCTTCAAGAAGCGATACAAGGTGGTCGGCAAAGTTCTTGATGGCATGAAAAGGCTGAAGATCGGCTGGGGAAATAAACTTGAGGCCAAGCGGGACAGGGTCGACCGATTTGAGGAGATCGTTCACGATTTTTGCCGGCGCCACAAAGCTGAATCCGCGCTGATCCTCCTGCTGGAAATTACGGCGATCCTGACCGGGGTGATCGAGGCCTACATCATCCTGAGCCTGACGGTCCACCGGAGTTCGTTTCTGGCTGCGTTTATTATCGAGGCAGTGAACCGCGTCGTGAACCTTTTCTTTTCCTTCGTGCCGATGCGCGTGGGCGTTGACGAAGGGGGAACGGCGCTGGTGGTCAAGGCGGTGGGCTACAGCGCCTCTGAGGGAGTCTCTTTGGCGATTATCCGTAAGATCCGCACCCTGTTTTGGGTCGCAGTGGGGCTGCTGCTGGCCGCCCGTTATTCAGTTCCCCTCAAAGGCCGGAGCGAAAACGGCGCTTCCCCGGTCGCGGTATCAAAATGAAGAAGCTGATTGTCAATGCGGATGACTTTGGGCTGACGGAAGGCGTCAACCGCGCCATTCTCGATGGGCACAAACGCGGCATCATTACCAATGCCAGTCTGCTGGCGAATGGCGGGGCATTTGATGCCGCCGTCGTGGCAAGCCGCGATGTCGAGGCTTTAGGCGTTGGGGTCCACCTGAACCTTACGGATGGCCCGCCGATCGCTGATCCTTCGCTAGTTCCTTCGCTGCTTTGTTCCGGAGGAGTCTTTCCGGGAAGTCCTTTTGCCGTGGCCCGGCGAGTCATGCGGCGAGAAATGAAACTTGATGAGATTGAACGCGAGTGGAGAAGCCAGATTGAGAAGATTGTTTCGGCGGGCGTCCGCATCAGCCACTTGGACGGGCACAAGCACATCCACCTTTTGCCTCCTCTGTTCGATGTGGCCATAAAGCTTGCCCGCGAATTTAAGATAGGTTGTATCCGAACCACCCTGGAGCCCGTGGCAGCCGGGCTCGGACTATTCCGTCCGGGCGCCGCCCGTGGGCCGGGTGCGGCAAAGCAATTCGTGCTTGGGCGGGTGCTTTCCGGGCTCGCGGCCTGGCAAAAGAAGAAGCTTGGCGCCGCGGGATTGCACTGGCCGGAACACTTTTACGGGCTTAGCCAGACAGGCTTCCTGGATGCCCATGCGCTCAATCGAATTCTTCGCAGCCTGCCGGAAGGCATGAGTGAGATGATTTGTCATCCGGGATATGCTGACGCGGCTCTGCTCGCAACTCGAACCCGCCTGCTATCCCAGCGTGAAACGGAACTGGCCGCTCTGACGCAGCCGGGCCTCAAAGCGCTCATCGCAGAATTGGGAATTGAGCTGATTGCCTATGGAAACTTGGCTGCGGCACGGTCCGGGACAGAAGAGTTTATAAAGAGAAAAGAAGAATCCCCATCGGTTCAGGAAGTTGCCCGGAAGGCTTAGAAGCAGAATTCTTAAGCCTCCGGATGCGAAGAAAGGGAAGTTGCTGATGGAAAAACAAGGCTTGGTGAGATATTCCATTGTGGTTCCTCTTTTTAACGAGGAAGACAACCTGCGTCCGCTTTACATGAAGATCGTGGAAATCATGAACACGGTCGGCGGCTCCTACGAAGTGGTCTTTGTGGACGACGGCAGTGCGGACAGGACATACTCCTCGCTCGCGGAAATTTGCGCCAATGACGTTCGCGTGGTTGCCGTCAGGTTGCGGAGAAATTTCGGGCAGACCACCGCATTGCAGGCCGGGTTCGACTATGCGCAGGGAGAGATTATTATCTCGCTTGATGGCGACCTTCAGCACGACCCTGCCGAAATTCCTCAATTCATCGCCAAAATTAATGAAGGTTACGACCTTGTGAGCGGTTGGAGATTCAGGAGGCAGGACACTTGGCTGACCAGGCGCCTGCCAAGCCGCATCGCAAACTGGGTTATGGCCAAGCTATCGGGCGTGCCCATTCACGACTTTGGAACGACGTTTAAGGCCTATCGCCGGGAAATCCTGCAGCACATGCGGCTTTACGGAGAACACCACAGGTTTATTCCGGCTCTCGCCAGTTCGATGGGCGCCAGAATCGTCGAAATCCCCATCAAAAACATCCCCCGGAAAAGCGGCAAATCAAACTATGGCCTGTCCCGCACCTTCAGGGTGATGCTCGATTTGATCAGCATCAAATTCCTTTTGGAGTACGCGACCCGGCCATTGCAGTTCTTTGGGTTATTCGGCTTCGCGGGCGTGGGACTTGGAACGATGATTGGATGCTTTCTGGTTTTCAAGAAAATCTTCTTGCACCAGTCGATCATGCTGCAACATGGGCCGCTCCTTGTTCTTGCAGCGCTGCTGATTTTGAGCGGGATTCAGTTTCTTTCCGTGGGGTTGGTTGGTGAGCTGGTAACGCGAACTTATTATGAATCCCAGCAGAAGGCCACTTACGCCGTTCAGGAAATCATTCCAAGTCGCAGATTGTCTCAGGATGCCGAGGGCGCCGGGATTGGCGTGGGTTCCTATCAGTAAGAAATCAGACAAGGTTCGTCGGGCTCATTGCCACTCGGCCCCCGCGTAAACCGAGAGGGCGATCCAAAACTTCAAGGGTTTGGGCAGGCGGACCCGTTCGCCAAAAACGTTATATCCCTTCTGCTCGATGCGTTTGAGCAACCTCCAATAGAGCGCGCCCATGATTTCGGCTGCGATCATTGACCGGCGATCTTCAGGAGGCAGTGCCTGCCGCGCCAGCGCGAAGTAGCTTTTGGCGCGCTGCACCTCAAACTCCATCAAATCCCGGAACCGGCCGGAGGGCTTTGCCTTGAGAAAACTCTCGGGCTGCACGCCAAAACGTTCCAGGTCTTCTTCCGGCAAATAGACCCGCCCCCGCTGCGCATCGCTCTTCAAGTCACGGAGGATATTCACGAGCTGAAGAGCCATGCCCAGATTGGCTGCGTACTTGCGAATGCGGGGATTCCGGTAGCCGAAAATCTCAATGGAAATCAGCCCGATGGTTGAAGCGACCCGGTAACAATAAAGCGACAGGTCCTCAAAGGTCCGGTAGCGCATGGGCCAAAGGTCCATTTCGATTCCGCGAAACAGCTCTTCAAAGTGCTCCCGGGGAATGTTGAAGCGGTGAACGGCTTCGGCCAGCGCGGCGAGTTCAGGTGTAAAGTCCTTGGCTGCAGAGTCGGGAAGCTCTGCGTAACAGCGGCCTAAATCCTGGCGGCACCGGGAAAGCTCCCGCTCTGCATCTTCCGGCGACAGAGCGCTGTCGGCAGCGTCGTCGCTGCGCCGCGCGAAGGCATAGACCGCTTCAATGGCCTGACGCTTTTCGCGGGGGAGAAAGACAAAGGAGTAGTAGAAGTTGGTGACCCCCGCATTGGTGAAGTGTTGTGCTCGGAGATGCGGACTCATGAATGAAAACCTGGTTTGCAAGGCGGCCCCACTTTTATCGGTGGCGCCACGATGGATAGTTCACAGCGATTCGAATACGAATTTATCATATTACTTTTTCCATCGCCGAAGCCTTGCCATGCGCCGTTGGTGTTACCCCCGCCTCGAGAGAGGCAGCAGTTCTTTTGGAGGAATCCCTTCATGAGTTGGCTCTATTCTTCATATACAGGTAAAATAGCTAGAGACCCGTAGGACAGACAAGGATCACATGGCATTATACTTGGTAACCGGCGGCGCGGGCTTTATCGGCTCCCATATTGTAGACGAACTTCTCCGGCGCGGGGAAAGTGTTCGGGTCATCGACAATCTCTCCACCGGCCACGCCGAGAATCTGGCCGCGGTCCGGCAAAGAATTGATTGGCATGAAAACGACATTCGAGATCTGGACGTCATTCGGCCGTGGTTTGAAGGCGTGAATTATGTGATCCACCTGGCTGCGATCCCATCCGTGCCACGCTCGATTGAGGACCCTTTAACCTCGAACGCCGTGAACATCGATGGAACCTTAAACGTCCTGGTGGCGGCGCGCGACGCCTCCGTCAAGCGTGTTGTGTTTTCGGCATCCTCGGCCGCCTACGGTGACCATCCCGAGCTTCCCCGAGTGGAATCTCAGGAGCCGCGGCCTCTTTCGCCCTACGCGCTGGCCAAGCTGGCCGGCGAATATTATTGCCAGATTTTCACCCGCGTCTACGGGCTTGAAACCGTCGCGCTTCGCTATTTTAATATCTTCGGGCCTCGCCAATCGCCCGATTCTGCTTATTCGGGTGTGCTTTCACTATTTATCGCAGCGTTCCAGCGCGGAGAGATTCCCGCTATTTACGGCGACGGCGAGCAGTCGCGCGATTTCACTTATGTTGATAACGCCGTGGATGCGACGCTCCGTGCTTGTACGGCCGCCGGCCCTGTGGGGAAAGTGATCAACGTCGGCACCGGCGAACGCCACACGTTGAATGAGACGATTTCCTTGCTGAACGATATTTTCGGCCGGCAGGTAACACCCCGTTACGGCGCTCCGCGCGCCGGCGATGTTAATCATTCGCATGCTAATATTGCTTTGGCTCGGGAGCTGTTAGGCTACGAGCCGAAGATACGATTTGAGGAAGGCCTGAAAAAAACAGTCGCTTGGTTCCGCTCAACCCTCGCCGCCTGAAAGCGAAAAGGAATTTGACGATCGTATCGGCGATTCTTCTCCATTTATGATGTCTTCCGGGATTTCCAGCCGGCCGGCGCGCGCTGTTACGCCGGCCCATTCGATGCGCTCGCATTGCGAGCTTGAAAATTGTCCTCCGAGGAGGTTCTGATGAGTTATCTGCGCAAGGCGGTGGCCTTCACATGTGTTTTGTTGCTGTACGTTCTGTTGCCAGCCGGCAGCTTGCACGGCGCCGAGAACACGGTTTGGCAGATTGGGATCTTCAACCAATCGCCCCATGAATTTAATGAACTGGCTCCGGTCGGCAGCCCGAACTACAACCCTGTTTTCACCGTGGGAAAGAGCAAAAGCGTGGATTGGCCTGCTCGCCAGCCCGGCTCGGAAAACAACACGGAAGGCTCGCGGGCGCATCCCTTCACGATCCTTTTTGACTTGGCGTCAAAGCCCAGTGGCACATTCCGCCTGACGATTTCGGCACTGCTTTACGATCCACGCGTTCCCCGCCTTGAAATCTCCATCAACGGGCAAAAGGGCGCGTACTATTTCCCCCGTAAACTAAGCTATTTCCCCGGAGTCCGCGAACTCTGGGTCCCGATCTACAGCGGGGGTGAAATCAGCGTCGACCTGCCCGATGCGGCTTTGCGTACAGGCCAGAACAAACTGGTCCTGACGGCCCTGGACGCTCCCAACAGCGGCCCGGCCGAGTCCTGGATCACCTATGACGCGCTTCGCCTTACCCATTCTTCCGAAAAGGAGAAGCCCGTCCCGCCCCAGGTCAGCTTCAAGCCCACAATTCTCTACGTTCAAAAAGGTGGAAACCTGGAAGAGGCTGTGCAGGTTACGGCGCGACTTGGACGTAAGGTTCGTCGCGGAACGGTTCGGCTTACGGTTTCCGGGCGGCACTATGACGCCTCGCTATCCCCGGACCCTGATTTTGGCGACCAACGGTTTGAGTTTATGGTTCCGGCGCTTTCCGCGCCGGCGCCGGCTGAGCTCACTTTGCGGGCCAACGGGAAAACCGTGAAGAAAAAGGTGACCTTCCAGCCGGAGAGGAAATGGACGCTCTTCGTGGTTCCGCACATGCACCTGGACGTGGGCTTTACGGATTACCGCGGCAAGGTATACGAAAGTCACGATCGCAACCTCGACACGCTCATCAAATACCTTCCTGAACATCCTGAGATGCGCTGGTCCCTCGACGGCAATGTGATTGTTCAACACTACCTTGCCACCCGAAAGCCGGCCGCCAAGGAAGCTTTCCTGAAGCTTGCCCGGGAGGGCCAGATCGGAGTGCCTGCGCAAGAGGCCAACCTGCTGACGGGCTACGCCAGTCTCGAAGGGCTGATCCGTTCCACTTTTTACGGGTACCACCTCCATAAGAAATATGGAATCCCGTTTGACTATGTCAATATTGCCGACGTTCCCAGTCATACGTGGTCCTATCCGTCCATCCTGCACGCACTGGGCATCCGCTATTTTGCCGCCGCCAGCAACAGTTACCGCGCGCCCTTCCTTCTGTGGGGGAAATGGAACACGAAATCTCCTTTCTGGTGGGAAGGCCCGGATGGCAGCAAAGTCCTGACGTCCTATTCGCGCCAGTACCAGCAGTTGACCTTTACCTGCCAGTTGCCGGCCCAGGTGGAGGCCTGCCGCCAGTCACTGCCGACTTTTTTGCAGGCTTATGACCGTCCCTCGTACAAACCGGACGTGGCTTTGATGTATGGCACCCAGGTGGAAAACAGGCAGTTCGTTCCCGGTGATGCGGAATTTGTCAAGAAGTGGAACGCGACTTATGCGTATCCGAAATTTATCATCGCGACGTTTCCAGATTATTTCCGTTACGTCGAAAAGCACTATGGCAGCGAATTGCCGACCGTCACGGGCGACGGCGGCCCTTATTGGGAAGACGGCATTGGTTCAGACGCCCGTTATGTCGCGATTGACCGCAGCACCCAGCAGCGGGCGCTTTCCGCGGAAAAGCTTTCAACCCTCGGCACGTATGTGCAGAAGGACGTGGCCGGCGAGCAGCAACAAATTCGCAGGATGTGGCAGAACCTGGATTTGTTTGCGGAGCACACCTTCACATCCTGGGGCGGATTCAACCGCCCCAACAGCGATCAAACCAAGGGCCAGCTCTTCACCAAGAACCAGTTCGCAGTGAACTCCCGTCAGGAGGTTCGCTCAATTCTAGAGCAGTCCCTCAGCCAGCTTGCCGACCAGATCCACATGCCCCCGCCCGCGCTGGTGGTGTTCAATCCGTTGAGTTGGCGGCGCAGCGGCTTTGTTGAAACCGATCTGGACGACAACATGCAGATCGAAGAGTACCCGGACATGAAGGTTGTGCCGTATGAAATTCTCAGGCGCGGCAACGGATATAGCCACATCCGTTTCCTGGCCCGCAACGTTCCTTCCATGGGTTACACGTGTTACAAGATTGCTCCCATCGGACCGGGCGGAGAATCTTCGGCTGAAGAGATGTCTTTGCCGCTCAGCAATACGGTTGAGAACTCTTACTACCGCGTGGTGTTTGATCCGGCTTCCGGCGCCATCAAGAGCATTTACGATAAGGAACTCGGCAAGGAACTGGTGAATCCAGCCAGCCCCTATCGCGCCAACCAGTACCTTTATGTTGCGGGCGGCCACAATACGCGGATTATGCGACTGAATTTCGGCCGGGCTGTGGCCAAACTGACCCTCCATCCTTCGAGTGGCGGGCGCGTGACGGGTATCCGCAAGACCTCGTACGGAACTATCATGACTTACGAAACCAGCGGGATGAAGGCGCCGCACATCAAGACGGATGTCATTCTCTTTAATGGTCAGAAGAAGATTGAAATTGTCGATCACCTCGACAAGCAACCCTCGATGCACAATGAAGCCGTCTACTTTGCCTTTCCCTTTGCCATTGCCCATCCGGAGTTCAGTTACGAGATCCAGAATGGATGGGTGGACCCCGCGCGGAATATTCTGAAGGGCGGCAGCCTGGAGTGGTTCACGGTGCAGCATTGGGTTCGCGTGAGCGGGGCTCAATTTTCCGTGGGATTGATTCCTGTGGATGCTCCGCTGGTTTGCCTGGGAGACATCAATCGCGGGACGTGGCCGAAGAAGTTCCAGCCGAAAGATGCCACGGTCTATTCGTATCCCATGAACAATTACTGGGACGCGAATTACGCCCGCGTGCAAAAAGGCCATTACACTTTTCGCTATGTCCTGACCAGCGGCGAGAATCTTTCACCCGTATCACTCGCGCGGCTTGGACGCGATGCGATGACGCCGCTCGAACACGACCCGGTCATCCCTGCCAAAGACAAGTATGACAATCCTCCACGGCCGCTCTCACCGGCGCCGCACAGTTTCCTCGCCGTCAGTTCGCCGAACGTGGTCGTGGAGAACTGGAAGGCCGCGATGGACGCTGATGGGACCATCGTGCGTCTGCTGGAGGTTGGAGGCCAAAGCACGACGGCCAAACTCACGTTTCCGATGTTCCACTTGCAGCGGGCCTGGATCACCAACGCCGTCGAGCAGAATCAGGCGCAGCTAAGTGTGGAAGGGAACTCACTGGAGATTCCCGTAAAGCCGCATCAGATCATTACGCTGCGGATCGTTGCCTCAGAGTGACGTTATCGAGGCCAATTAGCCGGATGTCTGATCTTTTGGGTCGGAGGCGAGCAGTTGTCTGTACCGTTCGCGCGCATCTTCCAGTTCCTGGCTGAAGGCTTTTACTTGGCTTTCCCGATAAGCCTCGCTGGTGACGAATTGGGGATCGCGCAAACGGCCGGCGATGTAGTCCAGCACTTCCATGCGATATTTCACCAATTGCGGCAGCTCTTTCTGATTTCGGAAGCTCTCGCCGTTCACCAGGACATAGAGGGGAGAAGTGTGGGCCAGTGCCCCATTGTGCGACTTCACCCGAGCTGCAATCCACTGGCTTTCCTCCGCCTTGAGTTGGAGGTCGATCTTTAACTCGTGTTGGCCGGGGTTGCGGGACTCGGCGGAATGGATCACCCGGCCCTGGCTGATCACTTCAAGCGTTTTCGGCGAACCGATGCTCTCGGGCGCCCAGGCCCGGACGCGGATTCGCACACGGCGATTCCGATGAACTTTCAGTTCATCTCCCGGAATAGCGCCATCAGCCGTCACCGTTAACATGGGGCCGTTGGTCACAAAAGTTCGTCCCTCTTTCATTGCTGCAAACCAGGCATCGGCAGAGAAATCTGGGCCGGTGTGGGCGTACATCCGCACCTCGCCGATGGTGTTGCCCCACGGAAGGTCCGTGCCCGCCGACGCCGTCAGTTTGAAGCCCAGGTTCAAAAAGTCGTAATAATCCTTGAGGCCAAGCATCCGAAATTGCAGGATCTCGAGGAAGTCCACCTTGTTGCGAACAACGTTGATGGTGGCATCCCAGACTGCATAGACCTGCTCGCGCGGCGATGCTTGCTGAGCAAGCTGCCGGGCCCAGGCAAGATGAGCGTAGCCTGCCAATCCCCCTTGTGCATGGATTCCATCAAACACAACGTCGTAAAGGCGATAGCGGGAAACATCACGAACGGGCGCCTTGAGGTTCAATCCAATTGCGTGCCCTTGTCCGGAAATATGCATGCGGGGATCTTCCTGGCCGGAAGCCAGCACATGATCCCCATGCTGGTAGCGGTAATGCTCCCCGTAGCCTTCCTGCTCGAAATAAGTTCTGTTCGGATCGCCCATCCGCAGGATGTTCGACACATGCACATCCTCTGCGCGTGTCCAGGTCATGAGGAGCTCATTTTGATTCGGTGTGACTCGCACCATGTGGACGTGGTCGTCGCCGGAGTACCAACCGAGTTTGGGCATGTTGACCCACCGGCGAAGAAGAATTTTGCGATCGAGCGTTTCATCCTGTGCGATTTCAAATTCTTCGAAAACAGGCCGGTATTCGATTCCCCTCGCCACGGCCAGCCGCCACTTGCCCGCCGGAAGAATGATGGAAAAAGGCTTGGAGACAAAGTAGGTTGCCGGTTCCTTCCAGAATGGATAAGCGGATTTCCCTCCGTAAACACCGGATCGAATGTTGTTGTTGTGATAATCGCCCGCTGTGACCCGCACCGGCCCGACATCTCCCGGCTTCCAGGAGGGAAGGCCTTCGTAAAAATCGTGGGTTGTGGTGTAAGGCGGCGACGTTCGGCCATCGGGCGGCGTGCGCCACTTGCGGTCGGCAAGCGACGTGATGCAGACCATGGCGGGCACCACTTCCTTGGTCGCTCCGTCGCGAATTTCCACCTGGAGCGTGCCCGTAGCCTCAGTCGCCGCGGTGGCGTGTTGCGGAACCATCAGTCCGCCGGATAAGGCAACGCTCGTCGCCTTCAGAAAGTCGCGGCGCGTAAAATCCATTTTCGACTCAGCGGGCTTTGGGGTTGGAGGCTTCCTGGTTTTCACTTTTCCTCCCTTCGATGCTCAGATATGGCTTTGCCGGCTACGCAATGTATCCTGAGCCGAGTCTGATGCGATGTCAACCTGCCTGAATAGCCGCAGGCCGAAAGCGCTGACTGCGATCAGCAGAACGCCAATCACGATCCTATCCCTTGTCTGGTTGTACCAGGCCACTTGCGCCGCCAGGATCAATCCAGCCAGCAGCAGCAGCGCCAGGGAAATGCCGCGGTGGAACCGGCGAATCTCCGATTGAACCCAGGCATTGACGCGACGCTCGATCTCGCGGCCATTGTCAGAATCGGTGCAGTCGGGTTTCTTGTGGCAGCAGTTGCAGATGTGCCCCGGCGCACGGTAGCGCACGACGTTGTGCTGATGGTCCACGGAATGGCGCCGGAGCAGCTGTCCCGTTGGGCACTCCCAATGGTCGAACTCCCGATGGTACGTAAAGCCGGTCACCCGCATCTGCTCCGTCCGGCGATGCGAATGCTTGGCCAGCCATTCCAGCATGGCCGCAACGCCCACCAGAAATATCGAGTATCCCGCCGCCATCAGCACTTCAGCATGGAAGCCGTCAATCATCACTTCACCCCGGAAGACTCCACGATCTCAGTAAAGAGGCTTTCTCCAGGCTGCTCGACTGTCGTCTTTGGCGCCACGTGGCGGACTCCGAGCCACGCGAGGTAAACAACCGGCAGCACACCGCCCACAATAAAGAGCGCGTCGCCCGGCAGCCGCAGCCACTCGATCAAGGCGTTCAAGTGGCCCGTCAGGTACTGGAGCGTCCGGGCATCGTAGTAGCCGTAACGCACGGAGTGGTACAACTGGATGACGCCGAGCGGAAACAGCGAGGCAAAACACATCCAGGCCAAGCCGAGGTTCAGAGACCAGAAGCTGATTTTGGCCGCGCGATCCGACCAGCGATCCTGAGGAATCATATAGCGCAGGCAGAACAGCGCGAGGCCCACCGCCAGCATTCCGTAAACACCCATCATGGCCGCATGCGCGTGGTTGGCGGTCAGCGCCGTTCCGATTTCGTAGTAGGAGACGACCGGCAGGTTGATCAGGAAGCCGAAAATACCCGCGCCGAGAAAGTTCCAGAAGCCCACGGCGGCAAGGAACATTACGGCCCAAAAGTGCGGGAAAGGCGACTTTGACCTTGCGCTCTGCTCCTCGCCCAATTGCAGGAAACTCCATGCCTCTAGCGTCAGGAAGGTGAGGGGGATGACCTCCGCGGCTGAAAAGAAAGCTCCCAGCGCCATATGCACGGCCGGTTCGCCGGAGAAATAGAGATGGTGCATCGTGCCGATCACGCCTCCGGCGGAATAGAGCAGGATATCCAGGTAAACCATTGTCAGCGCCACGCGTTCATGGACCACTCCCAGCAGCACGAAAATGTAGGCCACGATGATGGTGGTGAACAGTTCCAGGAAATCTTCCACCCACAGGTGGACTACCCAGAAGCGCCAGAAGTCCGTGGTGGTGAAAGCCTCATTCGGCCTGGCTAGCAGACCGACTGCGTAGAAGGCAGGAATTGCCAGGGCAGAGAAGAAGAAAAGCCACGGCAGGTTGCCGATATGTTCCGTGCTCAGGCGCCCGCGCAACCCCCGGAAAAGAATAATCACCCAGAAAATCAGCCCGATCGTCAGTAGGATCTGCCAGAAGCGCCCCAGGTCCAGGTATTCGAAGCCCTGGTTGCCGAACCAGCTCCAGAGATGGTGGATCCAGCCTTCAATCCCGGCATACTCTCCAATCAGGCTTCCAAATACCACGATGGCGAGCGCTCCAAGAAGACCGTAAGCCAGCCAATGCTGCCCCTTGGGCTCGCGCTTGGTAATCATGGGCACAAGAAAAATCCCGGCGGCCAGAAAGGAGGTCGCCACCCAGAAAATCGCAAGTTGAACGTGCCACGTCCGGGCAATATTGAAAGGCAGAATGCGAGCGAGGTCGAGCCCGAAAAAACTGGAGATGTCGGCGCGATAATGTTGAGACGCACCACCCAGCAACGTCTGCAACAGGAATAGCACCGCCATGACCAGGAAAAAGTACGCTGTGGCTCGCTGCGCAGGCGTCAGACTGACCGAGTCCGGAGGACGAAAGGACACAACGGCTTGTTCGCGCCCATGCCAGCCGAGGAAGTTCCACCGTCCGAAAGCCGCGAGCAGCAGGCCGATGCCTCCCAGCAGCGCGATCAATGAAAGCACGCTCCAGACAATCGCGTCGGCCGTGAGATGGTTGTCTACCAATGATTCGGAGGGCCAATTGTTCGTGTAAGAATATTCCAGGCCAGGCCGCAAGGCAGCCGCCGCCCAGGCCGACCAGCTGAAAAACGCCGTGAGGTCTCTGATCTGCTGCGGATCGGTGATGGCTTTGGGGCGCAGGCCAAACCGGGTGCTGGGCTGGGAGAAGAAATCCTGGTAATGGTCCTGAAGTTTCTTGAAGGCGGTGGCTTGAGCGGCCGTATATTCCAAGGTTTTCGTCTGCGGGTTGTAACGGTTGGTCTTGAAATCCGTGATCGTTTGGGCTTGCGCCCGGTCCGAGGCCGATCCCCCGTATTGATCGAGGACGACGAGCGCTGCGCGATGAAGATAATCAGCGGTAAAGTCCGGCCCAAGATAAGCTCCGTGGCCGAAGATCGAGCCGTATTCCATCAGGCCGTTGCGGAGAAAGGTCTCCTGCCCTCGAGTGATGTCGGACCGGGTAAAAAGGACCTGGCCGGAGGGATCAACAACTTTAGCCGGAATCGGAGGCTCGCTGGTGTAGGTTCGGTAGGCCAAAAGCCCCATTACAAAGAATCCGAATAAGAAAACGATGACGATGGCCTGGCCCCACTTGCTTGAAACCATCAGGCTGCGCTTGGAATTTGCGTCCATTCATTGCCTCCTTGCATCAATTTTGATCGTCCGCCAGGGATACAAGCGAAGTTCTCTGATAGCATTTTCGGAAGCCGGAGACTGCGACTTAAGTCACGCCGACAGGAGCTCGAAAACTAAAATTAGACCTTCTGATTGAATAGTCAAGCGGTATGTTGGATCGCATTTTTACAGAACGCAGGGTTTAAGAACATGCCCGGTGGGATATTGAGTGCGCTAACGAAATTGTCATGTCATCAAGCTTCGTAGATTTCGATGGGCAGTCTGTCGGGGTCCTGGAAGAAGGTGAATTTCTTGCCGGTGGTTTCGTCCACCCGGATGGGTTCCACCCGGATGCCTTTACGAGCCAGTTCTTCGGCGGTCTCTTCGACGTTATCGACTTCAAAGGCAAGATGGCGCAGGCCGCAAGCTTCAGGACGGGTGGGACGTTTCGGCGGGTTAGGGAAAGAGAAAAGCTCAATCTGATATTCGGTCCCTACCATCAAGTCCAGCTTCCAGGAGTTTCGCTCGCGGCGATGGGTTTCCTGAACAATCTTGAGTCCCAGCGTATGGACGTAGAAGTGTTTCGACCGCTCGTAATCTGAGCAGATGATTGCGACGTGGTGGATTCTTTTGAGCATAGTCCCCTGCCGGTTGCAAGTTCCTGCGCTTGGCGCGCACCGTCATGTTAGCACCAGGAGAGGGCTGGGAGCGAGGGATGGAAGAATTGCCTGTTTCGAATTCCAGGTGACTCGAAAGCCTTCGGTGAAGGCAATTGAGCGTGTGGATCACTGGCCGTGGTGAAAATAGAGAGTCGAGGATTGGTGCGGAAGGGGGGACTCGAACCCCCACGGTTTTGCAACCGCCAGCCCCTCAAGCTTGTACGTATGCTATTATCCATAGTGTTTATGAGGATATTTGTACAACTCAGAGTTGACAACTATTGACAACAAACCGCTATTATGGCAAGCTTGTGGATCATATGGCAAAAGCCGCTACACGCCGACAAACCACCGAAACCCTCCAGAAACTCTACGACGGCAAACTCAGGCTGGAGCGCCGCAACGGCGGCTCGAAGATCTACGCCCGCACCTTCATCCAAGGCAAGAATGTCGTCCACAGCACAGGCGAGGAAACCCTCCACGCCGCGACGAAGATGGCAACCGACTGGTATCTGGACCTGCGCGACCGCGTGCGCCGGGGCGAGGACCTGCACGGCCGCTCGTTCGCGCAAGTAGCCGAGGCCTTCATCGAGCACGCCGACCAGGTGAGGGAGGTCTCTCAAGGCCAGCGGCGGAACTACAAACACAAATGGAACCTCCTTAATTCCCACTTCGAAGGCGTCAAGGTCACGGACGTTGACGCCAGGTTCCTGCTGGCCCTGCGGGAGAGCCGCTCCAGGACCACCACGAAATACGGCCAGCCGGTCAAACCGGCCACCCTCAAAAAGGACATTGACTTCGTCCGCCTTGTCCTGCGCCACGCCAAGCACATCGAGAAGTGCCTCGACGAACTGCCTGAGTTCCCCTCGTTCCGTGGCCAGTCCTGGGAGGTCATTCCTTCCCCGCGTCCGTTCCTCAATTACGAACAATGGGTCAGGCTGCGAAAGCTGGGCAAGGCCCGCATAAATGAGCCCGGCCTGAACCCCCGCACCAAAAGGCAGCGGCAGGAATTGTACTGGTTCCTGCTGATATCCGTCGGCGCGGCGCTGAGGGTAGGGGAGGCCTATAGCCTGCGCTGGCGCGATTGCCAATTGATCAGGCTCAATGATCCCCGCCACACCGAAGTCGTTCACATGCACGTGCTCGGCAAGCACTCGCGCGGCGGAAAGCGCGAGGATGCCTACGGCATGTTCGGGGCCGTCAGCTCCTTCAAGGCCATGCGCGCCGCGCGGCCCGAGGCAAAGCCCGACGACCCGCTATTCACTGAAAACCACCGCGAAGGGGTGAAGGAGTTGCTGATCAAGGCCGAACTACGTGCCGACGCCGAAGGCCGGACCCGTGATTCCAAGAGCCTGCGCCAGACAGGGATTTCATTGCGCCTTGACCTGGGACCAAATCCCGACTACCGCGATATCGCCAAGTGGGCGCGCACAAGCCCGGCGATGATCGCCACCTTCTACGACCAGACCCATCCGCAGCTCAGCGTCCAACGCATTGTGGGTTTCCGCAAACACCCTTCAGGCAAAGAGGATCACACCGGGGAATAGGTAACCTTACTGAGCTGTCTCCGGCGCTCTCACGGATGGCGGACGTCTTCGCAAGTTCACCCCTCGACTCGCGCATAGGATCCCGCTAATCTGGTTTCGGAATGCGGTAGCGGCAATTCATCCTGCTGTTTCCCACTCAACGCCAAATAACCTCTGGTTGACTACAGACGCTCGCCTCCGCCTTCACCTCATAATCGGGCAACGCCTGTCCATTAACGTGTTAATAAACTTATTTTTCTATACTGAAAATTAAGGGACCATCTCTCATGCGGTTCAAACACACATACGTATTCGCAACCGCCCTCTGCGCCCTCGCGCTCATACTCGTGTGTCCATCCCACGCGAGGGCAGGGGCGGGCAAAGCCTCGGCACCGCAACCGGGTTCATCGCAAATGCTCAGGCCCGACGCCGTCGATTGCGTCTTCGTCCAAGAAGCGGCAGGAACTTCAGTCCACGCCGCAGACATGCAACGCACAAAAGCCAAACCTCTTGAGAAAACTATAGAACTCGCCCCCGGCCAAGACCCGCCCTCTGCCTGTCCGCCCGGCAGCAAGCTCCGCGGTTTCTCCTACGACCCCGGGACGATCACCGCCGCTCTCCGCAACGGTCGTATACATCTCGAGTCCACGGAATACATCCCGCCGTCCGGCAAACCGCCACCCACAGGAGCGGAACATCCCCCATGACCGCGCGTCTATGTAACTTTGGGTTGATAAAACACGCCCCACAAATGGAAAATCAATCCCGCCCATCAAACGCTTGCGCGGGCAAGGCAAAGGTCCGCGCTCAATCACGCAAACGCCGGCCTCCAAAGCCAGCTCGCAAACAAGCGGGCAGGGGGCTCCTGCGCTTATACAATCTAAGATTGAGCATCGTAAAACAGAGCCAACCACACCACACGAGTCGCGCCCTGCGCGTCCTACCTCTCTTCCTCCTCTTCTTCCTGCTTTCACTTTGCTTGTTCCACACCCCCGCTCGCGCCGGCTGCGGCGATCCTGAAAACGGCCTCGTCGGCTGGTGGAAACTCGATGACGGCAGCGGCACCAGCGCTGCCGACTCCTCCGGAAACGGCAACACCGGCACTCTCAATGGCAGTCCGCTCCCTACCTGGACCACCGGAAAAATCAACGGCGCGCTGACATTCGACGGATCCAGTCAGTACGTGACTCTCGCCAGCGCGGCCCTGCCGTCCACATTTTCCGCCTCTTTATGGTTCAAGACGACCTCGGATGGCGTGTTAATGAGTGAGCAGGCCTACCCAGTCGGCGGCGGTCCTGGCAGTCACGACCCCTTTTTATACGTGCAAACAACCGGCATATTGGAGAGTTCCATTTACGCTGGCACCGGCCTGACTATCACAACGTCATCCCCCGTCAATGACGGCAACTGGCACAACGCCGTATATACCGTCAACATGTCAACCAGCGTCCAGACCTTTTACTTGGACGGCTCCTCCGTTGGCAGCATCTCGGGGGGGGCGCCCGAAGGCCCTTTTCCATATATCTACATAGGGACCGGAGACACTACTGGCTTTAACAATTCGAACAACGGCTGGTTTTATTTCAACGGCACCATCGACGACGTGCGCGTCTACAACCGCGCCTTAAGCGCGTCCGAGATCAAAAACCTCTACAACGCGGGCTATGCGGGCGATCTGATTTTCAACGATGATAGCCGCGTCATGCAGTATTGCGACGGCAACAACTGGGTCGCGATGGGCCCTGTGCCCGGCACCACCCCGACCTGGCCCAAGCAATCCAAATTCTCCTCCTCCGACCAACAATGGGTCGGCCAGTTCGGTGTCAGCGTTGCGGCCTCCGGCAATATCGCGGTGGTCGGGGCCCACTTAGACGCCTTCGGCGGCAATCTCCGTCAGGGCGGGGCCTATGTCTTCGACATCTCGAACCCGGCCGCGCCCGTACAGAAAGCGGAGTTCACCGGCTCCGACAGCGGGTCGGACTACTATTTCGGCATCAGCGTTGCGGTCTCCGGCAATATCGCGGTGGTTGGGGCCCCCGGCACAGTCGTCGGCGGCAAAGACCAGCAGGGCGTGGTCTATATCTTCGACATCTCCAACCCGTCTTCCCCCGTGCAGAAGGCGGAACTCACATCCTCCGACGGCGCGGCGAACGACTGGTTCGGCCGGAACGTGGCGGTCTCCGGCAATATCGCGGTGGTCGGGGCCTACAACAAAACCGTCGGCAGCAACGCTAACCAGGGCGTGGCCTATGTCTTCGACATCTCCAACCCGTCTTCCCCCGTGCAGAAGGCGGAACTCACATCCTCCGACGGCGCGGCAAACGACTATTTCGGCTACTGGGTAGCGGTCTCCGGCAATATCGCGGTGGTCGGGGCCTACAACAAAACCGTCGGCGGCAACGCTAACCAGGGCGCGGCCTATG
>Ga0307373_10005317_pt1 | contig 21114 bp, 26 predicted proteins | sample OX2MG_FD_202534 | JGI IMG/M metagenome (GOLD analysis project Ga0307373, IMG submission 202534) | Soil microbial communities from Risofladan, Vaasa, Finland - OX-2 | ecosystem: Environmental > Terrestrial > Soil > Coastal area > Acid sulfate soil | place: Finland: Risofladan, Vaasa | collected...
GTGGCCGTCAAGTCGAGAGCGTCGCAGACCGGAGGTGCCTCACGCGTGTGCGGCCACCGCGTTGACTGAGCTTTCGGCGATCTGGGTCAGCAGGTCGTCCGTGCGGCTTTCCTCCTCCAGGTTCTGCTGCAAGATGGCGGCGACATCCTCGCGGTGCAAATGTCGAGCAAACGTGCGAGCGCAGCCGTAGCCGGCAATCTCGTAATGCTCGACGCGTTGCGCCGCCGCGATCAACGCCGCGTCTTTCACCTCCGGGTCGCCCGTGGCCTGGATGATCTCGGACCCCTCCGAGATCAGTCCCGCCATGGCCTGGCATTTTTCCGCCACGGCATCCTGGCCCAACAACTGAAACGCCCGCTCCAGCCGTTCCTTCTGGCGACGCGTCTCTTGCAGGTGCGTTTCGAACGCCGACTTCAGTTGCGAGCTGAACGCCGCCTCAGCCATCTTGGGAATCGCCGAGATGAGCTGCTCTTCAGCGCTGTAAAGGTCTTGCAATTGTTGAATCAGCAGATCCTCCAGGTTGTCGAGCGTCAGTGACATCCCTAACATTTTTCCGAACCATGATGAAGCCGCCATATTGTCCTCCTTTGATTAGGGCGCGTATTGCGCCAACCAGCCATCGCGCGCTTCAGACGCGCATAACCAACCTCTCCGCCACGGGCATCGAGGGACTTCGACGATGAGCGAGCAATAACCATGCCCGTGGCGAACCAGCAGTTCAAAGCGGTTTGCACCTCTGTCGCCCCTACAGTAGAAGGCGCCGTGAACGGCCTGGTCTTTGCTCAACGCTTCGCAGGGACGAAGCAGCAAACCTACTTTTAAGGAGTTCTTCTGATGTCAGGTAAAACCGATGAATTGAAGGGCCGCGTCAAGGAAGCCGCCGGAGCGGTGGCCGACAATGACCACCTCCGCCGAGAAGGCAAAACTGATCAAGCGGCCGGCAAAGTGAAACAGAAGGTCGAACATGTCGTCGACAAGGCCAAGGACAAACTGGAAGAGTTGAACGAACGCACCGGCAAGGTCGGCTGGGCGGTTCTCTGGCTACTCGGCGTGCCCTTGCCCATCTTGGTCGTCCTCTATCTGCTGATGGGGCGATAGCTTGATTGAGCAACGGTGCAGGACCGCCAAACGATCGACGTTGGGCCGGGCGACGCGGCCCGCGCCGCCGGCCTGAGATATGTCAACGATCGACGTCCCGGCATTCGGAGGCGACGGTCGGGGGCTGGCTTTCGCTACTTGACGCCGGGTGGCCGACGGGTGCGCGACGGCGAAACGCTGGCGCGCATCCGTTCGCTTGCCATTCCACCCGCTTGGACCGACGTTTGGATCTGTCCGCTCGCCGAGGGCCATTTGCAAGCCACCGGCCGCGACGCGCGTGGGCGCAAGCAGTACCGTTATCATCCGCGGTGGCGCGAGGTGCGCGATGAGAACAAGTATTCGCGATTAATCGAGTTCGCCGGAGCGTTGCCGCGGATTCGACGTCGTTTGCGGCGCGATCTGGCACAAAGTGGCCTGCCCCGAGTGAAGGTGCTGGCCGCGATCGTGCGTCTGCTCGAAACCACCTTGATCCGCATCGGTAACGAAGAGTACGCCAGACAGAACAACTCGTTCGGGCTGACGACGATTCGCAATCGCCACGTGCGCGTGCGGGGCAACCGGTTGCACTTCGATTTTCGCGGCAAGAGCGGCAAGGAGCGGGAGATCGACGTGTACGACCGGCGGTTGGCGCGCATTGTGCGCAAATGCCAGGATCTGCCGGGACAGGAACTCTTTGCTTACGTGGGCGACGACGGCGAAGTTCATGACGTGGACTCAGGCGATGTGAACGATTATCTGCGAGAAATATCGGGCCGCGATTTTACGGCCAAAGATTTTCGCACCTGGGCAGGCACGTCGCTCGCGGCGCAGGCCTTGCAAGAATTCGAAGAATTCGACTCGGAAGCGGCGGCCAAGCGCAACATCACCAGCGCCATTGAGCGCGTCGCCCAGCGACTGGGCAACACCAAGGCCGTCTGCCGCAAGTGCTACATCCATCCGGCGGTGATCGACGCTTATCTCGACCGCACGCTCGTCGAGACGCTGAAGCGAAGGGCCGAGCAAGAATTGCGGCGCTCTATATCGCGTCTTTCCGGCGAGGAAGCGTCGGTCCTTGCCCTTCTCGAAGAACGCCTTCAGCGCCAGCTCGGAGCCGCCAAGAGCAGGAGCAAACGCGCTCGACGAGGCCGCGACAACTAAGGTGGTTCAGCTCACCGGCGATTGGCACGGCAAGTGCGTTTCACTTCGGCGGCTTGGTCGACCGACACGTCGACCGACCACAACCAGTTCCAAACCTGCAAACGAATGAGGAGACGGTCATGTTGTACTGGGCTGCACTTTTTCTGATCGTGGCGATTGTAGCCGGGGTGTTCGGCTTTTTCGGTATCGCCGGAGCCGCCGTGGGCATCGCCAAAATCTTGTTCTTCGTGTTCTTGGTGCTCTTTATCGTCAGCCTGCTGGCCGGCGGGTTCAGGCGCCCGATGCCTTAACGAGCGGCACCGAGAAAGGGGCCACGAGACAAGGGAGTGAGATAAGATGAAACGATCGCTAAGATGGGCCGCGCTGTTTCTGCCGCTCGGCTTGATGTCGTCCGGCTGCAACGAAAATGGAGGCACCCGTACCTCAGGGGCGCGCACGACCGAACGTACAACGACCACAACCACCACGACCACCGCACCAGCTCCGCCGCGGGATCAATCTGCGAAGACGAGAGTTGACGTCGGTGCCGACCGGCCGAATGCACCCGCCGGCCCCGTGGATGGTCGCGACCATGTCGGCGTCGATGTGGCACCGAATGGTGGGGTGGATGTGGAAGTGCAGGGAGAACCGATCCGCGATCGCATCCGTGAGCGGCGCGCCGCCCGTGATGCCGATCTCCCGCGCTGACCGGGTGGCTGCGTGCGGTTTCAGACGGCTGGCCTGTGGGTCCCCTCCCGGCCGACGGTGTGCCCACCGTGAGACAAGTGGTGGAATTCAACACCGAGTTTCTTCAATTGTTCGTCGGATAGATTCTCCAGGGCGATTAACCCATTGCGGGCTTCGGCGACCGCTCGCAACAGCTCATCGAGCTTCAGGTGCATGGCGCGGGCGTCTCTGTTCTGGGTATTTTGAATCAAAAACACGATCAGGAAGGTGGCGATCGACGTGCCCGTGTTGAGCGTGAGCTGCCAAGCATCGGAGTAGCCAAAATAGGGACCGGTGGTCGCCCAGATCAGCAGTACCAGGATGGCCGCCGCGAACGACCACGGCATGCCAACAACGCACGCGGTCATTCTAGCAACCTTGTGGAATCCCTCGTTCAATAGGGCAGCGTCACCGGCCAGGGGTGGAGGACCGGTATTGTCGAGAATTTGTCCGCTGGACGGTTTCACGAATTGTGCTCTTGGTTGAAATGTGTAATTAGACCACTCGTAGATTCCAGTCATCCTGGCAGTTCCGGTCACGCCGCAACTGGTATGCCGACGTGCTGTCGAAGTTGCGGAGATCCCCTTGCCGCAGACTGGGCGCCGGCCAGGGCGTGCTAGCTAGCAGCGGCATGAAACTTGTCATGCTGCTCGACCGGTTTACAGCCTTCCAATCTTTTAAGACAACCACCCGCCACGTTGCTATACCGCACGCAATCGTCGGTGGCTGGGGCAGAAGCTGGCCGAGATCGATCCGGCCCTTGCGATACGCGCCGCTGGCCAGCGATGCCCCGGTGGTGGCGCTACCGGGGCATCGCCGCGACGGAGCGATTTGCGCGGAACTCCCCAATCGGCGCGGCTCTGCCCCACGGCCGGCGCACACTAAGTCCCTTGTCCCGTGAGGACTTCGATGAGGAAGTCGTCGTCCCATCCGCAGCCTCACTCGTCCGCTTCTCGGCCGCCGTGCGCGCGGTAACTGGTCCAACGGTAGTCTTCCGCACGCTCGACGATCCTGGCCCGCAACGGATTGGCCTCGATGTAACGCAGCACCGTCAGCAGGTGCTCGCCATTTTCGATCACGGGGCTCTTGAAACGACCCTGCCAGACGTGGCCGCCCGACTGGTAGTGCTTGCGTCCGGGCTGCGCCACGCCGCGCCGACCGTGCCGGGCGGGCCGTCGCCGTTGCCCAAGAAAAGCACTTCCGGCCGGTCGGGCCGCTGGCCAAAAAGTGACGGCCCGGCTCCGCCGCCGTCACCGCGGGCCGCGAAACCGCAGGCGCGACGAGATCCACCGCCCGATCCTGTCGAACCGCTCCTATCGCAGCGAGCGAAAGGGCGAGTTGACGATCAGCTCGGGGATGGACTCGGGGACCAAGCATACCACGTCACGGTTCGTCGACCGGCACGCCGGCGGGCGAAACGCCGTGCGTGGCGATCTCGCGCTTCAACTCTAGCGCCAGCCGGCTGTGAAAACGCCCGTAGCAGAAGTAAATCACCATTCCCACGGCCAGCCAGACGGCCAACCGCAGCCAGTTCTCCCAGGGGAGCGAGAACATCAGCACCAGGCAAAACAGGATGCCCAGAATCGGCACCAACGGCACCAGCGGCGCCCGAAAGGGCCGCGGCGCGTCGGGATCGGTGCGCCGCATGATGAGCACCGCCGCGCAGACGATGGCGAACGCCAGCAACGTGCCGATATTGACCAACTCGGAGAGGATGTCGATCGGCAGCAGCGACCCCATCGTCGCCACCACGATGCCCGTGACGATCGTCGACTTCCAGGGAGTTTGAAAGCGGGGATGGATCGCGGCGAAGAAACTGGCGGGCAACAGTCCGTCGCGGGCCATCGCCAGCAGCACGCGCGGTTGGCTGAGCATCATCACCAAGAGTACGGAAGTGATGCCCGCCACGGCGCCCACGGCAATCAGCTTTTGCGCCCAGTCGATGCCGATTCTGCCAAATGCCGCCGATACCGGTGCGTTCACGTCGATTTCCTGGTAGGGCACCATCCCGGTAATCACCGCCGCCATGGCGATATAGAGCGTGGTGCAAATCAGCAGCGAAGCGATAATGCCGATCGGCAAGTCGCGCTTGGGGTCCTTCGCTTCCTCGGCTTGCGTCGAAATGGCGTCGAAGCCGATGTAGGCGAAGAAGATGATCGACGCGCCGGCCAGCATGCCGACCGGTTTTCCTTTTTCTCCGATCTCGCCGAGAATGGTGATGCCGAAGAAGCTCAAGCCGGAGTAGCCATAGGGTGCGAACGGATGCCAGTTGTCCGGGTCGATCCACCAGGATCCGACGGCGATGACGAACAGCACGATGGCCAATTTCAGCACGACCATGGTCGCGTTGAAGCGGGCACTTTCGCGGATGCCCAACACCAGAATGGCCGTGATGGCCACGACCACGGCCAGGGCCAGCCCGTCAAACAGGCTGCCCGTGGCCACGTAGTGCCCTTGGTCGAACTTGATGGGGGGCCCGGAAATCGCGAGGGGCAAGTAGATATTGTTGGCCTTCAACAGGTCGCGCAGGTAACTCGACCAGCCGTGGGCGACGGTGGCGGCGCCCACGGCATATTCCAAAACCAGGTCCCAGCCGATGATCCAGGCGAAAAGTTCGCCCAGGGTCATGTAGGCGTAGGTGTAGGCGGAGCCGGCGACCGGCGCCATGGAGGCGAACTCCGCATAGCACAGCGCGGCGAACACGCAGGCGATGCCCGCCACCACGAAGGAGAGCATCAAGGCCGGGCCGGCCGTGTGCCTGGCGGCTTCGCCGACCAGCACGAAGATGCCCGCGCCGATGATGGCCCCCACTCCCATCGCCGTCAGCGCCACGGGACCGAGCGCGCGGCGCAGGCGGTGCTCGCCGGCCATCTCGTGGACCAGGTTGTCGAGCGATTTTCTGGCGAACAGTTGGTTCGGCATGAGGGGTATGGTAGCAGCGGTGGCTGGCCCGCGGTAGGCGGTCGGTGGCTAGGCGATGACTCGGCGCGTCTGACCGGGGCATCGCTTGGCCGTATCGCTTAACGCACGTCCGGGCCCGTCGCGGCCAAGCTCTGCCCCAGCCACCCTCCGCATGTCGCAGCAAAGCCGGTAAACTATATCGAAGACCTTATCGGGAGAACTCGCCATGCCAGCCAGTCATGATCGGCCGTTAGCCGAGCGGCGCTTATTGATGTTCGTCGACGACGTGTACGAAGACTTGGAGCTGTGGTATCCGAAGCTGCGGATGATCGAAGCGGGCGCCCACGTGGTGGTGGCCGGTCCCGAAGCCGAACAAAAATATCGTGGCAAGCACAGCTACCCGTGCGTTTCGGACGCCGCCATCCGTGACATGGACGCGGCCGACTTCGATGGCGTGATCGTGCCGGGCGGGTTCATGCCCGACAAGCTGCGGCGCGATCCCAAGGTGCTCGACCTCGTGCGGCAGTTCGCCACCTCGCGCAAGCTGGTGGCGGCGATTTGTCACGGCGGCTGGATCCCGGTCTCGGCCGGCGTGTATCGCGGTGTGCGCGTCACCGGTTCGCCGGGCATCAAGGACGACCTCGTCAACGCGGGCGCCCAATGGGAAGATGCCGCCGTGGTGGTCGACCGTCACTTTGTTTCCAGCCGCAAGCCCGACGATTTGCCCGACTTTTGCCGGGCGATTCTGACCGTTCTGGCCGGCGACACGTCTCACTCGTCGCCGAGCACGATCGCAATGGCGGCCTCCAGCTCGTGATCGCCATCACGCGTCTCGGTCAGGCTGGCCGAACGGTTCTCGGCGCGCAGCCGCCGCAATACTTCGCGATACTTGGCCCGCTCTGTGGCACGGTCGCCGCGGGAGTGCGCCCGCTGTGCATCGCGCAGCAACAGTTGATAGGGCTCGAGCGGCGCGTTGGCCTGCCCATAGAAACCCGCGATCTGGTACCGGGCCTGCTCCCGCGTGGTCGCGTTGCCGGTGCCTGGCGAGAAATCGACGAACGATAAGCAGACCGACAGCGTCAAACTAATCGCCACGAGGACGGTCAGCATCAGCGTCTGCGGCTGCTTCTCCGCTTGCACCGCGGCCTTGGGCGGGTGTTTCGCATCGGCCAGGCTTAATTCGGGCAGCGTTCCGTTCTGGGTCAGCGATACGGCCGCCGCCGACGGATCGACCGGCTTGAACCGCGGAACGGCGACCTGGGGCCGCGGCGCGGGCGGGGGCGGATCGTTCAATTTGAGGCCGGCGGCAAGCATGTCTGGATCGCCGCGCCAGACCGGCGTCGGTGCGGCGGGCGGCGGTGCCGCGGTCGGCTGCCCGGCGGCGGCGCCCGCCGCGACTTGAAACTGGCTCGAACAATGCGGGCAGACCAGCACCTGTCCCAACAACTCAGGCGCGATCGAGAGCCGCATCGCGCATCCGGGGCAAGCCACCGTCATCGACATCGCTGCATCAATCTTGAGGCCGATTCTGTTCGTTGATAGCATACCTGAATGCGCACTACAGCGAAAAGCCGGAGAAAAGGTAATTCATCACAAACGGCCCCAGAATGATCAGCGAGGTCGAGGCCATGATGAGAATGCCGGGCAACAACATCTTCACGCCTGCCTCGCCGGCAATTCCCTCGGCCCGCTGCGTGCGTTTGATTCGCAGCACGTCGGCCTGCGTGCGGAAGACGCGTGCCAGCGGCGTGCCCAACTCTTCGCCCTGGATGATCGAGCCGACGACGCTGGTCACGTCGTCGTCGCTGAGCCGGGCACGCAGGCTTTCCAACGCCTCGGTGCGCGTCTTGCCCATGCTCATGTCGGCCAGCACCCGGCTGAACTCGACCGCCACCGGATGTCCTTCCAACTCATGCACCGATTGCTCCAGGGCCTGCAAAAAGGTGGCGCCCGCTTCCATGAGCAGCGTGAGCAGGTCGAGCAAATACGGAAGCCGCCGCTTGATGAGCACGAGCCGGCAATTCGCGCGGCCCGCCAGGCGGCGCCGCAGCAGGTAAACCGTCAACGGCGCGGCCGCGATGGTCAACAACGCCCCGTCCGGGCCAAACCAGCTTACGAAGACGTAGAGATAGAACGGCGTCAGCAGCAAGGCGATCGTTTCAGCACGGGCCAGATACTCTTCGGCGAGCCAGAAGCGAGGCAGGCCCGCCGCGAAAACCTGACGCTGAATCTCGGGCAACTGGTCGCGAAAGGCGGCGCGATTGAAGCGGGCGAGCGCTTCGACCAGCGGTTGCAGCAAGCGATAGAGCGGATCGAGCTGCCGCAGCTCGTTGATGCGGCTCACGTCGTACCGCCATTCGTGGCCTTGTTGCAAATCTTCGCTGGTCAACGCCGCAAACAGCCAGCGCACCAGGACGGCCACGGCGACGCCCGCCAGCAGCGAGGCCGCCACGTCCAGGCCGTGGCCGATGTCCGCCAGAAGTGCTGGGAGGGAGGGCATCGTCTATATATCCGGCGTCAAAATCTTGCGGGCCCACAGATACGCAACCAGGTTCAGCAACACCGCCGCCGCCAGCATCAACTCGCCGGGCAGCGTGTCGAACAATCGCAGCGTGTTGTCGGGATCGATGAAGTAATACGCGATCAGCACAAACAGGGGCATCAGCGCCATGTACGTGGCCGACTTGCGGGCCTGGGCCGTCTCGCTGAGCAACTTTCGCTCCAAGCGCTGCAGCTCCAGCACCGAATGGGCGATGCGATCGACGGTTTCGTTCAGCCGGCCGCCGCTGTCGTGGCTGGCCAACATGGCCGCGGCAAACAGCGAAAAGTTCTCGCTCCGCAGCCGGGCCTTGGCTTCGGTCAACGTTTGCACCAGCGGCTTGCCCAGGTCGTATTCCCCCACAATCTGGCGAAACTCTTCGGAGATGGGCCGCGGGCACTGCGTGGCCAGAATCTCCAACGATTGCGCCAGCGACAGGCCGGCCTTGAGCGCGCCGCTGAGGGCCACCATCGCATCGGCCAACTGGTCTTCGATTCGCCGCTTCCGCTCTTCGGCCAGCCGGCGCAGCAGATACCAGGGAAACGCCAGCAGCAGCACGACGGCCAGCACGGCGAAGACCGGGCTGTCGAAAACCACCAGCACGACGCACACCGCGGCGGTCAAGATCGTCCAGGAGATCAACCAGCGCCGCAAGCCCGTTACCGGCCGCCGCAGAGTGCGAAGCTTGTCGGCGAAATCGCGCTCCAGATAGTCGAGGCCCTGAAAATACCAGCCGCGGCCGGCGTAGGCGCCCAGGCCCACACCGGCACCCATCAACAGGCTGGCAGGCAAGATGTCTTCCATCTTCTGGGGTCACAAGGAATTTGTTCTCACAGCCTACCATAGCCTCGCCGTGTGTGCATAATGCAAAGGGGTAACGCTGGTCGGTTTTATCCTAGGAATCTCGTTATGGATCCCGTAGAAGCTTCTTCGCGATGGCAACGCTGGGCCGTAAGCGGCACGGCAAACCAGATTGACCGAGTGCTCGCATCTCTCGATGCAAACCTGCCGTCCGGCTGGAAGCCACTGGCCGGAATGGAACTGGCTCCGTTTCAGTCCCTCGTGAACAAAGGCTCGGCATGGTATGCCACCGACACGACGACGGCTCACGAGGGGGCTGCGCTAAGCCTCGAACGGATCAAGGACTCGGAGTTGCGGGGCGGCCGTGTCTGCTTTTCCGGTTCGCCCTATCCAGGGCCAACCGCCAACATTTCCAACACGTGGAACGAGATCATCCGCCTCTTGGACGATGGTATCATCCCCGCCGCTCGCGCCGCCGGCGCGAATCTCCGGCTCCCCTCCTCGGAAGATGTTTTCTTCGCGGAATTGCCCAGCGGGGTTGGCGACCATCTCAAGGCGTTCTCAGACCAGGCGCGCAAGTCGCTGCCACTCAACCGCGCGGAAGCCGAGAGATGGCACGAGTTCGTCGTCGCCGCTTTCCGGTCGAAGACGGTAATTGACGGCGAATCGTTTGTGCAATGGCTCGTCGCGAACGGCTGGCAGCAGGAATCAGCGAAAGCACTGAACTTGCGGCTCTTGGACGACAGCCTCCTTCTATCGCGGTTCATCGACGAAGTGCTAGCGGTATGACGCCCATCCCAGCGTAGTATTGGCCCGCGACCAGGCGTGCCTGGACCGGGCGGTCGCGCGGTTGATCGCGAAGCGGCGGCCCTCGCACCAGAAGGAGATCAAGGATTCGATGAACCTCGAGCAGAGCCTCGAACTCAGCGGCCGGCTGCAAAACGCCGCGTTCGCTCCCGCCCGCGTCTTCGTGAGCTCCAACACCAACGACTTTGCGGCGGGCGCGACAAGCGCTGCCGTCCACCCCGATCTCCAAGGAGAATTCGCGGCCGCCGGCCTTGAGTTTTTCACTTCCCTGCGGGCTGCTCTCGGATCGCTTCGCGCCCGTGGGCAACTCCCGTAGGGCGGCACCACGTCTGGGCGCCCAACGTTCGATCGCACCGCGTTGCGGCAGAATGCAGGTTTGCTTGCTATCCGTCGGCCTTGCAGCCAGAATGGCGATGCGCGCGGCGAACGTGCCGGCGGTCCCTACTTTTCTTTCACAAGCGAGACGATCTTATGCGAACCAATCTTTGCGCTTCTCTTCTCACGCTTTTCGTGTGCGGTCTGGCCCCTTCGGCACGCTCGGCCGACGACAATGACGCGAAGGCGCTCGTCGACAAAGCGATTCAGGCGTTGGGCGGCGAGGCCCGACTCAGCGCGGCCAAGGCCCTCACGTGGAAAACGAAGGGCAAGCTCCGCTTCGGCGACAATGAGAACAACTATACCACCCATGCGACGATGGCGGGTCTTGACCGGTTCCGCCAGGAGTTCGACGGCGAGTTTGGCGGCAATCCGGTTAAAGGCGTGGTCGTGCTGAACGGCGGCCGGGCATGGCGCAAATTCGGCGACACGAGCATGGAGCTGGAAGGCGACGCGCTAGCCAACGAGAAACGGAGCGTCTATTTGCAAGCGATTGCCGCGGCGACGCTGTTGCCACTCAAGACGCCGGAGTTCAAGGTCGAGCCGGCCGGGGAAGAGAAAGTGGGCGACGCCGATGCGGTTGCCATCAAAGTGACGGCGCCCGACGGCAACGATTTCAAGCTCCTTTTCGACAAGACGAGCCATTTGCCCGTGAAGGTGGTGGCCAAGGTGCGGGGCTTCGGCGGTGACGAGTTCACTCAGGAGACGACTTACAGCGACTTCAAAGACTTCGACGGCATCAAAAAGGCGACGAATGTTGCAGCCAAGCGCGATGGTCGAACGTTTCTCGAGGCCGAGTTGACGGACTTCAAGGTGCTCGACCAGGTCGATCCCGAAACGTTCGCGGAGCCGAAGTAAGGTTCGATCATCTGGGGCACCATGCCGGCCCGCACCCATTCCCAGAATTTGCCGGCCGCGATATATTGATGGCCGCCATGCAATTGGAGCCCGTTACCATCACCGACGCCCAGACCGGGGCGACCGCACAAATCTTGAGCGGGTTCGGTTTCAATTGCTATCGCTTCCGGCCCGCGGTCGGCGGCGAGGCGTTCGACGTGTTGTGGAGCGAGGCGGGGTTCGAATCGGGCGAAGCAAGGCCCTCGCACAGCGGCATTCCGGTTCTCTTTCCTTTTCCCGGCCGGCTGCGGGGCTCGCATTTGGCTTACGAAGGGCACACCTATCCGCTGGGCAGCGACGATGGCCGCGGCAACGCCATTCATGGCTTCGTGCTCAACCGGCCGTGGCGCATCATCGAGATGTTGCCGCATCGCACGACCGGCGAGTTTCACGCCTCCGTCGATGAGCCGGGGCTGGTCAAACGTTGGCCCGCCGACTTCCGCCTGACGGTGACCTACGAGCTCAACGGCAACACGCTGAGCTGCCAAATCGAAGTGCAGAACCCCGGGCCCACCAGGCTGCCGTTTGGTTTGGGCCTGCATCCCTACTTTCAACTGCCGCTCGGCGCCGGCGGCCGCGCGGACGACTGCCGCGTGACCGTGCCCGCCGCGGAATACTGGGAACTGCAAAACATGTTGCCCACCGGCCGCCGTTTGCGGGCCGACCAGCGAGCCAACCTGGCGGGCACGACGCGCTTCGCCGACATGCGGCTCGACGACGTGTTCACGGGCCTGACCGTTGCCGACGGCGTGGTGCGGACCACGATTGAAGACCCGCACACGGGCCGGACGCTGGAGCTGACGTTCGACGCCGCGTTTCGGGAGTGCGTGATCTACAATCCGCCGCACGGCGAAGCCGTCTGCATCGAGCCTTACACCTGCGCGCCCGACGCTTATGAATTGCAGGCCACCGGCATCGACGCGGGCCTGCGGCTGCTCGAACCGGGCGGTCAATTCCGCACGCGGTTCGAGATCCGCGTGACGTAATCGCGTTTTCCGTCGAACCCATCACGCAAGCTTGATGCGTTGGCCGGAACGGTTACAATGAGCGTTGCCCTCCTAACGTTCCCGCCCACCCGACCCCACCATCCTCTTCGGACCCACCATAATGCTCAGGCTGCTGCCACATTTGTCGCGCGATTGTGAAGGAATCCACCGGCGAAATTTCCTGCAGGTGGGCACGCTCGCCGGCGTTGGACTGTCGCTGCCCAGCCTGCTGGCCGCCCGTGCCGCTGCCAACCCGACTGCCGCGAAGGACGTCAACTGCATCCTCATCTGGACGCAGGGCGGCACAAGCCATCACGATACTTTCGATCCCAAGCCCGAAGCGCCGGACAGCGTCCGCGGCTCGTACCAAGTGATCGACACGGCGGTGCCGGGCATCAAGTGTACGGAGATCGTTCCGCGAATGGCCAAAGAGCTGCGGCGGTTCGCGGTCCTTCGCGGCTGGAACCCGCGGAACGCCGGGCACGGCGTGGCCGATCAGTACATGATGTCGGGCCACAATACCAATCCGGCCGTGGTCCATCCCTGCTACGGCTCCATCGTGGCGCATCAAAAGGGCTTCAAGACCAAGATGCCGCCCTTCATTCAGATCGGCGGCGCGGTCGATCACGCCACGTTTGGCGGCGGCACGGCGGGCTACCTGGGCGCCGAATACAATCCCTTCGAGCTGCTCGCCAATCCCAACGCCACGCCTTTCAACGTCCGTGACATCACGCCGCCGGGCGGTGTCGATCTGACACGCATCGAACGCCGCCGGAGCATGCTCGGCGCCATTGATGCACTGCAACGTAAGATCGACCAGGCAGTCACGCCGCCGGCCGCCCAGCCCGCCGCATTCGATGCCCTCGACGAGCACTATCGGGCCGCGCTGAACATGATCACCGCGCCGGAGACCAAGAAGGCGTTCGACATCGACAGCGAAGATGCCGCGTTGCGAGATCGCTACGGCCGCACGGTCTTCGGGCAAAGCTGTTTGCTGGCCCGCCGGCTGATCGAGTCGGGCGTTCGTTTTGTGACCGTCAGCGATGGCGGTTGGGACCATCACGCCGACCTGTTCAACGGGCTGAAGAACAAGCTGCCGCCCTTGGACCAGGCGATTCCGGAATTGCTCACGGATTTGGAGCAGCGCGGTTTGCTGGAGACGACGTTGGTGGTGTGGTTGACCGATTTTGGTCGCACGCCGAAGATCAACTCGGCCAGCGGTCGCGATCACTGGGCCAATGCCGGTTTCATCCTGATGGCCGGCGCGGGAGTGCCGGGCGGCTCGGTGCTCGGCAAGACCGACGACGAAGGGGGCCGCCCGGTGGACCACGAATACTTCACCGAAGACGTTGCCGCGACCATCTACGCAAAGCTGGGCGTGCCGCTCGACCTGCTGACGATGACGCCCGATGGGCGGCCCATCCGGCTGAATGAAGGTCGGGTGATTAAAGAGTGGATGTAGAGTGGGAGCGAGCGAGCTTGCGAGCGCCGGCGTGAGAGGGTTCAGGGTTCAGGGTTCAGGGTTCAGCGACGCGCAAGCTGGGCTAGCGCGAAGCCGTAGGTGCCAAAGCGCCAAACTGAACCCTGAACCCTGAACCCTGAACCCTGAACCCTGAACCCTGAACCCTGAACCCTGCATGCACCGTTTTCTTCCCTTCAGCCGCCGAGATTTGCTGCGCGTGGGCCCGGTGGGCGTTGCGGCGTCTCTTTGGCCGGGCGTCTCGCGGGCCAACGTCGAGGGGCAGCCGGCCGACTCGAAGGCCCAGTCGGTGGTGTTGCTGTGGATGGCCGGAGGCGTGACGCACCACGATTCGCTCGATCCGAAGCCGGAAAGCCCCGAAGAAATCCGCGGCACGCTTTCGGCCATTGCCACCAAGTTGCCCGGCGTCCATTTCGCCGAAAGCTGCCCCAACCTGGCCCGCATCGCCGACAAGTTTTGTCTGGTGCGGTCCTTCTCGCACGACAGCAACGATCACTTCCTGAGCCAGGCCTATTGCCTTTCCGGCCGCAAGGTGACGATGCAGCAAGTCACCAGCGAGCCGAACATCGGTTCCATCGTTTCCTATCTGCACGGCCCGCGCAACGGGCTGCCGGGCTACATCGCCGTGCCCGGCGTCACGCGTCCCGGTCCGCCGCCGACCAACGAATTCGTGGGCGGCTGGCTGGGCGGACAACATGCGCCCTTCTGCGTCGGCGGCGAGCCGGAGCAGCCCGACTTCACCGTGGGCGAGAAATCGGCCAACCCCTCGCCCATCGCGATCGAAGACCTCGTACCCAAGTCGTTGGCCTTTCTCGAAGGCCTGAACGCCGACCGGCTGGGCGAACGGTCGCAGTTGCGCGTGCTGCTGGAACAAGTCGTCGGCGACGTGGAGAAACGCGGTGCCATGGACGGCCATTATCGCAATGCCTTCGAGCTGCTGGCTTCGCCCGCTGTCCGCCGGGCATTCGATCTGTCGCAAGAATCGGACGTACTGCGCGAGACCTATGGCCGCACCAAGCTTGGCGGGCGATGCCTGCTGGCCCGGCGATTGGTCGAAGCCGGTGCCCGCTTTGTCCTGGTCGATTACGGTTATGACCCGGAATACGGCAATCTGTGGGACAACCACGCCGTGCCGGAACAGAAACAGCCGCACATCAGCCAGATGGCGATGCGCGGCTATCACGTGGCGGGCATGGACAAGGCCTTTGCCGCCTTGCTGAACGATCTCGACGGCCGCGGCCTGCTGGCATCGACGCTGGTCGTGTTTCTCACCGAGTTCGGGCGCACGCCCAAGATCAACAAGCTGGGCGGGCGCGACCATTGGGGGCCGGCAGGCTCGATCTTTTTCGCCGGCGGCGGCGTGCGGGCCGGCCAGGTGCTCGGCGCCACCGACAAACAGGGCGCGTATCCTCTTTCGCCCGGCTTTTCGCCCGGCGACGTGGCCGCCACGATCTACCGCGCCATCGGCATCGACGCGGCCGCGCGTCTCTACAATCCGCAGCGACGGCCGCACTTCGTTCTGCCCGAAGGCGATCCGATCGCGGGAGTGTTCTAGTGCTCTGTCAGCCCTCCATTGATCGACGGCCCATCGTCGGGTGGGACCAGCGAGCTTGCCAGCGCCGGCCCACCATGAAAACGGCGGCGGTATCGGTGGGCCGGCGCTCGCAAGCTCGCTGGTCCCACCCTGGCATGTGCAAAATCGTCAAGAATCGACGAACTTGCCGGTAAGACCGCATTCAATTCTTGTTCCGATGGCAAGTACCACGCCGCGGAGGGCGCGCAAGAGCGCCGTCTGCGTCCGATGCGACACGCGCGTCGCATCGATGCCGCTGGCGGGCAAGTGCCTCGCGACCCTCATATAGCGCTGCGCCGTGTGGAGCGGGCCCTTGAAATTCTTCCGCAACCAGCGGAGCCAGCCCCCTTCTTCGCACAGATCGCGCGCCTGGACCAGCGCGTGCCCGGCCGCCACGACGTGCGTCATCGCGGCGCCGGCCGCCGCCACCCAGCGGTGGCTGCGGTTGGACCAGGCGCAGGGCCTCGCGGACGAACGGCCCCGAGGCCAAACACTAACCACTAACCACGGCGCCGGGCCTCGCGGACGAACGGCCCCGAGGCCCGCGACACGGGACCGGTGCGCCCGCGCTTGCGGCCCGCACTTTGGCCGCGCGCGGCCGAACTGGCGACGGCACTTTGGCAGCGCGCGGCCGAACCGGCGACGGCACTTTGGCAGCGCGCTGCCGAACTGGCGACGGCACTTTGGCTGCGCGCGGCCGGACTGGCTGCGTCCGGGGCGGGTTCGTCCGTCTGCACGATCGCCGCAAGTGCTTTCAGAGCCTGCCGTTGCGACGACAAGCCCTCGGGGTGCTGCGCGGTCAGCCGCGACCAATTGCGGGCGAGCTGCATGTAGGTGCGCGCGGTCCGCGGCGAGAGCCGCTTGTCTTTGTCCTGTTGGAAGTGCAGGCGGAACGCCTTGCGCGCGGACCTCGTGCGTCGCGCCGAGCAGTGGCCCTGGTGCAGCCAATACCGCTGGCGGCACGGCGCGGCCGACGACAAGCCCGTCCTTGCCTCTTGGCCTCTCCCGCGGGGTAAGCAAGACACCCAGCCATTTGCGTCGGTGGGCGAGCCGCGGTCATTTGATTCGCTTGCCACCCAACACGAAGTAGATCAAGCACTTATGTCGATTATGCTTGGCCACGTGGGCCGAAGCAAGACACCGATCGTTTACGCGGGGAACGGGACCGAGCAAACGCTGTGTGGGATGCGGCTACGGCGCGCGGTTGGCCCGGTTCCGCTGCGCTCCGCAGCCGAGGGCCTGACCAAGGCTGAGCGGCCCGGCGGCCCCGCGACCCGCGCGGAGCGATTCCGGCGGGTTGCGGCCGCCTTCATGATCAAGGAATTTCACCGGCTGCCCGGAGATCGGCGAGGGCCACCTCCAACGAGACGGCGCATCGCAGGCCGGCGGCGGCGTCACGACGCCATGATACCTTTTGGGCGCCAGCACACCGACCAGATACCAGTCACGGACATTCCGCTCGTCGAGTTCTTCGGTCTCGCCGCCCGCCGGCCCCAGCAAATCGGCGACGACCATTCGCTTCAGTTCGGCGCGGAGCTGCATGGGGGTGGGGGTCGCTGCAATGACTTGTTGTTCTACCATGATGCCGTCAAGCGTTTGGGATGGAGATGATCTTTCTGGCGAGCAGATCTGCGATAATCGCATGCACCGACGTCGCCGGAGTCGTCGGCAAATCGCCTGCGTTGCACCCGCGCGCCTTCGCCCGTTTAACGGCCTCACTCACTTTGCCTTCGTCGATTGGCAGCCGGTAAACCTTGGCCTTGTCGAAGAAGCCGACGATGTCCCGAATCGTGGCTCCGATCTCATCGCAAGACAAGCTGTCGTCTGATCCAATGATCACAATCGCTGACCAGCCACAACTCGTCGCGCTCGCCTATCTCGAACTCTCGCCGATACTCGTCGAGGCGAGCGAGCACGTGATGGGGCGCGGATTTCCCTTCATCCGTTGGCAGAACTCGGAATTGGATTCGCGTCGACCGAAAGAAGTCAAAGTACTGGCGCACCGCGTGAGTGTCTTCTGACGCGATCACGATCAGAGGACTGTCGCTGAGGATTTCCGTCGAGCGGTCAAGGGGCCGTTTGCGTCGCATCCTGGTCGAGGCCGGTCGGGCACTCAATAAGGTCCTTGAGCCGTTCTTGATCGCCGATGAAAGGGACGCCGCCAAACCTGCCGTGCAGGTAGCCCTTTTCGATTCTAACGTCGTTGCGGACCTTCAGGTTCGACAACGAATAAAGCCTCGACTGCTGAGCGTTGTCCTTCTCGACAAACCAAATCTCGTCGCGCCGCAATAGTTCGAGATCGAGCAGGTGGGTTTCGTGCGTGGTCACAATCATTTGCTGGCAGGCACCCGGACATGAGTCGATGAAAAATTTAAGGATCTCGTGGCAGAGGAGTGGGTGCAAGCTGCGGTCGATTTCATCGACGACAAAGACGCTGCAACGGTTCCTCAGGCGATAAAGGGCGGGCAGCAGGTTCAGGCACCTCTGCGTTCCATCCGACTCGTCGCTGAACGGCAGCGAGAATAAACCCTCGCGAATCCGATGTTCCGCGTATAGATTTCGGCGAATCACCTGCTTGGGATCATCAGGGTTGAGCTGAAGACTCATTCCCGCTGAGCCGAACGGCGTTTCTTCGTCGAGCTGCCCCTGCATGATCTTTGGCAGGAGGTCGACCGAAATGTTCGCACGCTCCACGTGAAACGCACTGACACCGGTCCCCACGTTGGCAAGGAAGGCGCCAGCGAAATCTCGAAATCTCGAATCCTCATCCAGGAACTCAATCAGTGCGCCGTATTGCGACTGCGGTTGAACGATGGCGAGGCAATCCTGGAACCACCACGCCGCGCAATGAAGCAGTTGCCCGCGATGCGCAGGATCAAGATCGACGATCTTGTTCAGCAAAAGCTGATCGTGCCGCGCTCCAAGCTGCTTGAGCGCGCCTAACGCCGCCGAGGATTTGTCGCCCTCGATTTCGCGGAACAGTTGCAGATTGCCGATCCTCACGCCGGCAGTGTCTCGGCTGAAGACCTCGACCTCCTCGCGTCCGCTATCGGAAGTCGCGTCGAGCCATTCCTCGACGACCGACTCGGCATTGGCGGAAAACCCATAGTTGAACACGCGGTCGTTGACGAGAAAGCGAAAGCCAAACGACGTGGGGCCTTTGGCATCGTCAAAACGAAACTGGCTGACGGCTAACCGCTTCAGCGACCCGTTGCCTGCGATCATCGACCTCGCAAATTCCATGGCGCGGACGAGGTTCGATTTTCCAGCGGCGTTGGCGCCGTAGACGACTCCGGCTCGAAGCGAGCTTTTGCCGGTGTCCCTGATCGGGATGAGATGCTCGGCATGCTCGCGCAGCTTGTTGCTGGCGATCATGCTGAGCGTCTGCTCGTCACCGAACGACCGGAAGTTCTCAACGGAAAAGTCGATTAGCACTTGAATCGCCGAAAAAAGCGTGGTTTCTGGACCCGTTGCACCAACTTTGATCTATTATCGCTATCCTACCGTGAAAAAATCGAGTTTGCAACGCCGGCATCGGCAAATCGCGATAAAACGCGCCAACGTGCATCAGCCGCCGCTTGTAAGGATTTTGCGGTCATGGGTTCACCGGGAAGCTCCCTGCGGCGGCCGCCTAGCGATGACTCTGCGCTCCGGAGCCTGCTAAGAGCTTGCTAAAACCCGCCGCTTTAGCAAGTAGTGCGCACGAACGCGGACCGAGCAAACCTCGTGAGCGATCCGGCTACGGCGCGCGGTTGGCCCGGTTCCGCTGCGCTCCGCAGCCGAGGGCCTGACCAAGGCTGAGCCGCGCGGCGGCCCCGCGACCCGCCCGGCGCGATTCCCGTGGAGTTGCGACCGGTTCTCGAGCGGCTGGCGCCCGACGCCGAGGCCTGGCTCGACACGCTGGCTTGCTTTTGGTCGCTCGCTTGCACCGCGCGGTGCAACCGTGTGTCGAGCACGGCATTAACGCTTCGCCCACACTTGCCGCACGGCCTCCGGAGTGTCGGCCTGTTCGACGCTGGCCAGAATCTGCCGCAGCAAGTCCGCGTCTTGGATCTGTCGGACTTCGGGCATGAGCGCCAGCCCAGCGGCGGCGAATCGAAGCTTCAAAAGCGCTTCTCTCCAGCGTGGCTCCGCCACAATCAAGTGGCGCACACGCGCAGTTATCGCTTCCTCTTGTTCCTTTGTTTTATGGGTACTGGCGGATCGAGAATAATCAGGGGAGCATCGACCCGAATAATACCCGTGTCTCGCATCGCCGTGCGAACCATGCCCGGAGGCGAAACCTTGACCGTTTTAGTCTTCCTCGGCTGCCGCATCGCGTTCCGCTCCTAAATCAATGGCCGAAAACTTGAGGCGGTCAATTTCCTGACCGTCTGCAAATACCACAATATCGTATTCGCCAGCATGGTCCAGCGGAATCGGAGCGATCGGAATGATGATCGTCATGCGAGCGAGGCGTTCTGGCCATTCGATTTCAATGGGCGGCAGCCGCCCCAAGATCGTCCCGTCTCGCAAATCATAGATTTCGACGACGAGATCGTACCGTCCAATGCCGTCAATCAACAGCAGATATATCTCGAAGGCACGCGAGAGCGACGGAAAATGGGAAAACTCGAACCGGTCGAAGGCCGCAATGAGGCTTACGCTTCCGCTACCTGCTTCGATAATCGTCCGCTCGCAAAGAAGAATTGCCTTGCATCGCGGCGGTGGCTTGGGCTGTCGTGACTTGTCATTCGGTCTTTGCTTTGACATAGGCCGACCTGAAAACGATGGTGCGCTTCGTCGTGGTTTCTTGCGGCACGGCAGTAAGGGATAGTGGCACGGCGCAAAAAATAACCCCGCCCGGGCCTTGCGGCATGTCGAGCGGGGAGCAACTACAACGAAGTATCGGCCATTGAGCCTCAAAAGTCAAGGGGCAAGATCGTGGTCACCCCCAGGCGACATGATCCTCGCCGAAACCTGGCTCGACACGCTGGCTTGCTTTGGTCGCTCGCTTCCACCGCGCGGTGGACCGGTGTGTCGAGCAGGGCATTAACGCTTCGCCCACACTTGCCGCGCGGCCTCCGGAGTGTCGGCGTGTTTGACGCTGGCCAAAATCCGGCGCAGCAGGTCCGCATCTTGGATCTGTCGGACTTCGGGCATGAGCGCCAGCCCCCCGGCGGCGAATCGAAGCTCCAACGCCACCTCAATACCCGCCAGCAGGTCTTCACGGCCCTTTTCGAGGCCCCTGGCCAGACCCTCGGCGAGGCCCCTCTCCATGCCGACGCGCTCAGCAGTCGTGATAAAAGGCATGCCTTTCTCCTTTTCAAACTCGCCCATAATCGAGCAGCTTCGCCGTCGGAAACCGGATGCCGACCTCCGTGCCCCACAACTCATAGCCGAACCGGTCGGGCCGCCACGCCGGCCGGTCGTCGCCCAGGATCGCGAAGCTCGCCACCTTTTGATTATAGCGATCGAACAGCCGGTAGTTATAGACGTAACGGCTCGAACAAGGTGTCGAGCGTTTCTTTCCACGCGCTATCGAAATCGGCCATTGCCAAGGTGCTCTCAGGTGCCTTTTGGGATGGGCGCAAGTCTACGAGACAACGAGCCTGGCCGAAAGAAGGCGAAATGCGAAAACGGAAGTGGTCCCGTGACCCGCCCGGCGCGGTTCCTGCGGAGTCCGATCGCGTTCGCCGCGCGGCACGCAGCGGAGCTAACGTCGCAACTCTAATCAGCGAAAGTATTTACGGCGATCACGCCGGCGACGCCGCACCCGTTTCCGCGACGGCGCCCAAACAAAAGCGCCGCGCGCGCGGCGCTTTTGTTAAGCAGC